>Ga0302274_10003204_pt1 | contig 14666 bp, 17 predicted proteins | sample III_Bog_N2_1_FD_198755 | JGI IMG/M metagenome (GOLD analysis project Ga0302274, IMG submission 198755) | Peat permafrost microbial communities from Stordalen Mire near Abisko, Sweden - III_Bog_N2_1 | ecosystem: Environmental > Terrestrial > Soil > Wetlands > Peat | place: Sweden: Abisko...
CCGATGGCGTCCCAGTGCGCGTCGAAGGCGCCGGTCGGAATGGGGATTCCAGCCGTCAGGCCCAACTCCTTCGCCCACTTTTCTGACAGGTGGCCGGCGATCTTGTCGGAGGTGTTGTAGTGGCCGGTGATTTTTTCGCGGACGCCGGCCAGCAGCGGGTCGATAGATATTAAGAACTCTTCTGGCGGGAGCCCTCCCCAGCGCGGGTTCCACATCCACTTGTGGCCCATGGCGCAGACGCTGCGCGGGATTTCGTTGGGGTCGGTGACGCCGCAGAGTGTGGCGGCGACCATGTCGCAGTGCTCCAGCGCGGTGATGAATTTTGCGCGGAGGTCAGGGTTGTGGCGCAGCCAGTGGAGGAGCTTCGACCAGCCCCACTCGGAGCTGTAGACGCCGCCGCACCAGTCGATTCCTTCGAAGCCGGTGCCGCCCTGGAAGGCGTGTGCGGCGCGGGTGATCTCCGCCGCCTCTCCTGCCGCCCGGTGGTCGCACCAGAGGTAGTATTCGCCGAGGGGAACCAGATTTTCGCCGACGGGGATGACGCTGGAGCCGGTGGTGTCGAGCGCGATGGATTTAATCTCATGGCCGTCGATGCCGCTGATGCGGACCGCCTCGTGCATGGCGCGGGTGAGCGCGGACATCTGGTCGTCGTGCGACTGCGTCTTGAGCTGCGGGTCGGTGGGCGAGCTGTGCAGCGGGTACTCGGCGGAGGCCGAGCCGAGTTTGCCACGGAGTTTGTCGAAGATGGAGATGCGTACGCTTAATGTGCCGAAGTCGACCCCTGCCACTACACTCACGGATGTTTCTCCCTTGTTCGGATTGCGAAAAAGTGCTGCTTCCGCATTCTAGCTGTACTTAAGCCAGCGGAGGAGTTCGGGGAGGGTGGGGCGTTTGCCGTACATCAGGACGCCGACGCGGTAGATGCGGCTGGAGACCCAGACAATGGCGTAGATGGAGGCCGAGGTGAGCGCGATAGAGGCGAAGACGGTCCAGTGGCTGGGATGGCCGAGAGAGACGCGCAGGTACATCAGCAGCGGGGTGAAGGGCGGGATGAGGGCGAGGACGCGGGCCATGGCGCTGTCCGGGTAGGTGAGGATGCTCTTCAGTGTGACGAAGCAGACGACCAGGGGAAGGACGAGGAACAAGTTGAGCTGCTGCAACTCATGCTCGGAGTTGGTCATGGCCCCGAGGGCGGCGGCGATCGAGGAGTAGAAGGCGTAGCCGAGGATGAAATAGACGAAGAAATAGACGATCTGCGCGGCGGTGAGAGCGACGTGGATGCCCTGGCCGCCGAGATTGGAGGCGATGGCACTGGCGGAGAGGAGCAGGGCGGCGGTGAGCCAGATGCCGACCTGGGTGATGCCGACAGAGCCAACCCCGAGGATCTTTCCGGCCATCATCTCCTCTGGGCGGATGGTGGCGAGCATGACCTCGAAGATGCGCGAAGTCTTCTCCTCGATGATGGAGCGGGCAACGTTCATGCCGTAGAGCGCGATGACCATGTACATGAGGACGAAGAGGATGGTGATGCTCACCTCGGCGGACTCGCGGTCGTCGCGGTGCGGGGCGTGGGCGGTGAGGATGTCGACGGGCTGGAGCATGGTGTCGGCGTCGTCGGCGACGATGCCACGGTGGGCAAGCTGCTCTCGCATGAGGACAGTGCCGAGGGCGGCGGCCAACTGGCTTCGCAGGTAATTTTGTTCGATTGACCTTGGAGTAAAGGTGAAGGTGGGGCGGGCTGATTCTGCCCTGGCGGGTGTGGCCGCGGGAGTGATCCAGAGGTAGCCGTCGAGGTCGCCGGAATCAAGTTCCTGGTCGAGAATGGTTCGCGTGGCTTGCGCACTCTGGGGCACGATGTCCATGGCGTCGACGGTGAATTGGGGATGTTTGGCGGAACTCGGGCGCGTTACCTGCTGTTGCAACTCGGACTGCAGGTCGAGGGCAAGTTGGGGATCGGAGCTGACGACGGCGATGTGGGTGCCGGGCTCCGATTTTGAGCTGACGAAGGCGCTGCCGAATAGCAATGCACCCATGATGAGCGGGATCATGACGGTGGTGATGAGGAACCCGCGTGTGCGGACGCGCTCGACATACTCGCGGCGGGCGATGAGCCAGACATTATGCATCGAGGCCGCCTTTGTTGGGTTGGTCGAGCTGGGCCAGGGAGAGATCGTGGCCATTCTTGACGGGCGATGTCTCCTGGACCTTTTCGATGAAGATCTCTTCCAGAGTGGGTTCCATCACCTCGAAGCGCGAGACGCGGGCGTGGGCGATGGCCTGTGCCAGCAGGGACTGGGCGTCTTCGGCCAGGGTTGCGGAGGGGCGGAGTTTGATCTCAACGTTGCCGTTGTAGCGTTTGACGTGTTCGATGCTGGGATGATTGAGAAAGCCGTCGCCGCCCTCGAAGTGGATCAAGACGCGGTTGCGCGGATAGATGGATTTGATCTCGCGCATGGAGCCGGAGAGGACCAGATGGCCGCGATGGATGAGTGCGATGCTGTTGCAGAACTTCTCCACCTGGTCCATGCGGTGGGTGGAGAAGAGGACGGCCTTGCCGATGCTGCACAGGTCGACCAGGGTGCTCATCATCAGGAATGAGTTGACCGGGTCGAGGCCGCTGAAGGGCTCGTCCATGAGGATGAGGTCTGGATCGTGGAGCAGCGCGGCGATGAACTGGATCTTCTGCTGCATGCCCTTGGAGAGGTCTTCGGTCTTCTTGGGGATGGCCTCGACGATGTCGAGCCTTTCGCACCAGAGGCTTGCGCGGCGGGAGGCGACCGGCGCGCTGAGCCCGTGCAACTGGCCGAGGAAGATGAGCTGGTCCAGCACGTTCATCTTCTTGTAGAGGCCGCGCTCCTCCGGCAGGTAGCCGACGCGCGGGAGCGCAGAGCGGGTGAAGGGCTGGTCGAAGAGCGAGACCGAGCCGGAGTCGGGCACGGTGATGCCGATCATCATGCGGATGGAGCTGGTCTTGCCCGAGCCGTTGGGGCCGAGCAGGCCGAACATCGTCCCCGGCTCGATGGTGAAGGAGAGATCATCCACCGCGACCTTGGTGTCGTAGACCTTGCGAATGTGATGGAGCTGGACGATGGACATTCGGGCTCTGGGAGAAATGCGGACAGAAATAGTCTAGCAGTGAGACGATTGGCCTCGTCCATACCGCAACTGGGTTGGGCGAGGTTGACAGTTCTGCTTCGGGACAAGCTACAATGGATTCAGGCGGATTCGGGCGCAAGGACTGGCCCGATGCGGCTGGATTGTTCCCTTACTTTTCATTGCCGGCAACATCAATTTTATGAAAAGAGATGGGTTACACGCGTTTCATCGAAAGATGAAACTTGCCAGGCTGCCCATCGCCAGAATGGGCTGTTGAAGCTGCTCCGCATTGGATTTGGGGCCGCCCGTCAGTTCGTTGCACGTCAACACTCGCTCAAACGCGAACAACTGTAGTACCGACCCACGGCAGAAGCCGGGTCGAAGGAGACTCCACCATGCGTCACCGCAATGCAGGATTCAAGTTAGGCCGCAACACCAGCCACCGCCGCGCCATGCTGCGCAACCTCGTCACGTCGATCATCCTGATGGACCGCGTGGAAACCACCATCACCAAGTGCAAGGCCACCCAGCCGCTGGTGGAGAAGATGATTACGCTGGGCAAGCGGGGCACGGTTCATGCGCGGCGGCAGGCGCTGAGCTACCTGATGACGCCGGAGTCGGTGGACCGGCTGTTCAACGTGGTGGCGCCGCGCTATGGCGACCGCAACGGCGGATACACGCGCATCACGCGCAGCTACGTTCGCCAGGGCGATGCCGCGGAGATGGCGTATATCGAGCTGCTGGGCGCGGAACAGGAACTCGACGCCAAGCGCGAGAAGCGCGAGGCGGCCCGCGCCAAGAAGCGCGAAGAGATCGCCAAGCAGATGGAAGAGCAGAATCCCCCGGAGGCTGCCGAGGCTCCCGCAGCCAAGGATGAACCCAAAGCCGAGGAGTAATCGGCGGGTTGACGATTCAGATTTAATTTACAGGAGTGCCCAGGCCTCTATTGCGAGGCTTGGGCATTTTTTGCGTCCGGCGAGCGGCGAAACTGCGTTTTCAGAAGGCGTGCCGTCGCCGGTTTTGCGCGCTGAAGGAAGAGCTTAGAATTTCAGGGGATTGGTTGGGTTCCCGTTCAAAGGGGTGAGATGAGACGACGCGAGATGTTGAAGTCCGGATTTGCAGTGGGAGCGGTTGCCGGGATGGGGTTCCAGGGAGTGGCGATGAGCGGTGCGCAGTCGTCCGGCGGAGCGCAGGCGGGTGGGTTTACGGAAGACCGAGCGAGTTGGGTGGCAATGCTGGACCGCATCTGCCGGCCGCTGTTCGAGGCGCTGAGCGAACGGCGGCTGAAGGCGGCGATGCCGGTGGAGGCGTATGCCGGCGAGCAAGAGCATAGGCGGAAGACGACGTATCTTGAGGCGCTGGGGCGCGCGCTGGCGGGCATCGCTCCGTGGCTGGAGCATGGGCCGGCGACGGGCGCGGAAGGAGAGCTGCGCGCCCGCTACTGCGAGTGGGCGCGGGCGGGGATTGCGGCGGCTGTCGATAAGGCGTCGCCGGACTACATGGACTTTGGCGGCGACCGGCAGACGATTGTGGACAGCGCGTTTCTATCTTTGGCGATCCTGCGCGCTCCGCATGAGTTGCGCGAAGAGCTGCCGGGCGCGGTGCGTGCGCAGCTCGCGGATGCGCTGCGGGCAACGCGCGCCATGCTGCCGAACTACAACAACTGGCTGCTGTTTGCGGCGATGATCGAGGCCTGTCTCTTCGCGCTGGGCGAGCCGTGGGACCGCGTGCGCGTGGACTATGCGTTGCGCGAGCACGCTGCATGGTATATCGGCGATGGAGTTTATGGGGACGGCCCGAACTTCCACCAGGACTACTACAACTCGTTCGTGATCCAGCCATTTCTGCTCGCGCTGATGGACGCGGTGGGCAAGCAGGAGGCGGCGTGGGGCGCGATGGCGGAGGAGATCCGCGCGCGCGCTGCGCGCTATGCGGCGATCCAGGAGAGGATGATCGCGCCGGACGGGACGTACCCTGTGGTGGGGCGGTCGATCTCGTATCGCTGCGGCGCGTTCCAACTGCTGGCGGATGCGGCGCTGCGCGGGATGCTGCCGCCGGGGATCGCGCCGGAGCAGGTGCGCGGGGCTCTCGCGGCGGTGATCCGCAGAACGCTGGCGGTGCCGGGAACATTCGACGAGAAGGGATGGCTGCGCATCGGGCTGGCGGGGCACCAGCCGTCGATCGGCGAGGTGTATATCTCCACCGGGAGCCTGTACCTTTGCACGACGGCGTTCCTGCCGCTGGGGCTGCCGGTGGGCGACCGGTTCTGGAGCGGCGCGGCGGCGCCGTGGAGTTCGGCGAAGGTGTGGGCGGGAGCGGATTTCAAGGCCGACCACGCGCTGGAGGGGCGGCAGGCCAGCGATCTGGAGCCGGCTGTGCGGTAGGGCGCGGCGAGAGAGATTTTTGCGCGGCGAATTATTCCGTAGCGGACGGGGCGAGGGGAGCGTGGAGGGCGGCGCGGAGTTGGGCGGCGGTGAGACCGGAGATGCGCAGGGACTTCGTGCGGCTGGCGGCCCCGGTGAGCAGGATGACGCGGGCGCGCGGGATGTGAAGTTCGGCGGCGAGGAAGGCGATGAGGGCCTGGTTGGCGCGGCCATCGGTGGGCGGGGTGGTGAGTGAGACCTTGAGCGCGCCGTCATGAATGCCGGTGATCGCGTTGCGCCGCGCTCCGGGATGCACGCGGACGGGGAGGGTGCAGCCGTCGGAGATGTCACGGATTGCGAGGGGAGCGGTCACGGGGAAGAGTGGCTTTTCGATTACAACGCTCAATCGTAGACGACGCTGCGATGGCCGATCTCCACGACCAATACCGTCAGCCGCTGATCCTCGATACGGCAGAGGACTCTGTAGTCGCCGACTCGATAACGCCACAGGCCGGACAGTTCGTGCTGGAGCGACTTCCCGTAGTCGCGAACGTCTTCGGCGTTCGCTATCCGTTCATGGAGGTAGCGAAAGATGCGACGCTGGATCGGCTTGTCGAGTTTGGATAGGTCGCGATCCGCTTCGTCGCTGAACTCAATCTTCCAAGCCATACTTGCGACCGATCTCGTCAAGGCTGATACGTGTGCTGACGTTCTTCAGCCTCTCGGCGGCGCGCTGGGCGTCCAAACGATCCTCCAAGTAGGAGATCAGAGCTTTGAAGACAAGTTCGTTGGTGGACTCGCCTGTGCTGTGGGCGAATGCCTCGAACTGGCTCTCTATCTCGGCCGGGATTTGAATGGTGGCCATAAGAACCTCCGTGATTGGAGTATAGCGAAACGGACTTATCGTCCGTGGTCTTCGAGAAATTTTTCGGCTTCCAGGGCGGCCATGCAGCCGGTGGCGGCGGCGGTGATGGCCTGGCGGTAGCGGCGGTCCTGAATGTCTCCGCAGGCAAAGACACCGGGGACGTCATGGCCATTGCGGGTGACGAAGACGTTGCCGTGGGTGAGGATGTAGCCGTCGGGGTCGAGGTCGAGCTGGCCGTGGAAGGGCTTGGCGTTGGGCGTGTGGCCGATGCCGAGGAACATGAAGGAGACGGGCAGTTCCGTGCGCTCGCCGGTCTTGACGTTGCGCAGGCGGAGGCAGCGGACCTCTTTTTCCTCCACGCCGAGCACCTCTTCGACCACCGTGCTCGACAGGAGTTGAATGCTGGGGTGGGCCGTGGCGCGCTCCATCATGATGCGGCTGGCGCGGAAGCGGTCGGTGCGATTGATGAGCGTGACCTTGGTGGCGAAGCGGGTGAGGAAGAGCGCCTCCTCCATGGCGGAGTCGCCGCCGCCGATGACGGCGATCTCCTTGCCGGAGGCGAAGAAGCCGTCGCATGTGGCGCAGGAGCTGACGCCGTGGCCGATGAGCGCCTGCTCGGAGGGCAGGTTGAGCCAGCGTGCACTGGCTCCGCTGGCGATGATGAGCGTGCGGGTGCGGATGGGATCTTTGCCCGCGCCGAGGTTCAGCTCATACGGGTGCTTGCTGAGGTCGGCGGAGACGAGCTGGGCCATCTTGAGTTCGGCGCCGAAGCGGACGGCCTGCTGCTTCATGTTCTCGATCAGTTCGGGGCCCTGGACTCCCTCGGGCCAGCCGGGAAAGTTCTCGACCAGGGTAGTGATGGAGAGCTGGCCGCCGGGCTCGTGGCCTTCGAGGACGAGCGGCTTGAGGTTGGCGCGCGCGGCGTAGATGGCGGCGGTGAGGCCTGCGCAGCCGGAGCCGAGAATGACGGTGTCGCGGGTTGTTGTGTCGGGCATAAGGATTGGATTCGATTCTTTGGGTTTGGTTTCGCGGGCTACATCTTGCCGGAGCCGATGTCGGCGGCCTTGGCGGCTGGGTTGTCGGCGTCGAGGAAGGTAGCGATGGCGGCGTCGAGCTTGCCCTGGGCGGCGAGGATGAACTCGATGGCGTCGCGTCCCGCGCCCTGGCCTCCGGGGTTTGGCGTGATGTAGTGGGCCTCGGCCTTGGCCTGCGGGCGGGCGTTGGCGGTGGCGATTGCCAGGCCGCAGGCGCGCATGACGGGCAGGTCGACGACGTCGTCGCCGACAAAGGCCAGCTCGGCGAGGGTGCATCCGGCCTTGGCGACGATCTCCTCGGCGGCGGCTAGCTTGTGCGACTGGCCCTGGTAGATGAACTCGAGCTTGAGGTCGCGGGCGCGCAGGGCGACGGTGACGGACTCGCGCTTGGTGATGAGGCCGACGCGCAGGCCGCCTAGACGGGCAAGTGTGATGCCGAGGCCGTCGTGGGCGGTGAATCCCTTGAACTCGACACCGTGCTGACGTCCGTCGAGGCCGGTCTGGGGAAGGAAGTAGAGTTGGCCGTCGGTGAGGACTCCATCGACGTCGAAGAGCAGGACTTGGATGCGGCGGGCGCGGTCTTCCGCGGATAAGGTCATGATTAAGAATGATACCTTGACGGACCGCAGGTCTTCCATGCGGCTGTTCTATGCGACGGCCCGCCAAGGCGAAAGAGTATGCAGAAGGAGCTGCGTGAGAAAAGTCTCAGGTAGCCTGGGTTAGCGCCATCTGCCGGGGTGCCAGACGTGGCCGCCGCGCTCGGCACGCCACTCGCCGGGAACCCAAACGGCCCCGCGATGAGGTGGGCGTTGGTAGCTGCCGGGGACCCAGACGTAGCCGTGGCCATCCCAGCGGTGATAGCCGGGAACCCAGACCCAGTCGTGGTGCATGGGCTGTGGCTCTGGGATGACTTCGACGGGGCGCGAAGGCGGTGGGCCGATGCGGATCACTATCTGCGCGTTGGCCACGCCGACGGTGAGAAAGAGTGCGCAGGCTGCGGTGAGGATTTGCTTCTTCATCGTTTTCGTTCTCCTTGGAACTGCTTTCGATTAGGACGCGGATTCGGGGAGAAAAGTTGTTGTGGCGCGCAGGAGAACTTGTGGGGCGGCCCGTGTGATTTGCGAGGACCGGTACAACGATTTTTATTGCAGATGGATCAAACCCGGTAGAGGTATTAATTTTATGCGTACTATTACATCGTTTGCGTTGGCCGCGGTTGCGGGCATCGCTTTGGCGGCGGCGCCCATGGCCCAGGCCCAGATCAGTGTCAGCATCGGAGTCGAGCCAGCCTGTCCTTATGGTTACTATGACTACGCGCCGTACCGCTGCAGTCCTTACGGCTACTACGGGCCGCAGTACTTCAATGGCGGGGCGTTCATTGGGGTGGGTCCGTGGTTCCATGGCTCGAACGACTTTCATGGCACGGTGAACAACCGGTACGACCCGCAGCATGGGTACAAGGGCGCAATGCCGAACGTCGGCGATAAATCGGCTCCACCGGCCAAAGCGCGCGCCTTCAAGGGCAACGAAGAGCGCGATGGACGCGGCAACACAACCGGCGGCAAGGGCGGCAAACGATAGGGCAGAGGTCCCCGCTGGATTGATCGGGGACGGATGATGGTTTAGCGGAAGAGGCCCGGCGGAATGCAGGGCCTCTTCGTTTCTCTTGAGTTCTCTTTGCCGAAAGTGATGCTGGAGGGGTAACTGCGCGGGTTGAGGTGAGTGCTTCCCACGCTTCGTTAGCCTCCCAACTGGAAGATGACCGTGATGGTGGTCTGCACATCGGTGGGCTCGCCGTTGAGCAGGTACGGTTGGTAGCGCGCGGCCTCGACTGCGGTAAGCGCTGCGGTGCGCAGCATCTGTGGGCCGCTGATGGCGTGTAGGTTCTCGATCTTGCCCGTTCTGGAGATGACTGCCTCCATCACGACGGCCCCTTGAACACGCGCTGCCCGCGCAATGGCCGGATACACCGGCTGGATCGGCGTCAGAAGCAATCCCTCTGAAACGCCGGAGGAGATGCGCAGCGGGGCGATTGGCCGGGCGCGCTCCACGACTACTCCCGGCCCGGTTGCGCCGCCGATTCCGATGAGGGTTGCGATGCCAAGCGGACTGGGGCCTGCGCCTGTCATTCTCAGGTTCGGATCAAACGGCGGCGCAGGGCCATCTGTCAGACTGCCGGGCCGCAGCCAGACGGCGGTTCCCGTGGAGACTGAGGCCGCTGCCGCACTCGCCGCAGGAGCGCCGATCGCTGTGGAAGAGGCGGTGGATGCCGTTCGCTGGGCCTCCTCCACGAGAGGCTTCTGAAGCAATGGCAGAGACAGATGCAGTGCATCGGGCATTGTGGAGAGGGCCTGCGGTCGCAGCAGAGGAATTGCGATCAGCAGGCCTGCCAGCACACATTGGAAGGTGATGGAACCCAGCGTGGACCATTGCTGCGTTCGGGTGATGACCAGTCCGCGTGATTCGATGAGAGATCCTTCAAACATAAGGCACCTCCGAAGATCGGACGTGCGCATCTGCGAGGAATGCGTACTAATCCCTTAGACACCGCGCATGGGGAAAGGTTCCCGCGCGCGAACGGCAGCGGATGAGAGATGATGGATCAGCCATGGAATCCGCCGCCAAGCCGACCCCGCAGCGAGTTTTGTCGGTCGATGTGCTGCGCGGGCTGACGATTGCGTTGATGATCCTGGTGAACGATCCGGGAGATTGGGGCCATGTGTATGCGCAGCTCGACCACGCAGCCTGGAACGGTTTTACGCTGACCGACCTGGTGTTTCCCAACTTTCTGTTTCTGGTTGGCGCGTCGATTATTTTCTCGCTGGAAGGCCGCATTGCGAGGGGTGAATCGCGGCGCGCTCTGGCAGGACATATGCTGCGGCGGGCGGCCACGCTGTTTGCCATCAAGATGTTTCTCAGCGCATTTCCGCACTTTCACTGGACTCACTTGCGTCTGTTTGGAGTGCTGACGCGGATTGCGGTCTGCTATCTGGCGGTGGGGCTGATCTGCCTGGCTACACGGCGGGCACGCACGCTGGCCGCGATTGCCGCCGGGCTGCTGGTTGGCTACTGGGCGATGATGCGATTCGTCCCCGTGCCGGGATTTGGCGTCCCGACGCATGCGATGCCGATTCTCGATCCGGAGCGCAATCTTGCGGCGTGGATCGACCGAGGGTTTACGGCGTTCACGCAGCGGACGATCCACGTCGGCTCGTTGTACAACCATACGCACGACCCCGAAGGACTGCTGAGTACGCTGCCCGCGATTGCGACCACGCTGATCGGGGCGGTGGCTGGGCTGTGGATTCGGCGGGTTGGAGGCACAAAGGAGTCTGGCGTCTTTGGCAGCAAGCCGCGCGCACGATGCCTGAGCGGGCTGGTTGTTGCGGGGATTGGCGGTCTTGCCGCGGGGCTGGCCTGGAGTCGCTGGTTTCCGATCAATAAAAATTTGTGGACCAGCTCTTATGTACTCTACGCGGCCGGCTGGTCGCTGGTGCTGCTTGCGCTGTGCTATTGGCTCATCGACATGCGGCGGATGAACGAGAGACCGGCGGGGAGGGGACTGCTGTTGCCCTGGCTGGTCTTCGGGTCGAACGCAATCACGGCGTTCGTGCTGTCGAACTTTATTGTTGAAGCAATGCTGTGGATCAAGCTTCCCGTGGGTGCGATGGCCGGGACAGCAACCGGCCCTGCAGCGATCGACGCTGTGGCGCCGGCGAGTTCCATCAGCTCGTGGCTGTGGGTTTATCAGCATGGGTTCGCGCGCGGGCAATCCACGGAGGTCACATCGCTGGCGTTTGCGCTGGCGTTTACGGCGGTCTGTTTTGTTCCGAACTGGGTTTTGTGGCGCAGGAAGATTTTTCTGAAGATCTGATGATTTATGTTCGACCCGAACTTTAGCTCGACCCGTTACCATGGAAGACGCCTCGGCTGGTCCGAGGCAGGAGCGCGCACGTGGCCTATACCGATCTACGCGACTGGATCCGGCAACTCGACAAGGCAGGCGAACTGAAGCGCATCCGCGAGGCCGTCAGCCCGTACCTGGAGATGGCGGAGATCGCGGACCGCGCGGCCAAGCTGGGCAAGGGGACGGCAAACGCCGGCGGGCCGGCGCTGCTGTTTGAGAACGTCACGGGGTTTCCCGGGGCGAAGGTGTTGATGAACCAGTTCGGCTCCGAGCGGCGCATGAGGCTGGCACTGGAGGTGGATTCGCTGGACGAGATTGCGGGTCGCATCCGCGCACTGATTCATCCCGAGACGCCGACCACGCTGATGGACAAGCTGAAGCTGCTGCCGAAGCTGGCCGAGGTTGGGAGCTTCTTTCCCAAGCTGATCGCGGCCAAGGACGCGGCTTGCAAGCAGGTGATCCATCGCACGGTGGAGGATGGCGGGCAGGGGATCGACCTGCGGAAGCTGCCGGTGCTGACCACCTGGCCTGAAGACGGTGGGCCGTTCATCACGCTGCCGTGTGTCGTCACGCGCGATCCGAAGTCCGGCAAGCGCAACGTGGGGATGTATCGCATGCAGGTGTACGACGGCGAGACCGCCGGGATGCACTGGCAACGGCAGAAGAACGCCGCCGAACATCTGCGCGACCGGCTCAGAGGCGCCACAGAACAGGGTGCCCCAGGTCTCGATTCTGAGACCTGGGCGAGTGCGCGCGTGCAGTTGATGGCGCAGACCGCCGGCGGTACGACCGCGGCGGCGAACGACGCGGCGATTCCGACAACGACGCTGAGCAAGATAAATGCTGGACGGATGGAGGTCGCGGTGGCGATCGGCACCGATCCGGCGACGACGTTTGCGGCGATTGTTCCCGCGCCGCCCGATGTCGAGGAGTATCTGATCGCGGGATTTTTGCGCGGCAAGCCGGTGGAGTTGGTGCAGTGCGAGACGGTGGACCTGCAGGTGCCTGCGCACGCGGAGTATGTGCTGGAGGGCTATGTGAACCTCGGTGAGCTGAGGACGGAAGGGCCGTTCGGCGACCACACCGGCTTCTACACCATGCAGGACGACTACCCGGTCTTCCACGTCACATGCATCACGCACCGGCGCGATCCGATCTACGCAGCAACGGTTGTCGGCAAGCCGCCGATGGAGGATGCGTGGATGGGCAAGGCCGTCGAGCGCATCTTTCTGCCGCTGATGCAACTGACGCTGCCGGAGATTGTGGATGTGTGCCTGCCGCCCGAGGCTGTGTTTCACAACCTGATGATCGTGTCGATCCGGAAGTCGTACGCGGGGCATGCGCGCAAGGTGATGAACGGCATCTGGGCGATGGGGCAGGCGATGTTCACCAAGTGCATCGTGGTGGTGGACGAGGACTGCGACGTGCAGGACCTGGCTGAGGTGACACTGCGCGTGGCCAACAACATCGACCCCGAGCGCGACATTCAGTTCACGCTTGGCCCGGTGGACACGCTCGACCACGCCAGCCGGCTGCCCAACTACGGATCGAAGATGGGGATCGATGCGACGCGCAAGTGGGCGGCGGAAGGATTTACGCGCCCGTGGCCGCAGATGCTCAAAATGGAGCCGTCCGTGGTTGCACGGATCGACTCCATCTGGAAGAAGCTGGGGATTGAGTGACTGTACTCGATTTGAGCTTGCCTTCCTCTACGATAGAATTCATACTCAAGGTATGAAATATCAGTCCAAACTCGGCGAACGCGGCCAGGTTGTCATCCCGAAGGCGATCCGTGACAATCTTGGCCTCAATAAGCACTCCGCGATCGAATTCGAGTTGAAGGGTACCACCATCACCCTCAAGCCTACCCGCGACCACGAAATGCGTAACTTCGAACTCGCGCTCAAGAAATACGGCGGTTCACTTCGCAAAGAATTCCTGGCGGACGGCTATACATCGGTCGATCAGTACCTGGACGAAACTCGCGGATTCGATGAAACGCGGCGCAAATGACGACAGCCCTTGACGCCAATGTCGTTCTCGACGTCCTCACTGGCACGCAGGCGGAGATTCAGGCCGCCGAATCCGCTCTACTGGCCGCTAAGATCGCGGGGAATATCACTATCTCGACGGTTGCCTATGCCGAGGTGGCAGCTCGCTTCAAGTCCAAAGCCAAGGCCGATGATTTTTTCTCACTGCTGGAATGTAAAGTCCAGCCGCTCGATGATAACGCTGCATTTCTTGCCGGACAGTTCTTCCAGCAATACAAGCGGCGCGGCGGCACGCGCACGCGCATCCTGCCAGACTTCCTCATTGCCGCTCATGCGCAACTGAACGCCGGCCGCATCCTCAGCCGGGATACCCGCTTCTTCGGCCCGAACTTCCCGCGCCTGAAAGCCGTCTCGCCTGCCGATCTGATTTGACCGGAAGACTCCCAGCTCTACGCCTTCATGGAGCCGGAGGGGGAGATCAGCAGGAAGGTGACGCTGCCCGCGGTGGTGCGGCGGTGCGGAGTGCCGCGCGGGACGGTGAGGATGTCGCCTTTGTTCAGGGTCACTTTAGTTGCGCCGTCGGAGGCTGGGGCGAGCTGTTCGCCGGGCTTGGTGGTGCGCGCGTTCTTCAGCGTTCCGCCGACCTCGTAGGTGGTGCTGCCGTCGATGATCTGAAGGATGTGGTCGCGGCCCTCGTGCTGCTCGAACTCCGCGGCGCTCTTGGCGATCTCGGTCGTCATCACGATGGCGCAGGTAAATCCCGCTGAGGCGGCGGCGACCAGGTTGTTGTTGCCCCCCTTGGCCGCTAGGGCCTTGGCGTCGTCGGCGAGCTGCTGCGCGGTGAAGACCTGAAAGGGAACAGGCGCAGAGGCAGCGGCCGGAGCGGGCGCGGGAGCCTGCGCGGCGAAGAGCAGTTTGTCGGTGAGGGCGATGCTGGCAGCAGCGGCTACGGGAGCCGTGCGCAGGAAGTTGCGGCGAGATGTGTTCTTGGCCATGCGTGGAAGTGAATCACATCCGTGCCTGTTCTGCCAAGAGCGATCTGCCAGGTTGCGCAATCCAGGCCTGTCAGCGCGCAGCGGCCCCGTCGTATACTTAAGCCATGTCTGTCGTGAAAAATGCCGCTGCGATTGCTAAGGGGATGAGCATCACCCTGGGGCAGATCTTCCAGCCGACCGAGGTGGAGAACTATCCCGACGGCAAGGGGCCGATGCGGGGCGCGCAGTTCCAGGAGCGCTTCCGGGGCAAGCACCAGTTGCAGCGCGACGAGAACGGCCTGGAGAAGTGCGTGGCCTGTTATCTATGCGCGGCGGCCTGCCCGGCCAACTGCATCTACATCGAGGCCGCCGACAACACCGCGGAGAAGCGCATCTCGTCGTCGGAGCGCTACGCCAAGGTCTACAACATCGACTA
>Ga0302274_10003205_pt1 | contig 14666 bp, 15 predicted proteins | sample III_Bog_N2_1_FD_198755 | JGI IMG/M metagenome (GOLD analysis project Ga0302274, IMG submission 198755) | Peat permafrost microbial communities from Stordalen Mire near Abisko, Sweden - III_Bog_N2_1 | ecosystem: Environmental > Terrestrial > Soil > Wetlands > Peat | place: Sweden: Abisko...
CGTCTTCTCGGTTTTTGTCAAAGTCTGGCTCGTCGCGATGAAAAGCACTCGTATTCAATCAACTCTAAACTTTCGCGTGGCGTCTTATTCTTTCAACAGTGTGCATGAAAAAAGATCGCGAGCCACAATGATAACGAAGGTTGACGAGCGGCGAGGAGCGATAGAATAGAAACTATGTACCACTACAATCCCGTAACCGCGCTTGAAGAGCTGACTGAAGACGCCACTTTACCGAATCCCGTCCACGTGCGCGACATGATGCTGCGGCACAAACTGTCGGTCGACCAGTCTCTGGAGTTGAACCGCATCTTTGTGGAGTACCAGAAGCTTTTCGGCGAGGCGCAGAAGCTAGGCAAAGAGATTTTGCAAAAGCTGGCGTCCTAGTTCTCTACATTTCTTGTGGCGGGCCAGGAGTTCGTTCGCGGCGTGCCAACAGTTTTTTCTCTCTCCTCAAAAATGGCCCTTTCGTAGTAGAGTGCTCAAACCACTTTTGACTTCGAAAGGATTGCAGATGAACTTTGCGCGTATCGCTCTGGCATCTTTGGGCGGCTTCGTCGCCTATTTTTTCGTCGGCGGGCTGTTGTTTGTCACGATGCCATTTTTGAAGACGGAGTTCCTCAAGTATCCAGCCGTGTATCGCGATCATGACGGGCAGATCAGTCATATGCCGGCGGGGATGGCTGCAATGTTTGTGTCGATTGCAACGCTTGCAGTTTTGTATGCCATGCTGTATCCAGGCGGTCTGAGCATTGGGCAGGGGACGCGGCTGGGCGCCGAATTCGGAACGCTGATCGGAATCTTCGCAATCGGCGCCTTCACCATGCACAACTGGGTCAATCTGCAGATTGGCCTAAAGATTGCGCTAGAACAATCCGTTGCCTACTTTTGCGAATGGCTGGTGGTGGGGATTGTGATTGGCTTGATTTACCGGCCGGTTGCGAGCTAGAGCGGACGCGGCATGACTGCGCGACTGGAAGGCCGATCCGATTACGCGGTGCGGCGTCGAGGCTGTGGGTGCGGTGCGGCCGCTTTGGGAGTTTCGCCCTTCTGCCGCCGTTTGTATTGGTAGAGTCCGTAGAGCGCACCGGCCGCGGAGAAGGCGATGAGCGCGATGAGTACGGGCCAATAATACTCGCCAAACCATTTCAGGATGGTTCGTCCGTAGTGCGCGCCGAGATAGCCGAGGATAGTGAAACGAATACCGCGGCCGACGGTGAGGGCGGCGAGGAATTTTTTCGTGGGGTACTGCATAGCTCCGGCGACGAGCAGCATGGGGACGATGGGAAAGGGTGGAGGAAGGATGGCGGGAATGGCGACGGAGGCGAACCCCCAGCGCTCGAAAATGGCGTAGAGCCGCTTGACTCTTCTTTGGGAAAACTTCTTTTCCAGGGTTTCTTTGCCGCCTTTGCGCGCCATGCGATAGGTGAGGTATCCGCCAACGACCGCGCCGATGGTGGCCATGATGGTGTAGTAAAACCAGGGCTGGCGATGATGAGCGGCGAGCAGGATGGTGGCCACGTCGGTGCTGCCGGGAAGAGGAATCAGCGAATTATCGGCCAAACCCAGGAGAATGAGGCCGGGCCCCCCGAGATGAATGAGCCAGCGCAGAGCGCTGTTCGTCGTAGTGACCTTCTTGGCGGCGAACAGCAGGATTGCGGCAAGGGGCATGGTTCCTTATTAGAGCAGTTTGAGGGGTAAGGAGTTGCAAACCTTCGTAGAAGGCCATCGCCCCCGGCGTTCAAGAAGAAAGTTTCTTGACTGCGATAACTGGATTAGTCCGTAGATTGAAGCAGCGCCTGGCGCATGGGAATGAATCCGATCAGGATCAGCGCCGAGCCAATCAGCATCCAGTTATCCAGATCCCAAAATGCCAGGAATAACCCAGATCCCGCAACCACGGACAAGATCGACCAGGTGGGAGTCACCCGGGTTCCAAGCAGAGTGAGAGCTTGCGCCGCGAGGCCGACCATCAGCAACTTGGCTAGCCATGTGGTGACAAGAAAAGCGCCTTGAGGGGCGGTGAGGGCGGAGAAGGTTGCGATGGCTCCCGACAGGTCTGCGGGATCCATGGAACCGATGCCGCGATAGAAAGCGGTCCACATGCCGAAAACGCCGCCCGCATAGATGGAGCCGGCGATGGTGATCATCAGCGTGCAGGCGCTGGCGATGGGGCGTGCGGGGCGTCCCAACAGATAGAGAGCGAAGGCGCACAAGGGAATGACGGGCAGTGTGAGATAGCCAATCATGTGGGGATCGTGGATCAGGGGCCACTGGTTGTGGGCTGCGATCAAGGCGGATACTACGCGCTGCGGTGGGGCGGGAACGTAATGCAAGTGAAAGCGAAGGAAATCCGTGAAGTGGCGAAAGTGCATGATAAAAACGAGGCCAAACACGCAGGGGAAAACAAGCAGGGCCGTGGCCAGGATTTTGCGTTCAGGCGAAACAAGCGAGTTGGGTATCATGGCTGCCGATGCTACGTTCGCGTTTCGCAGCAGACAAGAGAAAAAGTCGACGAATGAGAGTTACGAAACACAAATCAGCAAGTGTCTCGAAAGTTGCGGGAGATTCGGCGAAGACGGACCTGCGAGCGCTGCGAACAGGGAAGCGGATCGACGCCGCCTTTGTCGCGCTGCTGCACCGGCGCGGGTACGGCAACATACGGGTCAGCGACATCACAAGAAAAGCCGATGTGGGACGCGCCACTTTTTATGCTCACTATTCTTCGAAAAACGAGCTGTTGCGCGCGCAGTTCAACCGGATCGTTGTGCCCATGCTGGCGATTCGGGCGAGTACTTCGTGCCCGCTGGATGCGTCGGCTTTATTCGGGCACGTGCAGTCGGCGCGACAGATTTATAAATCTCTGATGGGTCCACACGCGGGTGAAGGAGCGCGAGTTTTACAAGAGTGTTTTGAGCGGCGGGTGGAGGAGGCTCTTGCAGCGCGCGGAGAAGGTCCTGGAGTGAAATGGGGGAGTACTGACGAAGTAAGGGTAATTCTGGCGAGATTTGTTGCCTCGACGTTGCTCGCGGTAGTGGAATGTTTTGTCGAGACGGGAGCGGGTGAGTCGCCGAAGGAGATGCAAAGGATCTTCGGCACCCTGGTTGGTGGGGGTCTGGCAGCCTTCGAAGGGGGAGTTGCAGGGAAATCCGGTGAAGGGACTGAATTTGTTTAGAGGAAGCAGAGCGCAGGTGCAGGCGGAAGGGCGCCGATGTCCGCGCCCAGTTGGTAGTAGAGTGCAAGCCCTTCGAGGGCGGGAGGGTCGAGGTAATAGTGGATGTTCCGGGTGAGGTAGAGGCGGAGGGTTTCGATGGCGATGCCGAGACGCGGAGACCACTCTTGCGCGATGGATTCGAGATTCTTGGCGGAGACTCCGTGATCGCGCGACTGCTGGAAGGTGTGGGCGATGGCGGCAGGGTTTCGTCCGGCTAAGGCTGAACGCCGGATGGCCCAGAAGGCGAAGACGAAGGACTTTCCAGTGCGCGCCTTCCATTCTTCGGCCAGGTCGAGAGTGAAGTAACGGGTGCGATCAACTCGGAGGGCGGGATCTCCGATGAGGAGGGCCGCGTCGCAGGAGGCCAGCATGGCGTCGAGGTCGGGGGGCATCGAGTGGTAGTCGCGTGGTCCACCTAGCCATTTTGCAAAAAGAATTTTGGTGAGTGCGACGGAGGTCATGGAGGAAGTGTCTAGAGCTATGGTGCGAACTCGGTTGTCCCACTCATCGAGAGGCGCTTGGCTAACCAGAAGAATCGAGCGGACGGCTCGGCGGGACGCGATGGCTACGTCGGGGATAATAATGAGATCGGGAACCGTGGTGTAGGCGGCGGCGGGGATGATTCCGATATCGGCGGTGGCGGTACGGAGCGCCTCGGCGCAGGCTGAGGGAATGGTGTAGGAAATCGCGTAGTCGGCGACGGGGTCGGGAGCCGAGTCGGTAGCTGGTCCGGCGCCCGTTTCTGCGTGCTCAAAATCCCACATGAGAGGTGCTGTATTCAGGTAGGAAATGGCCGAGATCTTTAACGGGCTCATCGCTTTACAAATTATACCGAAAGTGGTGTGAGAGCCGTCCTTGACAGCGGTTTGCGGCGCGTCTAGGGTCGCGCGATATGTCGAATGCTGCCGTCGCTGTGCCGCAACCCGCATCGCATCAAGCCGTATATTGGCTCGGTCTGTCGCTAACGCCCGGGCTGGGTGTATCGCGGATCAAGAAATTAATCGAGCAGTACGGAACGGCCGAGCATGTATTTCAGGCGAGCCTCACCGAACTCGAGGCAAGCGGGATGCGGGCAGTTTCGGCGCAGTCGATTGCCACGGGAAAGTCGCTCGAACTGGCGCAGGTGGAGTGCGGCAAAGCGGTGGAAGCGCGAGCCCGCATTATTTCGCTAAGCGACCCGGAGTATCCGCCGCGGTTGAAGGAGATCTACGATCCTCCCGTAGTTCTTTTTGTGAAAGGAAGCGTCGAAGTTCTGTCATTGCCGGGAATTGCCATGGTTGGGACGCGGCATCCGACGCCATACGGCACCGGGATGGCGGAACGGCTTTCGACCGACTTGGCGGCGCGAGGGCTGGTGATTATCAGTGGGATGGCGCGTGGAGTGGATACGGCGTCGCATCGAGGGGCGGTAGCGGCGAAAGGAAAAACGGTGGCAGTGCTGGGCACCGGAATCGACGTTATGTATCCGAAAGAGAATACGCGGCTGGCGGAGCAGATTGTTGCTACGGGCGGAGCGTTGATCACGGAGTTTCCGGTGGGCACGTTTCCAGCACCGCAAAATTTTCCGATCCGCAATCGGATTATCAGCGGGATGTCGGCGGGGGTACTGGTAGTGGAGGCGGCGGAGTATAGCGGGACGCGCATCACTTCGCGATTGGCGCTGGAGCAAAATCGCGATGTGTATGCGGTTCCAGGCAATGTGACGAACAAGAATGCGTGGGGTCCAAACACGCTGATCAAGCAGGGAGCGAAGCTGGTGGCGACGTGGGAAGACGTGTGGGAAGAGCTTCCGACGGACGTGCAGGTGGCTCTGTCGGCGACGCAGAATGAATCTCCCGAGCCGGAGACGGCATCTCTATTCCCGGATGAACCGACCTCGCCTCACGAAAAAAAGATTCTGAAATTACTGAAAGCCGACGAGTCGACGCATATCGACGAACTGGTCGAGCTGCTGGAAGATGAAGTTTCGGCGTCCGAAATTTTTGCCGCGCTCTTTGAGCTGGAGCTGGGAGGGAAGATACGACAGCTGCCGGGGAAGAATTTTGTAAAGAGCTTTTAGTCGTCAGTTATCAGTCGTCAGTTTTCAGTAAAAGCGGAGGCTTCATGCAGAGTTTTCGTACCCTTCGAGTGTGGGAGAAGTCGCACCGGCTCACGTTGGATATCTACGCATCGAGCAAGACTTTTCCGCGAGACGAAATGTATGGTTTGACGAGTCAGATGCGGCGCGCTTCTGCTTCGGTCGGTATGAATATCGCGGAAGGGTGTTGTCGAAAGGGCAATGTTGAGTTGGGACGGTTTCTCCAGATCGCGATGGGTTCGGCCAGTGAACTCGAATACCAACTTCTGCTAGCTCACGACCTCGACTATCTGCAGAATCCGGAATACGAGAAGCTCACAACGCAAGCAGTTGAGGTGAAGCGTATCCTGGCGTCCCTAATGCAAAAAGTGAAGGTGGCTAACTGAAAACTGACAACTGAAAACCGACGACGGGTTGTTGCAATTCGGCCATTCGTGCTAGTTTCAAATCCATTACTGCCACATTGAGGAACCATTGTCTAAAGGACTAGTCATCGTCGAATCGCCGGCTAAGGCGAAAACGATTCAGAAATATCTGGGCAAGGGATTCACGGTCGATGCATCGTATGGTCACGTGAAAGACCTGCCGAAGAGCAGCCTCGGGGTCGATCTCGAAAACGAGTTCGAAACCGAATACGTGGTGATTCCGGGCAAAGAGAAAGTTCTGGCCAAGCTGAAGAAGCTGGCGCTCTCCGCCGATCACATCTACCTGGCTCCCGATCCGGATCGCGAAGGGGAAGCGATTGCGGCGCATCTCGCCGATGAACTGGGCGAAGATTCGAGCAAGAAAAAGAAGGGCAAGAAGGCGAAGCCGAAGACCGACGATATCGGCGACGGCGCGCGGATTCGCCGCGTGACGTTCAACGAGATTACGCAGCGGGCGGTGAAGGCGGCATTTGAGCATCCGCGGGACATCGATCGCAATCTGGTGGACGCGCAGCAGACACGGCGGGTGCTCGATCGCTTGGTGGGCTACCAGGTTTCACCTTTATTGTGGGACAAAGTCCGGCGCGGGCTTTCGGCGGGGCGGGTGCAGACGGTCGCGTTGCGGCTGATTGTCGACCGCGAACGCGAAATTAAAGCCTTCGAGAAAAAAGAGTATTGGACGATTGACGCGAATCTCGCCGCCGCGAAGCCGCCCGCCTTCGATGCCAGATTTCTGGGCAAGGGCGAAGAGAAGATCGAAGTCACGAACGGCGAACAAGCGGAGGAGATTCGCAAGGCGCTGGAAAATGCGAACTGGGTCGTGCGATCGGCGGAGAAGAAAGAACGCCGGCGCAATGCGACTCCGCCGTTTACGACCAGCAAACTGCAGCAGGATTCCTCGCGCAAGCTGCGCTTCAGCGTGAAGCGCACGATGATGATTGCGCAGCGCCTTTATGAAGGGGTGGAACTGGGCGACGAAGGCTTGGTCGGCCTGATTACTTATATGCGTACGGATTCGACGCGGGTCGCGCCGGAAGCGATCACCGAGGTGCGCGAATATATCGCGGAATCTTACGGGCAGCCGTATTTGCCGGAATCTCCCAATACATATAAGGAGAAGAAAGAGGCGCAGGCGGCGCACGAGGCGATTCGTCCGACGTCGGCGGCGCGGCATCCAGATCAGATGAAGCAGTATCTGCAGGAAGATGAGTTCAAGGTTTACAAGCTGATTTGGCAACGTTTTGTGGCGTCGCAGATGACGCCGGCGGTGTTCGACCAGACGTCGGTGGATATTGATGCGAAGTCGGGAAATGATGTTTTCTGGTTCCGGGTGACGGGATCGGTGATGAAGTTCGACGGCTTCCTGAAGGTGTATGAAGAGTCGAAAGATAATAAAGATGAGGAAGACGAGGAACTGAAGCATAAACTTCCGCCGCTCGAAGCGGGTCAGAAGTTGACGCTGAAATCGCTGCTTCCGGAGCAGCATTTTACGGAACCGCCTCCGCGGTTTAATGAAGCTTCGCTGGTGAAGGAACTGGAAGAGCGCGGCATTGGGCGGCCTTCGACGTATGCGACGATTCTGAGCACGATTCAGGAGCGCATGTACGCGCAGAAAATCGGTGGCAAATTTACGCCCACGGAAATTGGCCTGGTTGTGACGGATCTGCTGGTCGAAAACTTCAAGGATATTTTCGATTTCCAGTACACCGCGCACTTGGAAGAAGAGCTGGACGAAATCGAAGAAGGCAAGCAGACGGGAAACGAGGCGCTCACCGATTTTTATAAGAAGTTCTCGAAGGATCTCCGATACGCCGAGAAGCACATGGAAAACATCAAGCGTATGGAGAAACCGACGGACGAGAAGTGTGAGCTTTGCGGCGCTCCGCTGGTGATCAAGTGGGGCAAGCACGGATCGTTCTACGCGTGCAGTACGTATGACAAGGAAAATCCCGATACCTGCAAGTTCACGAAAGAGAATCCGATTAACCTGCCGGATTTGGATACGGCCGATGTGCAGGAGACGGCGCAGGAGGAATACTGCGAAAACTGCGGCCGGGTGATGGTGCTGAAGCGCGGGCGCTTCGGGCAGTTCATGGCATGCACGGGCTATCCCGATTGCAAGACGACGCGGCGGTTGGATCAGGGCAAGAAGGTGCCGGATATTCCGCTGGATGAGACTTGCCCGCTGTGCAAGCGCAACATGATTCTGCGGCATGGGCGTTTTGGAGAATTCACTTCGTGCAGCGGATATCCGGAGTGCAAGTACGTGAAGCAGAATTTTATCGGGGTGAAATGTCCGGAGTGCAAGGACGGGGAACTGGTTGAGAAGCGGGCGCGCAAGGGAAATACTTTTTATGGATGCGGGAATTATCCGAAGTGCAAATTTACTTCGGCGGCGAAACCGGTGCCGGAGAAGTGTCCCGACTGCGGGCACGAGTACCTGGTGGAGCGCATTCGCAAGGATGGAACGGTAATCGCGTGTCCGAATAAGGAATGTGATTACGAGCGCGCGGTGGAAGGCGGCGGACCGGCCGACGCTGCGAAAGCCTGACGGAGATCAGGTCTGATTGAAACGTTTGGGAACGAATCAAATTTCGAAAGACAATTCACGAGGCGAACAATGGCGAAGAAGGCGACAGTGCATGATGCGGGACTGATTCTAAAACTCTACGATCTCCGCCGCGAAGCGGAGATGCGCAAGGCGAGAGGGTGGTTTGTGGGGGAGTTTTGGCCGGAGAGCGCCGAGGACATCCTGAAAGTTTCGAACGCGCAGGGCACACAGGAAAATGCGTGGATGCGCCAAGTGGGCAGTTATTGGGACATGGCAGCGGCGTTTGTGTTGCAGGGCGCGCTCCACGAAGAGTTGTTTGTGCAGCCGGGGTGCAGCGGCGAAATGTTTTTCGTTTTTGCCAAGGTTTATCCGTTTCTGAAGGAATTGCGTCAGAAAACGAATAATCCGAATGCCTGGTCGAACATTGAGAAGGTGGCCACCGGATCGAAGACCGCTCGCAAGCGGCTGGAAATGGTCTCGAAGAATATCGAAAACCGGCGCAAAGCGATGGCGAAGCCGGCCAAGAAGAGCTGACCATTCGAGGCAGGAGACCGTTTGCGGGGAGTGACTGGGCTCACAAATCCGCCGCGGGCCATCTGCTATCCTGAATAGGTTGTGCGGATGCTCTGGTGGTTTCTGATACTAGGAGTCAGTACGGCGGTGGTCGTATCGGTTGCGCTTACGATTTTTGTGCGGGTTCGACGACAGATGAAACGGTCGGCGGCGCACAAGGCGGAACTGGACGGCCTCGAACAACCTCCGCCGCCTGAGGTGTGATCCCTCCTGCGCATTTCGCGAGGCGAGCCGAGTTTTTGTAAACGACGGTCGTCTGCTGAGAGGAAAGGAAGACCATGGCAAAAGTAGGCAGTCAAGTTCTAGAACGGACTCGGACAATCGACGCTAGTAAGGACTGGGTGAAGCAGGCGGCCATTGTGCTCTCCGCCAGTCTGTTTGTCGCGCTGTGCGCGCGGATTACCGTGCCAATTCCCGGTACGCCGGTGCCGCTGACCCTGCAGAATTTTGGAGTGCTGACGGTGGGTCTGCTGTTGGGATCGCGTCGCGGACTGGTGGCGCTCGCGCTCTATCTGATCGAAGGCGCTGGCGGACTGCCAGTGTTCAGTCCCGCGGCTTTGGGCAGTGGGATATCGCATCTTTCGGGAGTGACGGGAGGATTTCTGCTGGCGTATCCGGTAGTGGCGTTTGTAGCGGGCTGGATCTTCGAGCATCGTCCGGAGAAGGAGTCGTTTCGATTTGCGTGGGCGGCTTTGGCGGCAACTGCGGCCGAGGTTGTACTCTTCGCGGGCGGTCTGAGCTGGCTGGCTGTGCTTACACACTCCGTGTCATTGGCGATCAAGTACGGGCTCTACTGGTTTGTCTTCGCGGAAATCATCAAAATACTAATGGCGGCCGGGGTGGCGGCGCGCTGGCCGAAGCAAAATTCTCTGTAGAGACGGGCTTTTTTTCGTTCTTAGTTCATTACGAAGGATGCGGTACGGCGTGTCTCCGCAGGGAAGTTCGCATTTTCATTTCTCCCTCCACCGAGGTTTATAACCCGACGTTTATAGAATAGGATTAACGAAATTTTATGAGTACAGTTTCCTCTCCAGTACGCGAAATCAGCGTGGCGCATAGCCCGGATTCCGATGACGCATTCATGTTTTATGGGTTGGCTACGAACAAAGTTCGCGTGCCGGGATTGAAATTCAGCCATACGCTGTGCGATATCGAGACTCTGAACCGGCAGGCGCAGCAGGGCGATGGCATTTATGACGTCACCGCGATTTCGTTTCATGCGTTTCCGTACATTCAAGACAAATACACGCTGATGCCGTGCGGAGGCAGTGTAGGAGATGGCTACGGTCCGATGGTTGTTTCTACGCGCCCCTTCACGCAGGACGAGATCAAGACCAGGAAAGTTGCCATTCCGGGGAAACTGACGACGGCGTATCTGGCGCTGGAGTTGTTCGCGCCGGGCATCGAAGTAGAAGTTGTTCCATTCGATCAAATCATTCCGCAAATTTTGGAAGGGAAATATGAAGCGGGACTGATCATCCACGAGGGACAGCTCACTTACGATAAGTCGGGATTGCACCGCGTCGTCGATCTGGGCCGCTGGTGGCAGAAGGTTACGGGGCTGCCGCTGCCGCTCGGAGGCAACGCCATCCGCCGCTCGCTCGGCCACGAAACAATGGTCAGCGTGACGCAGGCGCTACGCGAGAGTATTCAGTACGCCATCGATCATCGCGAAGAAGCACTCTCGTACGCTATGCAGTTCGCGCGGGATCTGGACACACAGCTAGCCGATAAATTTGTTGGCATGTATGTCAACGAGCGCACGCTCGACTACGGAGACGATGGCAGGGAAGCGGTGAAGCGGTTGCTCGATATGGGGCACAAGGCGGGGATTATTCCGCAGAAGCCGCGCGTGGAGTGGGTGTGAGAAGCGCTGTCGGCTTCTGGCCACTGGCTGCTGGCAAACGAGCGCTCGCCGTCAGGGTTCCGTTCAGAAACTACGGGATTGTCTGCGCGATCATATGCAGCTATCGGGGCATACGACGGTAATGTGGACTATCCAGAGCGTGTTGCATATGCTTTGAGGTATGGCTCGTCAGTTTGTCATCTGTTCAATTCTCATACTCCATGCGCTGACTTCGACCCCTCCAACAATGGCAGGGCAAGGCGTCCTCTTGGGAGTCCTTGAAGATGTGCCAGGGGATTACTACGGTGAGCCCAACTCCCGTCACGTCCGGGTCGTATTTCAAAAGGTTGGGAAAGACTGGGAGGCGTTCCCAAGCGATTGCCCTGATCAATCTTGCCTGAAGACAACACCCGCCAAGTATCCCAAAGAGGTGCTCTGGACGGTTTCGTACGATGGGCGGAAACTGGGCCGCTTAACCGGAGAAACTCCGAAAGAGTTCAACTTGTATTCCCACATCGGCCTGCAGCAGATTAAGGCCAACAGTCTCGTTCCGACCATCGGTAAGAGATCTGCTGAATATGGTGGCTATACAGGCGCTTCGGTATTACGACCCCTTATTTCGAACTCGCAGCCTTACTTTAACGATCCGGAGAAATGGAAGCCAGCCCAACTAAATGCTGCGTTACTCAATTCCCTCCGCAAAGAGTTCCGGCGAAAATCTCCTAAGCTTTGCCAAATCAGCAAACAAGACGAAACGAGACTAGAGCCACTACCGTACCGCGACGACGACCTGAAGGTAGTCAAGGCGTATGTGTCAAATAAGAACTGGTTCTTGGCGCGACTGCATCTTGAGGGCGCTGTGGGTTGCGAAGATGTAGAAGGAGGATTCGAGATTCCTGACCAGTGGTTTACAGTCGATCCACAGAACGTAGTTACGTATCTCGACGAGGGTATGTGGCTTGTTGATGCAGGAGATTATGACGACGACGGCAGATCCGAGCTAGTATTTGCAATTGACGATGACAACCGCGGCGGATACGAGATTTTTTATGATAATTTCAAGAAGCACGCGACATTCAAGTTCAGCTACCACTGAACCTAGACGCTAGGCAGCTCGCTTGCGCCCCATCACTTACCTCACTCTCTCCGCAAACGAAAACACCGGATCGATATCAACAGGCACATCCGACGCGGCTTTTAGCGAGGTCTTCAATTCCTCGGGCATGGTGTTGTACTTCTTGAACCAGTTCTCGGCGCGGGCGCGGTCTCCGGTGGCTTCGATTTCCAGGAGTTCTTTGGCTAGATCGGCGACTGCTCCGGGGATTTTTTCGTAGTCGACGGCATAGCGTCCATTGGCGTTCCGCCGGATGGCGCCGCGCTCGGAGAGGTAGTTGAACTCCATCATCTCGGCTTGGCCGTGGGCTTCGGCGGTTCCAAAACGCACGGTGCGAAAAATCCCGCCTACGTAGGAAGCGTAATATTCCTCCAACTTTTCTTGCGGAAGCGCGTTGTGATCGACGAGCCACTTCAAGGCGAACATGCCGGTGACGTCGGCCTTGGCTTCTTCGAGGCCGCTGAAGGCAGGGCCAATGGCTTCGCGGACATCGACTTTGCCGGAAGCGGTGCGCGAATAGGCGGGGCCAAGGCCGTGGCAAATTTCGTGCATGATGGTGCTCTGTAGATAACCCTCGCCAGAAACTTTGGCGGCCTGCTCCGGTTCCATTAATTTGGCCGCGACGGGCAGGATTATGTATTTGACACGGGCGTCCATGAAATTCTTGAAGAAAAGTTTCTTGCTGCCTTTTTGCTCGTGTACACGGGGATCATTGGGCAAATTGTCGGCGACGGCCTGGTAGCCGTGGGTGAGATCTCCGGCACGAAAGGGGGCATCCATCACTTCCATCGGCGTCTCGAGGCCATGCTTCGAAGGACGATCTTCCGCCGCCAAGGGCAGCGCATCCTGAATCTGCGGGACGTATTGCTGGAAGAGCTCGAGCTTCTTGCTCTCGCGCTCATTGCGGATCATGACGGCGGCTCCGTAGGAGCCTTTCACGCCGAGCAGGCCGTCCATGTAGGTTTCGTAGGGGGCGAAGACGATGTCGAATTTGGGATTCTTCAAATCAAGCCAGGCAAGATCGCTGGCGAAGTAGTCGTCGCTGAGGAGGGCGTCCGCACGCAGGCGAAGAAATTTGGCGAACGCGGGGTCATTGCTGAGCTGGGCGGCCGCACGGAGAGCCTTGGCTGCCGGTTCGAGAAAGCTGCGAAAGGCGATGCCGTAGGGAACGGCTTCGAGTTTTCCCTGGTGCCAGCGGACGATGGTGAATTGATCGTAGATGGCAGCCTTTTGATCGGGATGCTGCTGGACGTACTGGTCGATCTGATCACGAGTGGGGTTGGCGGGATAAAATCCGCGGCCGGGTTGCAGGGGGTCGGTGCCGACGAACGGTTTATTCTCGTCGATCAAATCAAAGCGGGAAGCATTGATGCGCAGATAGCGGCGCAGTTCAACGTCGCGCGGGTTACGGCTTGCGGCGAGGGATTGGTAGAGGGTCAAGCCTTCGGGATCGCTCTGGCGCCAATAGATGCTCTCCAGATATCCGCAAGCCTCGACCAGTTTCCGGACGAGTTGCTGATCGCGAGAGGTGAGGCCGGTTGTCCGAAAAGGCATTTGGACGCGGCGAAACTTGGCCAGACGCTGCGAAAGATCGGGCACGACTTTCAGGTTGGCGGAGGCTCCGTTCTTGGCGGCAGAACCGGTCATGGTTCGCGTCTTTGTGGTTTGGGTATTGGCTTGCGCGAAAATGAAAGGAGCAAGTGCTGCGGAAGCAAGAATGAAAACTGAGAATATCGAACAGCTTCGGGAAAAACGCGTACAAGTACACGCGAAAAAGCTTTTAGTACCACCGATTGTCATATGGATTCAGTTTATCAAAGCTGCGAATTCGAGCTAAGGATCATCGGGCTTTGAGGCCGTGCCATTCCGATCATGTCCTTTCATTGGGACCTAATCAGAATTTTGCGTTGAGCCATTATCATAAGAGCATGCTGAGTAACGGGTCGCAGACGCTGCTCATCGATGCCGATGACACGCTGTGGGAAAATAACATTTACTTCGAGCGGGCGATCGCGAAGTTCATTTCGTTTCTGAATCATCGCGAATACACGGCCGAGCAGGTTCGCTTGATTCTCAACGATGTCGAGCGCGATTCAATCGTCACGCATGGCTATGGGCTGCATAGTTTCGCGCACTCCCTGGCGGAAACCTTCGAAAAGTTATCGGTCGATCCGGTGACGCCGGAGATGCACGAAAGCATTCGCGGTTTCACACACCAGATCGCGGATCATCCGATAGAAATACTGCCGGAGGTGGTTGAAACCCTGCAATATTTGGGTGAGCGGCATCATCTGATGATGATGACCAAGGGAAATTTTGCGGAGCAGTCAGGAAAAGTGGAGCGTTCGGGATTGAAGGAGTATTTTTCGGCGATTGAGATCGTAGCCGAGAAGGACGAGTCCACGTATCGGTCGGCGGTTACGAAATATGCATTGTCGGCGGATATGACTTGGATGGTGGGCAACAGTCCGAAGTCCGATATTAATCCGGCGTTAGCGGCTGGGTTGCATGCCGTGTTCGTGCCGCATGGGAACACCTGGATTCTGGAGCATGAGGAATTGGGGACGGCTCCGGCTGCGCAGCGGTTGCTGGTGGTGGATCGGTTTGCCGATCTGAGGAAGCATTTCTAGGAGGTGCGCGAGAGTCGACCGGCGCTTTCGGGCTCGCCCTCAGGGGCTGAAGCTCCTTTGATTTTGATGAGGCTGCGTCGCAGCTAAAGCTGCGCCCTTTCAAAACAGAAGCCCGCTTTCACGGCAAGTGCGCCCGTTCAACGGCGGGAAATGCAAAAGGCCCTTGCGCCCCTTCAACTCAGGAGGCGCAAGGGCATTCGTTTTCGCTGCGTGTTACTGGACCGTGATGCTGACCGGTT
>Ga0302274_10003212_pt1 | contig 14639 bp, 17 predicted proteins | sample III_Bog_N2_1_FD_198755 | JGI IMG/M metagenome (GOLD analysis project Ga0302274, IMG submission 198755) | Peat permafrost microbial communities from Stordalen Mire near Abisko, Sweden - III_Bog_N2_1 | ecosystem: Environmental > Terrestrial > Soil > Wetlands > Peat | place: Sweden: Abisko...
CGTCTCCATTAAAATCAGTAAAACCAAAAATTAAATCAGCGTCTCCCTAAGGGTAAGTGGAACATAACCCCTTTGTATTTGGCAGCAGGAAGTGGCCACAAGGAAGTAGTGGAATTACTGCTGGCCAACAAAGCCGATGTCAACGTAAGGGACAGCTATGAAGGCATGACGCCCTTGCACTGTGCGGCAGCTTTTGGCCACAAGAACGTGGCGGAACTACTTTTGACCAATAACGCTGATGTTAATGCCACGAATAAAGTCGGTAACACACCATTGCGATTGGCAGAAATGGAACAAGCAAAAGTTAAAACAAAGAAACCGGTATCGTCAAACGGTGAAAAGGATCTGATTGACGTAGCTGAATTTCTGCGCCAGCACGGCGGCCACGAGTAATTAAATTTTCACCGGACGTTCTTCCCTTCGCGCCTCGACAATGGCGGATTTTTTCCTAAATTGTCAGGAATGTCTTTGTCGTCTCAACCGCTGGTCATTGCCGGACGAACGTTCCGGTCGCGCCTCATCATGGGCACCGGCAAGTTCTCGTCGCCGGAGGCCATGCGCGACGCGCTCGCCGCCAGCGGCGCGGAAATGGTCACCGTGGCCCTGCGCCGCGCGGACTTGAGCGGGAAAAATGATCCGTTCGCAAACATTCTTGAATTTATTGACCCGAAGAAATATCTGCTTCTGCCCAACACCAGCGGCGCTATGAACGCGGAGGAAGCCGTACGCCTCGCGCGCCTCGCCGTCGCCGCCGGTCTGCCGCGCTGGGTGAAACTCGAAATCCATCCCGACCCGCGCTATCTGCTGCCCGACCCGATTGAAACTTTTCGCGCGGCGGAAATTCTGGTGAAGGAGGGTTTCACGGTGCTGCCATATATTAATGCCGACCCGGTGCTGGCGAAACGGTTGCAGGACATCGGCGTGGCGACGGTGATGCCGCTGGGTTCGCCCATCGGCTCGAACCGCGGCATCCAGACGCGCGACCAAATTAGGATAATAATTGAGCAAGCAACCGTTCCCGTTGTCGTAGATGCTGGACTCGGCGCGCCAAGCCACGCCGCCGAGGCAATGGAATTGGGCGCGGACGCGGCGCTGGTGAACACCGCCATCGCCGTGGCGAGCGATCCAAACAAGATGGCCGTCGCGTTCAAGATGGCCGTGGAGGCGGGGCGCGCGGCGTTTGAATCCGGTCTGGGTTCAACGCAGGAAACCGCGAGCGCCACGAGTCCGTTGACGGCGTTTCTAAATTAATCTTTAGAGCCACAGATTTTCACAGATGAAATAACATGAGTGCAAAACAATTATCCGCATCGCGCGCCCGGCAGATTTTGTCCGCCGCGACAAAAACCCGCGTGCTCGTCCTCGGCGACGTGATGCTCGACCAGTTCATCTGGGGCGGCGTGTCGCGCATCTCGCCGGAAGCGCCGGTGCCCGTCGTGGATTTCGAGCGCGAGAGCTTCATGCCCGGCGGCGCGGCGAACGTCGCGCGCAACCTGACCGCGCTTAATGTTCCAACAAAAGTTTTTGGCGTTGTAGGAAAAGATGAATCAGCAAATCAACTTAAAAAATTACTTCTACAACAAAATGTTGATTGCGATGGATTGGTAACCAGTTCTGACCGCCACACCAGCGTGAAAACTCGTGTCATCGCCCACAAGCAACAAGTTTGTCGGATTGACCGTGAAACTCGTCGCCAATTATTGCCACAGGAATGGAATCAATTATTGCCGTTAATCCGAAAGGATTTAGAAAAAGCTGACGCTTTAATTATTGGTGATTACGGCAAAGGCGTTGTTGACAATCAATTGCTTGGTCAACTTAAACCATATCGAAAGAAAGCGGTTTGGTTAAGCTTCGATCCCAAGCCGGTTCATCATTTGAATTTGGACGGACTCTCGCTCATCACGCCCAACCGCAAGGAAGCCTTTGAACTGGCGAATCTGCCGGACGAAACCAAAAACGCGAATCCACTCGCGGACAAGAATCTCATGCTCGTCGCGGAACGATTGCTGAATGAATTGCGTCCGGCGGTTCTGCTCATCACCCTGGGCGAACTGGGAATGTTGCTCTGCCAGCGCGGGCAAAAGCCGTTTCACATCCCGACCGTCGCACAGGAAGTCTTCGATGTTTCCGGCGCAGGCGACACGGTCATCGCAACATTTACTTTGGCAATCGCCGCCGGAGCCTCTCCGATTGAGGCGGCGATTTTGTCGAATCACGCCGCTGGAATTGTGGTCGGCAAAATCGGCACAGCGACAACCAGCGCGCAAGAATTGCTCGCAAGTTTTAATCCGTAGCCGTCAATGTGAATCGGCGGACATTCCGCATTTTCACATATGCGGCTACAAGCAAAAAATGAATTCAGGCAAAATCACCGTCGAGATGATTCACGCGATGAAAAGTCGCGGCGAAAAAATTGCCGCGCTGACGGCTTATGATTTTCCGATGGCGAAGCTGCTCGACGAGGCGGGCGTGCCGCTGCTGCTGGTCGGCGATTCTCTCGGCATGGTCGTTCTCGGTCATCCTGACACGACTCATGTGACGATGGCGGAAATGGAGCATCACGTCCGCGCCGCCGCGCGCGCGAAACCAAATGCGCTGCTTGGCGCGGATCTGCCGTTTAAAAGCTACGAGACGGTTTCCAGCGCCGTTGAAAATGCCAAACGGCTGGTGGCCGCGGGCGCGGAATTTGTGAAGGCCGAAGGCGGGCGGGAAATTCTGCCGCAGGTCCGCGCCATTGCTTCAGCGGGAATTCCATTGATGGGACATCTGGGGATGCTGCCGCAGCACGTCCTTGAAGAGGGCGGCTATCGCATCAAGGGCAAGATTGAATCGGAACAACAACGGCTGCTCGAAGATGCAAGGCTTCTGGCGGATGCGGGCGCTTTCGCGATTGTCCTGGAACTTGTCACGCCGCCGGTCGCAAAACTAATTTCCGAAAAGATTTCCATCCCCACAATCGGCATCGGCAGCGGCGACGATTGCGACGGACAGATATTGGTGACGCCGGATTTGGTCGGTTTGTTCCCGTGGTTCACGCCGCGTTTTGTAAAACCGAAGGCGAATTGCGCTGCGGAAATCAAGACGGCGGTTGCAGCGTGGAAAGATTCCCTGCAACAAAAATAGCTTCACCTGCCCGAAACATTTTGCGAGGCAACGGTGTTGGAATTAAGGATGAAATTTATCTGGATCATTTTTCTGATCGCACTGGCCGCAGGCGGCTGCATGACGCACTCAAAGGCCAGAGCGCAGGAGCAGGCGGCTTTTCTGGCCGGCCAGAATGCGGCGTTGCAACAGCAGCAGGAGCAGGCTCCCAGCGTGACGATTGTCGGGCCGGTGCAATATCCGAAAGTGCCGTGGGTCGCGGGATTGACCCTGGCACAGGCCATCGCCACGGCGGATTATCTGGACTCGCGCGCGCCAAAACAAATCATCATCACGCGCGACGGCGAAAGCGCGACGCTGGATCCGAATGTTTTGTTGAACGGCGCAGTCGTGCCGCTGGAAGCCGGCGACGTGGTCGAACTCCGTCCTTAAATTTTGACGCAAATGAAAATCCGTTTGTTCATCAAACCGTATTGCGGCTGGTGCCACAAGGCGATCCGCTGGCTCGACGACCACGACATCAAATATGAGAAGATTGACGTGATCGCGGACGAAGCAGGGTTTGCCGAAATGATACGCATTTCAGGCCAGGAGCTTGCGCCGGTGCTGGAGGTGGATGGCAAAGTGCTGGCGGATTTCGGCCCGGAAGAATTGCCGGAATTTTTTAAAAACTTGAACCACGAATAGATACGAACGGAATCCAATTCAACGCAGTTTGTTTTTCCAATTTTATTCGTGTTTATTGGTGTCCATTCGTGGTTAAATAAAATTTGCAATGACGACGACTGAATTGAAACCGCGCCCGCGTCTGCCGGACTGGCTGCGAATCACACTGCCCACGTCGGACGGATTCGCGCGCACGCGCGGGCTGCTCGACGAACTGAAGCTGCACACGGTCTGCGAAAGCGCCAAGTGCCCGAACCATTGGGAATGCTGGGAGAAGGGCACGGCGACGTTCATGATTGCGGGCGACCGCTGCACGCGCGCGTGCGGTTTTTGTGCGGTCAGCACGGCCAAACCGCTCGCGCTCGAAGCCGACGAACCGGCGCGCGTGGCCGAGGCGACGCGGCGGATGAAATTGAAACACGTCGTTATCACGGCGGTGGCACGCGACGATTTGAAGGACGGCGGCGCGGATCATTTCCGCCAGACGATTGAGAAAGTGCGCGAACTCAATCCGAACATTGTCATCGAAGTTTTGGTTCCTGATTTCAATGAGAGCGATGCGTCCATCGAAAATGTGCTCGATGCGAATCCGCACATCTTCAATCACAATCTTGAGACAGTGCGGCGCTTGACGCCGAGCGTTCGTCACCGCGCGACGTATGATCGTTCGCTCACCGTGTTGAAAAAAGTTAAGGAGAAGCGCGGCGACACGATTTACACGAAGTCCGGCATCATGCTCGGCCTGGGTGAAACGGATGATGAAGTGGTGGTTGCAATGGAGGATTTGCGGGCGGCGAAGTGCGACATCCTCACGCTGGGACAATATTTGCAGCCGTCTCTGAAACATCTGCCGGTCATTGAATTTGTGGCCCCGGAGCAATTCGCGGCGCTGGGGCGGGTGGCGCGGGAACTGGGCTTTGTACATGTCGCGAGCGGGCCGATGGTGCGCAGCTCATATCACGCGGACGAATTTTCCATGCCCTCAATGCTGTGAAAACGGATTGCGGTTAATGAACAGGTAGATCGCGATGCCGAATCCGATGATCCCGATCGCAAATCCGGCGATGGTGATGAAAGTGTTTATCATCCTCGCCTTTTCGGAAATCTTTTCAGTCTCGCTTTTTTCTCCGGCCATGAACGGCGCAAATTCCTTTTCAAGTGCGGCGGCGATGGCTTCCTCGTCCTTGAGCCGGTAAGTCAGCCAGCCGCCTTCTCTCCGCTCCGTCGCGCCAAGGCCGACGTCGGATTCGTTCTTCCACCCGGCGGGCAGGCGCGATGAAATTTCGGCGGTTGGCGGTTGAAAGCCGAGATGTTTCCAGAATGGCGACTGTTCCTGTGTCCAAATCCGGAAGACCCCGTGGTTTGAGGCGAGAGTTTGGATGCGTTCCCAGAACAACTGCCGCGCTGCGTCGGCAACTCCGAAATCCGAATAGCCTTCGCTGTGGAGCAGGGCGTGTTGACCGGAAAGCTGGATGCCCATCGCGCCGACTACTTCGCCGGCGGCGTTTTCCACGACCTGAAATTCAGTCAGCCGCTTTTCCAGATCATCCGGCGAAAAGCGCATGGCCTCCCATGTCTGCCTCAGCGTCGCGATGTCGTCCACCGTGGCGCGGCGGACGCGGAGGTTTTGCGGATTCATGGCGTATGGCGCGGTAGCAATTGCATTTTTCAAACCTTATGGCAATTTCAGCGGGAAATTAATTTAAAATGCAACCATGAGCAATATGACAAATGAACAACTTCTTAACGCATTGAACTGGCGTTATGCCACCAAGACATTTGACGCCACCAAGAAAATCCCCGATGACATCTGGAAAACGCTGGAGCAATCGCTCGTGCTCACGCCGACGTCCTATGGGTTGCAGCCGTATCAGTTTCTGGTGGTCAACAATTCCGCAAAGCGCGCCGAACTCCTGCCGCATTCATGGAACCAGAAGCAGGTCGTGGACTGTTCGCAGTTTGTCGTTTTTACCGCGCGCACGGAGATGAAGGACGCCGACGTGGACAGGCTCATCAAGCGCACCACTGAATTACGCGGACTTCCGGCCGACGCCCTGAACGCCTATCGCGGCATGATGCTCGGCGATGTGGTGAACGGTCCGCGCGGAAAAAACGCCCGCGAATGGGCGACCCGCCAGACTTACATCGCGCTTGGCAACTTGATGACGTGTGCCGCTGTCCTCGGCGTGGATGCCTGCCCGATGGAAGGGTTGAACCCGGTGGAATATGACAGGATTTTGAACCTCAACGGCACTGGTTACGCCACGGTCGTCGCGTGCGCGCTCGGCTACCGCGCCGCAGCCGACAAATATGCCGGCCTGAAGAAGGTGCGTTATGAGACCGGGGAATTGGTGCGGACGATTTGATCGGATTGCCGCGCAAATTTTGTCCTTTAATTTGAACTGACAATCCATTAAATCAATTCCCATGATTAAAAGATTCTTCGCGCCCGGAAACAATTCAGCTTCCGCCAACTTCGCGCTCTTTGTGATGCGCGTCTGGATAGGCTTTGAAATGCTCCTGCTGCACGGCATGGACAAACTGAAAACATTCGACGAGAAATCCGCGACATTTCCTGATCCCTTTGGCATCGGCCACGGCGCAAGCCTGGCGTTGTCCGTCTTCGCGGAATTTTTTGTCTCGCTCCTGATCATATTCGGCCTGCTCACGCGGTGGGGCGCCATGGTCCTGATCATCAACATGTCCGTCGCCTTTGTCACCGTTCACAAGGTCGTCCTGACCGGCCCCAGGGGAGGGGAACTGGCGTTCCTTTACCTGATGGTCTATGTCGTCCTGTTGTTTGCAGGCCCCGGCAAGTTTTCCGTGGACCAGGTCCTCTTTGGCAAACCAACCTCCTCGGGCTCCAGCCAACCCAAGAAGAAATAACCGGTTTTCCGGTCGCAGCAGCCGGACGCACTTGAGGCTTTTGTGACAGTCAGGTGACATTTTCGATTTGCAGGCACAACTCGCTTGCATGGCGGGAAATTTTATCCTGAAATGTGCCGGGATGTTTACGATCAAGCAACATTGCCCGCACGCGGATCACCTGATGCGTGCCACGCAATTTCACCATGTCCAGCTCAGTTCGATGGCCGACTTGAAGGCAAACATGCTCCTGACCATGTCGTCCGTCGTGCTGACGCTTTGCCTGCCGCAGGTGTTGAAGAACAGCCATCTATGGCCGCTCTACATTCTCATCAGCTTCTGCCTGCTCACCATCTGCCTGGCCACCTACGCCGTCATGCCCAAGCTGCCGTCGCCCAACCTGCCACCGCCCGACGTCAACAGCCCCCAGTTCAACCTTCTGTTCTTTGGCGACTTCACGCGCATCAGCCAGCAGCAATTTGAGAGCTCCATGGAGGAAATCATGAACGACCACAGCCGCACCTATGGCGCACAGGTGCGCGAGATTTACCTGCTGGGAACCTATCTGGCCAAAAAGAAATACCGCTACCTTCGTTACGGCTACCTTTCATTTATCGTAGGATTGTTCGCCGCCTGCATCGGATTTATCATCATCGGCTTGAATTGATGAATCGTTTGTCAAAGACATAATCCCGCCCGTCTCTGAATTTCTGATGCGAAAACCGCGCCTGAATTGTATGTTGGGTTGATGAAACATTTTCCGTGGATTGCCGGGTTGCTGCTGTTCGCGATGCTCGCGTCCGGGCGGGCCGGGACGCTGGTGCAGTTTCACACCGCGTTCGGTAACATGGCGGTGGAGCTTTACGACCAGGACAAGCCGGCCACCGTGCAGAACTTCATTTCCTACATCCGCAGCGGGCGTTATACAAATGAATTCAGCCATCGTCTGGTGCCGGGATTTGTGTTGCAGGCGGGCGGGTTCACCGTCACCAACCGCGGCACCACCAACTGGGCCACCATCCCGGTGCCGACCTATCCGCCGGTGACGAATGAATTCAACACGGGACAGTTTTACAGCAACCTCTTCGGCACCATCGCCATGGCCAAGACCACCAACGCCAACTCCGCCACCTCGCAGTTCTTCTTCAACCTCACCAACAATTCCGCCTCGCTCGACAACACCAACAACAGCGGCGGGTTTACCGTGTTCGGCCACGTCGTCGCCGGCACCAATGTTTTGGCGATGTTCAACAATTTCCAGTATTGGCTCCCGCAATTTGGGATTCTGCCACAGCCGACCAACCTGGTGCTTTACCAGTATTACTCACCGCCGTTCGACACCCTCCCGCTGCTCTATCCAAGTATCATTGATTCCAACTTTCTCTACATTGACATTTCTTTGCCCAGCATCCAGATCGCGGCCCTGACCAACCGCGCCTGCGCGATTTCCTGGACCAGCACGGCGGGCATGACGAACTATGTGGAATTCACCACCAACCTGCCGCCTGTATGGCAGGTGTTGTTCGCCACAAACGGCAATGGCGCGCCGATGCAATGGGTGGATACCACCACCAACCCGCCCTCGCGCTTCTACCATGTCCGCGTGGCGGATTGAGGCGCATTAATTAATCGAGTTCTTCAAGAAGCTCCAAGATCCTTCGGATACGTTCCTCCAGGAATAAGACCCCTCCAATCTTACAGACCACCCGTTGCTGGCCTCCTAAAAACTCCATTTTGAGGAGTAGCAAGCGTTGCTGCCCTGTAAAAAGGACTTTTTGAACCCACAGCAGCCGTTGCTCCCATGTCAAAAACTCTTTTTTGACCCGCAGCAACCGTTACTGCCCACCCAAAATCTCTTTTTTAGTGAGGAGCAAGCGTTGCTCCCCACCCAAAAAGACTTTTTGAACCCACAGCAACCGATGTTACAAGCCCCAAAACTCCTTAAAACAGGGGAGCAACCGTTGCTGCTCTGTAAAAAACTTTTTTTTTACCCTCAGCAACCGTTACTGCAAGCCTCCAAGCTCCTTAATCATGGGCAGCAACGCTTGCTCAGACTATTTTGTAAGGCTTAAAATGGGCAGAAACACTTGTTACAAGTTCAATATCAGACATTTATCGGATATTTGACGCCGAGCGGGATTTTTGGCCTTCGTAACGTAGGAGCCGACGTGAGGAGGCTCTAATTAAAAACCTGCAATGGGATTAAAATGAGACTCGTCACCTCGTCTCCTACAAATCAAGGGTGGACGACGAAGCCGCGTCCGGCGCGCCAGAGCGGTTCACTTTCCGGCAGGCCGCAAACGTCGCGCAGGCGTTTGGCCATGACGCGGCAGGCGATGGGCAAAATTTCAATGCCGCCAAGATTTCTAATCTGCCTGACGTTGGCGATAGCTTTGCAAATCCTTCTCATCAATTTCTTCCGGAGCAACAAGTCTGTAATGTTTTTCGGAACTGATACGAACACCGTCGGCAGTTTGCTCAAATTCAAACAAAACGATTACACCGTCATCAATGAACTGCGCCCCGATTGGCCGGCAAACAAGATTCGGAAACTTATGCTCACAAACGGCAAAATCTTGCTCTATCTGGACAATGCTCAATTTGTCTGTCCCGCCTTTGGCTTGTATGGGAATCACATAATGCACTCCCTTTTTGTCCAACCCGACGTAAATTTCATCCGTTTCAACTTGTCCCATGTCTGGAACAGTGGTGCGCAAATGGTTTTGAAGTGAATAACAGGTGATTCCTGTGAAAACATCAATCAGCCGGTTGTAACGCAACTTTGCAAGCAATGCCTGCTCGTCATTAAAAGCATATTTTGCCACGATACCCGGCGTTGCATCAGGAACTTTTGTCTCGGCAAGATTGACGTTTGGAATCAAGGGATTGTCAGCAATCATAACGAATCGATATTTTCCATGACCAGCCGGACGAATAATCCATGTCTTGCCTTTTGGGGCTATCTTCTGAATGGATTCAGGCAACTCTGCGCGGTAGCGAAAACTATAAACCAAATCCCCAAGATTTTTTGGCAGCGCGATTTTAAGCTTTTGAGCTACTGACACCATTTCATCGCGCTTGAACTCCAATTCAGTCAGGCTAGCTTTGTATTTGGATTTGAAGATGTGCTCGATGATGGCTGAATAGCGATTTTTGGATTTCATTTTTTATGATGGTTGTTTTGATGGCTGGGCCACCGAAGAAGAACGACTTCCTCGCGCAATTGTTCCCGCGTCGCCGTGGACAATCTAGTTCGGAACAAATCAATGCCGACAACTTCATAGCCAAGTGAAGTTGCAATTTCAGCAAGGAGTTGGCCGGTTCGGATCATGATGCGTAGATACGATGCTTGGTCACCCACCACATAAGCCAACTGCGCGCCCGGACGCAATACGCGACGCATTTCGGAAAGATGCCTGGTCATTCCACCAAAATAAAGTTTTGTGACTCGTGCATATAACTTCTCAAATCCAGAGTCTTTTTTAAGTTCAATCCGTCGATTTTCAATCGCTTCGGCTATTCGTTGAATTTCTTTATTTCCGGCTACCAGAAGATCGTCCGTATCCGCTTTGTAAACGCCGCGCGTATTCGACCGAATCAATTGCTTTTTGAGACTCCTCAAATCTTCTTTCGAGCGGATGAATCCCAGCAACACCGATTCAAGGCGAGTTGTGCGCGTATAATCTTTTTCGTTTGGATAGGGTGGTGAGGTAATGACCGCATCAATGGAATTGGGAGGCAAGATTGAAGCAACCTCACGCGAGTCAGCTAAAAAAACCGATGCTTCCGTCGTTTTATCGTGGGGTAAATTTTCCAAATCCTGAACCATTGCCCGTATGCCGTCTAGCCAGAGGGAAATTACCGGAGCATCCAACTTTGCCGGACCAACCCCAACTTCAGGGCCAAAATGCAAATTGCTTATTTCATTCACGAGCGCGTCGGCAAGTGCAAGGCGTTCGTAATTTATGAATCGCTCATCGTGGTGCTGTGCTATCGCATCAAGTAAAACAAGTGTTTTGTGAAGCGGCAGCGTGCTGATCGAATCTGTGAGCAATAAATCAGAGCATTCTTCCGGCAACACTTTTAATTCGATTCGTCTTGCTGCTGCGCCGTCAAGCAATCGTGGCTGCTCATTTTCCCTTAACCCTTGAAGCGCCAACGCGCGTCTGGCTGTCTCGGCAACTTTCAATGCATGGTCTAAAAGCGCCTGCGGCACGACATTCCAGCGAAGTTTTGTCTCGCTCGCAAAATGAACCACTGGATTGGACTCCAATCCACACGACGGGATTCCAAGTTTTTTACATTCGACGAGCGTTGTTCCCGTGCCGCAGAAAGGGTCAAGCACACGGTGTTGTGCATTTAATCCAAACTTTGAAATGTAATCCCGCACCAGATGCGGCGGAAACGAGAGCACGAACCGATACCATTGGTGAACTGCCCGATCATGCAATCGAATTTTGTTATCCTCACGTTTGACGACAATTCCATTGTCTTTTGACACGGGCAACTTCCGTCCACGTTTTTCAAAATAAAGTGGTTTCAGTTTCGGTGTTTCAATCGCTTGAGGCATTTTGTCTGCGCACTTTGACATTCAAAACCGAACACGTCAAAGCTGATTGTTAATTGCGAGCGGAATTTGATTTTTCAATTTGAAAACCTGGTCGAGCATGACCTTGACGTAGTGGCTGGCGGGCACGGGGAAATTAAGAAGGATGAATGAAGAATGAAGAATTGTGGAATACGCCGGTTTCATCATTCTTCCTTTTTCATTCTGCATTCGTCCCGGCTGTTCCAGATTGTCGCCGCAATAAATGACGCGGGTGTCGAGGAGGGAGCTGGCACGTAGCAGCGTTGGTGACAACGCGGAGGCTTCGGCTTTGGATTTCCGCGCTTTCACAAGCGCGGCTACGGGGACGGCTGCGGGCGCGGAAGATTTCTTTGCCATGCGCGGAGTTTAGAAAACGTCCGCAAAATGAAAAGCATCTTCGTGTTTCGGGTCGGATTTGACCGGAAGAGCCGGGCAACCGGCGGGTTCCTTTGAGCAATTTATGGTGAGAATTCGATTGTTGTTGGATTTACAAAGGTTGCGACAACGAACCCATAATAAGGACAAATATATTATGCAAATTCCACGATACTTCGATGCATTGGTGCAACTGCTGGAGAACGCCGCCGACGGTGCGGCCAAATACGGCGCGACAATCAAACTCAAACAAAACACGGAGCCGGACATCCGCCTGAACTTGACGGCGCTGGTCGGCGTGCCTGCCGGTCCCGGCGGCGTGCCGCCCGCCGTGCCGGGTTTGAAGACGTTATGGAACACGGCCAAGGCCAACAAGACGCGCATGTCCACCAACCTGGCCATCGCCGAGGCAAACGGTCGCGCTCTGGCGACGACGTGCATCGCGTCGCTCAAGCCGGTGCTGGGCATGCAGTGGAACAGCGCATGGAACGAGGCAGGATTTATTTCAGGTTCGCTGGCGGTGCCGCCGCATCCGCAGTCGCTGCTGCTCCTGTTGAGCGGCTATTATGCAAACAACCCATCTCATGAGGTGGCTGAGGTGAACGGGATTGACTGCACGGCGGCGGCGTGCAAGGCGTCGTCGGATGCCATCGTGGCGGCGCAAAAGGCGAGCAACCAGGCCAACACGGATGCGGGAACGGCGCAGTCGAATTTGCAGGACGGGATCAATGCCGGTCGGGCGCGGATGACGGGCTTGCAGTCGGAACTGGGCCAGTTGCTGGACGACAACGATCCGCGCTGGCTGGCGTTTGGATTCGACATGCCGGGCCACACGGCCGGGCCGGATGTGCCGGAGAATCTCACGGTCACGCCCGGGGCGGCGGGATCGCAGGCGTTGTATGCGCATAGCGGTGATTCACGCCGTGCGGACGGCTTCCGGTTCATTATAAGAAATGCGGCGGGTGACACGATTCTGGCGGAGTTGTTGACGACGGACCCTGAGGCGACGATCACCGGGTTGGTGTCGGGCACCAAGGTCAGCGCGACCGTGACCGCGCGCAACTCAACGGGCGAGAGCCAGGAAAGCGCTCCGCCGGTTGTCGTCGTGGTGCCGTAACTACTTGCGTAGGGCCACCATTTGCGCAGGGCCACCGATAAGTGGAACCGAATCAACCCGCGTGGTGAAAGCCGCGCGGGTTGGCCGGTCTAATTGCCCGTCCATTTGTAGTCGTAGCCGTCGGGAGGTTCGTAGAAGGCGGAAAAGCCGTCCACTCCCTGTGTGCCGTTCCAGTAGATCTTGATGTAGGCGGCGTGGCCGTCCACAAAGCTCATCACGTTGAGGGCGTCAGGGAATTGCAGCGGCTGACGGCGGTCGTGGCTGCTCAAGCCGCCGCCGCCTGAAATCTCGCCGATGAGTTCGGTCATGTCCGGCTTGCGCGTGGTGGCGAAGGGTTTTTGAGCCATGCCCACGTCGTTGGTGTTGTCGTCGCGCGAGAGACCGTTGAACCAGTAGCTTGAAAAATCCGTCCATGACTGGTTGCAAAAGCCGTGGCCGCTCAGGGGAGGGTCGGTGAACCACGAACCCAGGGTGCCGGTGAAAACCCAGTCATCGGCGGCGCACACGAAGACGGCGTTGGTGGACGAGTTCCCGGTCTGGCCGAGATACGGCAGGATGTTCTTCTTGTAATCGAAGTAAATGGTGTTGGTGTAGAAGCCGACGATGTCGGAGTGATCGTCGGCATACAGGCGGACGGCGAGGTTGATCTGGGCGACGTTGCTGGTACAGGTGATTCGTTTGGCGGAGGATTTTGCGTGGTTCAATGCGGGCAGAAGCAACGCCGCCAATATGGCGATGATGGCAATGACCACCAGCAGTTCAATGAGTGTGAACGCGCGTTTCATCGGGTTGCGAATTTGCTGCTGAAGAGCGACTTTGCGCCGGGTGAAGCTGGTTGTCCAGAGCAATCCTTTTATGATGCCGGCTGCATTTTGATTGAACAATGCCAAATTAAGATTATGCTCTGTGATAATCGTGAGGGTATTGACTTTAATCATATTGGTGTGGTGTTTGGCGCTGGCTTCCCTGCGCACAGAAGCGCAGGTGGGCGTCTGGACGTATCACAATAACAACCTGCGCACGGGGCTGAACACCAACGAGACGATCCTGAACCTGACCAACGTGACCTCCACGCGTTTCGGCAAGCTTCTGACTTATCCGGTGGATGGCTGTGTTTATGCGCAGCCGCTGTACATGCCCAATGTGAACATTCCGGGGCAGGGGACGCACAACGTGATTTACATCGCCACGGAAAACGCAACGGTTTATGCGTTCGACGCGGACAATGGGGGCGCGTCGGGCGGTCAGCTTTGGAAAACGAATCTCGGCGCTGCGGCGGTGACCACGACGGCGACCTATACGAACAAGAGTTTCGGCACGCGTTACAACGGCGGCGCCTACACGGACATCGTTCCCCAGGTCGGCAGCACAGGCACGCCGGTGATTGACACCAATTCAGGGACGCTTTACGTGGATGTGTTCACCGGCATCGTCAGTGGTGGAGTCACAAACTATTATCATTACCTTCATGCGCTGAACATCACCAACGGCACGGATACAAATGTGCTGGTGACCGCATCGGTGGCCGGAACCGGCGTGGACAGCGTCGCCGGACGTGTGACGTTCAATGCCAAGCAGGAAAACCAGCGTTGCGCACTGACGTTGTCCGGCGGGATCGTTTACATATCTTATGCCGGTTACGCGGACACCGACCCGTATCACGGCTGGATCATCGGCTTCAGCACCACCAACCTGACGCAACTGACCAATTATGTTTTCAATACCACGCCCAACGCAACGACTTCCACCTACGGTGCGAACGCGGCCGAGGGCGGCCTCTGGATGGGCGGCGACGGATTATGCGTGGATAATAACAGCAACCTCTATTTTATGGTCGGCAATGGAAGTTTCAGCGCCACGAACAATTCCGGCAAGGTGGATTACGGCGACAGCTTCATGAAACTGACGACGACCAACGGGCTG
>Ga0302274_10003220_pt1 | contig 14626 bp, 11 predicted proteins | sample III_Bog_N2_1_FD_198755 | JGI IMG/M metagenome (GOLD analysis project Ga0302274, IMG submission 198755) | Peat permafrost microbial communities from Stordalen Mire near Abisko, Sweden - III_Bog_N2_1 | ecosystem: Environmental > Terrestrial > Soil > Wetlands > Peat | place: Sweden: Abisko...
GACCCTTAGGTCAGTTGGTTAGAGCATCCCGACTAAAAGTCGGGAGGGCCGCTGGTTCAAAGCCTGACTCGGTCTTTGCTTTTTGAATGAATTTTTGTCGATAACTTGGACCCTTAGCTCAGTTGGTTAGAGCATCCCGACTAAAAGTCGGGAGGGCCGCTGGTTCAAAGCCTGACTCGGTCTTTGCTTTTTGAATGAATTTTTGTCGATAACTTGGACCCTTAGCTCAGTTGGTTAGAGCATCTGACTCATAATCAGAGGGTCGTTGGTTCAATTCCAACAGGGTCCACTTGAGTTGCATGATGAAGTATTTCGTATACATTCTTTATTCGTTAAGTCTTGACAGGTATTATGCAGGTTCTACCGAAAATGTCGAAGACAGATTGAAGAAACATTTGGCTAGCCACAAAGGCTTTACCGGCAAAGCAAAAGATTGGCAAGTCAAGCTCATTGAAGAATTTAATAGCAAAACCGACGCTTTGAAACGAGAAAGGCAATTGAAAAGATGGAAGAGCAGGGCAAGTATTGAACAACTTATCAAAACATCAGTTCGCTCATAGTGATTGCTGCGGGCTTTTACTTATTGGTTCTTTAACCTTTTATTAACCCTAAGAAAAATACATTTGTTGCTTATTAAAGATTATGAAGAAACTTTTAACTGTTATAACTGCGCTTACTCTTTTCACTACTGTTTTCGCTCAAAAAAAAGATACCGCAATTGTCAATACTCCTCCTGTTGCTCAGCCAAAAAAGAAAGACTGGAGCAAAATTGATCTTTCTCACCGCGCAAATGACCATTTCATGGTTCAGATTGGCTATGACAACTGGGCCGGCACCCCTGATACGCTCAGCATTTCCGGGTTCTGCAGAAGCTTTAACTTCTACTTTATGCTCGATTTCCCATTCAAAACCGACCCCCGTTTTAGCGTGGGCGCAGGTATTGGCATAGGAAACAGCAATGTGTTTTTTAAAAATCAGCCAGCTCCTATATCTGTTCTGCCTCAACAAGATGGAAGCGGAGGGAATCACTTTAAAAAATACAAATTAGTCACTACCTATTTGGAGGTGCCACTGGAGCTTCGCTATGCCATCGATCCGGAAAATACCAACAAAAGCTGGAAGTTTGCTTTGGGAGTAAAAGTCGGCGTTCTGCTCAGTGCATATGCAAAAGGCAAGAATGTCGAAAACGGTGCCGGGCAGATACAGGATGCATCCGTTTATAAAGTAAGAAACAATTCAGATTTCAATAGCATCAAACTGGCTGGCACAGCGAGGATAAGCAAAGGCCCGTTTGGGATATTTGGCCAATATGACGCGACCAGTTTGATCAAAGGAACTGACGGGCCTATTGTCTATCCATTTTCATTTGGCATTTGTTTCAGCGGATTGTAATGAAGTACTTTGATTAATTTAGCTTTGAAAACCATATTGCGGATATCTTAACTGATATTCGCTTTTTTATTTTAATAATCAACCATCAGATAATTGATAGAAAAGAAAAATACCATTGAAAAGGAAGAAAAAGCCATCCTTGTTGGCCTGGTGCAGCCATTGCAGAATGAGCATACAGTAAAAGAATACATGGATGAGCTGGCGTTCCTTGCAGAAACAGCAGGCGCAGTAACGATAAAACGGTTCACACAAAAACTGCAGCACCCGGACAGCAAAACTTTTATAGGCAAAGGCAAACTGGAGGAAATCAAAGGCTATATCTCGGGCAAAGATGTGAAGATTGCCATCTTCGATGATGAGCTTTCCGGTTCGCAGATAAACAATATTGAAAAAATACTGGAGATAAAAGCCATAGACCGTTCTGATCTGATCCTCGACATTTTTGCCGGCCGGGCAAAAACGGCACAGTCGAAATTACAAGTGGAATTAGCACAATACCAGTATATCCTTCCAAGGCTGCGCGGCATGTGGAAGCATCTTGAGCGATTGGGCGGCGGCATCGGAACACGGGGGCCCGGTGAAACCGAAATCGAAACCGACAGGCGGATAGTGAAAGACAAAATCTCGCTGTTACGGAAACGCCTGTCCGTAATTGACAAGCAAGCGTTCACACAGCGAAAAGACCGCGGCGAATTTATACGTATTGCTTTGGTTGGCTACACTAATGTCGGCAAATCCACTATCATGAATTTGCTCAGCAAAAGCGATGTCTTTGCCGAAAATAAATTATTTGCTACGCTTGACACCACCACAAGGAAAATAGTTTTTGAGAACACTCCTTTTTTGCTGAGCGATACAGTAGGCTTCATCCGAAAGCTTCCGCACCATCTGGTAGAAAGTTTTAAGAGCACTTTAGATGAAGTGCGGGAAGCGGATATATTGTTGCACGTTGTCGATCTCTCACACCCGCAATTTGAAGAGCAGATTGGCGTGGTGAACAAGACATTGCAGGAAATCAATGCATCCGAAAAGCCTGCCATCCTGATATTTAATAAAATTGATCAATATGAAAAACAAACTTTCGACGAATGGCTTGACGAATCTGTGAAAAAAGAAATGATGAATGAACTGAAACAAAAATGGGAGCATGAAACACAGGGCAACTGTGTTTTTATCTCGGCAACTGAAAAAAGAAATATTGATGAATTGCGAAATACCATTCTCAATAAAGTGAGAGAATTATATAAGATTCGCTATCCTTATAAAACAGCATTAATTTATTGATGTTTTGGAAAAAATATAAATGGCAAAAAGTCGCTGACCGGGAGGCGGAGATAACACTCAATCGAAATGGCATTGGTGTTGTTGAAATAAATGGCAAAAAAATTTGTGTGGCCAAATTCAAAAATGAATGGCGGGCATTTGCTTACAATTGCCCGCATGCAGGAGGGATTATGGCCGAAGGGTATATTGATTTATCAGGAAATATTGTTTGCCCCATCCATAGCTACAAATTCAGCCTGAAAAACGGACGGAGCAAAATACCTGAAGGTTTTTGCCTGAAAACTCATCCGGCAGAATTAAGAAAGGACGGGTTTTTCATTGGTTTTGAAGAAACCGAATAAATAGATTGATAAATCTGGTTTCTTTTTAAAATATAGGTTTTGTCAAAAAGGGAAAATGCTTATTTTTGCAGCCCTTTACGAAATTCCTGCTTAGCTCAGTTGGTTAGAGCATCTGACTGAAAAGTCGGGAGGGGCGCTGGTTCAGGTTCCAACGAAGAAAAAAACCTGAAAAGACATATTCCTCCTTAGCTCAGTTGGTTAGAGCATCCCGACTTTTAGTCGGGAGGGTCGTTGGTTCAGGGATGGCTGGAGAAAAACCTGAAAAGACATATTCCTCCTTAGCTCAGTTGGTTAGAGCATCTGACTGTTAATCAGAGGGTCGTTGGTTCAAGTCCAACAGGGGGAGCCCAGTACTGGAAAGGGTTTCAGCAGGTTTGCTGAAACCCTTTTTTATTTGATTTGCGTATCCTGTTGCCCAATTTTTAACCTTTGGCTTGAGCAAACATCAGCAGTAATCAAAGGGAATTTGTAAAAGGTTGTTAGGTGGAAAAATCCTTTATAGATTTTGGTTACAAACACTTTGAGTTGGCTGAATAGCGATGAGACCATTAATCTCTATTCAAGCTTGCCTGTATCCCAATCTAATTGTAACGGTTCAAGCACTAACTTGAAAAAGCTTTTTGTATAATCTGTCCTGCTATTTGAAATCGAATCTGATGAAGAAATATGTTTTTCACGCGACACAAGCGTGTAATGCTTTTTGGTAATTCTTTTTGATCCATAAATATAGAACGCATTTTCAATGCGCTGCAAAAGAAAGAAATTATCCGCCGACTTAACGAAGGCATTTTTCCCGTCACAATAACCCCAAATATTCCTGGCAATAGACTTGTTCCCGTCAGGTTCAAGAATGTAAAGCATGTCACTGATAGCATCTTCCTGTATCTCAAAATTTTTTTGAGATGGATTATTATTTTTAAATTCTTCAATTGTGCTATACACGCCTTTTGTTAAGGCGACATCTTTAAGGATAGGCAAATCAAAATCTTCTGCATTATGCTTTTGTATCTGATCCCAGCTTAGCCTACGACGGTTCTCAACATTAATTCCATTTTTGACTACACTTATAAGCTTTGACAAAGATCCAGTAAAAGCGCTATAAAGATATGTGCTGGCATTTTTTTCAATATTTTCAATATCATTCAATGTAGTATCATAGCGATATAGTGCGTAGTGATCGATACTCTTGATAAAATAGAATTCAATTTTTATTTTAATTCCGCTTGTATATTTATTATCAAAAGACTTCCTTTCATTATTTACGTATTCGTTTTCAAGCAAACTTAATTCATCAGTGAGCCATAGTTTTTTTATAACCATCACAATTTTCCCAGTGCTGTTTTTTTTATCAAAATTGAAAGAGTTATTTACAAACTCATTAGCTTTTGTTTTCAATCCACCTGGTAGCACAAGAAAGTAAGTGTTGATATATCTTTTTTGCATAAAGCCAACAGAAGAGGTATCCGCCCTCGCATCAATTACTTCTAACGAGCTGATGTTTTGAAGCTCGATTTTTGATCTCGGCTTTGGCATGCTTAAAGTGATCTGAGAAAAATTTTTGAGATCGTGATCTTCACTGGTATAAAGATTGTGAGCTTGCCCAAATACATTAAGGCAGAACATGCTAAGAGCTGAGAATAAGGAAATGGTTTTTGTTTGCATATAAAATAAAATTACTGTAAGCCTCCCTAATTGACAAAACTCTGTTCCGGCGAGGATACTGGCTCACCATCTGTGTCTTAATTTTTCAGAAAAGCTTTTTTTATTTTTACAAATATGTTGAGACTACAATCGCAGTGTATGCTTTGTGGCGTGTAAAATTTCGCCATGCTATTTTGAAATAATTTTTTAACATAATTGAGTGCTTTGAGCCTATTCACCAATGAGAATAACAAGCACGGGCTTAAATACACAGAAAACCTGTAAATACTGACACCAACAGTATGCCGGAATAAAATAAGGTGATTTACAATGTAGTAGTTGGTCTATTTATACGAATAAGTTCGCTTTTTGATACGAATTTGTGTCCGCTTTTGATATAACCATAAAAGAGTGGTTTTATAATTCTGTTCAACTAAAAATACTGCCTGCTGTCCTGTTAAATGGGACAGCAGGCACAATCAGAAATTTATCCTGATCTCGAACTGTAAATGAAATTTAGATTTACTTATTTTACTAAATTAAATAATTTAAGACCTTGCCTTTTTCAAAAATATCAAAGATAAATTCCATCGGTGTAATATTAGGAGTTGGGTTCATCTGCTTTTTAATAGTTAGTGTTGAAATAAATTATGACAGAATGGAATTGGGAGCATTGGAGCTGGTTTTAGTGCTCCTGTTGTTACAATAATGGCGTTACTTATCTTTCTAATTCTTGATTTGTTTTTTTCAAATTTTCGACATTGGCTTCTTTTGTTCCTGGGAATCGCAATGATAGGAATTAGTATTAAAACTAGAATACAAAGCATTTAATAAAAGATAAATTCAAATTGACCTGTTTCTGAATGGTAAAGAATTTCATGAAAATTGTGTTTATCTCATAAAGAGCTACCTGGAATCAGTATGCAACCATATAGCTTAAAACTTAATCCTGATCTCGAACTGTGAATGCGGGTAAGGATTGCCGTTAGAGAAATAGAGGGATGAATAAACACCGGAAAATGAAAAAAAACTCAAAAACCTCCGATTTGCAAAGCTTCGATTTGCTTTTTTAGCAATCCTGATTTTGAAACAGCATCGTTTTTGACTTCCAAAATGAACCCTTCTTTCTGTTCATATTTTTTCCATTCTGGCAAGCCTTTGCCATTGGGGTTCCCTGTCTTTATAAAGTTCAGCCAATATGATGATAGCAGATCCTGAACTTCATAATCATGTGGTTGCCAATTTCGCTTCCACAAATGAAGCGTATGCAAAGCATAAGGCACTTCAGAAGTATGGAAAGCACCGTAGTTGGGGAAGCCTGCTTTATCTGTTGGCACATGGCTAATCTGGTATAGATACGATGGATTTTTGTTAAAAATTGCCCATTGAGAAGATGGCAGTCCGGCAAATGCTATTAGATTACGGAGAACCTGGCTTGCCTTGGCCTCCGCATCTGTATTTGCTGGAAATGCCTCTAGAAAGACTGCGGCTTTATCACCGTATTTATCCCTGGCTTCTTTTTGGGCTTTTTCAGCCGTCGCAGTCGGCGGCCCAGCCAATGCGCCATCACCAATTACCCACCCGGTCATTAACGGAACGTCATTGAATTGGCCGCTCTTAAAATCATTATAATAGTCCTTTGGGATAACATAGTCATCCAGAGTCAGTCCCATTCGTAATATTCCGACACCTTGATTCAGTTTTAGCACACTATCCGAAGACAATTGGCGAAACTCAGCTATATTTTTGGCACCTGCTTTTTCTTGTAAAGCCACGCCTATTTTTTCCGCATCTGTCAGCGTCATTTGAATGCGCTTTGGCAGCAAACCACCACTTTCTGCAATAGCCCGTTGAAACAAGCCTTTTGCCAATGGTGAAACAGCCAGAGCATTCACGCTCATAGAACCTGCCGACTGTCCTCCGATTGTCACCTGATTGGGGTCACCACCAAAAGCGGCTATGTTTTTTTGAACCCATCTTAAAGCTTCTATCTGGTCCAAAATGCCGTAATTCCCAGAAGCCTTGCCTTGTTCTTTAGTCAGTTCCGGATGTGCCATAAAACCAAAGATACCAACCCGATAATTGATGCTGACGAAGACAATGCCACGCTTTGCCATTTCCTCCCCATCATAAATTGCGCAAGCCGAGGAACCAGAGACAAAACCACCCCCATAAATCCAGACGAAAACAGGTCTTTTTTCTTTATTCGATTGAGCGGCCGACCAAATATTCAGGTACAGACAGTCCTCACTAAGGGGTTTAGGAGGCGCAATAAATTCTTCTGACCAGCATAGAAATGGGACTGGATTGGGTTGATACGGGCTTGCCGAAAATGCTGTACACTTCCGAACACCCTCCCAATTTGTTGCAGGCTGAGGTGCATTCCAGCGCAACGCACCAACTGGCGGTGCAGCATATGGAATGCCTTTAAAGATGTGAACATCGCCTTTTGTTATACCGGAGACAAGTCCATATTGAGTCGAAACGATGCCTGATTGGGCATCTGAAAATTTAATTACAAACGAAAAGATGAATGTGAAAATTAAAAATTTTAAAATTTTCATTGACATTAAATTTAGCCTCTATACTGAACAATTTAATTACATTATCCGATATTTCATTAAGGAATTTTATCTCAAGACAAGTCACCAATCCTTTCTGTCTGGCAAAGCTTATCTTCCTTTTCTATCTTACCATTTGATAATCTTTTATATAATGGTTCTTTGTAATTTATCTGACTTTAGATAATGCCCACCTACTTAAAAAAATTTGATATATCCATTCAAAATCATATTTTTTTTCCCCCTTTGTCTCCGTTGTGCCCGTTGTGTGGAATCCCTTCCTAGGGTCTCGGTTAGGTTATGTAAAAAATCATGAAGAATATTATAATTTTTACTCATTCAAATCCCCAAAAAAAGATCATTTTCCGTATGGCCGCCGTATGGCTTCCGTATCATTTCCGTATGGTTTCCGTATGGAAACAGTATGAGAACAGTATGGGGAGAGTATGAGAAGAGTATGCCGACAGTATCAGCACAGTATGGGAAATGTATAGCTGCGGCATACCTGAAGTATCAGGACAGTATGAAACCAGTAAGGAACAAATATCAGTTAAGTAGAACCGAAATAGTAGTAAACCGAGGAAAAAATGCAAATAGTATTTCTATGATGCCCGCCAAGTCCCGCATTCTTAGTCTTATCCGTGGCTTTATTTTGGCACCCGGATTCTTTTCTCAACTGCATCAAACTGGTCGAATAAACTGCCAGCCACAAATTTAGGCTTTTGTAAATCCAGGCCACATGAAGCATTTAGCTTGTCAACAAGATAAACTGTAAGCTCGGGGCTGAATGCCTCATCGTGCATGTGCATGAAAAAGTAAAGCTCCTGCAGGCCGTTATCCAGCCAGTATTTCATACGGTTGATCCATGCATCAATTCGCGTGTAATCAGTCGGATGAAGGCTGTTGCCCACAAAACGGATGAAAGTTTTCGGGACAGTGAGCTCCATATGTGCGCAATCTCTTCGGCCAGCCGTATCTGTTATTATTGCCCCGATATTCAGCGAACGGAGCAAACCAAATAATTCGCTATGGATGGTTTCATTGGCAAACCATTCAGGATGCCTTATCTCAAGAAAAAATTGCATATCTCTTGGCAGCGTTTGCAGGTATTTGTATAGTTTATCTCTTTGGTTGGGGCTGAATTTTTCGCTTACCTGCAAAAATATAGGGCCAAGGTTTTCTCCAAATGCAAGCACTCCCTCCAGAAAAGCAGTAGTGAGCTGATCTGCATTATTAAATCCGCTGTAGTGGCTGATGCTGTTCGCTACTTTAGGGCAGAACTTAAAATCTTTTCCCTCAGCCTTCGCAGCCCATTTGGAAATTTCTTCCGGGCTGTACACTTTGTAATGTGTTGCATTCAGTTCAATGCTGTTGTAGTGCTGCACATAATGGTCTAGGAATTGTGCGTCTCCCGTGCCCTTGGGATAAATCTTTCCAACCCATTCTTTGCGCCCCCATTTGGCACAGCCAAGATATACATACGGCTTTTTATTCGTCTTTTTCAATAGCATCTTATTCGCCGCAGGCTCTGCTGGCAACAAAAAATCAATACTGTTCAATTTGCTTTCCGGTACTCTTCCAAATTCCATGATGTAAATCTAATAAACTACCGCACCTTTTTCTAACAAGAATCATATTGCTGACAGGCCTGGGATAAAAATATTTCCCATCTTTAAAAAAAAAGTATAATCTTTGATCATTGATAAATACTGCGAATATGAAATGCTGATTCAGTCCTTGTAACTCACAAGGATGTCTTTCTACAAAAATTTTCTTAGCACTTCTGCTATCTATCGTTTATTTTATTTTCCTGAATTTCAAACAAGCATTTTATGTCGTTTTATCAACCAAAAATCATCAGCATTAAATCTATATACGCCCTTATCAAACAAGCACTGTCCGGTGAGAACCAGGATTATACCCAAGGCAGCATCCGCAAGGCAGTATTTCTTTTATCCATTCCCATGATACTTGAAATGTGCATGGAGTCTGTATTTGCAGTGGTAGATATATTTTTTGTTGGCCGCATTGGCAGCGGTGCAGTGGCCACCGTAGGCCTCACAGAATCAGTGCTCACACTGGTTTACTCAGTAGCCATTGGCCTCAGCATGGCAGCAACGGCCATCGTTGCAAGAAGAATCGGCGAAAAAAATACTGATGGCGCCTCCAAATCAGCGGTACAGGGCATTATCACGGCGCTTAGCATTACTGCAGCCATAAGCATTGCAGGATCAATCTTTGCAGCCGATATTTTGCGACTAATGGGAGCATCTGGAGAAGTAGTTGCCATGGGCGCTCCCTACACCCGGATTATTTTCAGCGGAAGCATTGTCATCATGCTGCTGTTCCTTATCAATGGTATTTTTCGCGGTGCGGGCAATGCATCTATTGCTATGTGGTCATTGTGGATTGCAAATGGCTGCAATATTATTCTTTGCCCTGTTATGATTCATTATTATGGGTTGCCCGGCGCAGCAATCGCTACCACTATCGGAAGGGGCGTTGGTGTTTGTTATCAGCTTTATCACTTATTTAGAGGAAGTGGGGCTATTCATATCCTGAAAAAATATTTCATGCCCGATTGGGCTATCATAAAATCTATATTTAATATAGCATGGAGCGGGACCTTTCAATTTTTGATTGGTTCTGCCAGTTGGATCGCATTGGCAAGGATCATAGCACATTTTGGTGACACGGCAATTGCAGGCTATCAGGTTGCTATACGGATATTGTTATTCTTTTTGCTTCCTGCATGGGGCATGAGCAATGCTGCAGCAACGCTTGTAGGGCAAAACCTTGGAGCACTGTAACCAAAACGAGCGGAACAGTCCGTATGGACGGCCGCAAAGTACAATGCCGTTTTTATGGCATTTGTTTCTGTATTATTTCTGGTAGCGGCCAACCCAATTGTCAATTTCATCAATAAAGATATCGCTGTGGAGAAAATTGCTGTGGAGACTTTGCACATTGTCACATTAGGCTATATTTTTTATGGAGTAGGCATGGTGCTTACCAATGCATTCAATGGTGCGGGCGACACAAAGACGCCTACACTCATTAACCTGTTTTGTTTTTGGGGTTTTCAGGTGCCAATTGCTTATTTGATGGCAATTACATTTGGCCTGGGGCCAAAAGGAGTTTTCCTGGCTATCATTATTGCTGAAACAACTATCACCATTGTATCCTTTGTCCTGTTCAGAAAAGGAAATTGGAAAAAAGTAAACGTTTAGCGGGATAATTGCTTTAGCAATTACTTATTATTCCACTTCCTTCATTGCAGCACTTATTTATTCGCTAATTTAGTTCACGCTTTAAAGACTATATGAACTATATACCTAATAACACAATCAGGCAAGTACTGTTATTATTTGTGATTGTTTTGCTCGGCATCACATTGTTCCTGCAATTGCAGTCATTTATACCTGCATTGTTAGGCTCCTATACTATGTATGTGCTCCTGAAAAAATGGATGTTTATTTTAACAGGGAAATACAAGTGGAAGAAATCGCTCGCTGCTGCGTTGCTTATGATTTTGTCTTTCGTTATTATTTTATTACCTATTGTCTTGCTTACAGAAATGATGTCATCAAAAATAAACTTTGCCATCCGGCATGCCTCGGAAGTACTGAGCACCATTGAGAAATTCATACATACCTATGAGCAGCGATATAATATTGAAATCACTTCATCAAAAAATATTGATCAGCTTACCAGCCTCGGTACGCAAACATTGCCACGTATTTTAGGTGCTACATTCAACAGCATCACAACGATTGCAATCATGTATTTTATTTTGTATTTTATGCTTGCCGAGGGCCGCAAAATGGAAGCAGCCCTGCATGAATGGATTCCATTAAAAGACGAGAATACTTTATTATTAAGGAGAGAAACTAACAGTCTTGTATATTCAAATGCAGTGGGCATCCCATTAATCGCAATATTGCAGGGCATTCTTGGGCTGATCGGCTATCTGATACTGGGTGTGAACGAACCATTGTTTTGGTTTATGGTCACCTGCCTTGCATCTATGATCCCTGTTGTTGGCGCAGCCCTTGCTTATGTGCCGGTTGCCATTTTATTATTTGCAAACGGCATGAACATTAAAGGCATCATCATGCTTGCTTATGGCTTTGGCGTCATAAGTACCGTGGATAGTGTATTCCGTTTCTGGCTGCAAAAAAAGATAGGCGATGTTCACCCGCTTATAACAGGTTTCGGTGTTATCATCGGCCTTAACTTGTTTGGTTTTATCGGTTTGATATTTGGTCCAATACTGATTTCATTGTTTCTTTTATTGATAAAAATATATGCAAACGAGTTCAGCACCAATAAAAACAAACTGAATAACCCTGATTGAAAAATCCCTCGTATAAACACCAAGTACTTGTGCTGAATTTTTAGAAAAAAAATATTATTGGGCAATAAAAAAAACCTGCAAATACACTTGCACAATTAATTTTTCTATAATATTTTACATCTCGTTCCGTTTAATACAGCAACCCTACTGAAACCCTTGAAGCATGAAGAAAAATTTTAATCCGGCATCGCTCTCTATTTTATTCACACTGCTGCTGATAGTTCCCGCTCTCCATGCAGGAACGAACCGCCCAAAAAAATCTGACCTGCACAGGCCTGCAGGTTCAACCATTGCAAAGCCTCTTTCAAAAAGCTTTCGTGAAGAAGCAGACTCGTTATATAGCGAAATTGACTTGGGAAGTTATGGTCTCTCAGAAAAAGCATTTGAATATGCATTAAAGGGATACACCTATTTAATCGAACATCATCAGATCACAAAAAGCGACATCATTTCTATCTGCGATTTTAGTCAGTCTTCCAGAAATAAAAGATTATATATTGTTGACCTCGAAGAGAAAAAAGTTTTGATAAATACTTACGTTGCCCATGGAAGAAAATCAGGATCAGAATACGCACGGTCATTTTCAAACAGCATGCAATCGCATAAAAGCAGCCTTGGCTTTTATGTAACTGATCAGACTTATTATGGCGATCATGGCCTTGCGTTAAAGATACGTGGCCTTGAAAGAGGTTTTAATGACAAAGCAAGTGCAAGGAATATCGTTATTCACGGCTCTGAATACGTTGGCCCTGATTTTATCAAATTTAATAAGTTTAACGGAAGAAGCTTTGGCTGCCCTGCGGTACCTTCATCTGAAGCAGATGAAGTGATACAAGCCATTAAGAACGGAACTTGCTTATTCATTTATCACCCTACAAAAAAATACATAGCCCGGTCGAAGATACTTAACAGTTAGCGTGGACGTAAACTTCAGATGGTTTGAAGGTGAAAAAGCTCAATATAGGATTCGTACCCTATGATTGGGCTTTTCTTTTCTGGCTAAATGGCAATGGGGAATTGTGAATATATCGGTCAACTGTATCCAAAAAAATTTCGCTGAGGTTTTATAATTGACAATTCACTATTGTCCCTTCAACTAAAATTGCCAGGCTATAAATTGCACCAGCATGCCTGTAAATAGTCCAGCATAAATTTCAAAGACAGAATGTGTTGCTAGTATTAATCTCGAAGTGCAAACGATGCCTCCAATCAGGATAGCTAAGGATAAGTATAAGCCGGAACTGAACCCATCAGTAAAAGAAAACAACAGGAAGAACATAAATATCCCGCCCATTGCGATTGCGTGCATGCTGATCTTAAAATAAATATTACAGAACCACGCTGCGCAAACAGCCAGAAATGAGCCTAACAAAAAATGTATCGAAGCAGCCGGAATATCGGGAAGATTCCGGTATACGTTCCATGCCCACCAATAAAAAATCATGGCAATCGCATAGGGAATAATGCGCTCTTTTTGGGTGCGCAATTGAATGGATCGAACACCCAGGCGTAATCTCCAGGCCAGAAAAACGGAAAATGCAGGCAAAAAAGCTGTAGTGAAAAACACTGCGATAAAGCGAAAAATTTTGTCAGGCTGATCGAATCCTGCAAAGGCAAGCGGATGAATGAAAATCAAAAAATAAATCACATAACTTGTGATGAAAAGCGGATGAAAAACATAAGAAAACAAATGTGCTAAAAAACGAATAAAAGGATTGCGGATGGTCGATGAAAGTTGACTGGCATTGTTTTTTTCTTCCTGATAATTTGTATCATAAAAATGCGTCAGCTCTTCATTATCCATTATCTCGTTATTCAATTATTCATTAAAGTTCTTTCCTCAATCTTGCAACGGCAATATTTAATTGCTCACGGTATTTAGCCACGGTGCGCCGCGCAATATTATACCCTTTTTCCTGCAACAACTCGGTGAGCCTCTCATCGCTCAAAGGTTTCTTTTTGCTCTCGCCTTCAATCATATCGCTCAATATTTTTTTCACTTCACGTGTGGACACCTCCTCTCCGCTTTCTGTGCTCAATGATTCACTGAAGAAAAATTTCAGCCGGTAAGTGCCAAATTCCGTTTGCACAAATTTGCTGTTCGCAACACGGCTCACTGTTGATATATCCAGGTTTGTACGTTCTGCAATATCCTTTAATATCATCGGCCGTAAATTAGTCTCATCGCCGGTCAAAAAGAATTCATGCTGATAATCCATAATGGTGTGCATTGTATTGTACAAGGTTTGCTGTCTTTGCTTGATGGCATCGATAAACCATTTTGCGGCATCAATTTTTTGTTTGATAAAAAGCACAGCTTCTTTCTGTCGTTTATCCTTCTTTGACCCGCGGTCATATTCTCTCAACATATCCTTGTAGCCTTCACTGATGCGCAAATCCGGCGCATTACGCGTGTTTAGGCTAAGCTCAAGCTTGCCTGCGCTATTGGTTATAAAAAAATCGGGTACTACATAATTCTCCCCTTTGTTCGAATCACCAATATTACCACCCGGTTTCGGATTTAATTTAATGATCTGGTTAATGATGTCTTTTAGTTCTTCATCGCTCAAGCCAAGCCCGCGCTGAATTTTATCATAGTGCTTTTTGGTGAACTCATCAAAGTATTTGCTGAGCACCTCAATGGCAAGCTCCACGCTTTTTTCATCGCCTTTTCTTCGGTTAAGTTGAAGCAACAAACATTCCTGCAGATTTCTGGCTGCAACGCCAGGGGGGTCAAATTGCTGGATCTCCTTAATCATCTCCTCAATTTCCTTTTCATTCGTCTCTATGTTCTGTCTAAAAGCAAGGTCATCCACGATCGAAGAAGTTTCTCTGCGCAAATAGCCATCATCGTCAATGCTGCCCAAAACCTGTTCAGCAATACGTTGCGTTCGCTCATCCAATATCATCATGCCCAACTGATCCAGCAACAATTCATGAAAAGAAGTTTCTACTTTGTGAGGCATCGTGCGGTTTTCATCCGCTTCAGGGTAGTTGTCGTCTTTCAATTTGTAATCGGCCACATCATCATCATATTCATTCACGTACTC
>Ga0302274_10003233_pt1 | contig 14600 bp, 12 predicted proteins | sample III_Bog_N2_1_FD_198755 | JGI IMG/M metagenome (GOLD analysis project Ga0302274, IMG submission 198755) | Peat permafrost microbial communities from Stordalen Mire near Abisko, Sweden - III_Bog_N2_1 | ecosystem: Environmental > Terrestrial > Soil > Wetlands > Peat | place: Sweden: Abisko...
CAGGCGCAAGAACACGACCAAGGACAGAGTCAGGTCGAAGGTGGAGCATCCGTTCCGCATCCTGAAGCGCGTCTTCGGATTTACCAAGGTGCGCTATCGGGGTTTAAAGAAGAACCATGAGTGGCTTTGCGCGGCCTTCCCGTTGGTCAATCTTTACCAACATCGCAATCGCTTGGCCCCTCAAGGGGCGTAGTGTCTGTGGAGGCCGGAAAACGGCCTCCACAGACCAGATAAACCACCCAGGTTGCCGAATTTCGACTGGTTTTCGACTTGATTCTGATCGAAAACGACGAGATATTTCTATGTCTTCGTGATCGCTACGGAATCAGGCACCTGTGCAGAGGTTCCCTAGTCCGCTCCCTGCGGAGCGGACCCACGCCCCACCTGTTCCCGCTCCGCGCGCCCTAACCCTTCAACCGCTCGAAAGGAGCAATGAATCATGGAAACGACCGTTATCAATGCCACTGAATACCGCGAGGTTCCGCTCGCTCTGCTCAACGAATCGAAGACCAATCCCCGCCGCGTCTTTGACGATGTGAGTCTTCGAGAACTCGCTGCCAGCATCCGTAGCCAGGGCGTACTCTCGCCCTTGCTTGTCCGGCCACTCACCGAAAACGGCTTCGAGATCGTGGCCGGTGCGCGGCGGTATCGCGCCGCACAAATAGCCGAAGCCGTCACCGTACCTGTGCGCATCAAGCAGATGAGCGATGCCGAAGTATTGGAGGCGCAGCTTGTCGAAAACCTGATTCGCGCCGAGATTCACCCGATGGAAGAGGCCGAAGGCTTCGCGCGTCTTTTGGCGCTGGAGGAGCCGAAGTACAGCATCGAACAGATCGGAGCGCGTGTCGGAAAATCGTCTGTTTTTGTCGCTTCAAGATTGAAATTGGTGGACCTTGTGCCCGTCGCCGTCGATGCTTTCTACGCCAACGAAATCGGCGTGGGCCATGCGCTGCTACTGGCGAAGCTGCCCGCCGACCAGCAAGAGCAGGCTCTCGCGGCTTGCTTCAAGGAAGCATACAACAGCGGGGGAGCAACACCTACGCGCATTCTTCTGCCCGTGCGCAATCTGCAATTCTGGATTGAGACGAATGTTCTCCTCATCCTGAAAGACGCGCCCTTCGATAAGCGCGACGCGCAGCTTGTCTCCACGGCGGGCAGTTGCGCCGACTGCCCCAAGCGCACCGGCCACAACAAACTGCTTTTCGGCGACGACCTCGGCAAGCAGGGCGACCAATGCACCGATCCCCGCTGCTATAACGCAAAACTCGCGGCGCATGTGGCGAAGGCCGTCGCCGCCAAGCCGAACCTTGTGCAGATCAGCACGGCATACGGCGGGCAGAAGGAAGGCAGCGCCGTTTTACCGCGCAACAAGTACACCGCGATCCGCGACGACAAGCCTCAAAAGAAGGAAGATGCCCAGCGCCCGGAGTTCAAGGTGTGCCGGTTTGCTACCGATGCCATCATCACCGAAGGCAGCGACATCGGCACCATTCACAAGGTATGCGCGAATCCCGATTGCCCGATTCACCACGCCAGCAAGCAACGGCCCGCGACCGATGCGGCATTCAAGGCCGAACAGGAGAAGCGCCGCCGCGAGGAGGCCATCGCCCACGCAACCGGCCTTCGCGTTCTGAAAGCAACCAGCGATGCGGTTCCTGTCCGCCTGATGAAGCGCGACCTGCTCTTTGTCACCGAGCGTCTTGCCGCCGCTTTGGACGAGCGTCGCCTTGCGGTTCTCTTGCGGATTCACGGTATCGGCGGCAAGGCCAACGGAGCCGTTGACGCACCGGCAAAGATGCTCGCGGCCTTTCTTCGCAAATCAGACGAGAGCACAATCGGCCGCGTTTTGGTGGCAATCACCGTGCTGCAAGCGGCGCACAATCCCAACGAATCAGCCAAAGCCCTGCGCGAAGCCGCCGAGTTCTACAAGGTGGACGTGGCCGCGATCACGGCCAAGGTCAAAGAGGAGGTCACCGCGAAAGAGAAGGCACAAGCCACCCGGAAGGCCACAGGAAAGGCGAAGCCAGCGCAGCCGCGCACAGCAGCGAAGAATGCCAAGGCCGCATAGTGCCATTCAGAAACATTGAGACAGTTGCGGGGTCCGGCGATACCGGACCCCATTTTCATTGCCGACGCCCGTCTTCCCGCCCTGTGAAGCGCTGCCGCTGCGCGTCAGGCTCTTTGGCCCACCCCGACGGGCTTGGACAGCAAATTCATTACCCTTCTGTCCACACACCCTATGGTCGAAGCACAATCAGCGCTTTTCGTCGTGTCACCAAAACATCTCTTTGAGGCTGTGGCCTACAGATTGCCATTGATTCCTTGTCTCATCTTGCCGAGCGGTTCTTGATGACGCACTTTGCCACTAAGTCATAGCATGGGCATCGTTGGTACTTGTTGTAAACAATCATGCACGGGCAGTTGAATTTCAGTCCGTAAATAAACATTGCCAATATCAGGTAAAGCAGATAATAGATCGGATGCCACATCAGGCTCAGGCCCCATATCACAATCATCATCCCGGATTTTGAGCGATAGGAGAAGGCGACCTTTTCCGGCGTCAGACTGTATCCCAGGTACAGATGAATGGTAAAAAGGAGAATCACGCTGGGTAAAGTCAGGCCCTGCCAGATGTAATAGCCAAGAAGGCAGATTGCCATGACCTTGACGGCAACAGCGTAGAAGCTTCGGATGGTTGGCGCTAACATGCGCACGTTTTCTTGATAGGAGACGTAGCCTGGCAACACCTTGCTGAGTTCTCTTTCTTCCGCGCGCGCGCGTGCAATCATGAGCGGCAGAATCACGAGAGTCGAGATCGTCAGGGTAATCCAGTTGAACATAAGGAAGCTGGCGCTCCAGCACCACAGCAGGAGAGATGCATACATCGGGTGCCTCGACAGCGCATAGGCTCCCGTCGAGATTAGCCTGTGATCCTGCTTGATTTCGATTCCGTCGGACCACATGGAGCGAATGTTGAATTTTGCCCAGATGTGCCAGATGATGGCGCAAAGAATCAGAACAAAGCCAACTCCAAAATAGACGGATTGGAGCGCGGCATTCATTTTGATTTGCCCGATGCTACGAAGCCAGAAAGGAAACAGCGCCGCAATGCAGACGATCATCTCGCGTGTCGAAAATGGGTGGGTTATTTTTTTGGAAATCTTAGAAGAGATTGCAGCGTGCTCCAGAAACTTGAACAGGGCTGCAATCAACAGGATCAAGCACGTCAAATAGATGACGCTCATTCCTACAATGAACAAAAATGGATTGATGGACTGATTGGCAATGCGTTGGATTACATCATGCATGATAACTCATCCCTTTCCGCGCCGCGCAGGCCCGCGAGGCGCGTCGTTTCCAGATCTCCGCGATAGAACATGTTGAATGTGTCGAAGGGAATCAGCCTCTTCCCGTCCGGATGCGCGATATGAATGCAGCTCTTCTTCACACTGCGCAGATCGAAGGCCTCGGCATCAATGAACTGCACAATCAGCATACGAAAAAGATTCTTGTATCCAAGGTCCTTGGGCAGCGAGACCTTGGGCAGGCAACAGAGCATTTCTCGGGGCAGGCTGCATAGCAGTTCGCGCAACGTAGAAGCCTGCGCAATCGGCGAATGATTGGTCGCAAAGAGCTTGAAGAGATGCTCGCGCAAACCAGCCTCCCGCTCATAGGCAATGGTGTTCTTCGCCCCGTTGATGAGCACCTCTGGCGGCACCATTCCGGTAAGCGGAATCGTCTTGCCGTTCATCTTGATCGCGTAGGCCATGGCCAGCGCATCCGGATGGCAGGGAACCGGAATCAGATCCTCCGGCTTGAAGACGTCCGTCTGTTCCAGAATGCGTCGTCGCACCTCGGTCAGCGTTAGACGATGTTGCGCGCTCTCAAAGCCGAGTACGCGTCCTGCCTGCTGCACCGGCTGAAAGGTCACTCCCCGCACCGCTGGCTGAGTGAGCGCAAAGTTTACAATTGCGCCCAGTTCATTGTCGTTCACGCCGCGCTCGACCGTCACCACCAGCGTAGTTGAAATCCCCAGCCTGTTCAGCCGCTCCAACGCCTTCTCGCGAATCTCGCGTAGATCAGCGCCGCGCAACTTCATTACCGTTTCACGCTCAAGTGAGTCGAATTGCAGATACAGTTCGAACTCCGGCATGAAGTCGGACAGACGCTTGGCAAACTCTTCGTCCTGCGCAATTCTGATGCCGTTGGTATTTACCATCAAGTGGCGGATGGGCCGCTCCTTGCACATCTCCAGCACGCGGAAGAAATCCGGATGCAGCGTCGGCTCTCCACCCGAGATCTGCACTACGTCAGGATTTTTTTCATTGCGCACCACGCAATCCAGCATCGCCTCTATTTGTTCAAGCGAACGGAACTCAGTCCTGTGCTGTCCACTGCCCGCGTAGCAGATGGGGCAGGTCAAGTTGCAGGCGTCGCAAATCTCCACCAGCGCCAGGCAGCTATGCTGCTCGTGGTCTGGACAGATCCCGCAGTCGTACGGACAGCCATACTTCACCGGCGTGTTATAGACCATGGGCTGTTCCGGCGTCTTGATAAATACTTCGCGCGCCCACCGATAGTAATCCACATCGTCGGCCACCAGCACACGCTCTTGCCCGTGCTCCGGGCACCGCTTCAGCATCCAGACCTTGCTGTCTTCAAAGACAATCTTGGCGTCCACCCGCCTGTAGCAGGTCGAGCAGATCGAGATCGCCACGTCATAAAACAGATACGGGCGGAGTTTATCCGTCATGCCTACTCCTGAAAGCTATCTTGAACTTGTGAAAGGAAGAAACAAGCGGCCAGCGTCAGCAGTTTCTTTTTCACCATACGTTTCCTGCCTCTCTGCGTACGCTGCACGCTCCGGGAACGCTAATCGTTCCTGCCAATCTTTGTATCATCCTCGCTCTCAAAAAGCTTTTGCGGTTGTGACACTTTCTCATTGAAGCTGCCAATTGCCGAAAGTGTCACAAGCACAGCACCTGTAATCAACAGGCCGATGGCTGAGAGAGCCATCACAATCAGTTCCAACATCCCCAGTATCCCGGAGAAGCCGTTTCCGCCGCCGACCCCGATGGCGAAGACAGCTGTCACTCCGCACAGCCCCAGCGAAACTCCAAAGGCAATCGACAGCACGGTAACAATCTTTGCAAATGGAATCCGTTCAGACAATGGCTTACTCACAAATACCTCCTTGAAAATGCCGAACTATTTCTCGTCGTCTGTCGATTGGTCGCGATCATCTGATGGCGGCAGCGACCGATTGCCCACGTCTTCTGCGTTCACGCTGGCAAAGTTAGTATCGCTCATCGTTCCAGCTTTCCAATCCATGCAATTCTACAACGGCCCATCGTTCCCTTGTTTCTGCTTGTCACGGAAACGAACCCCAACAACATCGAATAGCAGAACTAGAATCCCCGCCAAACAACTCCACTGAATCAAATTCATCCCGCCAATCAGCGGTTGCGGTTTCCAGAAGCCGATCAGAACTCTCCAGCCCAGGTAACTCGCCATAAAAATTCTGAACCGCGCACCGTCCGGCAGTTTCATTCTTCGAGACAAAATGATTCCCAGCAGAATCAAGAACAGAATCTCGTAGACCTGCACCGGGTGCCGTCCAACGCCATCGCCCAGGTTCACAGCCCACGGCAGCGTGGTCGGCTTTCCATAAGTGTCGTCCGCCAGACCGGCCAGCAGGCATCCCACGCGTCCCACCGCAATCCCCACACACAGCGGCAACACGAACAGGTCGCCCGTTCGTCGCCGGATTCCGCTCAGCTTTTTCACGGCCACTACGCCCAGCCAGCCACCCAAAAGGCCTCCAACAATCGTCTTTCCTCCCGGCGAGAGCAGTAGCTCCAGAAATCTCCCGCTCTTCCAAGCCGCCATCACTGTGGGCCACTGTTCGGCGATCCCCAGCAACCGGCTTCCTATCAGCGCACCCACCGTTGCTGCGGCCAGCACCGTCCACCGCTGCGGCTCTCCTACCACGTCGCCTTGTCGCCCGCGTAACCATCGAAAGACCGAGAACCCGGAGGCATACGCCAGGGTCTCCATTACTGGATGCCATGCCGGATGAGAACCTATGGGAATCATTGCGATAGTATAGCGGTCGCAGGGGATCATTGACTCGATCACAATTTGGGTTGATCACTTGAGCTTGTCTGAAGAAGATTTGGTTACTGGTGAAGAAAAGACGGTTCGTGATTGTAGTAGACAGCTTCTCCATTTCTTTGTCACTGGTTATCGCATGATCGAATATCCACCATGACGGTCGGAATACGGTGAATATTTCAAACGACTCCAAACTAATAGTGGGAAAGATGATGCATTTTCGCGACGGCCTTTTGAGATTTATTTTGAGTAGACGCTCCGAGCCGAGATGCTGGAGGCCGTTCAGCCGTTCAGCCGCCAGGGAAGGTAAAAATGCACATCATGCCTGACATGGACTCAGGATGGGCGGCCTTGATTGAGAATGGTCCCCTGAAAACGTCGCAGGGCCAGGGAGGATTCCGGGAAGCCTCACCGGAACGCTGGGTACGAGATTCCAGTAGCTATGGCGACTTCCCATTACCGATCCGTGCTCACACTGTTTTCGCTGTTAGATGATCGCAATTCTCGTGGACGCCCCGCGGGCGGAAGACCTGTCGAGAAGAGTTATCGTTTAAATCCGATCTCGTTCTAAGTTTCATCGAACGCAGTGTCGTGATAGAGTATCCTCCACAGGGGCATGCCACCTCCCGCTGTACAGAGCCTGAATCGTTCGGGACGTTCCATCGGCCTTTGTGCCAATGGAATTTCAGTGATCGATATGTTTTCGGGCACATGACGCTGTAAGCCATGGACGCAGATTTCTTCAACGAAGCAAAGCATTCTGTCTGTAACGAACTTAGCGAAATCGGAGACCGTCCGTCCCATAACCTCTGACTCAAGCACAGCAACACGTCCTCGCTCGATCGGGTACTGAACCCGCGGCACCGACCAGAAGTTATGCTCCATCTCGTTACGCACCGTGTTGAGCATGTCTGACCAGGCTCTTGCTTTGCGGCAATAGGCAGCAAGGTCGGGGTCACTTCCATCCAGCGAGGCGACACCACTGTGAAAGGTCGATTCGTGCAAAAAGAAAAAACCCATATTGAGGTGAAGTGCTTTCGCGATTTCTTTCATCCCGGTAATCATAACTCGGTTCGAGGAATTGAGAAATGACTCCACTAGTCGCCGAAGCTCCCTATCAATCGGTTCATCCACATGGACGGTACGCCCGGCGATTCGAACTCCGACCCCCTGTTCGGTCTTGGATCGGTGATCGGCAAGAAGCTTGCCAATGTCGCGCGCGAGATCCCTTACAGTAATGCTCGAGATGAGCACGAGCTCGTAGGGCCTTTCGAAGGCTTCGATGTCTGCCTTAGTCCCCAAGGCACACTTGCTAAGGTGGAGGATGTTGAGAAACAATCGCGCCATAAAAGGACTTGATGTCCCTTCGTCGGCCATCTTCGTCACAGTCCAGCTCGGCTGTTCGCGCTTGATGATCACGTTGGATTGTCGATTGAATCTAGACAGCATTAGCTCAAATTGAGGTCTGCCAATCGAAAGAATGCTGGAGATCGTTCCGTCGGGTGTTTTCATTTGCTGGGGCGGTCGGTCCATCTTGCCGAGAAGCAGGACAAACGGTGCCAGCGGGAGATCGCCGTACACGCGAATCGCCGCTCCGCCGAGCCAAGGAACGAACTGCACTCGCGAAAGCAACTCGCCCTTCTGGTTCTCGATGCGATACGGCATCAGTTGTAGTCCATATCCACGGTCCTGTCGCATCTCATCCGGCACGGGAACGAGATGATCCGTCGCGTCAAACATGTACGCTCGGACGTTCAAAGCGATATGGGGAATGCCTCCCATCACCATCTCGTTGGTTGGAAGTGACGTCCTCCTCGAGAAACATCCGAGGTGCAGAAACAGAAAACTGCAGGTTCGATTGAAGGTGTACGTTCCTGGAGAACTCACCATGACATGGACGTACATGGCGAACTGCATCATACCTGCTCTGTTGGGCAGAATGAAATTCCCTTCAATCTTGCCACCTTCGAACTGAACGGCGTAGTTAATCATTCCGCGCGAGAGCACGGAGACGGCATCCGCCCACCTCGTCGAGGGGATGTCGGCGTTCAGATTAGCGATGGCATCGACGAGCTGTTCAAGAGGACGTTCAGAATCACGAGCGACGATCATCCCGAGAGGCACGTGATGCCATCCTTCCACCGAGTCGGTCTCGTGTCCCGGAAGCGCCTTTACTTTACCGATCAGCGCGTATCCTTCTGCCAGGGAATCTTCGTTCAATCTCTGGACCACATGGAGAACGCCGGCCACGGTCTCAGGGGCCATATGCTGCGTCGAGTCTCCTGACTCTGTCGATGGCGTTGTGTAGATGAGGAGTGCTCGTTCAATCAGAACATTGCCTGCGTCGTCCGTGACGCCTACGAACCCAACACGAAAATCCGGACTCAACAACGGCTCTAGGGCAACGCAAAGTTGCAGGGCTAGGTCATCCCCGTCATCTCGACATCGTTCGAGAAGCGAATTTCCGAGTTCGTGAATAGTTGCCGTTAGCGAGACCGCCATAGATGCCCTTAAGCTTACGTCCAATTCTATTCGTTTACCTTAGCTTCAGTATCGCCAATCGTTTCGCTTTGCCTCGTCGTTACAGTCATGCACATGGTTTTCCGCTATGCGGGTAATTCCGGGGGAAGCCGACCCGATACTTCACGATTCACATTTCGCTACCAACTTTGCTAGCCCGTCTGAAACCCGCCAGGGTAGGGACTCGATGTCCTATTAGGATTACTCCCCTGAAACGCCGTTGTCGCAATGCAAACAAAATCTACTCAACTTTGCAAGAATCCCCGATTCACGCGAAGTGCCTCTCGCAGCGCCTTGCTCTTCTTGAGGCGCTTGAAGAACTCGTCCAGCACGCTGACGACGATGGCATTGACGCTGACGCCTTCGGCTTCAGCCCATTCCTTCAGCTTGGCGCGGGCCTTTGCGCCGACGTGGAGGAGCTGAGGCTTGGTTAGTTCCAAACCAGCCTTGCGAGTCTGCTGAATATCAGCCTTGTCATGGTCCACATGGCTCAATGCGTAAAGGACGATCCTGGCCAGATCGCCCTTTACGCGGGACTCCTCGGTGATGGCCTTGCGAAGATCGAGCGGAAGGCGCAACGTCAATCCGGCGCGCTCTTCCGTCCACCACTGACCATCGCGGTTTACTTTGCGAGTTGCCGCCTTTGGGACTGCCTTATTTGATGTTTTCTTGACGGCCACTTGCACCTCTTCCGGGTTCTTTGCGCCAACGAAGAAATAGACACAGCCGAATTCGAAGCGTCAGGTTCGGTTTGATGATAGATCAGTCTGAGCTTTTGGGACCGGTTAGTCTTCCATTTTCTCCCGTTCCCGGATAATATGGCGTCAGTTCTTCTCGCTTCGTCATGCCTTTGACTAAGGCGTGGCCTGTAGTTCGATGCTTTTGGTATTTCGGGCGGAGTACTTCATCAACACGAGGGGGAAGCATGGCAAACGACTCGGACCGTTCTCATCGCGAATTAGCGCAATACCACGCGTGTGTACACTGTGGCAACGTCTCTCGTCGAGATGAATTCGACGGCACGGCTGTCGCCACCGGCATTTATCCCTGCACAAAGTGCGGCCTTGATGGGCCGCTCAATATCGTCATTCAGGACGTCGATGCTGCCGCGACCGGCATAAGCGTCCCCGCTCCCGGCAGTTCAGCAGGCTAACGCGGTGCTTCGCTGTGGTGGAGATTGCGCCTTGACGAGCTTGCGCCCGGCAGCGCGAACGAACTCGCTCGTCAGCCGCTTTTTGTCATCAGAGCGCGTGGCCAAACTCGTCACGAGTTTGAGGCGCTCCTCAGCGAGCGGGCGGATTGCGATTTCATCACAGGAGATTCGCCAAGCGGATTCGCGCGTCAAGAACGCCGCGCCCTTGTGAGCCAGCACGAGTCCTACGGCCTCCTCGGCCGTTGTGAAGGTATGCGTGTCCGGAGCGACGATATTTTTTGCGGAGGCCGCCGCCTGAATCATCTCGTTGATGTACGGGTTGATGTGCGGCGCGGGCAGAATCCAATCGTGCGCGCGCAAATCTTCGAGGCGGAGTTCCACACTCCCGGCTTTGGCGTCGCTTTTCGGTAACGCGATATAGCCGGGCGACTCAGCAACCAACAAGAAGCTGAGCGACGAAGTTTCGGGGACGGCCACCACCAGCGCCAGATCAAGATTTCCGGTAGCCACCATGCGCGCGAGTTCGTGCGAGAAGTTGCTCCAGAGCTTGACCTTCAGACCGGGAAAAAGGGAAAGCCGAATCGACTGGATCGCCGTGATCAGATACGGATCTGCATAGACGGATCTGCCGATGTGAAGCACTTCGTCCACTCCATGCAGCGCGGCCCTTGCGTCAGCGACTGCACGCTCTGCGTACAACACGGCGTTGCGCGCATCTTCCACAAAATGCCGTCCAGCTTCGGTCAGTTTCACGACTTGATGGTCACGCTCGAAAAGGCGCAAGTCGATCTGAGACTCAAGCTCGACAATCCGCTTGCTCAGCGTCGATTGCTCGATGTGCAGCCGCGCAGCTGCACGGGAATAATTCAGTTCTTCGGCCAGCGCAATCGCGGCCTGCAGAAGTCGAATATCCGGTAGCACCATACCCATCCTCCTAGCCAAAGACCAAGGGCAAGTAATGGTTTTGCACCGAGCAGCAGATTGACAATCGTTGCTGCGTGTATCGGATGCGTTCCTGAACTGCGCGCGTAGCGATCGGAAAGCAAAAACGCTTTGCGCCGATTGTTTCTTTGGACGTTCAGGCGAAACAAACGTAACAAGAGAATGTAACCAAAGTTGGCACGAAAGTATTTTAAGCGCTCCGAGAGCGCCGAAACTGACGGGAAGTTTCTGGGGCGTGAGTAGCTGTAAGGTCCCCATCGTGTAGACCATCTTTCATGTGCGTTATTCCTGATTGGAATAACGCTCTCCGTGGAATTCATTAGACATCGGAACCGTCATGGATAAATCTTGCTGAAATGGCAATTTTGTTGCATTGCTGACGAAAGGAGCAAAGATGCAGAACGAAATGGAACCTTCCGCAAACGAGCAGCATGACGGCTTCCACGCCCAAGTGTGCAGAGAACCCTTGCTCGATAGCCACCAGGCCGCAGCACTGCTGAAAGTCCACCCCCGAACACTGCAACGGCTTGTTCATCGCGGAAAGATTCACGCGATTCAGGTCGGCAAGCTCTGGCGTTTCAAGGCTTCGGCGCTTGATGCGTGGATGAATCAGTAGCGCATACGCGTCCAGTCAGTTCGCGTATTTTCTGTGCGCTTCGCGGCGAAATGGCATAACCTTAAAGTAGCCATAAGTGCCGTGAAGTCGAGGGGAGTTAATGCCTTGATGGATCGCACACGATATCAATTTGGAAGCGTCACACTCAAGAAGCGGGCGAAGGGCGCCGACGTCTGGGAGTTCCGTTACTACGAAACGCAGGCCGATGGAGTCAGAAAGCGGAAAGCGACTTTTATCGGGACCACGAATCAGTACAAGAACAAATCCGAGGCGCGGGTTGCAGTCGAAGCCCTTCTCCTAAGACTCAACGAAGAAAAACCACAGCACCACCTGGGCGCTGTCACCTTCGGCGCGATATGCGACCGGTACATTGAGGAAGAGTTGCCGCAGCGCTACTCGACCCGCAAGTCGTATCTGTCGAATATCAGTATCCACATTCGTCCAAGGTGGGGGCACTACCTGTTACACCAGATCCGTCCGATGGTGGTCGAAGGCTGGTTGAAGAGTTTGGATATGGCACCAAAATCGAAAGCTCATATCCGCGGCGTCATGCACCTGATGTTTGAGTGCGCGGCCCGCTGGGAACTCTTCAATGATCGCCGAAACCCTATTCAGATGGTTCGTGTAAAGGGCGGGACCAAACGACTTGTGCGCCCTACGGTGTTGACTGTGCAGGAATACGAAGCCATCCTCGGATTACTGAAAGAACCGTACCGCACGATGGTGATTGTTGCGCAATGCCTCGGTCTTCGCGTGAGCGAGATTGCGGCGCTTCAATGGGATGACTTCGACTTTGAGAAGAACCAACTGCTCGTTCAGAGAAGCTTTGTGAGCGGGCATGTGGACGATGTGAAGACGGAGTATTCCCGCGACTATGTCCCACTTCACGAATCTCTAGCCGAGGTGCTGCTCGAATGGGAGAAAGAGGCCTTGCCAACCGTGGAAGGCTGGGTCTTCGCAAATCCTCTCTCGAACAAGCCGTACTATCCGACAGAGATTCAGAAGCGGCACATTCATCCGGCAGGTTGCTGCTTGGTGGAATGTCCGAAGTGCCAAGCTGGCGTCGGCGTCTGGTGCAGCCAGGTGAGTCCAACTCCGAACGGTAAGCGGTTGCTCATCCATGAAGAGCGTCAGGCTGCCGCCGGGAAGTTCGCCCGCATTGGCTGGCATACGTTCCGCCACACGTACCGTTCGTGGCTGGACGAGACCGGAGCGCCGATGAAGGTGCAGCAGGAACTGATGAGACACGCTTCAATCCAGACGACGATGAACGTCTATGGACAGGCCATGTCGAGTTCGAAGCGGGAGGCCAACGGCAAGATCGTGGAAATGGTGCTCAGGCCAGCACGGATGAGTGCCTGAAAACCATGAATTTGTCTATTGGGAGTCAGTGGGAGTGGATTTTGAGTAGCGATCAGTCAAAAATCATCTTTAAGTTATTGATTTGATTGGTTGCGGGGGCTGGATTTGAACCAGCGACCTTTGGGTTATGAGCCCAACGAGCTACCGGGCTGCTCCACCCCGCAGTTCAAGTGTACCAACGGGCAGCGCAGGGGTCAATGGCGGAATGGCGATCAATGACGGAATCGTCCTTAAATCACGGCCGGCGCCAGCCTCATCCGGTAAACTGGCTGAAATCCCCAATTGTGGCGAGGAAGCCCGCGGATGTCCCTTCTTTATATTGTCGTTCTGCTAGTGATCGTGGTCGTTCTGCTGGCTGTGGCGCTTTATCGCACCTCGCAGGTGAAGACCAAGGCCGACTACCTGGTGGCCGGACGGTCGCTGCCGGCCATAGTGCTGGTGCTCACCCTGCTGACTTCGTGGATCGGCGCCGGATCGCTCTTTGCTGGGGCGGAAAACGCCTACAAGAACGGTTTTGCAGCGCTGTGGCAGCCCGCTGGGGGATGGCTGGGCCTGCTGCTCATTTACTTCATCGCGCCGCGCGCCCGCAAATTTGCGCAATTCACACTGCCCGACCTGCTTGAGGTCCGCTACAACCAGACGGCGCGCGTTCTGGGCACGATTGCCATTCTCTTCGCTTATGTCGGCATCGCCAGCTACCAGTTCAGGGGCGGCGGCGACGTGCTGCACCTGATTTTTCCCGACACGGTGACGCCGTTGCTGGGCACCTACATCATTGCCTCCTTCGTCATCGTCACTACGGCGCTGGCGGGCATGTCGTCGGTAGCGTATATGGACGTGGCCATCGGCTCGATGGTCACCGTCATCTGCGTCATCGCCGCGCCGATGCTCTTCCTGCAGGCTGGCGGCTGGGCCGGGCTGCATCATGCGCTGCCGCCCGAGTACTTCCAGGTGCTGGGCAACTACCGTCTTGACTCAAATGGCGTCCAGCAGTCCGCGGGCATGGGCGTGATTCGCGGCCTGGAGTTCCTGGTGCCCGTCCTGCTGCTGATGCTGGGCAACCAGGTGATGTACCAGAAGTTTTTCTCCGCAAGAAGCGAGAAGGACGCACGCATTTCGGTCGTCGGGTGGATTCTGGGCACTGTGCTGCTGGAGACGCTGATTGTGGCCATCGCGATCTTCGGCCGGGCGCTGTTTCCCACGGGCGAGGTGGCGCTGCATCCGCGCGAGATCATTCCCTACACGGCGCGCCATGGGCTGCCCGCGGTGATGGGCGCTCTGCTGCTGGGGGCGGTCTTCGCCAAAGTCATCTCCACGGCCTCGAACTACCTGTTTTCGCCGGCCACCAACCTGGTCGAGGACGTTTTTGTGCGCTACATCGCTCCGGGCGCGTCGAACAAGCGCGTGCTGATCGTCTCGCGGCTGGCTGTGGTGCTGCTGGGCTGCTGGGCGCTTTATCAGGCGGTCTACGCCGAGAGCATTCTGCAGAAAATGCTGTGGGCCTACACCATTTACTCCGCCGCCGTCACGCCGGTGGTTCTGGCGGCCTTTTATTCCAAGCGCGTCACGGCCTGGGGCGCGGTGGCGGCCATCGGCAGCGGAACGGTCGTCACTTTGGCCTGGAACAATCCGACGGCGAAAGGGCTTTTCAATTTGCCGCACATTCTGGCCGATCGCGACGCCATCTTTCCGGCGCTCGCCGTTTCCGTTGCGGCCATGATTGTGGTGAGCATCTTCACCGCCAAGCCGAAGCCGGAGCAACTGGCGCAGTTCTCGGATTAGGGCGGACTAAGGAGACTCTGCACAAGTCTCAACCCCGCGCGCTGCTTGGATAAAATAATAAATAGAGGGTGATGGCGATGCGGCAACTGACACTGGCGTCTCAAGAGGTCT
>Ga0302274_10003239_pt1 | contig 14591 bp, 14 predicted proteins | sample III_Bog_N2_1_FD_198755 | JGI IMG/M metagenome (GOLD analysis project Ga0302274, IMG submission 198755) | Peat permafrost microbial communities from Stordalen Mire near Abisko, Sweden - III_Bog_N2_1 | ecosystem: Environmental > Terrestrial > Soil > Wetlands > Peat | place: Sweden: Abisko...
TGTTGCCGTAGGTGCAGCCATTCAAGGTGCAGTGTTGACAGGCGAAATTAAAGATGTGTTATTGCTCGACGTAACTCCGCTTTCTTTAGGTATAGAAACCTTAGGAGGTGTGTTTACCAAGTTAATAGAATCGAACACTACTATACCTTCCAAGAAATCGGAAACATTCTCTACCGCTGCTGATAACCAGCCATCGGTTGAAATACACGTGCTGCAAGGCGAACGCCCCATGGCAAAAGATAACCGCACTATAGGTCGCTTTGTACTGGATGGTCTGCCACCTGCACAACGTGGTACACCTCAAATTGAAGTGTCTTTCGATATTGATGCCAACGGTATATTAAATGTATCGGCAAAAGATAAAGCAACCGGAAAAACACAACACATCCGTATTGAGGCAAGCTCAGGATTGAGCGAAGCGGAGATAAAGAAGATGAAAGAAGAAGCCGCTGCCAATGCTGAAAGCGATAAGAAAGCCAAAGAAGAAACCGATAAGGTGAATGCTGCGGATGCGCTTATTTTCCAAAGCGATAAACAACTGAAAGATTATGGCGATAAGCTTCCTGCTGAAAAGAAGGATGCCATTACCAAAGCGCTGGACGGTTTGAAAGAAGCTCACAAAGCGAAAGACCTTGGCCGTATAGATGTTACCATGGGAGAATTAAACACCGCATGGCAAGCAGCATCTGAAGAGATGTACAAAGCTGCCCAGGAAAAAGCACCGGGAGCTGATGCTAACGGAGCCCCACATGCTGAGGGCGCACCGGGAGCCGACGGTAAGAAAGAAGGCGAAGTAACTGATGTGGACTTTGAAGAGGTGAAAGACGATAAGAAATAAGAAAAATAGCTATGAACTATAAGCTATAAACTATAATAAAACCCTCGCAGAAATGCGGGGGTTTTGCATTTTGAAAATACAATGAAACAAAAATTATTTATTAGCTACTCCCATAAGGATATAGATAAGGTTGAATTAATTATTGCAGAGCTCAAAAACCATCCCACTCTTGAAGCTCTTGTAATAGCTAATAATCGTGATGCCGGGAAACTACTTGCTGAAAAAGTAAGGAACGGTATAGAGAGCTCAAAAATTATTATTCCGATAATTACAGGTAATTCAATTTCCGAGCAATGGATTAATCAGGAAATTGGATATGCGACAGCACACAATAAGATTGTTATGCCAATTATTGAGAATGGATTAATAGATAAATTAAAAGGATTCATTCACAAACAAATAGATTTACCATATTCCTATTATAGAAAACCTACTTATGGGGCAGAAAATAGAAACTTTATTGTAAACTTTAGACAGCTTATCACAGATATTGAAAATACTTTGGCTACCAATATTAATCACGGAAATGAAATAAAAACTCCACCAATTGATAAGGAATTATTAGAGTTGAGCGTTAAGGACTTGAAGAATAAAAATGCGCCTAGAATAATTCTTGCCTTCATGAGTGGATTTAAAAAAATAGGGCTCAGAAATGAAGGGAAAAGAGCCAAAATAGTTGAATTGAATTTGTTAAATGACAAATGGTTCTTATTATCTCCACCAAGTACACCATTTTGGCTTGATAGTAATAGGGACTGGACTTTGCATTTAGAGCCTAAACATATTGAGATACGGCAAGTTGATGGAAAACCAGCGGTAAATTCACGTCCCATATGGACAAATTCATTTCAAGCAGAAATTAATATTGAGATAATTTATGAGGATGACCTTGGAACAAGATATAAGATAAATTTACAAAGTCAGGGCAATACTCCTAAGCTAACAGAACCATTAGAAATTAAATAAATATAATACCGTAACCTTCAATTTCCAATTTTATGACAATTAAAGAATTAGGAGATACATTATCACAAATGTATAATGATGAAAATGCTCCCAAAAATGAGAAAGTAACACGCATCATTTTGTTTGGTATAAAATATAGTGATGAAATTAAAAATTTAGGACGTGGGGCGGTAAAACAGATAATTCAACAATCTGTTTTATCTATGACTAAATATGGAGCAGAAGTAAATAAAGGAATAAATTTAGCAAAATATGTCGTTTTAAAATAAACCGTAACGCCGCACCCTAAATTTCCAGTTGCCACCTCCTTTGCCAAAGGCAGGGTATGTTTCATTTTGTAGGGTTGTCCCTACAGGACATGTATGATATGGCTTACCCTATTTTCTACCAAGCTATAGTCCCTAACGGGACATTTTTTCTATTGTCCAGTAGGGACAACCGCTTGGTAGTATAACAAGATTAACACATTGGGAGTTTTGTCCCGTAGGGACAACCCCGTTCTCTTCAGGCGGGTGTTTCCGCAATAGCTAACTGCATTTCCTAATTCTTGCCTATCTTTACATAAAAGGACATATATGGACTTAATTTATGCAAACCTATCTTGAGGCAATCCAAGAAAAGAGGATATGAAAAAATTGGATGTGCAATGCCTTGTTGATACAGGAGCCATGTGGATGTGCATTCCCGAACATATTGTAATTCAATTAGGATTACAAGAGTTAGAGAAGCGCGAAGTTACTGCCGCAGATGGAAAAAAGCACAATTGTTCGTATGTGGGACCTTTACAAATAACATTTGAAAACAGGAGTTGTTATACCGGTGCTTTAGTATTAGGTGATTCTATTCTGCTTGGTGCTATTCCGATGGAAGATATGGATTTAGTTATCCACCCATTGAAAAGAATGCTGAGTGTAAATCCCGAAAGTCCAAACATTCCTGCCGGAATTGTGAAATAAATAATTTCCAGCTTATATTTTCTGTTCCCCGACTTAAAAGTCGGGGCAAATGAAAGCAGCCAATAAATTCCCTTCACCGAAATATTATTCATATCTTTACTACATGATGGATAATACACAGACAATAATAGCCATGCTTATTTTATTACCCATATCGTATGAGGTATTTAAAGATGCACGCTCCCGGGGAATGAATGCAGCTGCCTGGGCTATTTTCGTTTTCCTTATGCTCATAATCGGTCTTCCGGCTTATTTCATTATGCGCAAACCAAAAATTGAAGAAGCTGAAGAAGATCAAGAAGAACGTAATTCAAGCGAAGAATAAAAAGACCCTATTTAGTCATTGACTTTTTCCGAAATCACTTTTTAATTCATTACATTGACCCTCAAAATGCGACTTTTACTTTTTCCGGATTCTCATTTACAATAAATTGAAATACAGTATTTTAACCCCTAAAAATACAAAATGTAATCCGTGATAATTCGTCTCATTTTGAAATGTTAAAAAAGAGGTTTACCCCCATTTCGATAGTTATCGGGACCCTAAAAGAGCTTTAAAAAATGGGAGACTTATTAACAGTGCGGAATTTTATACGTCATGGCGAGGAACGAAGCAATCTTACTCTATCGCATACTTAATTCCGAATTTTATGAGATTACCGCGCTATGCTCGCAAGGAAGAATGGTCATAACACATAACTTTTTTCAACAGTCAATGACTTTTTAGAAATATACTATTTCATGCGCTATTTTTGCAGTATGGAAAATAGAAGTACGCTAGTGCTAGTATATTGGAAATTATTGTTGAGTGTAATACTCTTCTTAAGAATTCTGCGCCTTGTGCCTCATGTAATGGTCCATAATAACCAAGGCAGCCATGGCATCTACTATAGGCACAGCTCTGGGTAAAACACAGGGGTCATGCCTGCCCTGCACCGTTAATTTGGTGGCTTTCCCTGAACGGGTTACCGTATCTTGTTCTAAAGCAATACTTGCTACGGGCTTAAATGCCACCCGGAAATAAATGTCTTGTCCGGTGCTTATGCCGCCTAATGTTCCACCGGAGTTATTGGTCTTGGTACTTATCTTTTGTGGAGATTGCTTCGTGCCTCGCAATGACGAGGGGATGAACTCATCATTATGATCGCTGCCCCGCATACTGGAACCTCCAAAGCCCGAACCAAAATCAAAACCTTTAACGGCATTAATACTTAACATGGCTTTGCCCAAATCGGCAGGGAGTTTATCGAATACAGGTTCGCCCAATCCCACCGGTACGTGGCGAATCAAGCCGCGAATAATTCCACCTACCGAATCACCTTCCTTACGGACTTGCTCAATAAGTTTAACCATTTTATCCGAAGCATTCTTATCGGGACATCGAACCAAACTTGCATCAATGGCTTTTGCATGTATCTTCCTCAAGTCAATATCCGCGTGTATTGTACCTACTTGTATCACATGGCTCAGAAACTCCACTCCGCACTTTTGTGCCAAATATTTTTTGGCAATCGCACCTGCGGCTACTCTTGCAAGTGTCTCGCGTGCGCTGGCTCTTCCGCTACCTCTCCAATCGCGAATGCCGTATTTTAAATCGTAGGTATAGTCAGCATGAGATGGGCGGTAAAGGTCCTTCAGTTTTTCATAGTCTGCCGCTTTGGAATCTTTATTATAGGCCATCAGCATAATGGGAGTGCCGGTAGTCTTTCCATTAAATACCCCTGAAAGAATATGAATGGCATCTTTTTCTTTTCGTGCGGTGGTAATCTTACTCTGTCCGGGTTTTCGTCGGTCAAGGTCCGGCTGGATATCCTTTTCAGACAGGCTTAATCCAGGAGGACATCCATCTACAATAACGCCTATTGCTTCTCCATGCGATTCGCCGAAAGTGGTAATGCGAAAGAGTTGCCCGAATGAATTGCCCGGCATATCAGTGTTTGTTAAAATATTTTATAACAGGTTTCAATTGCGCTTCTGTCAGCATTCCCGGGGCAATGTTCTTTTCACCTTTCATGGTTACGTACGCTATGTGACTTCCCATAGATGGAAACGTTAACCTGGTTATTTCCCCTTTTCTGCCCATGCCGATTACAATTAGTTTTTCATCCTTTTTAGCCTTTTTCAAAAGAGCCGCTAAGATAGGTATGTCATCGTAATCGGTAACAAGTGTGGCAATTTTAATTATGGCGGGACGAACGGCACGCATATCCTCTAATAGGTCTAACAGGTCTTCTAAATAAGGAGTTCCTTCATTATTATGATAGGATAACAGAAGTTGTTTTTTTCCTTTTTTACCCAGATCTTCTAAAATAGGATTATCACAGGCCACATCTACATAGGTGAAGCCAAAATCAAATGCTTCTTTCAAAATTTCTTTTTGTTGAGATATAGGACCTTTAAATAATCCGCCTTCCTTTTCATGCCGGAAAGTAAATATAGAAGGGAGTTTCGTAGGTCCTTTTACAATAGGTAAATCATCTATATTAAAATCTTTTATAGAGTCGGCTCTTAATTCCACCATGGTTGCAGAAGCCTGCGCTTTTTTCAGGTTTTTCACAAAGGTCACCAGGTTCTTTCCCTGAACTACAGTACATATTTGAAATTTCTTTTTCATATATGAAGGGCCCTTCTCATCCCATTTTCAGGGGCTTTCAGTCCGGTATATAATTCAAATTGAAGCATGCCTTGTTGAAGCAGCATTTCCAATCCATTTATAATAATCGCATTTTTTGACTTGGCCAAATTAAGCAATTGCGTGTTTCCTTTTTTATAATTTACATCAAATATAATATGCTTCTCATGAATACCTTCGCCTGAAAGGGGTGTGGCATCATCTTCTTTTCCAATTGGAGTTGTATTGATAATTATATCTGCCTTGACTGCATCTTCACGTTCATTCCAGGTATATGTTTTGCATCCAAATTGTTTTGCAATAGCCGAGGCGGTATTTTGGTTTCTGCTATAGATTCTTATTTCGCAGCCTTGCTTGGAAAGCCCATAGGCAATCGCACGGGCGGTTCCACCGGAGCCAAGCAGGGCGACCTTTTTGTTTTTCAGGGAAGTAAATTTCAGCAGGGTATTAATAGCGCCTTGCCAATCGGTATTATAGCCTTTTAGTTTTCCATTAATATTTAGCACCGTATTAACAGCACCAATTTGGTTGGCAGTTTCATCAATATCATCAAGATATTTCAGGATGGTTTCCTTATGGGGAATTGTAACTGCAAACGCATGAATAGCTGATGAGCGTAAATCATTATGCATTGCATCAGCCAGCTCCTCCGGCTTTATTTGCATGGGACGAAAAGTATACTCAGAATCTATGCCCAAGGCCTTGTAGGCTGCATTGTGCATGGCAGGAGACATAGAAGGCGAATCATTACCCTTAATTACTAAACAGGTTTTTATGGGAGTAGTATTTGACCTTAATTTTGATAGTATTGATTCAGCAACTTCTTCAGGATGGAGGTAGTCAGTTGTAATTACTTCATCGGCATATTTTTTATAAAAGGGTAATCGTTCCAGGTACAATTCTTTTGCTTTTTCAATATCTTTAAATAAGGGTCTTGAAGAATCTTTTTTTATGCGTTTTGTAGTTGTCTCAAAAGATGCAGTTAAAAGAAATATTTTTCCGCTTTCTTCCAAAAATCCCATGTTTTCGGGGTTTATTATGGCACCCCCACCACATGATATAATGCAATTTGATTTTTTTGCATAATCCGAAATAACTTCTTTTTCAATTTCCCGAAAGAAGGATTCTCCCTCCTTTTCGAAAATTTCATTTACACTTTTAAGCCCGGAGCGCTTAATAATTTCATCGTCTGTTTCCAATAAGGGTAATTGCAACTCTTTTGCTAAAAGCCTTCCAATAGTAGTTTTTCCGGCACCCATAAATCCTACGAGTACAATATTTTGCATTGCCTTTTTTATCTCCAGCTGTACTCCAATTTCTTCCAGTTTGTTCCAAAATTCGGGGAATGATTTTTTAACTGTTTCCGGAGATTCTATTTGCAAATCATTAACTCTGGTTCCTGCTATTGCAAATGCCATAGCCATGCGGTGGTCATTATATGTATGGATGAATACACCATGTGGATTCCCGCCAAGGATGGTGATTTGCTCCCCATCTGTGTTGCATTCAATACCCATTTTTGTCAATTCTGTTTGGAGTGCAGTAAGTCGTTTAGTTTCTTTTATCTCCAGGTTTTTTAGACCACTCAGCGTGGTAGTACCTTTTGCAAATGCAGCTACTAAAGCAAGGGTGGGAGCAACATCCTGCATGTTTTTCATATTGACTGTAATGCAATTTAATTCTTTACTGCCCGTTACTTCTATATGGTTTTCACCTTTGGTTATTGTACAACCCATTTTTTCTAGTAAATCAACAATTTTTATATCGCCTTGCAAGCTGGATGAGGATAGGTTATTTACCCGAATGGTGCTTTGTGTAATTGCTGCCAGTGCAAAGAAATAGGAAGCGGAAGATGCATCTCCTTCAATGGAATAATTTGCAGCGCTATATCCGGTATTCTTTTTAATCAGGTATTTTCCGGGTTCTTGTTTAATGTCAATGCCAAAGTGCTTAATAGCTGAAAGAGTCATATCAATATAGGGAGTAGAAGCCATTTCCCCTTTTGTGCCTATTTCTATATCCTTATTTATTGCGGGTGCAATCAAAAGCAGAGCAGAAATAAACTGGCTACTTTGCGATGCTTCAATTTCTACTTTTCCTCCCGACAAATAACCCCCCTTTATTTTTAGGGGTGGATAGCCGGATCTCCCTAAATAGGAAATATTTGCACCTAATTGTGAAAGTGCGTCTACAAGTCCTTTGATTGGTCTCTGGTGCATTCTTGGTGAGCCCTCCAATATAATTTCTCCGGGAATGAGACAACACAAAGCAGTAAGAAAACGCATTACGGTTCCTGCATCTTCAACATCTATTGTCCCCGTAAATTCTTTAAAATTTCCTCCGTTGCCAAGTACTATAATTTGATTTTCGTTTAATGCTATTTCGATACCCAGTAATTGAAGCGCTTTGATTAGAAGTACACTATCATTGGAATCAGAATAGTTGTATAAAATGCTTTTGCCATTAGACAAGGCAGCAAGGATAAGTGCCCGATTGGTGTAGCTTTTTGACCCCGGGACATTAACAGAAGCCGTTACACGTCTCTTTAGCGGATGAAGATATACGATGTTGCTTCCATTATTCATAGCCTACTTCAGGATATAATGAAGCCCCTCATTCACAATTTTATCAGACAAAGATTTATCCACTGTCACTTTTCCAATGTCTTCGAGGAAAGCCCATTTTATTTGTTGTCCTACATTTTTTTTATCGAACAACATTTTTTTTGAGATTGCATTATTGTACTTTGCATGTACTTTTACAGGAAATCCGGTTTTGGTAATAATTTTTTCAATTTCTCTGAATCTTTTTTCAGGAAGGAATCCGGATAAGAATGACATCCTAGCCTCGGCAATCATTCCAATAGCAACAGCTTCTCCATGTAACAATGGGGCAGTTGAGTTTTGACAGGCCATTTCAATCGCATGGCCTACTGTGTGTCCAAAGTTTAGCTTCTTACGCTCGTTCTTCTCAAAGGGATCCCGGTTAACAATTTTACATTTGATTGCAGTGGCAAGCGAAAGTATTTTGTCCAACTCCTTTTCATGAAGAGGGGTGAGTTTTTTCTTGATCAAAAAAGTAAAAAGGTCTTTATCTGCAATAATGGCATGTTTAAGAATTTCAGCAAGACCGGAAGTAAATTCTCTTGAAGGAAGGGTAAAAAGAAAAGAGGTATCGCTAATTACCGCCAATGGTGCAGAAAAGGTACCGATTGTATTTTTCAATCCGTTATAATTCAATCCTGTTTTTCCTCCTATGGCTGCATCTGCCATGGCAAGCAGGGTTGTAGGAACTTGAATAAAATCTATTCCACGCATATATGTGCTTGATGCAAATGCGCCTATATCGCAAACCATACCACCGCCTATATTTATAACAAGAGATTTTCTGTCATATCCCTTTTTAGAAAGTGTAGTCCAGATTTTTTCTACAGTTACCAGTGTTTTATTTTTTTCACCTGAGCGGATTATGAGGTATGATGAATCTTTTCCAAGTATATTCTGTATTCTTTTGGACCATGAGCGATAAACATTTTCATCGACTATTACTAATATAGAGGAATATTTATTTAGGGAGATAAGGGATGTGATTTTATCAAACGTACCCTTGCCGAGATAAATGGAAGTGTGGATTTTTTTACCCGGAACAGAGTATGTAAGTTTAAAGTTCATGCAATAAGAAGGGTATAAAGGGAAGAAACGTGAATTTTACTTATTAACTTTTTACTTTATAAACTTTATCATTCTCGGGTGCTGTTATGTTTCTAAATTTAGAAAGTTCATTGACTAACCTCTGTAATTCAATATGTGTAATGTGTTGTCCCGAATCTGTTTTTGATGAGCCCGCTTCAATGAGTATTCCGTCATAGAGGTATTCGTCTTCTGAAAACATCATTCTCATAGCATCGAGTGTGCCATCAACAATCTTATCTTGTAATTTTGGTCCAAAAGAATGACTGGGATCAAAATACATTTTTGCCCCCGATATTTTTTTAATTTTTTTTGCAGATTCATGCAAGGGCATATTACGATACATTCCGCTTTCAGGAATACTCACCCCTCTATGAATAAAAACAATTCTTTCCTTCAACCCCGCTGCATAGCTACTAAGCCCAAGCCAGGTTTTTTCCATAGATGAAAGCTCGGTAAGGTGGGTTGTGTCATATTTTTGCTTCCCTTGCCATTTGGGGTTTTTCAATCCCAGTTTCCAATTCGTATTTCCGATAAATTGTGTCATTTCGAGTAAAGGCCAGCCTATTTGGGATACAGCGGGATTCCACAATAACAAAGTCTTGTCCTTGAGCAATCTTTCATAAAGAGGAACTTGTATGAGTGGAGATACTATTTCGGTAGCAACTAATAATCCGGTTTCATCGGCAACTTGTTTTGCCATTTCAATTCCGGGCATCATAACAAGGTCTTTTATGCCTCCACCTTGTTGAAAAACAGATAGATTGTGAAGATAATGGGAGTAATCTATACCTAAATCCTTTCCATCGGGTGTATAGTAGGTGCGCGATTTTAATCCTACTACCCTTAATCCGGAAATAGCTCTTTGAATAATCCCCTTTGCGTTCCGAACCTCCATTGAGGCTAATTGAAAAAACTCGTAGAAATTATCTTCGTTAATGGAGCAGGGGCCTGCAATAATAAATACGTCTGGATTCTTTAAGTCTTCACTCATAAATTGCCACGTAAAATTATATAAAAAATACCAAAGAGGGTATGCGGAAAGTGTAAAATGTAAATAAGGCTAAAAACTATATGGTTGCCATTAGTTAAATCGGAAAAAAAAGAAGACAACAGCCGCCCATTCTTTTTTCACACCGTCGGCATGACCAATAGTGCTGTGATCAGAATTTTCAACCGTACCATCATTAGAAATATACCCAATAGTGGAATGATTTGAATTTTCAACGGTGCCGTCATTGCCTACATAGCCTACTGTAGAGTGGTTGTCATTTTCAATGGTGCCATCCGAACCGATATATCCTATTGTAGAATGGTTGTCATTTTCAATAGTCCCGTCAGATGTAATATATCCTTTGGTAGAGTGGTTGTCATCCTCAATGGTGCCATCGGAATTAATGTAACCGGTGGTGCTATGGTTATCATTTTCAATGCTTTGTGCTCGTACTGAAAGGCTTAATATAAGTGCGATAGCTATAAAGTGTATTTTTTTCATATCTTTGTTTGGTCAAAGCTAGGCTTTTCTCCAGTATGCGGGACATTCTTTACAGCCTAAATCAATCTTAAATGTAAGATGCGAATTCCTAATAATTCATTTTTCTTCATAATATCTTCATTTAGCAACCTTAGTTTTGCTCTCAGTTTTTAACCATTAACAAATAATACAAAATGAAAAAGTTAAGTTTAGTTCTTGCAGGTGTACTTTTAGTAGGTGGAATTTCTTTTGCTCAAACTGCTCCAGCAGCAGCTCCAGCAAAGGGTGCCGCTAAAACTGGTACTACCAAAACCGGAACTACCAAGACTGGCACAATGAAGAAAGGTTCTTCTAAGAAAGGATCTACCAAGGCAGCACCTTCTACTCCAGCTGCTAAGTAATTTAAAGTCTTTTAATACAAAAAGCCTTGACTATAATAAGTCAGGGCTTTTGTATTTTATGGTTTTAGCTTAAACTCTCCTTTGTCGTAAGCCCTAACATAAGCCTTATAATATTGGTCAAGGGTATTTATATAGCCAAATGCAGCATCAAGCAAGTTTTTCTTTAGGGATGATGCACTTTTTGCAAAATAAATAAACTCGTCGGCAATTGCAGATCCTTGTCTTCCACCGGTTCTAAGAGTATCCCAGGCAGATATGGCTGCCATATCCTCCAGCATATTTTTCAGCTTTTTAACATTCCCGCTAAATATAGTATAGTTGATCCGGTCAGCAGAGGGTTGTAATTCTTTCAGAATAAATGATTTCCTCCTCATAGTAATATCTGCTAGCAAGGCGGGAGGAGCCGAAAGTATTCGTCTTTGAACCTCTATCAGTCTTTCTGCATCATCCTTCCAATCCGGTTGTTTTGCGGGCGTGTATTTAGCAAGGCAGGAAGGGGCAGTTTCCTTTAAATCAAGCAGAAAGGCTTCGTTAGGGGCACCTCTGCCTTCAACAAGCAACACATATCTTTCTAGCCCAAGACTAGAGGTCCCGGCTATGCGGAAAGCAACATCATGCACTTTATAAAAAGCAGGATCTTGTTTTTGTTTCGCCCATTTTTTAATAAGTACAGTAATTTCTTCCTTTTTTGAATCAGCTAAAGGCAACGTATGAGACTTGTCGATAAGCAACTTATAACCACCATTTTTTTTATAGATATGGGATTTTAAAAAGTCTTTTCTTTTTCGCTGTTCCGCATTCTTTAGAAATTTTTTAATAACCCCTCTTGCCGTTTGCTTTTCAAGCGTTCTTATATACCCTTGCTGAAGGGTATCAAGATATTTATCAATATATACACTACTTAATAAGCGGGCATCATTAATGCTTAATTTAAGATTAGTAGATGACACTATAACACTAATGATGAGCCTATAAACATCAAGCAGGCATGGGGCAAGCAGGCATTCATCAAAGTCATTTACATTAAAGTAAGCAACGCGGTTATCTGCTTTATAGCTTCCTAGGTTTTCAAGATGCAAATCTCCGCAAATCCAGGCGTAAGGTGAATTTAATAAAAAAGAACCCGGAGGTATATCTTCATAAAACAAATGCGTAGTAGCTCGTAAAAACCTGAATCTATCTTCGCGCATTAGTTTATACTTAAGCTTAAGGGTTTCCGCATATCGTCCTTGGTTAAAAACTTTTATTTTTTCGTTAGAATCTTTTTGCATAGCTATATTCATTGAAATATGTTAGTTTAGGCTAATAGAATATCTATTGGTTGCTAATATAAGCATTGCACAAAAGGTAAATATTATTCCTATATCCAATTTTCGTACTTTTAGCATCTAATAGTTGATAAGTCTGTGATAGTAAATGCCTTAATTTGCCATCAAGGATTTTATTGTAATAAAGAAAAGCACATTTTAAAGTCATCATGCCTAAAGTTTCAGTAGTTGTTCCCAATTATAATCATGCTGCTTATCTTAACGATCGAATAAATTCCATTCTCTCTCAAACATTTACGGATTTTGAACTTATATTGATGGATGATAATTCATCAGACAGTAGTAGGGAAATATTGGAAACCTATCGTTCGTTTCCAAATGTCAAAATAGTTTTCAACGAGGTTAACTCAGGCAGTAGTTTTAAGCAATGGAATAAAGGCGTTCGACTTGCTAAAGGTGAATACATATGGATAGCCGAAAGCGATGATAGTGCAGATAAGGAGTTTCTCTCAACCCTGGTGCCTATTCTTGATGGTAATCCGGAATGCACCATGGTTAATGCTCAATCATATGAAATAAATACAAAAGGATACATAACCGGCACCTGGTTTGATCATACTAAATTTATGAATCCCGTTTTGTGGGCAAGTGATTTTAAAATGCCGGGTAACGAAATGATTAAGAAATACATGGTTCATCATAATTGTGTGCCTAATGCCAGTGGTGTATTATTCAGGAGAGAGAAAATGGAAGTTATTGGCATGGCCGATGAAACCTTCAGATTAAATGGCGATTGGTTGTTTTGGATAAAACTGATGGAAAATGGAACTACTGCATTTGTTGCAAAGAGTTTGAATTATTTTAGAACACACGGCAGCAGTGTACGCAGTTCAACACAATATACAGGATTAGCACCCTATGAATACAGCCGGATAATTGAATATGTAAGTGAGCATATGAAATATGATCTGAATGAAAGAAGGAAAATAATTAAAGAGTTTTATAATAAGACAAAATGGCTTCCTCCATTTTATGCACTCAAGTTGGAACCTGTTGCATTTAAAAATATAAGAAAGTCATACCTCAATCTTTCTAAATTGGACAAGTCAGCAAGAAGATTCTTAATAAGGCATATTATCAGGAGATTTTTTCTTTACCATATCAAGACGCTATTCGATAATAATGTAAAAAAACCAATTATAGGCTTCTTTCACAAACGGGTTTTTCAAAAAAGCCCTGCTATAAAAAAGATGGTTTTAGGTATTCGGAACACTATTTTTGGAAATCCTTACTTAAAATAGGCGGCCTGAAAATCCGCCAGATTCTATAATCTGTCTATACAAAAGGCTATACAAGTTAAAATTATATAAATTTGTACGTTAATTAAAAGGATATTGTCAACATAACCTAAAGAAGAATTTTATCGATATAGTGAATAGTCGTATAGTTATAGAACCCGGAGTAAAACAAAAAACGTACTGGAGAAATCTGTGGAATTACCGGGGGTTGTTTTATTTTTTAGCCTGGCGGGATGTGATAGTGCGCTATAAGCAAACCAGTATAGGAGTTGCCTGGAGTGTTATAAAACCTCTTTTAACAATTGCGACAATGGCATTTGCCAATTGGGTTTTTAAAGTAAATATTCCCGGCGGCGTTCCAAGAATATTGTTTGTTTATTCCGCCACATTACCCTGGTTGTTTTTTGCCAGTACTTTCAGTGAGGTAAGTGGTTCTATGATTGGTAATGTAAACTTATTGACCAAAGTATATTTTCCGAGACTGATAGTGCCTGCCAGTACTGTAATAGTATGCCTTTTGGATTTTGCTATTTCACTGGGGATACTCATTGTGTTAATGATTTTTTTTCAGTTTAACCCCGGATGGAGGATAGTTTGTTTACCACTTTTTTTATTACTTGCTTTTATAGCAGCAATGGGAGTAGGATTATGGATGGCTGCCCTGAATGTGAAATATCGCGATTTTAAATTTGTGGTTCCATTTATTGTGCAACTTGGAATTTATGTTTCACCGGTTGCTTTTAGTAGTGATCTCATTCAAAAGAGTTCCATAATCCCACCTGCATTGAAGTTTATATATACCCTTAATCCTATGGTGGGAGTTATTGATGGGTTTAGGTGGTGTTTATTGGGCGGAGATACGAATATTAATTTTTACGGTTTAGCAATTTCCACAATTTTAAGTGTATTATTATTTATAATAGGATTAAGTTATTTTAGGAAAACCGAACGAACTTTTGCTGATGTAATCTAATGGAACCGGTAATCAAAGTCGAAAATTTAAGTAAAAAATATGTAATTAACCATCAGGTAAAGATGGGAGATTCAGCGTTCCGGGAGGTTTTGTCTA
>Ga0302274_10003242_pt1 | contig 14585 bp, 14 predicted proteins | sample III_Bog_N2_1_FD_198755 | JGI IMG/M metagenome (GOLD analysis project Ga0302274, IMG submission 198755) | Peat permafrost microbial communities from Stordalen Mire near Abisko, Sweden - III_Bog_N2_1 | ecosystem: Environmental > Terrestrial > Soil > Wetlands > Peat | place: Sweden: Abisko...
AAACTGGAAGCGCTGCTCAAGTTTGGCCGACTGGTAGTATTACTACTCGCCGCACTACTCAGCTTTGCGCTGGTAGCCATTACCTTCAACACCATCCGTTTACAAATCCTCACTCAGCGCGACGAGATCGAGGTGTCTAAACTGATCGGCGCCACCAACGCCTTCATCCGCCGTCCTTTCCTGTATTTCGGCCTGTTGCAGGGTTTGCTGGGCGGCGCAGCGGCATTGCTCATCATCACCCTCAGCCTGCACCTGCTCAACAACAGCCTCGCCGGGCTGGCGCAACTGTATGCCAGCAACTTCACCCTGCATACACTTCCTGCGGGCGACAGCCTCACCCTATTGCTATTCTCTGCCTACCTCGGCTGGATGGGCGCATGGCTATCGGTGGCGCAACACCTTTGGCAGACTGAGCATAAATGATTCCAAGAAGAAACGGCGGCGGCTTTAACGTTTAGCCGGACGCGGGGTCAGCAACCGACCATTCTGCCAATCTGAAATATTCAGGGCAGTTTCGAAGGCAGGTACTTCGTGGGCAAACTGCACCAGTGCAAAAGCCGCTGTAGGTTGCATTTGCACACAAACCATTTTGACGTTAATGGCCTGCACAGTACGCGCCAGTTTGTTGAGCCAGTTGTAGTAAACCGGATCGATAATGGGTTGCGTGGAAAGGTCGTAATACAGGCGAGATGCACGAGCACCGAGTAGACGTTCAACTATGCTCTCCACCAGCTTTTCATGGTCGCTGATGTCCAAGCCGCGCAACGGCTCCAGCAGAAAATCCTCCCTGCCAGTCTGGGTCAGGTGCAAGCCCGGAATGGACATTAATCGGCTTTTTGGCTGACGTGGATGCCCAGGCTACGGAACGCTTCTTTCAGTCCGTCGGACAGGCTGGCGCGGGTGGTAATATCGCTCATGTTGATGTTCAGGCTAATCAGTGCGCGCGCGATTTCCGGACGAATTCCGGTGATGATCGCCTGAGAACCCATCAGTTGCACTGCGCGCACCATCTGAATGAGATGGTGGGACACTTGCGAGTCGATATTTTTCACTCCGGTCAGATCCATTACCACGGCGCTGGCGTGGTCCTTGGCAATGCGGTTGAGCAGTGCTTCCATCACCAGCATGGTGCGGCTGGAATCGAGCGTGCCGATGATCGGCAGGGTGAGTACGCCATCCCAAATTTCAGTGATAGGCGTAGCGGTTTCACGCAACTCCTGCTCCTGCGCGACCAGAGCTTCTTCCTTTTCCTCAAGGTAAGCGCGGAACACGGCCATGATGAGTTCATTGAATAAGGTACTGAAATACTGCAATACGGAACGTGACTGGGTAAAGGCGATGCCGCTATCCTTTTCCAATACCCCTATCAAAGTCTGTTGCAGTTGCTGGGCATAGCGCACCATATCTTCCACTTGACCACCGCGCACCAGTATTTTTTTCGACAGGCCGGTAAAAAACATTTCCAGTGCATGAAACTGCGGCGATACTTGACTGGTTGGGTCTTGTGCGGCCAGCAACCCAATCATGAGGTTCATGAATTCGCCGCTCAAATCGGCAACTTCGTCATCATCCATCAACCTGTTATCACGGCAAAAAAACTTTCTTCCCGGCTCTTCAAGCTCTGCCGAAACGTTGCCGATCTTCAGGCTGAATAAAGCAGTTACTTTTTCGCTGAGATCTTTTTTTTGCGTCATGATTGCTCCCGTGTGGTTTTAATTTCTTGTTATGCTATGGTTGAAACACAAATGGATTGATCGTCCGAAATTCTCGCCATGATATTCCCCAGCGTGTAAGCAATCAACTGGGGGTGCTGGTTGAACAAACCGGTAAAGTTGGCAACATCCCAGTTCCGGCGGATGCCGTCGCTGGCGGTCACCATCAAACTCTTCTTGCCAAAATCGGCGTGAAACACGGATGGCGTCCTGTGCTCCCTGCCCAAAATGCCCGGCGCGAAAGGAATGTTTTCGATTTGCTCCTTGTCGTAAAAATGGGCGTTCATGTCCCCAACGCCGACAATTTGTATTTCATTTTTTCTCAAATCTATTTCACCAATGACTGCCACCGCGCCGCGCGAACCGGCCAATTGGTGGTTCACTGCCTCCAACACCGCGCCTGGGATTTCACCGTTGGAAAGGCAGATGGCAAGATTGGCAGTGGCCGCCTGCGCATGTTCGCCATGTCCCAGACCGTCGAGATGTAGCCAGCGCAACCTGCTGCCATCTTGTTGCAAATAGATGCGGTCGCCGTTGTAGCGCAAATCCGATAAGGACCTGGAAAACAGACCAACTTTGAATCCGGGGAGTATACCTGCATCGCTTGTTTCCTTGTTGCTGCCGGGAAAAAATCTGGCAAGAAAGACTGTCCCATTCCACCTCTTTACCCGGCCCAAGTTTTCAGGTTGCGTATAGATAAAAAATTCATCACTCAAGCGACGGATGCTGCCCAATCCTTTACCCAGCGTACTTGCTGTGGAATAGCCATCCTCCTCCGCTTGGGTCAGGTTGGCGATGCCGGGTCCAAAATCGAGCGCCAGCATATCCAGCACCGGGCCCGGTTGTTGCCAAACCTGAATCATGCCACGCCCGCCTGCGTGTTTGACGTTATTGGTAACCAATTCCGAGGCGACCAGCAACATGTTTTCGCGTTTCCAGTCGGGAATGCCGAGGCGCTGAGCGATCGCCGACAGCTTCGAGCGCAGCAGGATTTGCGCGCTTTCGTTTTGTGCCGAGCTGCTGTATAACAACTTGCAATCCGTGGCGCTGTCGAAAGTTTTAGACATGACCAAAAGCTGCCTTTGTCGGACAAGAAGGTATATGCTCACCGACGAATTCCACGAAACGGGTACCGTTGGGTGCTGCCATTTTTGGGCACAGGAGCATACATTCACTGCTATCAGGCGACTGGCAAATATCCACTATGGCTTGGCCACGGCCACGATGTTTTGCCTCATACAATGCGTTGTCAGCGCGGTGGATAAATTCTTCCAGGGTAAGACCATCCGGGCTGCTGGGGTTGATGGCGGTCACACCAATGCTGACCTTTTTATTCATCAACAGCAAAACCTGCTGCGCCTTGTCGCAGGCAAGCGGATAGTCAGCGAAGATCACCATGGCAAACTCGTCCCCGCCGAAGCGGAACGCGTAATCCACATCCTCACGGATGACGCTACGCAAAACATGCGCCATTTTATTGAGATAAGTATCGCCAAACTGGTGGCCGAATTCGTCATTGATTTGTTTGAAATGGTCAAGGTCAAACAGCACCAGCGAGAGCGGCGCACTTTTTTGCCGCATAGTGTGATGAAATGCACGACCCAGTCTGTCATCAAAAGCACGACGATTGAGCAGCCCGGTAAGCGGATCGGATTCTGCTTGACGCATAGATTCGTGCAGCTCCTTCTGGCGCTTTTCCACGGCCCGATGAAGCGATTCTATTTCTTTCTCGGTGCTGGCTCGAACCTCATCAAGGTGGCGTTCCATCTGTGCGTTGCGCTGCAACAGAATTTCAGGGTCGATCAATGCAGTCGAGTTTTGCAGGTAAAGCCGCAATTGTGCGAGCTCTTCCTTTTGCGGTAAAAGGGGAAAATACGAAATTCTGGCAGATTGCTGCTCTCCCCATTGGGTTAGCAGCTGGTGGCCTTGCAGCACCAGACTGACCTGCAGGTGGCTCCCCTTGGCTACACCTGCGTCACGCAGGCTTTGCATCAAATTGAGCAAGGCGATAGTGGCGGCAAAGGGATTCCCACCGAGCCTGTGTACGCTCTCCAGAACAAAGCCCATAAAATTTAGCAAGTCTGGCTCAATCGCCAAATCTTGCTTAAATAGTTCCACAGATTCCAAGATGCCTCGCTTATTTCTTGTCTATTGTTAATTATGCACTTTTTATGGTTAAACTTTTTCATTTTTTACATATTAATGCAATAAATATTATTCATATTGGCACTCTGCGCATAAGAGTGCTAATATTTTAAATAAGGAGGTTTTAACCATGAATCAGGATTTGGCGTTACCCATGCCCTCGGCTGTAGGCAGCTTGGAAAGTTATATCCAATCAGTGAACCGTTTCCCCATGCTAACGCATGAGGCGGAATTGGCGCTGTCCACACGTTTCCGCCGCGATAACGATTTGGAGGCAGCGCGCCAGCTCATCGTGTCACATCTGCGCGTGGTAGTGAGTGTGGCGCGCGGTTACTCTGGTTATGGACTACCGCAGGCGGACCTGATCCAGGAAGGCAACATCGGGCTGATGAAAGCGGTCAAGCATTTCGACCCGGAGCGCGGGGTGCGTCTGGTGTCGTTTGCGTTGCACTGGATACGCGCCGAGATGCATGAGTACATTCTGCGCAACTGGCGCTTGGTAAAAATTGCCACCACCAAGGCGCAGCGCAAATTATTCTTTAACTTGCGCAGCATGAAAAAAGGGCTTGAGTCGCTCAAACCGCAGCAGATCAAGGAAATCGCCCGCGATTTGAACGTCAGCGAACAGGATGTGGTGGAAATGGAAGCTCGCTTCAACGGCCACGAAGTGGCACTGGAGCCCGGAGCCAACGACGAGGACGATAATTATGCACCTATCGCCTATCTGGCATCTGCTGCGGAGGACGAGCCTTCGCGCTTGCTTGAGAAAAAACAACTCGAAACGCTGAATAGTACTGGCTTGATGCATGCACTAGAGAGCTTGGACGAGCGCAGCCGCCGCATTATTGAGGCACGCTGGTTGCGCGAAGATGCCACCGCCACGCTGCATGAGTTGGCAGATGAGTTTGGCGTGTCGGCCGAGCGTATTCGCCAGATTGAGCAGAAGGCCATGGCAAAAATGCAGACTGCACTGCTGTCAGTCGGCTAACAATTCCCGCCGTAATAAATAAAAAAGCCGCAGAAATATTCTGCGGCTTTTTTATTTCACTACTCGAAGATGCGATTTGGCTGGTGGAGGGCTGTCAGGCATTTTGCCACCCCCGTCACCATCGGGCGGGGTAGGCGCAGAGTCCTGCCCTTGGAACACCAACCCCTGTCCGGTTTCCTTGGCGAAGATGCCGATGACCGCAGCTATCGGCACGATTATCTCCTGCGGCACACCGCCAAAGCGTCCACCGCAGGTAATTTCATCGTTGCCCATTTGCAGGTTGCGCACCGCATCCATTCCCAAATTAAGCACGATCTCACCATCCTTAACATAAGATATCGGCACTTGCGTCTGCCCGTCCACTCGCACAGCCAAGTAGGGGGTCAGTCCACTGTCTGCGCACCATTCGTAGATCGCACGAATCAGGTAGGGTTTGGTGGATAACTCACTCACGGGGATATTGCGTGTTTACTTGCGCATCGCTTTTTCGGCGGGCGTCATTGCTTCGATATATGCCGGGCGCGAAAACAAACGCTCGGCATATTTCATCAACGGTGCAGCTTCTTTGCTCAGTTGGATACCATAATGATCCAGCCGCCACAGTAGCGGGGCAATGGCCACATCCAGCATGGAAAATTCATCACCCAGCATGTATTTCTGCTTGGCAAACACCACCGAGATTTGCGTCAAGTTATCGCGCACCGTCTGCCGTGCCTTGTCAGCCACTTTCTGTACGCCGTGTTCGATGGCATCGATATGGCAGAATAACTCATTTTCGAAGCGGTGTAGAAACAGGCGCGCACGGGCGCGCATCACCGGGTCGGCAGGCATCAACTGCGGATGCGGGAAGCGTTCGTCGATGTATTCGTTGATGATGTTGGCCTCATACAGCACCAGATCACGCTCCACCAGCACCGGTACCTTGTTATACGGGTTAATCACCGCAAGGTCTTCCGGTTTGTTGAACATGTCCACATCGATAACCTGAAAATCCATGCCTTTTTCAAACAGCACGAAACGACAGCGATGGCTGAACGGGTCTGTCGTTCCCGAATATAGTGTCATCATAGCGCGGCTCACCCCTTTATCAGGTGATCGCGACGCATCGCCCCACGCACCAGCACAAAGCCGACTGAAGCCAATACCGCAATGACCACGATGGCCATCAGCACTGGCATTGTGCCAGTGCCATTGATGCCGGAAATCCAAGTATAACGCTCGAACAAGGTACCCACAATGATGCATACTGCCACAGCAACTGTAGCCTGCGGTTTATGACGGGTCACCGGGAAACACAATGTGGCGAATGGAATGACGAACTTGAGTGCAATCATTGACCACCACAGCACACTGTAATCTCCATCTTGCATACCATCTATGCGGTCACGCTCATCGGGAAAATTACCATACCACATGGTGAGGAATTGCGCGAAAAATGTGTACATCCACAATAGAGTGAACGCCAGCATCATCTGCGCCAGGTAGTTGTAGATATATTCATTAACCTTCTTAACCAGCTTGTCGTTGGTATTCAGCACATATATCCAGATCAGCAGGAAAGACAGGAACATGCCAAAATTACTGACCAGGTTCTGCATTCCGTAAATCGCACTATGCCAGGAAGGCTTTAGTGTCATTTCAAAATCCCATGCAATCATGGTGGCATAGAGCACGGTGAAGAACGGTACCCAGCAAGCAATGCGGTGGAATTTCAGGCGGTCTGTTTCGCTACGCTCGCTCACTTTCTGGCGATGGATGAATACTCCCCACACGACCATAATCGTAAGCAAGCCGAACATTTCACGCGCAGCCAGCAACTGTATCGTGTACCACCCGGGCATATGCACATCCTCACCGTTGGAGACGTGACCTATCCACGGAAAGGTATGATTGCCCCCCACCAGCAATATCCCAAGTAGCACAAAAGAGATTAGAAACAGCGGATACAGAGAAACTGCGACATCACGAACCTGATCCCGCCATTTTGCGCCCACAAGGTACAGTACCGCGCACAATGAAACTCCACTCATCGCGAGATAAGTCACGATCACAAAGCTGGCAGTCAAAACCGACCAATTACTGTAAGACATTTACGCTCTCCCTCTTATTTTGCTGACGACGTGGCCTGAGCAGCCGATGCCTGTTTCAGACCCTTGCGCACATAGTTGACCACATGCCAACGCTCGGTGGGGGACAAGTCATTTGCATAGATCGGCATGACCCCGCCGCCGAATGTCATCATGCCAAAGATGTGTCCGTCAGGCAAACCTTGCAGGCGCTCAGAGGTCAAATCGAATGGCCTGAGTATAAGCTTGGCCCCGACATAACCGTCACCGGTGCCGGATTTCCCATGACAAGGCACACAGTAAATTGCAAACAACTGAGCCCCCTTCGCAACAGATTTTTCATCCGCCGGAATCGGGTTCACCAGCTTTTCTGCCGCATCCTGATCCTTCACGAAAACGGTCGTTCCCGCAACCGGCACCGAACGCTTGGGAAATGGCGCCATCCCGGGATTGGCCGGATCAACACTTTCTTGCGGCTTGACGCTGATCTGGTTCGCCATGTCCATGGACCACGGCCATGCCTGCGCCAACGCAGGCGCTAACAACAATGCAATTGCTAAGCTTAGTCTCTTCATTTTCCCGCCTCTTCCTGAATCTCCAGTGCCTGATGTTTGGTGAAAATGTTTCTGAGAGTAGCTGCAGAACTGTCGTCCACCGTCACCAGCAAGCCAATTTGATCTTCCGATACTTTCGCGCTATACAGTGCTGAACGCTTTGCAGGCAACCCGGCGCAAATCAGAAAACCCAGCACAGTGATATATACACCACCAAGAATGAACATCTCGTAGGTCAGCACCAAGTCCGGAGGAATCGGCACAATCGGTTTGCCACCCTTCATCTGCGCATAAAAGTTGGCCTGGGATCCGGAAATCAGGGTAAACGCCAGCAACCCGCCCAGCGTCGCACCTAACAGCGTAAACCATTGTACGTTCACTGGCTTGTGCCCCAGAAATTTTTCCACCTCAGGATGTTCAATCGGTGATTTGACGATCAAATCATCGGCCGCTTTAAATCCCTTGATTTCGGTGCTGCGCAACTCCCTGACAACCGCTTCGGCTTCGTCAAAGTTGTTATACAGAGCCAGCATATGACGTTTGCTCATGTTAATGCCCCCCTTCCAAGCCAAGCTCTGCCTTCTTCGTCGCCAGACTGCGGTGATACACCATTTCCTTCACTTCATACATGGAGACAGACGGTACGATCTTGCAGAACGTCATAAACAGCAGAGTAAACCAGCCGAAACTGCCGAATACAATGCCCCATTGCACCATCGAAGGCCAATAGTTTGCATCCATGGTCCACGGGTAGTAGCCATGCGAGAAAGTCGGACTCACGATCATGAAGCGTTCCAGCCACATGCCCAAGTTGAGCAGCAGCGACACCGCGAACATCACCGGGATATTGGTTTGCAAACGCTTGATCATCATGGTGAACGGCACCACGGAACCACAGAAGTTCATCGCCCACCAGAACGGCGCAAAGCGGCCAGTGGCTTTATCGATCAATACACCCTTGGCGACCTCATCGTGGCTGTACCATACCGTAGCGAACTCGACCCAGTTCAGGTAAGTCCATACCATCGCAATCGCAAAAGTCAGACGCACTGTCTTCTTCAAAATCGGCATGGTCATGTACTCTTCGAACTTGAACACATAGCGCAGAATGATGAACAACGTAATAATCGCGGCACATCCAGAATACAACGCGCCCGCTACGAAGTACGGCGGGAATGAAGTTACGTGCCAGCCCGGTTGTTGCGACATAGCAAAGTCAGACGCCACGATGGAATGTACCGATACCGCAAGTGGAATCAGGAAACACGCCACCGTCAAATAAGTCACGCGGAAGTTGCGCCACTGACGATCCGTACCTTCCCAGCCCAACGCCAGCAAGGTATACAGCTTCTTGCGCCAGCCCGGATGCACGTTGTCGCGACAGATCGCGAAGTCGGGAATCGAACCAACGTACAGAAAGATCACCGACGAACTCAGGTAAGTGAAGATGGCCATCGCGTCCCACAGCAGAGGAGACTGGAAGTTAGGCCAAGTCCAACGCTCGTTCGGGTAGGGCACCGCATAATAGAACTGCCACAGGCGACCCAAGTGCACCATCACGAACAGCCCCGCAGTCATCAGCGAAAAGGTGGTCATCGCCTCGGCGAAACGGTAAATCGGCTTACGCCAGTCGGCATGCATCAAGTGCAAAATCGCCGACAGCAAAGTGCCAGAATGGCTCATACCGATCCAGAAGATGAAGGTGGCAATATACAACCCCCACACATTGGGGTTATTCAGGCCGGCCACACCCATGCCGGTTTGGTACTGATACACCTCACAACCCACACCCACGCCAAACATCATCAATGCAACGAAGATAATGACCCAGAACAATTTACGCGGGTTTTCCAGGCTCTTGAGCACATCCGTATTAATCTGCGCCCAAGCTATGTCTTCGCGAATATCTTTTCCCATTTTCTTTTCCCTTTATTCCTTAGACGCCGTTTTCGCGAACCCGCTCCAGATACATCACCGATGGATAGGGCCGCAGCTCTTCAAAAATGCGATAACCACGCAGATTATTTCCCGGCTTTACATCTTTCTCTTGTTCCGCTTTAATCAACTCTACTTGCTGTTGCTCCCATTGTTTTGCCACTCTGGATTCAGGGTCAAATAGATTGCCGAATGAAATGGCATTGGTCGGACAAGCTTGCTGGCAAGCAGTCTGTACATCACCGTCATGTATCTTGCGCCCTTCGGTCTTTGCATTATTCCTGGCTGTATAGGTACGTTGTTTACAGAATGTGCATTTCTCCATGACTCCCTTACCGCGCACTGTCAAGTCGGGATTGAGCTGCTGCTCCATCGGAGCAGGCCATACATTCTCCGTAGACGGATAGTCGTACCAGTTGAAATAACGCACCTTGTACGGGCAATTCGCAGAGCAATAACGCGAACCGATACAGCGGTTGTAAATCTGCGAGTTCAGACCATCTTCGGTATGATTGGTCGCACCTACCGGGCATACCGTCTCGCATGGCGCCGCCTCGCACTGTTGGCACAACATCGGCAGAAACTGCGCACCCTGATCCGGAAACTCGCGGTTATCCTCGTCCCAATAACGCTCGATACGCATCCAGTGCATGGCCTGACCGTGGGAATATTTTTCCTTTCCCACTACCGGCAGGTTGTTCTCGGCATAGCACGCTACGCTGCACGCATTGCAACCGGTACAGGCATCCAGGTCTATAGCCATCGCCCACTTGATCTCGGAAGGATAAGCCTGCCAATCAGGATGCCCCTTGTCTTCGACAGGGTGGTTGTGGCGAAACTTCGACCAGTTCTCTAATAAATTGGATACAGACACTTGTTAGACCTCCTTCGAAAGATCGACCTTGTCGGACGATACCTTGACCGCGATTTTTTTCCGCCCCAACTGACTGCCGCCGTTTGGCCCCTCTTCTTTCACCACAACCACACGATTCCCAACCTTGCTGATCCTCACGTTGGTCTCGTTGATTGCCAGCTCACCGGTTTCCTTGTCGAACACCGGATCAAGAATCTTGAATACGTTGACACCGGTGCCCTTGGCATAGCGCCCCATTGCCTCATGACCATAACCCAGCGGCATGGAAATAGCATCTGGATGAATGCCGGGGAACAGATAAGCTTGCGACGTGACGGAGCCATTTTGGGAAGCCACTTCGACGATATCGCCTTCCACAATGCCCAACTTCGCCGCCGTCTTGGGATGGATTTCAACCCATGAATCCCAAACCACAGTAGTCAACGGATCAGGAGATTCCTGCAACCACGACAGGTTGGCATGACGGCCATCGCGCATACTGGCCGAGACCGACGGGATCAGGCGCAGCGGATAGGCAACAACTTCCGCAGCGGGTGCCGGCAAGGTTAAACCAACGGCGGACGCCTTACCGGAAAGACTTCCGGCTGCACCTGGCAGCTTGACCAAGGCATTACTCAAGGTCTCATTCCAGAAAGCATCGTCATCCGCCCCTGCGCCGCCGAGTGCCGCCTTGTTCTGCACCACCGCACCGCGCAAGTATGAATAAAAATCTTCATACGCTTTGTATTCATCGGCGCGACGCTGCTTGAGTAACGCCAGCAAGATGTCACCGACGCCGCGCGTGTTTGGGTACAGCCTTTCCATCAACGGTTGTTGGATACTCAAATGCGGCTCAACCTGATACTCCGGTATGGACGTACCCCAGTCTTCCAGCGCCGAATCCAACGGCAGCACCAGATCAGCCTCTAACGCGGTCTCGTCCAGATAGTGCGCAAACACCACCTTGAATGGAACTTTCTTCAGATTATCTTGCAACTTCAAAGCATCAGGCGCGGTATATACCGGATTGGCACCATAACTGAACAGCACCTTGAGCTTGCCTTGCGCCATGCTATCGTTGAGCGACCGCAACGCGGCACGATTGCCTGTGGTCGGCGTGATCTGTGCGAACTGTGCATTGGCCGGTGCTTCCACGGTCTTGCCGACATTCCCCAACACTTGGTTCAGCAAAGCAATGGCAGCGGCATTTTGCGAGCCGTGCGCGTAACCTTCAGCGGCAGCGCCAGCTAGCACCAGACTTGGGCTGCGCTCTTTCAGCAACTCAGCCAACCGGATAATTTGCTCGGCAGGCACGCCGGTATCCTTGCTCACGCGATCCGCCGTGTAATCCTTTGCAGCGGCGACGGCATCTGCTGGAATTCCCGCACCCAGCGCATTGACAATCCCGAGCGCGAGAATACCTTCAGTACCGGGACGGATCGGAATCCAGCGATCCGCATTAGCGCCGGTCAGCGTCATCTTGGACTCGATCTGCACCAGAACGCCGCGCCCCTCCGGTCGATTACCCTTGCGGAACTGCGCATACTGCTGTGAGAAATGCACTGGCGAAACCCACGCACCAAGGAAGTCCGCTCCAAAGGAAACGATCACCTTGGCCTTGTCCAGACGCAGGCGCGGCATTTCCACACCGTATGCCTTCTTGTTGGCGGCACGCACCACGGACGGGGAGACGGCTTCGTAAGCGTAGTGATTTTTGGAACCCAACGCGTCGAGATAATTATTCAGCAGCACTTTCACATGCCCGCTCACCCCTCCGGTCAGGAAGGCAATTTCCTCGCCCTTCACACCATTAAGCTTGTCGTTGATAAGACTCAGCGCCTTGTCCCAGGTAAGAGTCTCTCCCTGACTACCATTACGCAGCAACGGTTCGCGTACGCGATCAGGATTATAGTGCGCCTGCACCCCGGCCTGCCCCAAACCACACATCTTGCCGCGATTGATGAAGGAACCAGGATTTCCCTCCAGCTTCAGCACGCGCCCCTCGCGCACCCGACCTTCAATATTGCAACCAGCATCACACTGTGCACAGGTAGAGTTAAAATACACACCAATGCTAGGAATTGCATAGTCCTCTGGCTCGACATAAGAAACCACTGTCTCTTTGCCATTCTCAATCGAAGTGTTACCGCAGCCGCTCAACGCAACCGCAGTACCGCCCCAACCGAGCACTTTCAAAAAATCTCGTCGATTAAAACCGTTTTCAATCATCACAAATACCTCTTTGAAATCTTGCTTGTCATGGACAACATGCCGTTTACTTGTGGCACGTGAAGCAATCGTTCGGGCCATGCGTCGTCTTGGTGGAAGTCGCGTCTACCGGATGATCTTTCTGGTGACACTCCGCACACCAACCCATGGTTATCGGCTTCTGGCGACGCGCAACCGTCATGGTCTTGATGTCGCCGTGGCAATAGCCGCAAGCTTCCTGCACTGGCCTGCCCTGCTGGAAGACAAAACGCTGAACATGGCGCTCATGGTTGAAGCGCACAAAATCCGGCAGATCATGTACTTTCTTCCATGGTATAGCTTTCTTGGCGTCCCAATATTCGAACAGTTTCTTGATGCGCGGAGATTCCCTCACCGACTCGATGCTCTGGTGACAACCGATACACTTCCGCAACGGCGGAATGCCTGCCACCATGCTGCGCCGAGCATAGGTGTGGCAATACATGCAGTTGATTTCCATCCCGCCTGTAGCTGGCTTGGATGGATCGGCATCATCAGCCGGGTTGTGCAAACCTGCATGACGCATATGGGGAAACTCAATAGGCTGCTCGATTGGAGGACCCAATTCGTCAGGTGTGGTAAGGGGCGGCGGCGCATCGGCGGCATAACTGCCAATGGCGGAGAACATCCCGGCAAGCAAAATGGATAAACGTAAGAAACGGTGCATCGTAAGTGGCTCCCCCAGCAAAACAATTAGACACCCGGCAAACAATCAGACCCCAAGCCGGGACAACGCCGACATGCATTACTACAGTTACAACGGATTATTTAAAACGCGATGAAATCGCAATTATTTTTTTATTAGTATTTTTATTTAGTGCAACCAGACCACAAGGGATAGGCGCGGGAACACAGGAGCAATAATGTCCAGTTTGAAAAATAAAGTCAACACCACATGCACAACATACTTCAATTCGACACAAAATAATCCAACCAAGCAAATAATTACAGCATTTACTTATATAGCTTATGCCACCATGGCACAGTAAAAAAATTTGCCCTAAAAACTATAATGTTAAGATGGTTTTATGGAATTTCTTATCGCCCTACGTGAACCATGCCTGCAAAATTTGAACGTTGTAGCTACATACCTGCGCCAAGCAAGAAGCCTAATTTTGACGGAATGAATGCCATTTTGCCTGTTAAATTGGTGCGTCGCGGGTCGGCAATGAGACTTTCGTGGGCATTCGTTAACTTCGCACCTCATTTTAGAGTTACCACCATTAGCTTCATCTTAAAGGTGACAACAATTGAGCACTTATTAATCTGCTTATATTCGTAATGGGTATTAGCCGCACCGAAGCGCTTATCTAGCCTCCATTGCAAATCGGCGAAATAGGCCATCAGACAGTCGCGAAGTTCCAAATCCGGGTGGGGTATAATCGCGCCACTTTTTTCGCCGCACCCCTAATGAATATTTTTTACGAAGAAGACGGCGCTTTCAAAGTGGGTAGCGTACTCACCGACAACACCACTTCGCTGCAAGTGGAAAGCACGCATGGCAAGCGCAGCAAAATCAAGGCCGCAAATGTGCTGCTGCGCTTTGCCCAACCGGGATTAAGCGAATTCATGGCACAGGCGGAAAATATCGCATCGCACATAGACGTGGAGTTTCTGTGGGAATGCTGTCCGCCGGATGACTTCGGTTTCGATGCGCTGTCCACCGAATATTTCGGCCATGCGCCCAATCCCGTCGAGGCGGCTGGCGCGCTGATCCGCCTGCACTCCTCACCGATGCATTTTTACAAAAAAGGCAAGGGACATTACAAGGCCGCGCCGCCGGAAGCGCTCAAAGCCGCGTTGGCCAGTGCTGACAAAAAGCGTTTGCAGGCAGCACTGCAGGCCCGCTATACGGATGAACTGATTACCTTCACGCTGCCGCCTGAATTCGCCGACAAGCTGTCGCACCTGCTGTACAAACCCGACCGCAACACGCTCGAAGTGAAAGCGCTGGAAGCTGCCTGTGCCGCCACGCATTTATCCGCCGCGCATTTGCTGCAACGCTGCGGCGCGATTCCCTCCACGCAGGCTTACCACTTGCAGCGCTTCCTGTTCGAGAATTTTCCACATGGCATCGACTTTCCC
>Ga0302274_10003243_pt1 | contig 14582 bp, 14 predicted proteins | sample III_Bog_N2_1_FD_198755 | JGI IMG/M metagenome (GOLD analysis project Ga0302274, IMG submission 198755) | Peat permafrost microbial communities from Stordalen Mire near Abisko, Sweden - III_Bog_N2_1 | ecosystem: Environmental > Terrestrial > Soil > Wetlands > Peat | place: Sweden: Abisko...
AGCTCCTGGGCGTCTAGCAGCAACCAGTCTACTCGGGCTCGAAGGAGCCGGCGCTGTCATGTAATCAACCTCCCGGTCGGCTGTAGTGTGGACCTCCTGGTCCACGCCGTACTCCACACTCAAAGGAGAATTGCTCTATTCGGTCCGATTCCCAATCAAAAACAACTTGGGCCAGCCTCCAGATAACTTTGGTCAGGTGGCGCAGAGGGCGGGGATTCTACAATAGGGCACAATGATCGCTCACCTGCGCGGAAAGCTCATTTACAAGCAACCCGGCCAGGCCATAATCGAGGCCGGCGGGGTTGGCTACGACGTTGTTATCTCGGTGCCCACCTTCACGGCTCTGCCCTCGTTGGGCGCCGAGGCTTCGCTGCACATTCACACCCAGGTCAGCGAGGATCAGATTGCGCTCTTCGGCTTTCTGGAGCGCGAAGAGAAGCGCCTCTTCGAGCGGCTGATCACGGTCAGCGGCGTGGGCCCCAAGCTGGCCATCAAGATGCTGAGCGGCCTTCCCGTCGATCGCGCGGTGCAGGCCATTCGCGGCCAGGACCACGCGCAACTGACCCGCATTCCCGGCGTGGGCAAAAAGCTGGCCGAGCGCCTGGTTCTCGAACTCAAAGACAAGCTCGACGACTTTGCCGTCGCGCCCGTGCAGTCCGCCGTCCAGGGCCCAGCGGTCGACGACGTGCTCTCCGCACTGGTCAACCTCGGCTATCAGCGTGCGTCCTCTGAAAAAGCCATCGAGCAGGCGCTTGCCAAAGACAAGACCCTGGCCGGTGACTTCGACGGCCTCTTCCGCGGCGCTCTGAAGGTGATCCGATAAACTGGGTCCATCATGGCTCGTGCCGAAAAACCTGTTGCTCCCGCCTCTGCCCCCTATTTCCGTCCCGAGGCCCTCAAGTTCCTCCGCAGCCTGGCCCGCCACAACGACCGCGCATGGTTCCAGCCGCGCAAGGCCACCTTCGATGCCGAACTCAAAGAGCCCATGCTCGCCGTCATTCGCAAGGTCACCGAGGCCATGCTCGACTTTGCGCCCCAGTTCGTGCGCCCCGCGGAGAAGTGCATCTTCCGCATCTATCGCGACACCCGCTTCAGCGCCGACAAACTGCCCTACAAGACCCATGTCGCGGCCTGGTGGGTGCACCAGGGCATGGAGAAGACCTCCGGCGCGGGCTACTACTTCCACATCAGCGCCAAAGAAGTCATCATCGCCGCTGGCGCCTATATGCCGGAGAAGGACCAGTTGGCCGCCATCCGCCACTGGCTGCTCGACCACCACGCCGAATTCCGCAAGGTCTTGCAGACGGCGGCGATCCGCAAAGTTTTCGCGGAGTTTGAAGGCAACGCCCTCACTCGCCCCCCCAAGGGCTTCCCCAAGGAGCATCCGGCCATGGATCTGATCCGCTGCCGCCAGTGGGGCCTGAGCGCCACTCTGCCGGCCGAAGCGGCCCTCGATCCTGCCATTGTGGCCACCGTCATTCGCCATTTCCGCCTGGCAGCGCCGGTTGTCGATGCGCTCAACACCCCCATTGCCGCCTCGCTCCCCAAGGAAAAAGTGCTCTTCGGCCTGCATTGAGGCCTTGCGCGCGGAGGACATTTCAAGCGGTTCCCGGCCAGCCGATGCCCTCCAAAAGGGCCATTTTCGGGCAAAAAACGGCAAATATCGGGAAAAATAGCATAAAACCCTAAGATAATTGTGGAAATCCAGGATTTTCCATTGACTTTGCCCACCCGAAAGTCGCATTGTAACCAACGACGGGGTTCTGTGGAACCCGCATGAATACAGGGGTTTGGTGCCAGCGTTGCGAGGGCGCCCTCTCTCCATGCGGTACGCGCCTCGCAAAATGAAGCCCAGGCAACACCGGCGCGCCCAAGGGCACGCCCAGAAGGAGAACATCACATGGCAACTGGAATGACCAAGACCGCCCTGACGCGGCACATGGCCGAGAAGATGGAAATGACCAACAAGCAAGCCGCGGCTTTTCTTGACCTGCTCGCGGAAACCGCCGTCAAGGAAACCAAGAAAAACGGCGTCTTCGTAATTCCCGGCATCGGACGTCTCGTCAAGGCTGATCGCAAGGCCCGCATCGGCCGCAACCCCCAGACCGGCGCGGCCATCAAGATCAAGGCCAAGACCGTGGTGAAGTTCCGCGTGGCCAAGGCTGCCAAGGACGTCATCGCCCCGACCAAGAAGTAGCTTCCGGACCGCAGACCAAAGGGGAAGGAGCCAGCCGCTTCTCCCCCTTTTTCTGTTCAGACCCTCGCGTGCTACGCAACCAAGCGGCGCGCGCCTCGATCTGCCGGCAGCAGCGCCCGCACCACCAGCGAGACGCCAAAGCTCACCAGAATCGCCCTCTCCATGAGCAGGTTGTCGTAGCTCCAGGAGAGAAAAGCCAGCGTCACAAAGACGCCGATGGGGGTGATCTCCGCCAGCACTCCAATCAGCCAGCGCGGCCTGGCTCCGGTTGAGGACAGACTGGGGCGCAGGCGGGGAAACAGACGCGGCACGGCGCAGAGATAAGCCCGGTACGGTTCGCCAAGCTGGCTGCTGAGAAAAGCCTCTTCGCCCAGAATCAGCCGCAGCAGAAACACCGTTAGCACCGCCATCGTAAACACCGCGCCCGTCACCGGCATCAGCAGAGACATGGCGGCGAACATGCACCACGAACCCAGGTAGAGCGGGTTGCGCATGTAGCGATACGGTCCGTCGGCCATCACCGCGCCCGCCTTCATCTCCATGTGGTTCACCGTGGCCGTGCCCAGCCAGGCCGTACCCCAGATGCGCAGAGCCGCGCCCAGGGCGGCCAGCAGCGCGCCTGCGATGATGACAATAGGAATCGCAGTGGCTAGCTCCATCCCGCCCGGCCTGCTCAATTTCAGAGCCAGCCACATCAACAGCGGAATCCGCCGCCCCACGCCCCATACCTCGATCCACGGCGCCCAGAAGCCCAGCGCGATGCCCGCCACCATGAAGACAACGCGCAGACGAAATTCAATTGCCGTACCTCGCATGAACCGCTCCTGTGGCCGGAGTGTACCATTCGCCCGGTTCGCCGCGGGCAGAACCAAAAGCCCCCTTCAAGAAACTCTGCTGAAGCTCGTATACTCTGGTTTCGCTCTACAGTGGAGGCGGGAGGAGTTCCTTGACCAACGTGCGGTCCATCCGGCAAAGGCCCGTTCGCCGCTCGCGGCACAGCAGAGGGTCGTCCCGCAGACGCCGGCCTGTCTGGCGCCGGCGGCTGATCCTCTGGAGCTTGGCAGCATGCGCGGCCCTCCTCATCTGGGCCATCCTGGCGCGCCATTTTGCGCCCGCCTCCAACACCTCCCTCAATCGCTTTGACGCCATTGTTGTGCTGGGCTACAAGGCGGATTCCGACGGCAATCCAACCCCCACGCAGTTGGCACGCGTGACGGAGGCGGTGCGCGAGTACGAGCTGGGGGTGGCGCCGCGGCTGATTCTAACCGGCGGAGCGGTTGCCAACCGCTTTGAAGAAGCGCGGGTGATGGCGCGTACCGCCCAGGCGCAGGGCATACCGTCCTCGGCGATCCTTCTGGAGCCGGCCGCTCGCGACACCATGCAAAACGCCTGTTTCTCGGCCCGCATCCTGAAGCAGCACGGTTGGCGCTCGGCGGAGGTCGTTTCCAGCCCCCAGCACCTGCCCAGGGCGGCCATGATCTTCAGCCGGCTGGGTCTGGAGTGGCGCACCCACGCGGCCCCGCCGCTTTCTCCCCAGCCGGCGGCTTACGGACCGGTGCTCGAAACCGTCGAAACACTGAAGACCGTGCGCTATCTGGTTTGGTCGCGCTGGTTTGAGCGGTGTGAGCCCTGAAAAATTGAGCCCATGGAGAGCAGTATGACGGGAGTTCGCGTTGTCCCGCATCGGCACAGTCCTGTAAGCTGTGTGGTGATGCGTCTTTCAGTAAGATACTCAGCCTCTCTTGTTGCCGCCACCGTCCTGACCCTTTGCGCCGGAATTTGGGCTCAGGCCCAAAGCACCGCCTCGCAGACTGCCGGCAATGGCACCTACATTGCCGTCGACCCGCTGGCCAATGTTCGCTACGACAACCGCTACGATGTTTCGCTCGGCCTGGCTTACGACCACATGAAGGCCGGACCGTCTCTGCTGCAGGGCTCGAACCTGGGCGGGCTGGATCTTTCCGCCTCCTACTGGTTCAGCAAGCACTGGGCCATCGAAGGCACGGGCCGCGGTTACGCGGGCACCAGCGGCGCCGCACCCAACACGGTCGGCATCCAGGGTCCCTTTGTGGCCCAATACCTGTTTGTGGCCGGACCCGAATGGCTGGGACCGCACAACAAGCACGGCGCGCTGATTGCCCACGCCATGTTCGGCGGGGCGCGTGGCGACTTCGAACACGACCTGCGCGGAAATTCGCCCTCGGTGGTGGATTTCTACAATAACCAGATCGCTCCGGCAGCCATCATCGGCGGCCATATGGACCTGAACCGCTCGGCCCACTGGGTCTTCCGGATTACGCCGGATGCGATATGGACGCGCTACGGCATCAACTACGGGTCGAAGATCACGCAGAACGACGTGAATTTCGCCCTTTCCGTCGGAGTGCTGTACAAGTTCAACAAAAAGCGGTAGAACCAAATCCGCGGCGCTGCTCCCAAAGAGCATCGAACCGGCGGAGGTTCCTCTCATCAGAATTCGTCAGCAATCGGGACCCAAAGCGACAAGGTATGCCGCCCCGGGTTCCGGTTTTGTTTTGGAAAAGAAAAAGGTTGGGCCCGCAAGGGGGCTGCCAGTTTCATCTCGGTGTGGTATTCTCCACCGTTCGGTAGCGCCCTGGGTTAAAGTGCTACCGGTAGATATGCTGTACCGGATGGCGACACTTTCCCTAGCGCGGTAGCTTTCCGGACAGTCACTGAAACGAAGGCAGGATGGCATGGCAATGAGAGACACACTAGGAGTTTTGCTTGCGGGCGGGGCTGGAGAAAGGCTCTTTCCGCTCACCCGCGATCGCGCCAAACCGGCCGTGCCCTTCGGCGGGCACTATCGGATCATCGACATCACGCTTTCCAACTGCATCAACTCCGGGCTGCGCAAGGTCTACATTCTCACCCAGTACAAGGCCCTGTCGCTGAACCGGCACATCCGCGAGGGGTGGACGGGCATCGTGGCGCAGGAACTGGGCGAGTTTGTCGAACTAATGCCGCCCATGCAGCGTACCGGCGCCAACTGGTACATGGGAACTGCGGACGCGGTTTACCAGAACATCTACTCGATCGGGAGCGAGCAGCCGAAGTACGTCATCATCCTGGGCGGCGACCACATCTACAAGATGGACTACAGCCGCATGATGGCGTACCACCTGGACAGCAAGGCAGAGGTCACGCTGGCCACCCTGCCCGTCGCGCCCGACGAGGTGAAGCAGTTCGGCGTGGTCGAAGTGGCCACATCGGGTGAGGTGCTGGGCTTCCAGGAGAAGCCGGCCTCGACCACCTTCCGGTCGCCCACCAATCCCAATGCCGTCGATGCTTCCATGGGCATCTACATCTTCAATACCGAGGTGCTGCTGAAGGCGCTCATCTCTGACGCCGAAGACCCCAACTCCAAACACGACTTTGGCCACAACATCCTGCCCAACATGCTGGGCAAGAAAAAGATGATGGCCTACAGCTTCGTGGACGAGAACAAGCAGCAGGCGCTCTACTGGCGCGACGTAGGCACTCTGGACGCCTACTTCGACGCCAACATGGACCTGTGCTCGGTTTCACCCGTCTTCAACCTCTATGACAAGAGCTGGCCCATCCGCACCCGCGTGCGGCAGTACCCGCCGGCCAAATTCGTTTTCGGTGAGCCGGGCCGCTCGGGCATGGCCACCAACTCGGTCATTACCGCCGGCGTCATCATCTCTGGCGCCTCGGTGTCGAACTCCGTGCTTTCGCAGGATGTGCGCGTCAACTCCTACTCCGACGTGGACTCCAGCATCATCTTCTCCCACGTGAATATCGGCCGCCACTGCCGCATCCGGCGCGCCATCATCGACCGCGACGTGCATATTCCGGAGGGAACGGTGATCGGCTACGACCCCTTGGAGGACAAGCGGCGCTACTTTGTGACCCCTTCGGGACTGACCATCGTCACCCGCGAGGCTTCGCTGTTTGAGAATCCTGTCGATCCGGATTTCCAGCAGCACTATTAGAGCTGGATGCCCGGCGAATACCGGTAGAAAGTCATTGGCCCTTCTCGCCGCGAGAAGGGCCAATGACTTTTTGGAAGCGAAAAAAATGGGGGCATTTTGGCATCGATTTGGGGCTTTTTAAGGCGAAAAGTGCCAAAAAACGGCCAAAATCGGGGAGTTTTAGTTACCGATCATTTAACTATGTAGTTTTGTATGGTGTTCATTCTTTGATGGTTACATGAATTTTATCATTGAAAAAGCAGTGAAAAAACATAGGGGGGTGGGTGTAAAGGCGATTCTGGCTGTTCTTTTGCTCAAAATCGGCCTTGGAAAAGGTCATCCCTGGGGTACAGTCCGGGGCTATTGATCCGGCCTCATTGGGTGGATACGGAGCAGTGGAAAAGCAACTGCAGATCCTTCGCTTCGCTCAGGATGACAGCTCTCGGGCAATCTTCCTCGCTCTGACACTGGCTGGAGGCGAGGACGCCGCCAGTAGAGCCGGTCTGGAGACCGGCGTTCCTTCCCGCTCTTGCCGGTCATGCCACTAAAGACATCATGCGCTCATGGGGCTTAATTCTACGCAAGGGAAATCGCACTCCATCTCCTTCGTTTTCCGGAGCGATGGTGGGCGAGATGCGCTCCCTGGGAGACGGGCTGGGGGGCAGCCTTTTGCCGCAGTGGTTCCGGGGGACAGCAATTGTAGAACCGCCATAGAGTGTGACGGAAGATTTTGTCGAAAGGATCGGTGACAATGCCTGTCGCTCCTATCTAAGCGATAAGGAGATTTCTCGTAACCCCAGAAGCATTCCCGGCGACAAGAGTGTTTTCCGGAAGTGACCTGTGACTTGTAGGCTGCCGTGCTATCCCAGGTCCCCAAAAGCGAGGGACCTGGGGCACCCAGATTTTTGTGTGGGGAGGTGGGCCACCCGCCAAGCGGCACGTATAGAGCCCAAACGTTGGTTTAGATTTCAATACTCCTAAAATATTAGTTGACATCTTCTACTGTTGAGCGTAAATTCCTAATAAATTAGGAGGACAGGCATGGCTCGGCCCAAAAAGAATTCACACCTACTCACTCCCCTCGAATTGCGCATCATGCAGGTACTTTGGTCCAGCGACGAACCGATGACTGTGCAGACCGTTCAAGAGGGACTCGCGGAGGAGTTCGCGTACACGACCGTCCAAACGATGCTGAATGTTCTGACACGCAAAGGGCATCTGGAACGTGAACGGACGGGACGTGCTTTCGTCTATCGGACGCTTAAGTCGCGCGAAAGCACGAGTGGCGGGGCCGTACGCGACCTACTCAATCGGATCTTCGACGGCTCAGTGGAAAGCCTGCTGATGAATCTCGTTCAAACGCAGCAGATTGACCGCGCCAAACTCGCCAAACTGGCCCAAAAGGTCGCCGAAGCGGAAGGAGAGTCGGATGCAGACGCTCATTGATTTCCTGTTTTTGGCTGTTGTCAACGCGTTATGGATGACACCGCTTCTGGTTCTGGCCGTGGAAGCGGCGGCAAGGCTTTTCGGCCCAACCCGCAGCCGTATGATCTATCGGCTATGGATGCTCTGCTTTCTACTTGCGCTGGCGGCGCCGATGCTGCCTGCCCTCCTGCATCAGGCTGTTCGCAACCAGACATTACCACTAGCCACTGCGGTGTCAAGCACCGGGGAACAAACATCACGTCAAGTCAACGCGATGGAGAGAATCCAATCGCTGACCGCAGCCATCGATCAGCCGGCGGGTGCTAATCCAGGCGGCCACATGACGCTCGAAACCGTCCTTTGCGTGCTCTACGCAGCAACGGTTCTCTTCGCGCTCTTTCGGCTCGAGATCGGTTTGGCGCACACGCATCGTGTGGTTGGCGACGCCGGGGCCGCACTGATAAGTCCCGAAGTGGATCAGGACCTTCGTGCCATAGCCGGGCAATTCGGGCTAGCGCCCGTCGACGTGCTGACCTCACGGTTTCTCGATTCGCCAGCCGTTGTGCACTGGCCGCAGCCGATGCTGCTTCTGCCCTCGACGTTGACGGCCGAGGACAGCGGCGAGATGCGCACCATCTTCTGTCACGAACTGGCCCACATCCGGCGCCGCGACTTCTTCGCCAATCTTCTCATCGAGTTGTTCGGCTCGCTGCTCTACTTCCATCCCGCGGCGCATTGGATGCGGCGCAGAATCACCGAAAGCCGCGAACTAGCCTGCGACGAACTGGCGGCCACAGCCAGGGAGAGCAGGCCGGCCTATGCGCGCGACCTGCTGCGCCTGGCCGAGCGCTTTAACTCCACAAGCATCTTTCAACCTGTCTGCGTCCTTGGCATCTTCGAGGGCGGAATTCTGGAGAAGAGAGTGATGAACCTGATCGAAAAGAAATATTCCGCTCGCCAGCTTGTCTTGGCGATCGTTGCGACAGCCGTGCTGGTCTCGGCCGCGTGTCTGCTTTGCGGCCAGTATGGCGTGAACCCCTTTCACCATCAAGTCGGGCAAACGGCTTCATCCGCTTCTGTCTTTCAACTCAACCCAAAAGACGATATCTGGCATTTATACGGCCCCAAGGGTCAACACTTCTCCAGTTCCATGGAGAAGGGGGCCGGGGGAAGAGGGACAATCGCGATGGACATGGATCCGCAGAACTCTTACCTGGGCCAGCCAGTCTACTTGATGAAGAAGATCAATGGCCCTGAAAATTACGGTGGCATGGCAGGTATTCTGCTCGATCCAAAACCCTATCTTGGCAAGCGCGTGCGCGTACACTCCATGCTGAAGCTGGGGGACTTCAAAAGCAAGGAAGGAACGCCTCTTGAATTGAATGTTCTCAATCTTCAGGGCGTCATGTACGAAAACACTTACATTCGAGGAACGTACTATCACGCCCCGACAGACTGGACGAGCGTCGATTATGTCGTCGATGTTCCTCAGTACTCCGGAGCCATTGAGTTATTCATCAGGCCCACGGGAAAGTTCAACCTGTGGGTCACCGAGCCGAAGGTTGAAGTCGTGCCTTCCGACACGCCCTTGACCAAAAACTTCATAACGACTTTGAGCGAACATGCAGAAAAGATGAAAAAGAAGGCCTCTTGAGGCCGCAGCCCCTACCGTACCAATAAATTTCAACAGATTCCTTGTTGAGCTTGGGCCAGGCAGTCCGGCCTAGCGCGCGCATAGAGCACCGGCCTTCTAAGCCGGTGCTCTATGCGCGATCAGCTTCCGCGGGATTCTCGGTTTCCGCCAACAGCCCAATGCGCTCGCCGAGCTATTTCCACATACTGTCCGATTTGCGGCCGGTTGGTCGGGCAGGTGGCCAGCCGTGCTTTTGTCTTTTCTATACCAGCCGACCCCACGCTCTCTTGACCGGGAGAGCGCATAGCAGCCTGTGGTAAAAGTCTAAATGAGCCGAAATACATCCCTCAGGGGCTAAAGCCCCGCTGATTCTGCAGAGTTTATGTACGGGCTAAAGCCCGTACCCTTCACCGAGATGAGTTTTTCCGCAGCCTGTAAAGCCCCGCTGATTCTGCGGCACTTACGGCACGGCTAAAGCCGTGCCCTTTCAAAACACGACTTTCACCACGGGCTGATAGGGTGAGCCATCCGCCGAGTTCCTCGCAGGCTGAGTATTCCCACGCCAATTTCATTCTGCACCAATTCAAGTGCAAAACCGGCTGCCGCACCATCTGAGCGGCTCCGTCGTGCACCCTCTTCCGCCCGCCCGGCATCCCTCTACTGTGAGGCTTCCGCCGATCCGCACTCGTGGAACCAAGGCGGAGGAATTTGCGTAAGAGCCCGGTATGGAATGCGTGGGCACAATGAGCTGGAGCGCGATGGGGCTGGGGACGCTGGCCAGTCACCGCAGCGACAAAGGCCTGTCGCTGGCAACGCCGCCCAAACCATCGCGGCGTAGTATGGAGGCGCCGGAGACCGGGGCTTCCAGGCCGCCGGCTACCGGCTGGGTGGAGGGCGGCAAAACCGTCCCGCCCAACGCACGCCTGGCGCGCGGGGAGGCAAGTGCTCTGGAGATCGACTGGTCTCAAATCGTTCGCAGATGCATGGATGGCGACTCCGGCGCGTGGGCCGAGCTGGTCCGTTCGCATCACCGCCGTGTCTACGGGCTCTGTTATCGCTTTACCGGCAACCCCGCCGACGCAGAGGACCTGACCCAGGACGTATTCCTGAAGGTCTATTCGAATCTGAACAGCTTCGACACCGGGCGCGGCAGCCTGCAGGTGTGGATCACCACCATGACCCGCAACCTGCTGGTGGACAACTTCCGCCGCACCCGCAACCAGAGAGCCACCGGCTCCCTGGACGACGGCTGGGAGAATGCCGAGGACCTGAAGCCGATCGACCGGCTCACGGCGCGTGGTCCCTCTCCGCACGAGTCTGCCGCGCAAAAGGAATTGGCAAAAATGGTGCAGGAAGCCCTGGCGCGGGTCTCCGTGGAGCTGCGCGAAGCAGTCATCCTGCGGGACCTGCAGGATCTTGATTACAAGGAGATTGCCCAGGTGTTGAGCATTCCCGAGGGGACGGTCAAGTCCCGCATCAGCAGAGGCCGCGCGGAACTTGCGAGGCTGCTGGAACGTAATAAACGGGAGGTGATGTAACCATGACAGAGCGCACAAACATTCCGAATTCCCCCGCCTGCGGGCTCTGGGAAACACTTTTGGCCGATGCGCTTGACGGGCAACTGAGGCCCGAGGACGAGGCAACTTTCTCGGCCCACATGGCAAGCTGCCCGGCCTGCACGGCGCTCTTTGATGAATCTCGCAAGGGGCGGGAATGGCTGGAGTTCCTCTCCCCGGAACCGGAGGTGCCCTCGGGGCTATTGGACCGAATCCTGGCCCAGACGGGCCCCGGGCAGTTGGAAGGCTACGGCCTGGCAACCGGCGGCGGTAATGTCCTGCCGGTTCATGCGGGCGTCCTTCCGGCCTGGCAGCGTCCCGGCATGGTGGGGCGGGTGCGGCGTTTTGCCGAGCCCCGATTGCTGATGACGGCGGCAATGGCCTTCTTCTCCATCGCGCTCACCCTGAACGTTACCGGCGTCCGCCTCAGCAGTCTGAAGCTTGCCGACCTGCGTCCCAGCGCGTTGCGTTCCCTGGTGGAGCGGCGTCTGACCATGGCCTCCACCCCGATCGTTCGCTACTACGATCACCTCCGCCTGGTCTACGAGGTTGAAACGCGGATGCGGGAGCTTCGCCGCGCAACGCAGGGCGAAGGCGGAGACAACAGCCAGAAGCCACGGGGGGCCGCGCCGACCCAACCGGGCGAGTCGAAACACACTCCGGCGCAAAAGGATGGGGGCTCCCGCATGGACCCTCCGCAACAGTCGGTCGGTCCGGCGGCGAACGAATTCAATGATGTTTTAGAAACTTCCCTGACGGTTCAGGACCGGCCCGCGCATTCCGGCGGCTCCGATTTGGCATCACGGGAAAGGAGCACAGAATGGACTGCGTAAATCACAGTGGTGTAAGCGCGACGGCGTACTGCCAGACCTGCGGTAAGGCGCTCTGTGCCGGCTGCGTACGCAGCGCGGCGGGAGGACAGGTTCTCTGCGAGCCGTGCTGGACGGCGTGGCAGAGCTACCAACAGCCGTTTGTGTCTGTGCCGTCGGGCGGGCCGAACCCCTCGGCAGCCGCGGTGCTGGGACTCATTCCCGGCGTCGGCGCGATGTATAACGGCCAGTACTTCAAAGGATTGATTCACGTCGTGGTCTTTGTCGTGATCATCAGCATCACCACCCACTTCGGCTTGTTCGGCCTGTTTATTCCGGCCTGGATCCTCTACCAGTCCTTCGAGGCCTACCACACGGCCAAGGCTTTGCGCGACGGCGAACCCCTGCCCGACCCACTGGGATTGAACGAAGTGGGCAACTGGCTCAACCTGGGCTCGCGTCCGCGTCCGCAGGGCCAGCCTTGGGGCGCGCCGATGGGACAAGGCCAGCCTTACACCCCACCCGGACCGGTGGGACAGCCTCAGGCGCCGGGCGCCTATCAGGCTGCCAATCCCGGCCCTTACCAGACCTACGAACCTCCTTACCAGGCGTCCTTTGTACCGCCGGCGGCGGATTATTCCGATTCGGGCGTTCCACCTGTTCCTCCGGTGCCTCCCGTGGCCTGGCGGCGCAAGGAGCCCATCGGCGCCATCGTGCTGATCGGCCTGGGATTTCTCTTTCTGCTGGGGCAGTTGGACATCTTCAACGGCCGCCTGTTCGATTACAGCTGGCCCCTGCTGCTGATCGGCCTGGGCGTCTGGTTGATTATCCGCCGTATCGGCAATGAGCATGGAGGTTCCCGATGAGCCGTTATATTCTGATTCGCCGCTTGCGCGGCCCCGCGTTTCTTCTTCTGGTGGGCATCATCGCCTTGCTGGCCCAGGCAGACATTCTGAGCTGGGGCAAGAGCTGGCCTTTGTATCTGATCCTGGCCGGTGTGCTGCTGCTGGCAGAGCGCGCGGCGCTGGCTTCCGAGGGTGGTTATCCGCCTGCCGTTCCGCCCTATCCGTACCCCGGCGCTCCCTACCCCGGCGCTCCCAATGCCGCAGGCGCACCGCAGCCTCCCGCGCAACCGGGCTCAGCCATTGTCCCGGCGCAATCTGACGATTTAGGCAACCAGCAAGGCGGAGGACAGTCATGAGCAGCGTACCTCCCAACACACCTCCCGGCGGCGGCGTGCCGCCTGGGTATCCTCCTTACGATCCGAAGACCCAGTGGCGGGTCTACCGCGAACAGCAGCGGGCCGCCTGGCGGGCGCAGCGCGATGCCTGGAAGGCCCAGCATCAAAGCTGGAAGGCGGGCGGCTACGGCGGCGTCTATGCGCCGCGGGTTCCCTCGGTTGTGGGTCCCATCATCCTCGTAGGCATCGGCGTGGTGGCGCTGCTGGTGGTTACGGGCCACATTGCCGCCGACGATTTCTGGACCTGGTATTCGCGCTGGTGGCCGTTGCTGCTCATCGGCGCCGGATTGGCCCTTCTGGGCGAGTGGGCGCTTGACCTGCGGCGCCAAACTCCCGTCCGCCGCGGCGGCAGCTTTATCGGCATCCTCATTCTGCTGGCCATCCTGGGCGTATGCGCTTCCGGCTGGAACCACATGGGGCCCTGGTTTGGACAATGGGGCGATCATAACGAGGACTTCTTCAATGTCTTCGGCCTGCCGGAGCACGACTTCGATCAGCAGTTGCTGAATGCGCAGGTTCCCGCCAACAGCACCATCGACATCGAAAATCCCCGCGGCGACGTGAACATCACCGCGGAAGACGGCACAAACGTCGAGGTGCAGACGCATGAAGTGGCCTACTCCAACTCCGACGACGACGCCAAAAAGGTCTTCGATTCGGAAGCCGGACATGTAACGGTAAACGGCAGCGCGGTGCTGGTGAAATCGGAGGGCAACAACCGCGGCCGGGTGAACCTGACGGTTACGGTGCCCAAGACCGCCCGGGTGACGGTGAACGCCGCCAAGGGAGACGTGACCGCGGCCGGCCTCGGCGCGGGCATTACCCTGACCGCCAGCAGCGGGGATGTGCGCCTCAGTGAGATTGTGGGCTCCGTCGAGGCACATCTCTCCGGCAGCAAGCACGATCTGGCTCACCTCGCCGGTGGCAAGCACGACTTCTCGGCCCACGACGTCCAGGGAGACATCAGCGCGGATGGCGACGCCAATGACCTCACATTCAGCGATATCAAGGGCAAGATCACGCAGGATGGCGAAATCCTGGGCGATGTCCACATGGAAGCCGTCTCCGGGACCGTGCATCTGCACACCACAGTCACCGATCTACAACTGGGCGAGCTGCCCGGCGACCTCACGCTCAACCCCGACGATCTGCGCATCAACCAGGCCAGGGGCCAGGTCCGCGTAGTCACTCACTCCAAGGACATCGACCTGAGCCAGATCTACGGCGACAGCTACGTGGAAGACCGCGACGGGCGCATCGCCATCGAACCGGCCGGAGCTTTTGGCATTGATGCCAAAAACACCAAGGGCGATGTGGAAGTGACCCTGCCGCCCAGCGCCTCGGCCAAGGTGGAGGCCCACACGCGGAACGGCGACATCGTTTCGGAGTATGCCATTGCCGGCAGCGAGGGAGAGAACAAGTCGGCCAGCTTCACCATAGGCTCCGGTTCAACGCGGATTGTGCTGAGCGCGGAAAACGGCGACGTACGCATCAAGAAGGGCTCGGCCTATCCCACGGCTCCGCCCGCGCCCAACGCCCCACCCGCGCCCAATGCGCTCCACCTGAAGGCCCCGAAGAAGCCAATGCCGGAGCCTTCCACCAACTAGCGGCACAAAAGAGTAACGCCGCACGAACGAGCCACGCCGCACGAACGAGTAACGCCGCACGAACGAGTAACGCCGTGTATGACAGCGTCGGCTCCTGTCAACTAATTTTCGCAACAAGGCCCTTGTTGTGGTCGGAGGGGTGTCAAGGGCGCCGTTGTTTGG
>Ga0302274_10003258_pt1 | contig 14541 bp, 10 predicted proteins | sample III_Bog_N2_1_FD_198755 | JGI IMG/M metagenome (GOLD analysis project Ga0302274, IMG submission 198755) | Peat permafrost microbial communities from Stordalen Mire near Abisko, Sweden - III_Bog_N2_1 | ecosystem: Environmental > Terrestrial > Soil > Wetlands > Peat | place: Sweden: Abisko...
TCATTTTCAAGTCACGCGAAATCGCGATTTCGTGAACCGTGTGGCCTCCGCGTGTCTAAACTTGCAATTGAACTTCCTGGAAAGTCTCGCGACCAAGTCTCGGCGAGGGGGGTCTCCAAACGACGACGAGCCCTTCCATGTTGACTTGCTCATAGCAGCCAACCGGTAAGATAAAACGCAGATGACCTACCGAGTAACATCCACCTGCCACGTCCGCGACCACGGTACGCTCCTGACCTATAGGCCAGCCAGCGACGCGGACGCTGCGCGACTGCTGTCCGATCCCGGCATGTGGATCACTCGCTTCCCGTCGGTCGAATCCGTAGAGGACGTGTTGACCTCCGTCGGCCTCCCCACCTCGATCGCGACGAATGGCGAGGGAACCGAAGTCTTTGGTGTGACACGCGCTCTGCTGGTGGCTCTCCGCTTTCCCGTGCATCAGATCGGGGAGTAGCCTCGCTCACACCGGGAGACCTGGTAAGCATCTCCCCATGTACATAGCCTTGGATGCGCAGGTGACTGTCGGGGTGCGAAGTGCACCGAAATGGCAATCACCAGAGCCGTAGGTGCTGCAAAAACTGGGAGCCCGCGAGACCGCTTAGGTTCCAAATGGCCAATGGCTAAAATGAACGCAACTCACTGAAACCGAATCATAGAAGCCGAGGCGCAGCACTCGTTGCCTAAGACACAGGTTAGGGCTCGTTTCGTCATCGCTGCGCTAAACTTACAAGCCAACTGGTAAGAAGAGTCGAGCATACCAAATAGACTAAGCTTGGTTATGACTGCTGGGCCGCGTTCATGAAGAACAGAAGACGTTTTCAGGAGAACGAGGTGGAGCATGGATGATGGCGCGTGCAGCCTGAGAAGGAATGCCGTTGAGAGAGATGCAAGACATCTCTTCGAGGACTGCGCGTGGCTGTATGCCTTCTGTCGTGAGCACCTGTTTCGGGACCATACGGAAGAGATTACGCAGGCTCTATTTCCCGACGGCGTCGCTCCGGGAAGCATCTCTTTGCTGGAGGTCGGGTGCGGCCCCGGATTCTACGCGCGCCGCCTAGCGCAACGTTATCCTGCCTTGCAGGTGCTGGGGATTGACCGGTCGTCCCGCCTCGTAGAATGGGCGCGTTGGCGTGCTTCCTCTGAGGCACTGGCGAACTGCAGATTCGAACAGGGAAATGTCGAATGCCTTTCTGCCTCCGCGGAAGCAGTGGATGCAGTCATTAGCTCCCGCCTTCTTCTTGTAGTTGCGAATCGCGAGGCCACGATCGCCGAGATCTTTCGTGTGCTGAAGCCGGGTGGACGTCTTTTTCTTGCGGAGCCAACGGCCATTTTCAAGACGCAACTCCCGTTATCGGCGATGCGGCTGGCGAGTTATTTCACGAGATCAGCCCGCCCGCAAACTTTTCAACAAGCTGCTGAGGTTCTTGCGCCCCGGGATTTTGAAGACCTTATGCATTCTCAGCCGTGGAGCGGCGTGATGATCCGCATGTATGGAGACTACCAATGCGCCGTCTGTGAAAAGAGCAGCACGCAAGTGGCGATCTAGGAGCTACGGATCAGCTCCCGGCACCACTGCAAGCACTCTTCGGAATGGCTTGAGGCTCAAGACTGGCGCTGCGAGGAGTTCACGCTTTGGACGATGCCCTTGGAGCGCAGGCCTGCCTCAGCTTTCGCGAAGTAGTCCTCAACGGCACCCTGGGTTTTGATCCAGTCGACGTACCGCGCAATTCCTTCCTCGATCATGGTCTGTGGCTCGTAGCCGATGGCACGGATGCGGGTTATATCTGAGACCAGAGAACGAATCTCGCCGGGGCGGAACTCACCTCTCGCAAGAGGTTCAAGGTTGACCCCAAGTTGGTTTGCGATGATCGAACCCAACTCGCGTACGCTGGTGGCGCGTCCGCTACCGACGTTGACGGGGAGGCCATTGAGCGAGTCGGTCGTGGCTGCGAGCAGATTGGCGCGGGCGATGTCCTCGACGAAGCAGAGGTCGCGGGTCTGGCCGCCATCTTCATAGAGGATGGGGGGCTGTCCGTTCAGGAGGCGCGTGCAGAAGATTGCGATGACGCCAGTGTAGGGGTTGAAGAGTGACTGGCGCGGACCGTAGGTGCAGGAGTAGCGCAGGGCAACCGTCGGGATGCCGGTCTGCTTGCCCCACAGCAGAACGAGTCGTTCCTGATCCACCTTGGTGAGCGCATAGACGGTCTCGCCGCCGCCGGGTGTAGCCTCCGGAGTTGGAATCGATGTAGTTGGCTTGCCGCAGGTGGGACAGTGCACGCTGAAGTCTCCGGCGCGGAGCTGCTCGACTGGACGTAGTAAGGGCGCGACGTGACCGTGTTGCAGGCAGTTGGCGGCGCCTTCGCTGTAGACCGCCTGCGAACTGGCCACGAGGACTTTGCGTATGGGCAGGCTATGATCCCGAATGATCTCGAGCATCTGGGCTGTGCCGAAGCTGTTCACGAGGACGTACTTCGCCATCTCCGGCATATAGCCACCGTAAGCAGCTTCGTGAAAGATGACGTCGATGTCGGTCAGAGCTGAGTGCATCGTCTCGTAATCTTGTACATTGCCCAGGCGGAACTCGGCGGCAGAGTTGATCCACTCGGGCCTGCCGTTCTTGTGCGTCTGCGGTTCGATGTTATCGAGGATCCGGACCGTCCAGCCCTCACGCACAAGCAGGTCGACGATGTGTGAGCCGATGAGGCCGGCGCCTCCGGTGACGAGTGCTCGCGTTTGATGTGGTGTCAACGTTGTCTCCTTTAAACAGGTTGTGGCAGTAAATCAGTGATGTCCGGACAGTTTTGATTCTGAGCGCGATGTGCGAAGCAGTACCGCCAGAATTCGTATCCCCGTCTTGATCGATGCACATAAATTGCCAGACACTTTGCTGACGCCGCCGATTCGGCATTTGTAGTCAACCGCAATCTCTTGAATGCGGAGGCCCTGTTTGGCCGCTTTGACCTGCATCTCCAAGTTCCATCCGTAGGTCATTTCTGACATCTCTAGTTGCTCCAGAGACGAGCGGCGAATGGCGCGAAACGGTCCCATGTCGGTGTATTGCGCCCCGTGCAGGACGCGAAGGAGTACACCTACGACGCGGCCTGCAAGTATCTGGGTAAGAGACATGGAGCCCGGTTCGCGATTACCTCCAGTGCGGGAACCTATGACGAAGTCGGCGGCCCCTGCTTCGATGGGAGCGACGAGGCGGGAAAGGTCAGAGATGATGTCACTGCCGTCGCCGTCCATGAAGACGAGGATGGTGCTGGTTGAGAGCGCGGCGTCGGAGCCTGCTTTACATGCGGCACCGTACCCACGGGGCGATGTGATGACACGAGCACCGGCCGCAGCGGCGATCTCGCCCGTGCCGTCGGTAGAGCCGTTATCCACGACGATGCATTCGGCGATGGCGGGCCAGGGCATGGAGGCGACGACGTGGCCGATTGACTCGCTCTCATTGAGTGCCGGAATAATGACGGAGATTTGACTACTCATGCGGTCTCCGAGGCTGGGCGGACCAGGCTGTGCCGGATGGGCCAGTTGCGCAGGGCGATGTCCAACAGCAACGCGACCAGGAGTCCCCCGTAAAGAATCTTGTTGAGAAGGAACTGCTGGGGCCCGTAGCCAACAGCGATCTCGGTGGTACAGAGGTAAAACAGGCCGCAGACATAGGCGAAGACGGTGATATCCGGGACGATCGTGAGAAACAGAACTAGCCACGCAATGTACCACGGGTAGTGCGGAGAAAAGAGCAGCATCAGTACCAATGCGAGGGCGGAGGCCGGGACGAAAAAGCCGGCCTTCGCAGGGAGGCCGAAGAGACGCGTTTGTCCGCTGCCCGATGCAAGCCACGTCGGGTTGCAGCAAGTTCGCCAGCACCAGAGCATCAGCCCGGCAAAGACCATGGCAACGACTGCGAAGTACGCGTTGGCTGAGAGGTCGTGGAACCCGGGCGCATGCCGCACAAGTTCGAGCAGGAAATAGCGGCTTCCAGTTTCGATGCCCTCTTCTTTTGCGTAGCCGCCGAGAAAGCCGAAGACAAGTATGCCCACACTGGAGTAGCAGGCATAGCCGACGGCGATGACGGCAGCTGCGGTTGCGGGCATCTTGTATTCACCGCGACGAAAAAGCGCGGGAAGCAGAACGAGCGGATACATCTTGGTCATGATCGCAAGGCCGAGGAACAGGCCGGTAAGAATTGGCTGCATGCGGTATCGGGCGAGAAGCGCCAGAGCAATGAAGGCCATGGCGATCGAGTCGAGATGGCCAGAACTGCCGAACTCCCATACGAGCAGGGGGCACCATGCGTAGATCAGGGCCTGTTCACGGCGGACTCCAAACTCGCGCAGCAGTTTTACGAGCGCGATCAGAGTGACTCCTTCAAACAGAACCATCGCTACCTTCATGAAGGTAACCGTAGGACTGATAAAGGTGATGAGGTAGAAGAGAAACTCCGCGACGGGCGGGTAGATGGTGTGGGCGTAGTCGCGACGATTGATGTGGTTGAATAGATCCTGATTTGGCAAGCGCAGGAAGTTGAGAACGGGATCGCCCGGTACATAACGGTACGGCGAGATATGCGCGTGCTGGACCACACCATCCCAGGCGTAGCGGTAGACATCGGTTGACAGATAAGGATGAGGAAACAGTGTGGTCACTCGAAAGGCTGCGGCGAACACCAGGATGATCGCGAAGGTGTAGCGGTTGACCGGCATGGTGAGGATGGCGACCACGGCGACCAGGTAGAGAATCGCCGACCAGCCGGACACTTCGGAGAAGCCAATCGCGAAGTGGTGAAACTCCCGGATGAGTTGCTGTGTGAGAAGAAGCAGGCCCGTCCCAACCAGAATCAGAGTGGCATTTGTCTGCCAGGGCTGCGGGCCAATCCAACGTCGTAATGAAGCAAGAATCACTCGCTCACCCCTGCGGTTTCAAGGAGGAAGCTGCGGCTATAGGGAGCCGGATATCCGGGTGCGGTCGCGAACGCCGGTGGGATACTTCGAAGCAATTCGTCCTGGAGCAGCGTCAATGTCTCGCCATCATCCACGTCATACCAGACGGGAAGTTCTACGAGTTCGACTCCGGCATAAGCGATCGCGGCCACTGTCTCGGCGTAGACCGTTGAAGTGCTCCAGTGAATACCTGTGAACGGTTGAGAGTGAGGCGCCTTCATTCCGATGAGATAGTAACCGCCGTCGCTTGCGCCGCCGAGTACGATGCGGTCACCAGGACGATTCAATTCCTCAACCGCATGACGGAGTGCGTCAGCGGGCAAGGTAGGCGAGTCGGAGTTGATAAGACAAACCGCGCCGAAGCCACAGGCCAGGATGTCTTCTGCTGCGGCCAGCAGCCTTTCTCCAAAACCATCACCGCGTTGCGCGACGAGTTTGAAGCCGACAGGAAGCAGACCATCAAAAAGGCCTTCATCGCCAACAGGCGTATAGGAGACCAGGCCGGAAGCCTCGCTGGCGGCTGCCACATCAGCGATGTTTCTCGTCGTGTCCCGCAAGAAGCAGGTGTTCAAGGCAGCAGCTTGTTCAGCGGTCAGGGGCGGCGACAGGCGTGTCTTGACCTTGCCGGGCCGTGGGGCTTTGGCCATCACCGTGAGGGCGCATTTCGATTCGAGTTCGGGATCGCGGATTGCAGGATCAAGGATCGGGTAGGGCATTCAGACGGCGCTCCGGCTGGACTGATCCACTTGGGCTGCGATCAGTTGGCACATCGCCGCACGGTTATAGCCCTGCATACCAGTCATATCCAAGCTTGGTCCAATAGTCGTCCGGCTTTCGGTTGGTATAGCTGATAAGGCCAATTCTCTTGATCTGTTTGTATCCGTACTTCGTTGGCATGTGCAGGCGAAGCGGTGCACCGTGATACTGCGTAAGCGGCGCACCCATCATTTCGGTGACCAGCAGGGTCTGCGGGTGGCGGCAGACATTCAGGTCGTAGCCAGTGTAATAGTCTCCATCGGGAGTCTCCATGTAGACATACTTTGGCTCCCTTCCGTCGATAAAGGCCGGCGGATAGGCTTCCAGAAAATCAGCCATGCGTACCCCCGCCCAATGCACTATCTCACTCCAGCCTTCGATGCATTTGAACTGCGTCACCAGTTCGTGACGGGGTAGCTTTAGCAAATCGTCCATGGTGAGCAGCAGGCCCGGAGTCTGAGGCATCAGAGTGCTGTAGCTCTCTCCGGCCTCCTCCTTGCCGCGAGGCATGCGCTCGGCACGATTCTCCTCCACCGTGGCTTGATCCATCATTGGCATTGGCGCCATCTTTTCAGCAGTTCTCGCATTTGGATCAATCTTCGTATCGTGGCCCTGGTCCTCATGGCTCGCGGTATCCACGTAGCGATACTCCCAGACTGTCACGTCGCTCGTGAACTGTGGATGTCTCGCGGCATCCTGCACGCCGACCAACTGCAACCGCCAACTCTCCGGGACGAGCATCTTCTTGAGGCCATACACGCCGTTGACGCGGAGGTCTTTTGCCTCTTTGAGTGAGTAGGTGGGCGCCAACGCGCGATCACGAAACACGGCGCGTGCGATGGCGGCATTTGCCTGAAATGCGCGGCGCAACGGGCGGAGTTGCATCGCAACACCGGGGCTCTGATCAATCCAGCGGTAGAAACCGTAACCCGCCACCGCGCCTGCTGCGGCTAGGACGAAAGCTCGACGGGTATGCTCGCGCGATTCCGCTAGGACTGCTTCATTAGCGGCTTTCACCTGGACCCCATCGATCACGTCTGGTTCTTCGACGCGTGTCTCGATCACTGCTTCAAGCGCAATCGGATCAATCGCCGGTTCAGCTTTCGCGACAGTTGACACGGAAGGTGCTGGATCACGCTTGTCAGCCTCTGTCTCTGATGTAGTGGAAGGGGCCAATTCAGCCGGCGTGGAGTCTGACGCTGGCTTTTGGTCTTCCATTGGCACGGGGTCTTGTTCGCTCATTTCCAACTCCGGCGTGCCAACTCAATTGAGGGATCATTCGCGCTCTGTATCTCCCGCCCGCTGACCATGGCGCGAAAGTTGTTCCATCCTGCAAGTACGACCTGCCCAACGTGAACCATGAAGAACGCGAGGAAGCTCATCGTGATCCAGAAGTGCAACCAGCGGGCCATCTCGTAGCCGCCCAGCAGGCTCGTGAGCCAGTGCAACTGCGTCGGCTTATAGATCGCCAGGCCTGTGACCAATATCCCCACTCCCATCAGGATGACGGAGCTGTAGGCGATGCGCTGGGCACCGTTATATTTTATTTGCTCCGGTAGGCCTTTGCGGAGGTGAAGGTCGACGAGCGTCACCTGAATCGCGTCGCGCAGGCTGCGGCGTTCCGGCACCAGAAAACGCCATTCGCCAGAGAGAACGAGAAAGATCACATAGGCAATGCCGTTCAGCGCGAAGATCCACATGAAGAAGAAGTGATAGCCGAGGCCCTCGGTGACATGGTATGGAACGTTCATCTGCCGATAGACCCACTCAGGGAACAGGCGAAGCAATGTAACCTTGCCGATGCCGATGCGATAGATGGCGTGCGGATGCCGATAGGCGTTGTCCGAATCGTTCCAATAGATCAGGATGCCGCTCCAGATCATAGTGAACAGCACTGGAAAATTCACCCAGTGCATCCAGCGAATTGCGAGCGGATGCTTGCGTTCGATTCGTATGGTTACGGTCATCTTGTCGGCACTTACGAGTGACATGATGGGCTCTCAGCGAGAAGTTTTCTGACGGTCAGGCCGGTGGCCGGATGGTACGTGAACAGCGATTCGGCAATCTACCTCTCCTGCATACGGACTTCCGTCCGCCCCACACCATTCCGCGTTCCACTCCTCAGCATAGATGACATAATAGCTTGCTTTGCGGTCAAGTTCGAGTCACCCTTATCCCTCTCACGTTTCAGGATTGATAAACATTTGGCACATGAGCGAGGTCTATTTCCATAATTAGCTCAGGTTGACATGCAAGCGCTCCAAAAATAAGGCCGAAACAGTGTCTTGCTCTGTCTCAGCGCGGGGCGTCTGCACTGTGGGATCAACGGATCTTAGGTCGTTTGGCACCTTAGGAAGAAAGCCCATCTGGTACTCAACAGATTGGTGCATTTGAGCTAAGACTTTGAGAAATAAGCACGAGCGGATAATCTGTCTGTGGGATAGTCCCGAGTAATAAAACGCTTCCGGGTAAGTAATCCAGAATCAGCTGAAGGACTAAATGGCAAGAGGTAGGGGATTCAATGAAGCCTACCCGAGTCCTCATCAGTACACCATGAAAACTCACACTACACTACTGGCCTTCATGGCCGGCTTTCAGCCGGGCAAAAAGAACTCTATAAAACGAGAAAGACGACCCCACGCCAAAATGAACCCCACACATTCATTCAAATGCATCGCGTTGCTGACGGCAATTTGTCTGCCTTTGAGTTTGCGCGCCCAGGGTGCTGCTGCAACGGCGGCCGTGCCGGCGAACGCAACGGCAACTCCCGTTACGGTCAATGCCATTTTTGGCGATCACATGGTCTTACAACGCGAAATGAATGTGCCTATTTGGGGCACCGCCGGCGCCGGCGACAAAATTACCGTGAGTTTCGCCGGCCAAACCGTTACTGCTGCGGCGGACGCGGATGGCAAATGGGTGGCCAAACTCTCGCCAATGAAAGCATCGGCGCAATCGCGCGCACTAATCGTCAACGGTGGCTCCAGGCTTGAAATTCAAGATGTGCTGGTCGGTGACGTGTGGGTGTGCTCGGGCCAGTCGAACATGGAGCTTTCGGCGGGCGCGCCACCGCCGCCACCAGGGACGCCGCCCCCGGCCAAGCCATTGAACGTAGGCCTGCCCGATGCCACGCGCGAGCAGGAAGTGGCTGCGGCCAACCACCCAACCATTCGCTTCAATAAAATTAGCAGCGTGATGTCCCTGCAGCCGGCGAACGAAGTTAAGGGCCGGTGGGTGCTCTCCACGCCGGAAACCATGCGTGGTTTTTCGACGGCAGCGTATTTTTTCGCACGTGAACTCAACCAAAGGCTCAGCGTGCCCATCGGATTGGTGGGCGCTTACTATGGCGGGGCAAACGGAGTGTCCTTCACCCGGCGCGAAGCCTTGCTAGCGGAACCGGAGTTGAAGCCGCAGATTGACGCGTTGGACGCCCGGATCGCCCAGCGCGGCCCCATGACCGACCGCTACACTCCCACAGTCTTTTACAATGGCATGATTGCGCCCCTGATGCCCTTCGCCATCAAAGGCGTCATTTGGTATCAAGGCGAAGCCGACACCGCGAATGCTCCCCAAGCAGGCCGCTACGCCACTTTGTTGCAAGCGATGATTAAAGACTGGCGCGCGCAATGGAAACAGGGCGACTTCCCCTTTATCTTTGTGCAATTGCCCACCTCCGAGCCACAATATCCGGACCCGACGGATTCCGCATGGGCGAGGGTGCGTGAATCCCAGCAAAAAGCGCTGAGTGTGAAAAACACTTTTATGATCGTTCTACTCGACATCAGCGGGGGCGAAAAGGTGCATGCGCCCAATAAAAAAGAAGTCGGCTTGCGCCTCGGTGCCGCCGCGCTCAACGAAGTTTACGGAAAAAAGGACGTGCTTTATCAGGGACCATTCTTCAAAAGCATGGAAATCAAGGGTGGCACGGCGGTCCTATCCTTTGACCATGTCGGCAGAGGTTTGGTGGTTACGAACCCGGATGGCTTGAAGGGCTTTGCCATTGCTGGAGCAGACAAGAATTTTGTTTGGGCCGAGGCCAGGATTGCTGGAGATAAAATCATCGTCTCCAGCCCCAGCGTGCAGGAGCCGGTGGCCGTGCGCTATGCGTGGGCCGACAACCCCGTCTTCAGCGTGTCGAGCAAAGACGACCTGCCCCTGGCGCCGTTCCGCACCGATGAATGGGCAGCGGGGACAGCCGGCAAGGTCAGCAATCCACGTGCGTCGCCGTAAGCAGAGCGATTATTTCACTGGAACCTTCGCAAGTCTCGCCGCGGCAGATCGCTGGACACTGGCCGCATTAAGGGGCCTATTCGGCCTCGGCGAGAGCTTTGGCGATTCTGCGCTTGCTAATGGAGCTCGCTACTTCCAGTTGCCCATCAGCACGAAGGGCGCCCAGTAAAAGGGGTGCGCGTAGCCGGCCGGAGGAGTTGAAGTGCTCGGCTTGTTCTCTTCAGCTGTGAAGCCGCGGTCGGCAGCGCTCGACTGCGGCGCGACTTTGCCCTGCAACAGATCCAATTGCGCCAGGCGCAGTGCTTCGACCTTTCGGACCTTTCCGGCTCCGCCGGCCCAGCGTTTGTAGAAGTCGGCCATCAGCGCGCCGGTGCTTGCGTCGTCCACTTCCCAGAGCGAGGAGATCACTGCTTTGGCTCCCTTGATCTGCGCGGTCATGCCCAGGCCGTCCACTTCTCGGCCGTTCGAGGCATTGCCGCTCATGCCGGTTTCGCAGGCGGAGAGCGTGAGCAGGTCAGTGCCCTTCAGGGCGATGCGCCTCTTGTCGCGAAAATCGGCGACCGTGAGATGATAGCCCTGCGTGTCCTGATCCTTGCCTGCGAGTAACAGAAACGATTGTGTGTCGTCGCCGGGACGGAAGACAAAGTGGCTGGCGATGTGTACCACCGTGTGCGGGGTGTCGAGAGCATCTTCCATGGCGGTTTCAGTGAAGGCTCCGTTGAGCAGGATGGCACCAGGGAGCACGCCCCGCGCGTTCTTGTCCCGCGCGTCCGTGCTCTGCGAGTCGTCGATCACGTCGGCGAGCTCGCCGGCCACGGCGGGCAGCGCCGGCAGCTTGCTCTCGTACTGCCGCGAGATGCCCATGGCCACGGCGCTCAGATTGGTGAAGTCCGGCTTGTCGGCCAGGTAGGGATCGCTCGCGGGGGTGATGGTCGCGATTGCGTATTTCTCCACAACATACTGCTTGCCGTCGTAGAGTGCGACGATAGGAACGTAACGCAGGACGCCATCGAGCGACCAGACGAGGGTTTGCGCCTGCGCCTGATCGAGGTCGGCTTTCACTGGCCCGATGAGTATGTTGTAGAGATCCTGGGCGAGCGGTTTGGGGTCGCTGTGCGGATTGCGCAGCGCCTGCTCGAAGGCCGCGACCTTCTGGTTCAGGTCCTTCTCGGCAATCATGTACTTTCGCGCCGCAGCCGTAGTGCCGGTAATGACGATGACGTTGAAGCGGTCGCCGCTGACCAGCGTGTAAAGCGCCACGGTGTGCGGCGTTTCAGCGATGGCGGCCTGCAACTGCGGTATCTCTCGGTCCTTCACATCCTCAAGCCGGTTGTTGGCATCGCCGGATTTGCTGAAGAGCTTGAAGAGCCGGGCGTAAAAGTCGTTGAGTCCGGTGCTGGCCGCATCGAGCTGGTCAGAGAGCTGCTGATACTGCTTCTCCTGTTCTGGAGAACGCTTGGCAATCTTCTGGAGTGCGGTCAACTGCTCGCCCAGCGCCACAATCTGCACAGTCGATTTCTGGTAGTCTTCCTCGGCCTGCTGCTCGGCGGGAGTGAGCGCGAGCGGGCTAAGTTCATTCGATGTATCGCCCCGGACGTAGTCCTCGAATTCCTGCTTCTTCAGCATGTCGAGCACCTGCTGCGCTTCGGGCAGACGGCCTTGGTCGATGAGCAAACTTGCCAAGTCGTGATAGTAGTCGTCTTTCGAGCTGAGAAAACTCTGTTGCAGGGCTTTGTCCAGGCCCTGAATGCTGGTGCGGACCTGCTGCAGCAGGTCCACGGCCTGCTTGCCGTAGTAGATTGCCAACGCTGGCGACGTGCTCTGCTCGGCTTTGAGAAGAGTGTGCAGGATGAGCGCTTCGCGGGTCGGATCATGCACTGCAGCTGCCAATGGCAAACCCTGGTTCAGCGCGTCGAGTGCTTTCTGGTGATCGCCGATGCCGGAGTAGACCATGCTTACATGGTTCAGCGTCTCGGCTTCGCCGCCGCGATCGCCGAGCTGCCGCCAGATGGTAAGCGCCTGATTCAAAGTGTCAAGGGCCTCCTGGTTGTTGCCCAGGTCCAAGTAAAATTTCCCCATGCTCATCAACACCGCAGCTTCGCCGTGGAGGTCGCTCACATCGCGAAAAGTTTGCAATGCTCCTTTGTAGTAATCCAGCGCGCTCTGTTTCTCGCCCTTTTCGTAGTAGACACGCCCGATTGCATACAGGGTCCACTCCTCGCCATCGCGCATACCCGCCAGCCGGAAGAAGGGAAGCGCCTGGTTGTAAGCGTCTAGCGCCTTGTTGTATTCCCCTAATCGGAGGTAAACACTGCCGACGAGGCCTTCGATCACGGCCTGGCCACCGCTGTTGCTGGTCTGGCGGAAGATCGATAGCGCCTGAGTGTAGTCGTTCATCGCCTTCTGTTCCTCGCCCAGCAGAAACCAGGCCCATGCCATTCCGCCCAAGGCCTCTGCCTCACCATCCCGGTTGCCTGTCTGGCGGAAGATGGTCAAGGCCTGATCGAAGAGGTCGAGCGCCTTGTCCTGATCGCCGTGGCGAGAATTGAGGCCGCCGATGAAGTACAGCGTTTGAGCCTCGCCGGCGCGGTTGCCCGCCTTTCGCACGATCACCAGCGCGCGGTTGTAGTAGTCGAGAGCGTTTTCGGTGTCGCCAAGCGAGGAGTAAAACCCGCCGATCTTGCCAAAAGTCATGGCTTCGGCCATGTGGTCGCCGCTCTGTTGCTGGATAGGGAGAGCCCGATTGTAGGAATCGAGCGCCTTCTTCGGTTCGCCCAAAGCGGAGTAGGCAGTGCCGATGTCGAGAAGCGTCCCGGCCTCTCTGCTTTGATCTTTCAACTCATGGAATAGGGCAAGCGCCTGATTGTAATCGTCGAGTGCCTTCCGTGGCTGGCCCATATTGCCGTAAAGCTCACCCATCGACTGGAGATCCGAAGCCTCGCTGCCGCGGTTGCCGATTTGCCGGTAGATCGCCAGCGCCTGGTTGAAGTAATCGAGCGCTTCTCGGGGCTCGTTTTGTGCGAGGTAGATTCCGGCGATGCCGCTCAGCGTGCTGGCCTCGCTGTTGTGGTCCCCGATTTGCCGATAGATCGCGAGCGCCTGGTTGGCAGCATCGAGCGCTTTCTCGACAGAACTGGCGGCATAGTAAGCCTGGGCCAATGCGAACAGCGCGGCCGCTTCGTTGTTGTAGTCGGCCGCTTCCCGATAAAGCGTTATCGCCTGGTTCTCGTTGTCGAGAGCTTGCGTTTTGTCGCCTTGCGCGAATTGGATGCTGGCGAGAGCGGCGAATGTTTTTGCTTCGCCGCTGCGGTCCCCGATTTGCCGGTAGATCGCCAGCGCCTGGTTGTCGGCGTCGAGCCCCTTCTGGACAGAACCGGTGCCATAGTAACCTTGGGCCAATGCAAACAGTGTGGCCGCCTGATCGTTGTGGTCGCCTGCATCCCGGTAAAGCGCTATTGCCTGATTCTCGGTGTTGAGGGCTTGTGTCTTCTCGCCTTGCGTGTATTGGAGAGCGGCGAGAACAGACAGCGCTTTGGCTTGGCCGGTGCGGTCCCCAACTTGCCGGTAGATCGCTAGCGCCTGGTTGCTCAGATCGAGCGCCATCTGAGTAGAACCGTCGGCATTGTGGGCCTCGGCCAATCCCAGCAGCGTAGTCGCTTCACCGTTGTGGTCGCCCGTCTCACGATAGAGCGTTATTGCCTGATTCTCCGTATCGAAAGCCTGGGTTTTCTCGCCTTGCGCGTATTGGAGATTAGCAATGGCGTTTAGCGTTCTCGCTTCGTCTTCCTGGTCGCCTGCGTCGTGACTCATCGCCAGCGATTTAATCATTGAATCCAGTGCCAATTTGTTGTTTCCGAGGGAAAGCTCAGCCAGACCGGTTATTCGCTGGATGATTGCCTCGAGATGGGGATCCTTTGCCTGCTGTGCGAGCGGCAGCGCCTGGTTTTGGAACTGGATTGCGTCTGGGGACCGGCCCAGAATGAGAGCCACCCATCCCAGGCCGCTGAGCGCGGCGGACTGGTCGCGCAGGTCGCCAGAGGACCTGGCCAGATCGAGCGCTTGCTGAAAGGCGTCGTGCGCCTTGCCGTTTTGATTCGTGCCGGCGTAGCAATGCCCCTCACCGTTCAGCGCCGCTGCTTCGGCAATTGGGTCGTGTGCGGCGCGAGCCTGTTCGAGCGCTGCACCGTAGTTCTCGAGCGCCTGGGGGATGGACGAGACGCCAACGTAGAGATCGCCAATGGAGTTAAGTGTTGCGGCTTCGGCCTCGGGGTCGGATCTAAGCTGTGCTGCCTTAAGATCAGTGTGCAGCTTATCGAGCTTTTCGCTGATCGGTGGAGGCAGGGCGAGGTTTGTTTGCGCGCCGGTGGGAGCAGCCTGCTGCGAAAAGGCTGGAAGCGTGCACACCGCGGCCAGCACGATGCATGCGAATGCGATCATTCTGGACGCGCCTGGCGATGCAGTCGATTGAAGCGGCATGGTGACAAACTGCCTGGGATTCAACGCAAAAAGAACGGGGAGCCGATTGCCGGTTGGGGGGAACGTGCAAACTGTTCGCAGTGTAGGCGCGGCCCTCCCGACTGTCAATGATGGCGCCCAAATGGCCGCG
>Ga0302274_10003271_pt1 | contig 14507 bp, 14 predicted proteins | sample III_Bog_N2_1_FD_198755 | JGI IMG/M metagenome (GOLD analysis project Ga0302274, IMG submission 198755) | Peat permafrost microbial communities from Stordalen Mire near Abisko, Sweden - III_Bog_N2_1 | ecosystem: Environmental > Terrestrial > Soil > Wetlands > Peat | place: Sweden: Abisko...
GAAGAGAGGGGGAGGAAGCCTGAGTTATTGAAGGAGACGGCATGAGTGGCGTGGGTATGAACTGTCGTCTGTTCGGTTCGATTGCTTCCGATCTTCAGGTTTCAAGTTTCATCCTCGCGGCCCATTTAAGCCGCTTCCCTACTCGCCCCGCGTTACCTCGCGGGCATAGACATTGATCTGACCGTCATCCCCACGCTTCACGGAGATGATCTGGAAGGGCCTCATGTTATCGCGCGTCACGGTATTCCCCTCAGAGGGAGGTTCGGTGCCTGGGGGGAATTCCACAATCACGCGAACCTTGGAACTTGGCCCGAGAGACAAGCCGCCCAGGGAAGTCTCGGGTCGCAAGACAGCTTTCCCGTTGCCCGAGGCAGTGACTGAAAAACGGCCCTGAAGATAGTGACGCTGTTTTCCTGCACCTCGCCTCGCAAGCGACTGGCTTTCGGAAGGGTCGAGAAGTTCTCCTCTCGGCATCTGTCCGGGAGCATAGACGGGCCAGGCACCGGCAGACGAAGGAGGGGTGGCAGAATTGGATGAAGTTGCAAGAGCCGTTGGCACGGTTGCCGGGGGGGGGGATACCGTGTGAGTGTCCACGGTATTCGGTGTGATACTTGGGATGACAGAAGGAGGAATAACTGCTTTCGCAATGGTTGAAGCCGTTTTGGGAAGAGGCGCATCAAAGGGGACGGCCCTGGCGACTTGAGGTTCTGGTGTTGTCGCGGGGGTTGAGGCAACCCCTACAGGGATGGCAGGCAGCACCGGTGGAACATTTACGGGGATAGCCCTTGCAACAGGCTCATTCGTCGATGTATTGGAGCCCGAGTCCGGGGATTGGGATTCCACGGGGATGGCTTTGGCGACCCTCGGCTCGGGTGTTGCGACAGGAGCCACCGGCTCGTCCGGAATGCGCGTGAGATGAGCGGAGTTCTTGAGTGGGCCACCACCTGCGGCTGCATCGGAAAGCTCCCCGATTTGCGCCACGGTCAACACGGGAAGCCCCGCATGCAGGTTGAGTTTATCGGGCGGCTTCAGGGAGAAACTTGCAGGGCCCTTGCCTGCCCCATAAGTGCCGTAAAGCAGAGGCATCGTGGTCAGCCTGATCCTGTGATCAGGAAGACGGTCGATGTGGATCACGGCAGAAAGATCAAGCGGCTTCTCCAGCTTGATTTCCTGACCGGGAGAGAGGGATCGTTGCAGGGCCGGAAGATTCGTTTCATCGGCGGTGAAAATCTGTTCCAGAAGGACTTCCGGCTGCTCGACAGCCTGAAGTAGGGCCACCATGCCCGATCGGCAGAAGTTTTCCTCTGAGAGTGGAAGAGTCCCGATGACGCGGTAGGTTCCCACGGCATAGGGGACAAGGTCGCGGTTTTGATGATAATTACGGACGAAGCTGCGGAGCAGGGTTTGGTTCGCGCTGTGAATTTCACCCGTCGTCATCGAACCGAAGCGGTCGAGAAGTTCCCCTGGTTTAAGAAATTCCCCGCGGGGGGCGGCGGTGATTTCAAAACGCTGCGGCGGCTCCAGCTTGTGAAGGCGCTGCAGCAGACTGTAGTTGGCCGCATTTTCAGGACGGGCAAAAATATAGTAACTTCCCATCCAGCAGAGGAAGACAAAGCCGATCAGCAAAAAGAGGAAGACCGTCCAGCCAAAGAGCTCGTCGGAGCTCTGTGCCTCTCTGCGGCGTGTCGTCTGTCCATGATAGCCGTAGTATTTTTTACCTGCCATGAGTTGCTAAAGAAGAGATATGGGAAAAAGGAGTGGCAAATGAAATCAGCTCAAACTTTGCCGACCGGTTCAAAGGATGTGCCGCAGCCGCAGCTTCGGGAGGCCTTCGGATTAATGATTCGGAATCCCGCCCCGGTCAGGCCGTCGGTGTAATCGATCGTGCAGCCTTCCAGATGTTCCGTACTCCCTGGATCAATCGCCACGATGGCACCATCGCGTTCGGTCACTTCATCCCCAGCCAGCGGGCCGCCGAGAGTCATCACATATTGCAGGCCGGCGCAGCCTCCCCGTTCCACGGCAAGACGGAGGCCGGGAGAGTTTTTTTCCGCTGCAAGTTCCCGCAGATGACTTGAAGCCTGCTCCGTGATATGAATCATCCACCAGTGATAAAGAAGGGCACCCACGAAGTCAAACGAGGGCTGATGAACTGACAAAAACGGCGAAGGGTGAAACTTGAAAGCTGAAACCTGAATAGCGATGGGCATTGTGTGAATTCATGGAATCCCTAGTCTCAAGAGTTATCATGAACCGGAGCGGGAAACGCCCGCTTCCCAAGACCATTTCAATTATTCAGGTTTCAGGTCTCATCTCTCATCCCTAACTTTTACCCCATGGGCCAAATCCGACTGCTCTCCGATGTGCTGGCAAGCCAGGTGGCTGCCGGCGAGGTTGTGGAGCGTCCCTCTTCCGTCGTCAAGGAACTCATCGAGAACTCCATTGATGCCGGTGCCCTTAAGATCACGATCGAATTTCAAGGAGGAGGTGCCCGACTGATCCGTGTCACCGATGATGGATCCGGCATGGATCGTTCCGATGCGCTTCTTTCGCTTGAACGGCACGCCACGAGCAAAATCCGGGAGAGCGCCGACCTCGCGACCATCAGCACGCTGGGATTTCGGGGAGAAGCCCTGCCGAGTATCGCCAGCGTCTCGCGATTTCATCTCGCCACACGTCGCAGGAAGGATGAGGTGGGAACGTTGATCGAGGTGCACGGAGGGAAAATCGCGGAGGTCAAGGACTCGGGAGAAGCCGCAGGAACACGGATCGAGGTCGCTGATCTCTTCTTCAATGTTCCGGCGCGCAGAAAATTCCTCCGGGGTGAGCAGACCGAGGCTGCTCATATGTTGCAGCAGATCGAGATTCTTGCCGTGTCGCATCCCGAAATTAGCTTCATCTGTCGTCGTGACCAACGGGAAGTGCTCCGTCTGGCTGCCGCCGGGGATCTTGCAGTGCGCTTGCGTGATCTTCACGGGGAGGAATTTCTGCGAAAACTCGTGCCTGTTCCCGCCTTTGAAAATCAGGGTGTTCGTGTCCACGGCTGGATTGCCAGGCCCGGGGAGGGACGGAGTGACCGCACCAGCCAGATGACTTTTGTGAACGGAAGGATCATTCGCAGTCCCATGCTCTCATTGCCGCTGAGGGAGGCCTGCGACGGCATTCTGGCGAAGGGCCTGCATCCTCCCGCGGTTCTTTTCTTCGAGATGGATCCTGCTGCGGTTGATTGCAATGTCCATCCTGCAAAAAGAGAGGTTCGTTTTCGTGACCCCGGCCTGATCCGTTCGGTCGCGCTGATCGCTGCCCGTTCAGCCTGGGAAGCGGCTGCACCCTCCGGAACCATAGTTCCCGGAGTGGGTTCAGATCCTCTCTTTCCCCCGATTGTCAACTCTTGGAAACCGGTTTCGCACGCAGCTCAGGGGGAATTCCCTTCACCCGACGCCCGCATCTCCGAGACACCTCACGAGATTGCTGCTTCAAGTTTGAGTTCCCAGACATCGATTCCCTCCCCTTTACCGCTGCGCTACCTCGGGCTCCTGGCCAACCGCTATCTGCTTTTTGAGGATCAGGAGAGTCTGATGGTTCTTGAAATTCGTGGCGCCAGGGAGCGGATTTTCTATGAACAATTCCTGAAGCAACTCGGGAAAGGGGAACTGCAGAGTCAGCAACTTCTCCTCCCTGAAGTCCTGACAATGTCCGAGGCGGATATCGCCTGGATTGACGCCCATAGCTCACTGCTCCGTCTTGCGGGATTGAGTGCCGAGCCCTTCGGTTCCGGCAGCCTGAAAATCGATGCCGTGCCTGCCGAAGCCGCCCATCTTCCCATTCTTGAAGTCGTGGTGAGTCTTGTGGATGAACTCAGAACCCTTGCGGACGCACCGACCCTGGATCACCGGGGAAGAGAGGTGCTTGCCTCTTCCGTCGCTCGTCTTGCGGCTGCCGGAGCCCGCCAGCCTGCCGGTGAGGAAGCGGCCCGGCTGCTTCTTGCGCAACTCCTTGCCTGTGATCTTCCCTATGCCACCCCCAAGGGAAGGCCAACCATGACCCAGCTTTCGCCCGGAGAGTTGCAGCGCCGCTTCACGGCATGAGATGTCAGCGAAAAAATCACCGCAATTTCGCTTTCGAAATTCTGCGACGCAGGAATACCAAGCCGAGTGCCGAGAGGCTCAGAACGATCAATCCCATCTGGGATGGCTCAGGCACATTTTTTATGCCGGGACTTAATTCAAGCGTGTAATCGGAATTGGTGGCAGTGAAATTGGTATCAAGAGTCAAAAGAGGATCAATCGTGGCACTGGCGGTTCCGTAGCTGCCGGTTCCTCCACTGGCCCCCACATACTCGCTTACCGAGTAATCCATATTTGCTTGGATAGGGAACTCATGATTGGTGAAGGAAAATGAGTTGGTTCCATTCCCAGTACTGAGATAGTCTGAAAAAGCATATCCTTCCCCATAGATTCCAATATGTAAATAAAGCTGGCCGATAGCATTGGAGACACCATTGGCAGTCACAGTTGCACTAGCAGTGATATCCATGGGTATCAGGGTGCCTGAGGGTAGGGGGGGACCGTTGACTTCGAAGTCATAGTCGAGATATCCGGCACCAGAAGTAATGTAACCTGAATTTGCCACCGCTGTTGCGGTGAGAACGGGGTCAACTCCCTGCGTGGCCGAAACAATCGATCCACCAACCGAAATCAATCCCCATGAATATATTTCGGTATTGGTGACGAGATATCCGTCCCGATATCCGTTTTCATCAAGAGTGATCACTTAAGACTGCGCTTTTTTGCAGCTCATCGCCAAGAGAAAGGCGATCACAAAAATCACAATAAATTTTGATGATTGAAAAATCACAATTAGCGCTTCTTATCAAAATTATGGATGCGCGGCAAGCATTCATCTCTATTAAATTTGATGCCCCGCAAAAATAGTTTTTGGTTGGTTTTTAGAGATCATTTCCCCACTTTTTCATGTGACCACATTGCCAGTCATTCCAAGACCTGTCATAAATGGGGTACCGATGTCCGATCAACTCTCCATAGAACCCGCGACACTCGACGATCTTTCCCAACTGGCTGATCTGCTGTACGATCTTTTCTCCCAGGAGGCTGATTTTGCCCCCAATCGGGACAAGCAGATCCGGGGATTGCAGCTGATTCTCGAACAGCCGAGCAGGGGGCGTGTTTTTGTCCTGAAAAACGGCCCGCGAATCATCGGGATGATCAACCTGCTCATTACCATCAGTACTGCGGAGGGGGGATTTGTCCTTATTCTCGAAGATCTGGTGATCCACTGCGATCATCGCGGCCAGGGATACGGCGGCCGACTGATCCAGCACGCCCTGACCTATGCCAGGGAAAAGGGATTTCTACGGGTCACCCTGTTGACCGACAAACTCGAGAACAAAGCGCGTGCTTTTTACGAGAAGCATGGGTTTCAGCAGAGCGGCATGGTTCCAATGCGTTATTATTTCACGACGCATGAGTAAGGAGTCGGGAGGCAAGAGTCATGACGATCGAACCGGGGTGATCAATCTCGGATTCGCGAGGATTGACAGTTCCCGAAGGGAACGGTGTGGCCGGCCGGAGGTCATTTTTGGCGAGGGAAAGACCGTCGGGGAGATTGCCGGAATCGCTTCCGCCCTCCATGAGCGCGAGGGACAGGTGCTGGTGACGCGAGTTTCTCCCGATCAGGCCGGGCAGTTGTGCAAACTCTTTCCCTCCGACTCTTTTCAGACTTTGTATCATCAAAGGGCACGATGCCTCACCCTTGGGAAAGCTCCCGCAAGAATTTCCCAGGCCCTGACTGTAGGCATCCTCTGTGCGGGCACTTCGGATCTCCCCGTGGCCGAAGAAGCCGCCGTTACCCTCGAGAGCTTTGGCCGGAGCGTTGAACGAATCCATGATGTCGGCGTTGCCGGACTTCATCGTCTGCTCGGGGAGATCGAGCGCATCCGTTCCTGCGGGGTTCTCATCGTTGTGGCAGGAATGGAGGGGGCCCTGCCGAGCGTCGTTGCGGGATTGGTTTCCAGTCCGGTCATCGCCGTGCCGACAAGCGTGGGGTATGGTGCGAGCTTCGGCGGTCTTGCCGCACTGCTTGGCATGGTCAACAGCTGCGCGAACGGCGTGACCGTCACCAATATTGACAACGGTTTTGGAGCAGCCTGTGCTGCCGATGCCATTCTGAGGGTCGTGGAAGGAGTCGGAGAAAAAGGCGGAGAAGGGGGCGAACGGAGCCCACAAGGCCGGACAAGTTGATGCAACAGCCGGTTGCCTTCGTTCTTGCTGCGGGTCTTGGAACACGCCTGCGTCCCCTCACAGCCACACTGCCAAAGCCCCTGATGCCGATTTTTCACAAGCCGCTCATCTCCTTTGCCCTGGACAGCCTGATTGCCGCCGGAGTCGGAACGATCGCCCTCAATACGCATCATCTCCCTGAGTCCTTCAGGCAAGTTTTCGGTTCCGATCCTCATTATCGGGAAAAGGGCCTCCGGATTTTCCATGAACCGTTGCTGCTTGATACAGGTGGAGGGATGCGCAACGCCCGAAGTGCCTTCGGGGAGTCGTCCTTCTTCCTTTACAACGGCGACATTCTGGCCGATCTCCCCTTGGCAGAACTCCTTGCTGCTCATCGCGCTTCGGGAGCCCTTGCAACGCTGCTGCTGCGCGATGGGGGCGGTGTGGCGAATGTTCGTTTCGATGAAGCCACGGGCCGGGTGCTTGATCTGCGCGGATCTCTTGGTGTTCAGGATGGTGAAAGCATGGTTTATTCCGGCATTGCGGTCTTTGAACCTGGAATCTTTGACTGGATTCCAAACGAAGGGCCCTATTCGATCATCGATGCCTTGCTGGAGGCGATGAGGGCCGGAGAACAGGTGGGAGGGCTGCCTTGTCGCTCCCAGGAGTGGCCGCTTTGGATCGATATCGGAACTCCTGCCGCCTATTTTGAGGCTCATCGCCTGCTTTCTCTTCCTGGGGATCGCCCCTCCTACATGATCGATGAGCACTGGCCGCTTGCCATTCATCCGGAGGCCGTGATTCATTCTTCGTCCAGACTGGAAGGGATTGTTGTCGCCGGGCCGGGTGTGACCGTGGGGGAAGACGCCATCCTCCGGGACTCCATTCTCTGGCCCGGAACGACGATCGGAAGGGCAGCGCAACTTGAAGAATGCATCGTGAGGGGGACACTCCCCGTTGAGGGAAAACATCACGGCGTTATTCTATGAGTATTCCTGGCCCCGTGCTTCTGAGCAAAACCGAGGAGGCTCTTCCAGGATTCCTTCCGACGGTTCTCCATCCCATTCAAAAAGGGGGATCAAGCAGACGGTTTTTCCGTGCACTTGCCCCCGGACAGGACTCGGTCATCGTGGTTCATGATCTGGGAGAAAAAGAGGAAAACAGGCACTATGCCGCGCTGGCGGAGTTTCTTTCCGGACATGGTGTGCCTGTTCCGAAGGTTCTTGCGGTCGATCATTCCTCGGGTTTGCTTTGGCTGGAGGATCTTGGAAGCCAGGATCTTTGGGCGTCGCGTCACGAACCCTGGTCAACGCGGCGGCTTCTCTATCAGTCGGTGCTGCGTGAAGCGTCCATCCTCCATCGGATTCCCCTGAATGATGCCGCAGAACTCCATCTTCAGAAGGCCTTTGACGAAAGACTCTACCGCTGGGAACAGGAGTATTTTTCCGAGCATTGCCTGGGGGGTATTTTTGGCATTTCGGAATGTTTGCGAACCGCACTCCTTGGGAGTTCCGATCTAAGAAAGCAGGCAAAGCAGCTGGCAGCCAAGCCGCGACAGCTTGTCCACAGGGATTTTCAGTCCCAGAACATCATGATTCGTGATGGCAGCGCCTGGTTTATTGATTTTCAGGGAATGCGTCCGGGGCTCGCCCAGTACGATCTCGCTTCCCTGCTCTGCGATCCCTATGTCGAGATTTCACCCGAAGAGCGATCGGAGATGCTGGCCTTCTACCGCAGCCTCCTTCCGGAATCGGATCGTGCTTCCGGAGAAGATTTCGAGCGGATTTTCTGGCAATGCGCCGTCCAGCGTCTGATGCAGGCCCTCGGTGCCTACGGATTTCTCACGCTCCAGTGTGACAAGCCCTCCTTTTCCGCCCATGTGGAGCCTGCTTTGCGAAAGCTCCGGGAGGTTCTTTCAAAACTGCACCCCGAGGATCGGCTCGACGAGCTGGCTGAATTACTGAAAGAGCTTAAAACCCAGAATTAAGACCATGAACTTTCAGCCTTTCAAATTTCAGGTTTCAGGTTTCATCCTTCTCTGAGCATATGTCCAAACTCTTTAACACGGTTGTCATCGAAAATATCTCGCCCCAGATCAACGGGGGGCGTTATCCAATCAAGAGAGTACCCGGCGAAGCCGTCACGGTCAGCGCGGATATCTTCAAGGAGGGGCATGATGTCGTCCTTGCCGTCGTGAAATGGAGGGAGGTCGGAGAAAAAAAATGGCGGGAAGCCCCGTTGATCTTTGTTGAAAACGACCGCTGGCAGGGCAGCTTTCCTGCCGGGTCCGTCGGCCACACCGAATTTACCATCGAGGCGTGGGGTGATGCGTTCGGTTCCTGGATTGAGGAAATCCGCAAGAAAGCGAAGGGAGGTGCCGTGAGTCTGCCCTCCGAAACGCTTGAGGGGGCGGCTCTCGTGCGTGCCGCGGCCCGACGCTCAGGCAGGAATCCGACAAGCAGAAAATTGATCGAGTTTGCTTCCTCGCTGGAGGCTTCCGGGGACTCCGCCACACTCGTTGCCCTTGCCACAAATCCGGAACTGATCGCCCTCATGGAGCAGTGGCCGGATCGCTCCCTCTCCTCGACTTATGAGCCCTTCCAAAGGATTCGCGTGGATCGTCCCGGTGCCGCCTTTTCCGCCTGGTATGAATTCTTTCCCCGATCGGCCGAGGGCAATCCCAATCGGGGTTCCTCCTTTCGCCAATCCCTTGCCCGGATCGATGACGCCAAAGCCATGGGTTTCGATGTCATCTACTTTCCCCCGATTCATCCGATCGGCCTTACCGCCCGCAAAGGTGCCAATAATTCCCTGACCTGCAAACCGGGCGAACCGGGAGTTCCCTATGCCATCGGCGGCCCTGCCGGAGGACACCGCGCCGTGGAACCGGAACTTGGAACACTGGAGGACTTCGCATGGCTTCTTGCCGAGATCAAGTCCAGGGGCATGGAAGTCGCCCTGGACTTCGCCCTGAATTGCTCCCCCGATCATCCCTATGTGAAGGATCATCCCGAGTGGTTCTTTCACCGTCCCGACGGTTCGATCAAATACGCCGAAAATCCACCGAAAAAATATGAAGATGTCTATCCACTCGATTATCACAATCCCGACTGGCAGTCGCTCTGGAACGAGCTGCGCGATGTCCTTCTATTCTGGGCCGAACGGGGCGTCCTGATATTTCGCGTCGATAATCCGCACACCAAGCCGGTGGCATTCTGGGAATGGGTGATCGCCGAAGTGCAGGCGAAATTCCCTGATGTCATTTTTCTGAGTGAGGCCTTCACAAGGCCCAAAATGATGAGGGTTCTTGCCAAGGTAGGTTTCACACAAAGTTACACGTACTTCACCTGGCGGAACAGCCGCGCCGAGATCGAGGAATACTTCAACGAACTCACGAAATCGGAGATGAGGGAATATTACCGCCCTCACCTTTTCCCGAACACGCCGGACATCCTCCCCTTTTACCTTCAAGAGGGGGGGAGGCCGGCCTTCATGATCCGTGCCGTGCTTGCCGCCACGCTCAGCGGCATCTATGGAATTTACAGCGGTTTTGAACTCTGCGAGAACGCCGCCCTTCCCGGTCGAGAGGAGTATCTCGATTCCGAAAAATACCAATACAAAGGCCGCGACTGGAATGCCCCGGGCAATATCAAGCCGCTTATCACGCGATTGAATGAAATCCGGCACGAGAACCCCGCGCTCCGTCAGACGAACGATCTCTGGTTCTGCGGCAGCGAAAATCCCACAATCCTCTTCTACCGGAAGGTTTCAGCCGACAAATCCAACCAGATACTCATCATCGTCACCACAGACTTTCGCCATACCCAGGCCGGCTGGATCGATGTGCCGACCGGTGATCTCGGTCTTCCTCCCGATACGGCTTATGAGGTGGAGGATCTTCTGACTGGCGAAGTCTTTGCCTGGAAGGGGTCCAGGAATTTTGTTTCACTCGATCCATCGCGCAGAGTGGCTCACATTTTGCATGTCAAGCAGTAGGGCATTTCTTTATTTCCCTCCCTTTGCCCCTGCGTGTCTGCACGAAATTCCATCCGACTCCGCGATCAAACAGGCCAGCCGCTCAGAAGCCCTTTGCAGAACCGGGGTGCCATGGGCAAAGAGAAGTATTTCCGGCGCGAGCAATTGCAGGGCTGAGAGCGAGCGGAGCGATTGTTTTTTATCCGTCCGGTATTTTTCGGGAAGCAGCCTCATCCCCTCCGGCTCCAGATTGATGAGGGCATCGCCGAAGATCAGAATATCTTCAAAAGAAAATGCCGTTTCCCCCGGCCCGAATCCTGAAAGGGTGATGGCTTTCATTCCGGCCACCCCTTCACCTGACACAAAGCGTTGATCGGCTACAATCTCCTCCCCTGCGTCCTTGGGGGCAAAAATGGGAATGCCAAATCGTCTCGCAAACGCAAGGCTCTCCCGTTGATGATTGCCACTCGTCAGCAACACGGCGGAGGGTGAGGATTCCGACTCCACAACAAGATCCCTGAGGGCCTCTTCAGCCAGAGGAATCGGGTCGATAAAAATCACCCCTGCCGGGGTGACAACTGCCGAGGAGGAGCAATCGCATTTCACCTCCGTCTCATAGCCCTGCCAGAAAAAGACTCCCGGACGGATTGTGGAATATTCAGAAACGGGTTTCATCAACCTGTTCTTCGTGTCCGTTTCAGCTCAAGGATCGGCTTGATTTTTTCCAGAGGCAGGCAGTTGACCACATCACTCTTGGTCAGCCACCCCTTGCGGGCAATGCCGATACCGTAAATAAGATCCTGAATTCCGTGTGTCGAGTGGGCATCGGGGTTGATCACGCATTTGACCCCCTTTTCCCTGGCAAGCGGCCACCAACGCCAGTCCATGTCGAGCCGCCACGGGCTGGCATTGATTTCGATGATGGTTCCGGTTTCTGCGGCTGCCTCGATCACGGCAGGGATATTCACTGCATACGGCTCACGGGAGAGAAGCAGACGACCGGTGGGATGCCCGAGCATCGTGACAAAGGGATTCTGGATGGCCTTGATGATGCGTTTTGTCATTTCGGCTTCACCGGCGGTGAACCCCGAGTGGATCGAGGCCACCACGTAGTCCAGCGAGGCAAGCACGTCATCGGGAAAATCAAGCTCCCCGTCTTTCAAAATATCGCACTCTGTTCCTGTAAAAAGCCGGAATCCCGCCTCGCGAAATTCCTCCGATTCATTGAATTCCCGGATCTGCGCAACCTGTTCGGCCAACCGGGAGGCATCCAGGCCGTGGGCCTGGAAGGAGCTTTTGCTGTGATCGGCAATCCCGAGGTATTGCAATCCGAGGTCGATGGCGGCGCGCGCCATCTCGATCAGCGAATTTTTCCCATCGCTTGCCGTTGTGTGACAGTGGAAGGTGCCGCGCAGATTGCTCCATTCAATCAACGTCGGGAGTCTTCCCTCATCCGCCGCCGCAATCTCCCCCTTGTCCTCACGCAGTTCGGGCGGGATGAAATCGAGACCGAGGGAGTTGTACAGCCCCTGCTCTTCATGGATCACCGGAGGAGCCTCCGCTCCCTCCAGGGGGGTGAAGCGGTATTCGTTCAGGGACCAGCCGCGATCCAGCGCACGGCTCCGCAGGCGGATATTGTGTTCCTTGCTTCCGGTAAAATAAACCAGGGCAAAAGGAAACTCCTCCCCTTTGACAACACGCAAATCACACTGGATCCCTCCTTGGAGACGGACGCTCGATTTTGTCGGCCCATGGGCGATCACCTCTTCCACCAGCGGGTGATGAATAAAGAAATCAGAAACCTCGGCGGGTTGACTGGAGGAGACGAGGATGTCGAGATCCCCGATGGTTTCCTTGCGGCGACGGAAGCTTCCCCCCGCCTGCACCTGCCCCACCGCATCGTGAGCGCGGAGATCTTCAAGGAGTTCGTGGGCAAGCTCGGTAACGGCATTGATCCGGAATCGTCCCGCGTGCTTGCGGTGATCTCCGATCGCCTTGAGAAGCTTTGTCTGCGTCTTTTCTCCGAATCCAGCCAGGGCGGCCACCTTCCCCTCGTTGCAGACCCTCTCCAAATCAGCCAGTGACGCGACACCGAGCTGCTCATGAAGCACCTTGATCTTCTTTGCCCCCAGACCCTGAAGCTCAAACAGTTCAAAGATCCCTTCGGGAAACGAACTCTTCAGCTCCTCATAATATTCCAGGCGCCCGGTCGTTACGAGTTCCGTCACCTTTTCGGTGATCGCCTTGCCGATCCCCTCGATCTCCCCAAGGCGTTCCTCGGCCACCAGCGTCCCGATCGATTCACTCAAGGACTCCAGGGCACGGGCTGCATTGGTGTAGGCACGGATCTTGAAAGGATTCTCCCCTTTCAGTTCAAGTAACTGGGCGATGTGTTCGAGGATCTCCCCGACATCATGGGCTGAGATTTCTGGCATGGAACAGATTTTAGACGGCTGTGCGGCGGGGCTCGATCAATAAAAGAGGGATCAAATTTTGGCCATCAGATCTCAAAGGGCTTCGCGAGACGGCTGATTTGACGATGTCCCCGTTCCGTGATGAGGACGACATCCTCATGGCGCACCCCTCCCAGTCCCGGAATATAAATACCCGGCTCGATCGTAAAGACCTGCCCCGCCTTGAGCCGTCCGGCTCCGAAACGCGGAGACTCATGCAGATCGAGTCCGAGTCCATGGCCCGTTCCATGAAAGAATCCGCTCCAACGATTGTTCAGCCGCTGTGTCGGATAACCCTGTCCGGTAAAGTATTGCTTCACCTGTTCATGGATTGCATCTCCGCTGGCTCCCGGTTTCAGTTCGCTCAGAGCCATTTGCTGACCGCTCAGACAGGTCTCCCAAAGCCGCCATTGGGCCTCCGTGGCCTTCCCCTTCACAACGGTCCTGGTAAGATCGCCATAGTAACGACTCGCCGCGGCACGTGGAAAGAGATCCAAAATGAGGAGTTGATTGGCTTTCAGGGGCCCGTGTCCCCTTTCATGGGGATCGCAAGCCTGTTCGCCGCAGGCCACGATGGAGTTTCCCGCCGGTATTCCACCCTCGCGCAACATGGTCCCTTCGACCTCCATGCGAAGGCGTTCGGCGGTCAGCGTCGTTCCTCCCCAGGTCAGCACGCCACGGGAGCCGATCCGGGAAGCGAGCAGGATTTCAAAGGCCCGCTTCATCCCGCTCTCGGTGATGCGTGTGGCCCTGGTCATCAACCGGACTTCATCGGGTGTTTTGATTTCCCTTTCGGGAAAGAGCATTCTCTCAACGGGCTTGACCACGATGCCCCGCTGTTTCAGCTCCAGCGCCAGACCCAGAGGGAAGTCTCCCGCGACACGAGGGAGAAGGGCCTTCCGATCCTTGAGAAAAGTTGCGATGACATCCAGGGAAGAGGGCGTTTTTCCAGTTTTTTCACGAAGGATTCTTTCCAGATCGGTTGAGGAAACCACTTCATCCACCTGCGCCTCCCGCCGCCCCCGGTCGAGTTCCAGATCATTCAGCAGGATCGAGGTTCTTCCCCGGTATTCAAGAAAGACAAAGGGATCGGGGGCCCGAAACCGCGTGGCATATAGCATATCAGCCCCCGATTCGCTCTCCGAGATGATGAGACGCGGGGGGGGCTGCCTGGTACGCGGAGGATCCTTGGGAATCATGGCCATCCCCCATCGATGCCCCGTCACCTGTCTCGGGACAATCAGAAAGAGGGAAATATTTCCTAAAAAAGAGCTTGCCCTTCCTGGTGGGCCGCCTATCTTCTCCCTCCCTTATGGCAAAGACTTCATGGCTTGAACGTGACAAACGCAAACGCGCCACCGTGGCGAAGTGGGCGGAACTCCGTGCCGAGCTCAAAGCAAAGAAAGATTATCAGGGCCTCAGTCAGCTTCCTCGCAATGCGAGCCCTGTCCGGCTTGTCAACCGCTGCCTCGTCTCCGGTCGCCGCCGCGCGTTCCTGCGCCGATTCAAGCTCTCGCGTATCACCTTCCGCGAACTGGCGACGAACGGACTCATCCCCGGAGTCACCAAGTCCAGTTGGTAGGAGTTTGATGATCCTCTTTCTTCTTGATCCGCAGGATTTAGGGAAAGAACAGGTCGCTTCCGACGGCAGCAAAGGCACTTGATGAGTCCAACAGATTTCATGGCTTACTTTTCAGAAAACAGGGATGTCATGAACTTGGCCCCCAATTTCGTGCGGGATTCGACGCATCCCTCCTGCATTGTCGCCGACAGCTTCTGCCCCGTCAACTGATCGCACCCATGCCGTTTGTCGCTGCCATGCTGGCTGTGACGGCAGGGG
>Ga0302274_10003275_pt1 | contig 14500 bp, 8 predicted proteins | sample III_Bog_N2_1_FD_198755 | JGI IMG/M metagenome (GOLD analysis project Ga0302274, IMG submission 198755) | Peat permafrost microbial communities from Stordalen Mire near Abisko, Sweden - III_Bog_N2_1 | ecosystem: Environmental > Terrestrial > Soil > Wetlands > Peat | place: Sweden: Abisko...
GTCATTGTCGAGATCGCGAAACTCCGCGCCCATGCCTGAGACGGCTTTGCCCGTTTCTGCGTAGGCCACGCCCACATCGAGCGCTACTTCTTCAAAGCTCTTGCCCTTCAAATTGTGGAAGAGCGAATTGGGCATGTTGTCGTTGGCTACAAAAATATCGATAAAGCCGTCGCCATCGTAATCGTTCAGTCCCACGCCCATGCCCTTGCCCAGCACCTTCGAGATGCCGGTCTTTTCTGACACGTCGGTGAAAGTGCCGTCGCCGTTATTGTGGTAGAGCGTGTTCGGCAGGGGCTCGTAAAACTTGGGGTGGCAGTATGACCGCAAGCGGCCCCCACCCATGCACACCGGGTCGCCGTTCACGTGCCAGCGGCAGTAGTTCGATACAAACAGGTCGAGCTTGCCGTCGTTGTCATAGTCAACCCACGCGGCCGCCGCGCTCCACATCTTCTCGTTCTTGTACATGGGCATGCCCACGCCGGCTTTGTCGGTAACGTCGCTAAACGTGCTGTCGTGGTTGTTTCTGTAGAGGCGGTTCTTGGTTACACTGGCCACAAAAATGTCAGGCCAGCCGTCGTTGTCAAAATCGCCCACCGCCACGCTCATGTCATAGCCGTCGCCAAACAGGCCCGCCTTCTCAGTAACGTCGGTGAACGTGCCGTCGCGATTGTTATGGAAGAGGCGGTTGTAATATTTCGGATCGTTCTTCTTGAGCGAGGGGAGATCGGCGCCGTTGACGAAGAAAAGATCCATGTAACCGTCGTTGTCGTAGTCGATCATGCCCACGCCGCCAACCATCGTCTCCGGCTGGTTCTTGTTGGGGGTCATGCAACTGTTGGTGGTAAAGTCGAGGCCCGATTTGGCCGTAATGTCTTCAAAGCGAATGGTGCTGCTTCCCGGCGCTGGCGTCCAGTTCATGTGCGGGACAGAGGCCGAGGCCGCGGCGCGAAGGCCGCGCGGCGCCAGCAGACCCGAGCTCAGCAAGGCGCAGTATTGAAGAAAATCTCGTCGGTTGAAACGCAGCATTTTCATTTATCTATTTCCGTACTCGCGGCCCGCTCTTGCACGGCGCATAGCGCGCTCGGGGAATTTTCATTCTGAGAGTTTGACGCCAATCGGCGTCCTGCGTCTGCTGGGCGCACGAATCTATCGTATTTGCTGCCGCAGTAAGTCAGCATTGGAAACTCCCTTTTTTATTCCTTGACGGCAGCGTCTGCCTGGGCCTTCAGGTGTTCAAACATGGCTTGTTCTTTTTGAGCCTCAGGCTTGTTTCCGGCCCTGAACAGCGCTCGCGACAATGCGAAATGGGCGTCGGGGCTGTTCGGGGAAAGTTTGACCGCAGTGCGTAGTTCCACAAGAGCCTTATCGGTGTTATTCAAATTCAGCCAGAGCTTGCCGCAGGCAACGTGCGCAATAAAGTTGTCGGGCGCCAACGCAATGGCTTTTTGCGCGAATTTCAAACCCCGCGGATAATTGCCATTCTTGAGATCGTCAAGGGCGACCTGAATGTAGGCGGGCGTAAGTTTGGGCGAAACTTCAGTCTCGCGGATGAACTCGCCCACCGCCGATGGCGGATCTGCCTTCAGCAGATACACACCATACATATAGTGCACGCCGGGTTCGTTGGGGTACTTCGCCACAAACTGCTTCATCTCTTCTCCGGCGGTGACCTGGTCACTCAACGAGATCATCGCCTGGGCGGCGCCGGCCTCGCGTACCATTTCCTTTTTGTCTTGCGGAATCTCGGATGGCAACCTGGGTATGTGCAGCGCGGCCAGGCCCAGGGCGTCAACCAGGTCGGTATCCGCCAGCACCGCGTCTTTCGGGGCTTCGCGGTGCTCGTAGGCCACCTTTTCAGCAGCGTACTTCAGTCGCGCTACGGCAATTTCACTCTGGCCAAGATAGTTGTATGCCACTCCGTCTTCGTAATGAACGCGCTCAATAAAACCGGCATTGTCACCGAGTCCCAGCTGGCGTCCGCGCTCGAACGCGATGATCGCTTTTTTATAGTCCTTCAGCTCAAACTCGGTCAGGCCGAGCATGCCGAATCCGGGCCCCGGCTGGCGGTGCTCCACCGCAACAAAGTGCACAAAGGCATCGTGCGCCTTGGCGATCTGGCCTTCATCGAAAAATGTGGTGCCTAGCTCCCACCATCCCTCTGACCACGTGGGCCGCAGTGAGACCGCCTGCTCATAGAGACTGATCGCCTCTTCGGTTCGGTCCCCCTCCATGGCAGCCTGGGCGCGGGCGGCGAGCTGCTCAAACGACTGATTCGAAGCGCCCGCTTCCGCTTTCACTCCGTCGGATTGCTGGCTATAGGCGTTGATCGAAACGCACAGCAACAGGCTCGCTGCCACCACCATCATCCCGAATAATGACATGCGATTTCGCATCCAGCGGCGGTGGTTTCGCGACGCTCCGTTCGCCGGGTGGATCTGCGCGACGTGTCGCCGCGGCGACTTCTTGTCGTTAGGGTCGGATACCACCAATCCCAAATCAGAAGCGATTGGTTTGTTTCTTAGCTGTCCCTCACCGCTGTTACCCACCCGCAGCAGATGAAACGGATGCGCCGACGCCACGGCCCCGTAGGGGCCGATCGATAATAGCCCAGCGTGGACGCTTCGTTCGCGCAAGCGAACGAGGCGGGAACGCTGGGAAGGCTGGCCAAAACCATCCCGCCGTCCCGTAGGGCCGGCACGAAAAGCTTCGCATCTTTCTAGGCAGACATTGGAGAATGCATCACTTATGGCGGCAAACCCTCTCGCAACGGGCATCTTGCTGACACGCAGCAGAAAGCGTGAAAGGGTCCATTCATCGGCGCCGCACGTCAAACAGAATGCATCGCTTTCCGCCATCGGAATCGGTTCCATTGGGAGTGAACTCGCTCTCTATCATCTAGTATATAATTCGATTCGCCAATTTCTTTGGACTCACCAGTCTCCTGGAAGGAGAATGAACAATGAAAAACTCAGTAATTGCCCTTGCTTTTGGGACATTTCTATTTACAAGCGGGCTCATCGCCCAGACACCTGCGCCGCAGCAGACAGCCGCGAATACTACCGGCTCAAGCACCTCGACATTGAAAGTCAACGCCAACGAAGTCACGCTTGACATGACCTTCCACGACAAGAAGGGCAAGGTCATCGACGACATCAAGCCTGAGGAAGTTCATGTATATGAGGACGGCGTCGAGCAGCATGTCAACTCCTTCAAATATATACAGGGATCTCAGAATCCTGCCGCCCAGGCAGCGGGCGCGCCCACGGCGGGCAGTATCCCGGTGGACCCCATGCGGGAACTGCGCCTCGTGACCCTGGTTTTTGAAGGGCTCGATCAGGACGGCAAGCGATTCTTCAAGCAGGCGGTCTCAGACGTGCTGGGCATGTCGCCGGAACAGAACCTGTACTTCTCGATCATGGTGATCGATCAGAAGCTGAACATGGTCCAGCCGTTCACCAATGATCGGGTCCAGCTGATGAAGTCCATTGACAAGCAGATGATGTGGGGCACGCTTCAATACGAGGCTGCTTCGGCCCAGATCAAGGAAGAGCTTCGGGTTGGGCTCTCCGGCGGAGAATCGGCCGGGCAAAGTGCCGCAACCGGCGACGTGAACATGTCGCAGACCATCACTTCCAACGGCACCTCGGCGCCCAGCGCGGGATCGGTCTCGTCCGCAGTGAATTCCCGCATGATGAAGATGGAATACGACATGCTAAACGAGGCCGATTCCGCAACCCGTGAGGCGAGCGCCCGTGCTTCTATCGATGCACTGCTGGCCCTGGTGAAGGCCCAAGCGCACTTGCCCGGCCGCAAGGTGGTTATTTATTTCAATCCGTGGATGATGATTCCCGATTCCGCGAAAGAACAGTATCAATACATGATTGGCATGGCCAATAAGGCCAACATCACTTTCTACACGGTCGACCCCAAGGGGCTGGTGACTTATAGCCAGAACGACAGCGGCCGCGGCCAGATTGGCGGGGCTGCCGGCGAAACCCGCAACCTGTCAATGAGCGGAGGTGTTGGCGACGTCCAAACCTCCCAGGTTGAGGCGCAGGAAACCGCCGAGAACGGCTTGCGCTCGAATCCGGAAGAGTGGCTTCGCGATCTGGCAAAGCAGACCGGTGGCGTTGCCATTGCGGAAACCAACGACTACAAGGCGCCTCTCAGAATCGTGATGGACGAAGTTCGAACCTACTACGAAGCTGCTTACGATCCGTCAATCACCACCCTCGACGGCAAGTTTCACAAGATCACGGTGAAGATTGACCGTCCGGGCCTCGATGTTCACACCCGCAGCGGCTACTTTGCGCTTCCGCAACTGGGAGGCGGCCAGCAGGTGTTTGCTTACGAGGTGCCGCTGCTGAATGCTCTCAGTGCCGCGACGGCTCCCACCGAAGTCCCATTCTCGGTAGCCGCGGAGCGGTTCAGCGAGCGTGGCCCGAAAATCGAATACGAGCTGACCATCCAGGCTCCGCTCAAGGGCCTGACATTTGAGAAACAGCCCGATGGCAAAACTGCTGCGGTCGACGCTCCAATGGTTGCGGTGGTGCGAGACTCGGGCGGAAATATTGTCGCGAAGTTCAGCAAGGATTTCGCAGTTACGGTTGATGCAAGCAAAGTGGATCAATATCAGCAGGGCGACCTGATCCAGACCTACAAAACCGATCTCGATCCGGGAACCTATTCTCTCGAAGCGGCGGTGATGGATAAAAAAGGGAACAAGATGGGCGTGACCAAGAGCACGCTCACGGTTCCCGCGGCAAATCCGAAGCTCGCCATCAGCGACCTCGTAATTGTCCACCGGCAAGACCCGGTGAAAGAAGTAGTGGCGGGCGATCCGTTGTATTACCCGGCGGGCCAGGGTTACCCGGCTGGAAAGATAACGCCGACGCTCGACAGCAAGCTCCAGGGTGGAGCGGGACACATGCTGCCGTTCTACTTCAACGTGTACACGGATCCGTCGGTGAAGGATGCTCCGCAGGCCTCGATGTCCTTCTTTAAAGACGGGCAAGCCCTCGGCTCAGCCCCCATCGCGCTGCCCGCGGCATCTGCTGACGGCAGAATTGCCTACGTTGCCGCTCTGCCTGGCGAAGCGTTCAAGCCTGGTTCCTATCAAATCAAACTCGACGTCAAGCAAGGCGATACCATCGCCGAACAAGCTGTCGATTTCCAGGTCCAGTAATCCAGTAGTCCGGTCCGGGCGTGACTCATCTCACGCCCGGGCAAAAGGGTGCAAACTAACGACGTGCTGTGGCGGCCGACAATTCTGTTCCTGCTTTCCGCATCACTCGCGTTCGCGCAGAATGACCCCGCCCAGCAGTCTTTGCGCCATGCCATTGAGCTTCAGCAGTCCGGAGAGTACGCCGCCGCCATCGATGCCTACAATGGGTTTCTGAAGCTTCATCCCGAAGCCGCACCAGTTCGTTCCAACCTGGGCGCAGCTCTCGCGCACGAAGGCCGCTTCAACGAAGCCATTCAGCAATACAATCTCGCGCTCAAGGCCGACCCCTCGAATTACGGCATTCGCTTGAACCTGGGCCTCGCTCTCTATAAAGCAGGCGAAATTCCCAAAGCAGTCCGCGAGTTTTCCGCTGTCTACGCGGTGCAGCCGGCAAGCGATCCCAATCGCGAGCAGGTGGCGCTGTTGATGGCTGAGTGCTACATGCGCGAGGGCGACAACCCAAAAGTAGTAGCGGTACTCGATCCAATTGAACCCTCGCATCCTGACGATCGCGCCCTCGAATACATGCTGGGCACAGCCTTGCTCCACGAGGGCCAGACTGACCGCGGCACTCAGCTCATTCAACGCCTGCTCGCCAATGGCGACACCGCCGAAGCCCACATGTTGATGGCCTATACCTGGTGGCAGGCCCACGACAAGGAGAAGGCTCTCGTTGAAGTAAACCAGGTGATCGCATTGAACCCGAATATGCCTGAGGCGTACAGCCTCAAAGGCCGCCTCGCCTTCCTTGAATCCGATCTGAAAGGCGCTGAAGCATCGTTTCGCAAGTCTCTTGACCTCGACGACAACAATTTCGACGCGCTCTTGTGGATGGGAACACTGCTTCGCGAAGAAGGCAGATTGCCCGAATCGGAAAAATGTCTCTCTCACGCGCTCCAATTGCAGCCGGGCGAGATACGTGCCCGCTATCAATTAGGACGTCTTTATTCCGACGAGGGCGACGACAAGCGCGCAGTGGAAATGCTCCAGGCCCTTGTCAAGGATCATCCTGAATACACAGAAGCACATCGCACTCTGGCCACGATTTACTTCCGCCTGGGGCGTCCCGTCGACGGCCGGCGCGAACGGCAGATCGCAGAACAGATGGATGCAGTCATCGACAAGAAGAATCAGGAGCAGGGACGGAGCATGACAAAGTGAAAGCGGCATTCGCGATCCTGCTGTCGATGGCATCGTTGGCGGCAGGTCAATCATCAACTCAATCGTTTGAAGACTTATCGCGGGCAGCGCAGCAGGCCTACAACGCCCAGCACGACGATGACGCCGCACGCCTGTTCGCCGAAGCCGTCAAGCTAAAGCCCGACTTCACCGAAGGCTGGTGGGCCATCGGCATGATCGACTACCAGCACGACCGCTACCCCGAGTGCCGCGACGCCCTCACCCGCATGGTGGCCCTGGATGCAACCGCTGCGCCGGGATTTGCGCTACTCGGTCTCTGCGAGTTCCGCACCAAGCAATATGACCTGTCATTTGAGCATCTCAAAAAAGCCCACATGCTGGTTTCAGTCAGAGAAGCGGGCGGCCCGCTGCTCGACATGGCCAACTATCATCTTGGCATGCTCCTTACGCAGCAGGGTTCGTTTGAACTCGCTGAGGACATCAATATTCAGGTTGCCCTCAAGGGACAGAACAATCCCGATATGATGTTCGCCGTCGGTTTAGCGCCCTTGAGGTTGGCCATACTCCCTCAAGACGTTCCAAAAAATCAGCACGAAGTCGTCGCCATGGCGGGAAAGGCATACTGGGATCTGATCACCCAGCCTCCCGATCAGACTGAAGCCGATTTCAAGGTATTGATTGCGGCATATCCAAAGTTCCCCAATGTCCACTTTTTTTACGGAACCTACCTCGCGGCCCACCATCCCGAACAAAGTGTGCCGCAGTTTCTTGAAGAACTGAAAGTCCAGCCGGACAGTGTTCCTGCGCGAGTTTCGCTTGCGCTTCAATACATAACCGAGGGCAAAATCGCCGAGGCCACGAAATATGCGCGCCAAGCCATTGCGCTGAGTCCCGATTCAGTAGGCTCGCAGTTAGCCCTCGGCGCGGCCTTGCACGCCGGCGGAGACGATAAGAACGCCCTATCTGCCTATGAGGCCGCGGAGAAACTCGCTCCCGACAGCTCCCAGGTCCGGCTTTACCTTGTAAACGCCTACCGGGCTGTAGGCCGAGTTGATGATATGCGGCGCGAACGGGCGGAGTACGATCGCATTAAAGCCGCTGAACAGAACTGGCCCTGAGTCGGATCACCACTCCGTGGCGCCCACCCATGACAAAAATCATGTGAATGATGCCGGATTCGGCACCCCAAGACCCGCCTTGTCGCGCCTTTCCCTCGCCCTGTCGCCTTGTCTCCATCGAAAGGTGGAGATTTTTCAGCATTTCATCGGATTTTGGCCGCTTTTTAAGTCTCCGAATGCCCTCTCAGGCCCCTGAACCAGAAGCGTAAATTGGCCTTAAATTATTTAAATTCATTAACATACTCGGCATAGTCCAATTAGCCTACCGGGGCCTCATACTTTTAGTTGACAGCTCACTTTCGCGCGGTGTATAACGCTTGGGCATCTGAATTAATTCGATTTACTGCGCCAGAAAGATAGCCAAACTTTGTCGCAGGGGGGTCGAATGTGTCCAGGTGTGTGCTTTACGTGCTTGCACGAAAAGCATTTAACGAATGACAGTAGGCACGAGTCGCGAAGGCGGCTCTATTAGGGGGCACAGAAGCAAATGCAAATTAACAATTCAGGAGGCACGGGTATGAATTGGTTCAAACAACCGATGGCCGTGTCCAGAGGCTTGTTCTCGTTATTGGCTGCGCTGGCAGTTGTTGCCGTTCTTTTCGTAACGGCCCCAACAGCAAAAGCACAGTCAAGTAGCGCGACAGTCAACGGAACGGTTCTCGATACATCAGGAGCGGTGGTTCCGGGTGCAAGCGTCACCCTTAAGAACCAGGCGAGCGGCGACGAGCGCACCGAAATCAGCAACGGAGACGGATTCTTCAACTTCGCTGCGATCCCGCCAGGCACTTACACACTCGCGGTTTCAAGAGAAGGTTTCAAGAACTGGCAAGCCAAAGACATTAACGTAAACGCCAGTGAAACGCGCGGTATCTCAAACATCAAACTACAAGTTGGCGCAAAGAGTGAGACGGTCGTCGTAGAGGCCAGCGAAACTCAGATCACGCCTTCCGATTCTGGCGAAAAGTCCTTCACCATCGGCCAGAACATCATGCAGAACGTGGCCATCATCGGCCAGAACGCCGCTGAGTTCATCAAAATCATGCCCGGCATGGCGATGAATGCAGGCGCAACGAACACAGCATCATTTGTGGCGGCTGACGAGCGCACCGGCAACGGGCCGGTAGGTGACTTCTCGGCCAATGGTCAGCGCGAGGGCGCTCTGGACATCACGTCAGACGGAGCCCACATTGTTGACCCGGGTTGCAACTGCGGCCAGGCTGAAAACACCAACGTCGACCTGACCTCTGAAGTTACGGTGCAGACCTCAAACTTCGGCGCCGATAACGCCAAAGGCCCCGTGACCATCAACGCCGTCGGCAAGTCGGGCGGACAGCAGTTCCACGGCGAAGTGTACATGTACGCCCGCTACTACACGTTTAACGCCAACGACTGGCTCAACAACTTTGCGGGAACCAATGCCGCGACCGGTAAGCAGATTGCACCCCGTCCCGACACCAGGTACTACTTCCCTGGCGCGAACTTCGGCGGGCCGATCATCTTCCCACATTCCAACTTCAACCACAACCACGACAAGCTGTTCTTCTTCGGCGGCTTCGAGCTCTACCGGCAGATTGTCGACAACGGCATCTACCACGCCACCGTACCGACCGCTAATATGAGGGCCGGCGACTATACGCAGGCAGATTCTGACAATGCGTATACCAGCAAGCTCGGCGGAAGCGTCATCCAGAACACCCCGGTCGGCGGCGGCGAGTACGGAACGCCCAGCGCCTCAAATAACGCGAATGCCTTTACCTGCACGCAGAAAAATTCCGGCGGCACTTGCATCGCGTCCATGCTTACGAATACGGGTCAGATCGCCCAGACCGACCTTGACACAGGAAAGGGACTGGAAAGCGTATTTCCGCTGAACACTGCCGATCCCAATACCAACCAGGGCTTCAACTACATCAACTCCCAAACGCGTTTCTCGAACATGAATCAGTATCGCGGACGCGTGGACTACAGCATCAATAACTCCACCAAGCTGTACGTTCAATACAACCACCAGAACGACAATGCTGAAGAGAGCCTCGATACCCTGTGGACGGGCAATGCCCAGAGCTGGGACGATCCCACCACTCCATATCCCTCTCCCATCATCGAGAGTTCTGACTCCGAAGTGATCACGGCGAACATGACCAAGGTGTTCACCCCCACGCTCACCAACGAAGTCATCTTCAACTGGGTGTATTTGGACCTGCCCAACCATTTTCAGGATATAAGCAAAGTTGATCGCGCGGGTCTCGGCATCGATTTCCAGACGCTCTTCCCGCACGCCAACCTTTCAACCCTGATCTATCCGGAGGTTGATGGCTGGGGCAACGGTATCTCCAACCAGCTCAACTCTGGATTCGAACTGGACAACAACACCGTGTTCGCCAAGAAGACTCTGCCTTCTTTGGCTGACAACGTCTCCAAGGTGTGGAAGACGCACACCGCCAAGTTCGGCTTCTATTGGGAGCGCACGTGGAACTCTCAGCCGAACCAGGGTCCAGTTGACGGTTCAACGACCTTCAGCAACTGGGAAGGAAACTCAAGCGGCAACGCATACGCCGATATGCTGCTCGGCCTGCCAAACGGCTACTCCGAACAGAACTTCGATCCGATTCCTGTGTTCCGCTATATCACCACCGAGTTCTTTGCTCAGGACTCATGGAAGGTTTCGAGGAAGCTCACGCTTGATCTAGGCTTGCGCTTGTCTCACCTCGGACCCTGGACCGACCTTACCGGCTTCGGTTTCGGCGACTTCTACCCGGCCCTGTACTCTGCTGGCACGGGCGCTACGGTTGCCGGCACTAAGTTCCCGGGCATCGAATGGCACGCGCAACAAGCATCGACCCCGCTGTCCGGTGTTCCATCCAGGCTGCTGTTTGCCAATCCGCGCATCGGCTTTGCCTACGATCTATTCGGCACAGGTAACACCGTGCTGCGTGGCGGCTACGGCATCTACCACTACCACGACGAGCAAAACGTTCAGAACGGCGCCTATGGCATCGTTCGCGGATCGTTCGGCTCGCCTGGCATCAACGGGCCTTTCTCGTTCGTTTCGCAAACTACCGCGGCCCTCAGCACGCCGAGCGGCGTCACTGCTCTTGACCCGACCGACAACAATCAGCCCCAGACCCAGGACTGGAGCTTCACAGTTGCTCAACGCACTCCCTGGAAGAGCCTGGTTGAAGTCTCCTACGTCGGAAACAAATCTGACTACCTGAGCAACTACAACAACAGCCTGTATCAGATCAACGATCTTCCTGTCGGAGCGTTGTTCAATGCAGCGGTTTGCGCTGGCGCAGCTAACCCCGGCGCAGTCGGAACTCAAGTCTGCGGTTGGCTGCCCAACTGCGATCCAAACGACAAAGTAAACAACAACGGCACTGATCCCCAAAACTGCGAGAGCACTGGCGGCAATTACCAGAACACGTTCTCGTCAGGGCAGATCCAGGCAGCTCGCCCGTATCAGCCTTACTCCGGGATCAAGATCATCAACCACAAGATGTATTCGAACTACAACTCCATGCAGGTGACCTGGAACAAGCAACAAGGCCGGCTCATCTACATGCTCAACTACACCTACTCCAAGGCCCTCGGCGTCCGCGGCGAAAACGGCTCGGCTACCGGCGACCCCACCAGTCTGGCGAACAACTACGGCACCCTGCCCAACAACCGCAAGAACCTCTTCAACGCAGCTTATGTTTACCAGTTCCCGAATTTGCGCAACGGCAACATGTTCGCAAAGGGCGCTGTCAACGGCTGGCAGTTGTCGGGTATCACGCAGTTCCAGAGCGGCGCCGACCTCCAGGCGGCAGTTACGGCCAACTTCGGATATTCCGCGTACATTCCCGCAGGCTCAACCTTCATGGGACAAACGAACCAGCTTCCCATCCAGGCAAGCGACGGAAACGTAGTCGGTTCCACCGACGTAACGCTGATGCCGAAGGTGATTTGCAACCCGCACTCTGGGCTGCACGCCGGTCAATACGTAAACGGCAACTGCTTCTCGCCATTCCCAACCGTAGGCCAACAGGGTAGCTACATCTTCCCGACCACAACCGGACCGGGATTCTTTGACAGCGACCTTTCGGCATTCAAGAATTTCAACTTTGGAAATTCAGAGCAGAGAAAGCTAACCTTCCGGTTCTCCGCTTACAACTTCCTTAACCACCCGGTTCGCTCCTTCAACGGAACAGGCGATCCGGCACTGTCCTTGAAGTTCGACCAGAATGGCAATCTGTTGCAGCCCGCCACTGGCGTGAATTTCGGGTATACCGATTACAAGGTTGGACATCGTATTGTCCAGGGAGAAGCCAAGTTTACGTTCTAAGGCTTCTTCACTTGAATCAATGGTTCGGGGCGGCTCAAAGCCGCCCCGTTCTTTTTGGTGCGCCCGGCAGGGCGCACTCACTTGGGGGTGCGAGTCCCCTACACACCCGGCAAGGGGAAGTGTTAGCTGAACGGCAAGGGTGTCCGTCGCGAGGCGGAATCTGGAGGAAGCTGTAGGCAAAGCGCTGGCCTGACGAACAGGAAGCGGATAGAGGCGGCACGGTGGGGTGAGCGGGCCAATAGACGCAAAGCCCTGTACTTGCACGGAGCGCCGTGACGTAGATCCGACAGGCATAAGCGTGAAAGTGAGTGCGCAATACCCGGGGAGATCTGCCATGTTGTCTTTAGTGACTGAGAGCGTCGAGAGGCGCTCTGATCCCATGGCAGAAGTCAGCAGAGGCCATAGTGGCTGCTTGTTTGGGGCGAAGGGCCGAACCTGTCACGAGCGGATAGAGGGCCATCTCTCTGACTGGTTGGACAGAAGCCTCGCAAGAGGGCTTGTTATGGAGGTAGGGGCCGGAAGTCCCGATGGCTATAACAAGTGTCCTGAGACCAGCAGGCGAATAGTCAACGAAACGAAGCTCACTCCGGAAACGGAAGACAGGAACCGCCCGTTGCGGAACCGCACGGCGGGTGGTGTGGGAGGACGGCGGGAGTGATCCCGCCTCCTACCCGATCATATTTTTCGGGCCCAACACCACTTTTTTTGCGTGTAATTACGATGCCCCGGCGCACAATCTTAAATAGGGAAAGATTGTGAACTCGGATATGAAGAAAACTACCTCAACAGGCGCGCCGTGCGCGGCAGTCTGCATCCGGTCCGCGCCCAGATCCTCCCGCTCAAGCTGACAGAAAGAGCTTGTTTTCCCGTGAAACGGTGAAACGGTAAGTAACAGAATCAGCCACTTAGCAGCATCCCCGTCACAGTTCCACAGCCCGGCAGGGTTTTTCGCCCTCGATCCGAAACCGAGGCTAGCGAGCCGCCAACCCCTCAACGCCAAGATCGACTTCGTAGACAGCGTCGCCGGTAGTGAGGATGGTTGTACCAAGCGGTGAGAAGGCCACGCCGACGAGATTCACTCCTGCCAGCGCTAACGAGGCTTCGCCATTGGGAGTGATGCGCACCAGGCCGCGCCGTCCGTGCAGGCAGGCGCAGACGTACAGATCGCCCTCGCTTGAGAAAGCCAGTCCCTGCGGCCGGCCGAGCCCGCGATAGTAGACGTGGGTTTCGCCGTGGGGATCAATCGCAAAGACAGCTTCATTCGACGAGAGCGAAGGGCCAGTCACGTAAAGCGTTCCGGCGCCGTCCACAGCCAGATGATAGGCCGAGACCGAGGGCTCAAGCGTGGCGTGTACAAAAATCTGCCGCTCCGGATTAATCTTGAAGATTGTTCCGCTGCGGTCGCCGATAAACAGGTTGCCATCGGCGTCGAACGCCGCTCCCGTGGCCACGCCCATGCCTTCGGCGTAGATAGTGTAGTCGCCGCCCGAGTCGATCCGGTATACGTTGCCTTCCGCGCGCGAAGTAACGTAGAGATCGTCCTCCGGTGAAATGGCCAGCCCCGTAGCATTCAGGATGCCGGTTACGAACGGAGTGTCGCGTCCATCGGCGCTGATTCGCACAACCGAAACCGGAGTCTGCTTGCCGCGCGGGCCGCTAACGGTAGCGAAAATCATGCCCGAGCGGCTGACTGCCGGGCTCGTCACCGGATGCAGTCCGTCGTTCAGCTTGTGCGCCACACGCAGGGGCACCGTGTTGCCGGCTCCAGCCGGGTTCCGCACTTCCACCAATCCCGTCGAAGCCTTCTCAGGGACGCGAAAGATGAGGCGTGATGGCCTGCTCATAAAGATGTGCGCCGGTTCACCGTCGACCAGCACGGCGGGAGTCCCAAATTCATGGGGACCAAGATTCGCTCCGGTCAGTTCCACCTCGCCAAGCGGCATGGCCGCGGCCGGGGTTACCTGGTCGATGCGCGGAGCGGGAACGGCTCTAAATGCGGGTTGTGAGGCGGAGCGAGGCATCGCAATCAAGGCCCTCTAGTACCAGATGCGCACCAGAGACGCTATACCCAAAGCATACAGCCCGGCGCCCACGTCGTCGAAAACGATGCCCCAGCCTGCGGGAAGCCGCTCGATGCGACGCACCGGGAATGGCTTGGTAATATCCAGCAGCCGAAAAAGAATAAGCGCAATCAGCGCGTGCGCCCAGTCCGGCGGGCAAAACAGCAGCGCGATCCACTGTCCCGCCACCTCGTCAATCACCACAAAGCCAGGGTCGGTACGCCCCGCCTCCCGTTCAGCAATAGTAGCCGCCGGCACTCCAAGGCCAATCACCACCACAATGCCCGCGATCGTTGCGATAAACAGTGTTCGCGGCGAAGGGTGCGCACCCAGCGCAAACGCGGCCCACAGCAGTGTAGCGCCCACTGAGCCCCAGGTACCGGGACCCGGCTTGATATAGCCAATGCCAAAGAAAGTAGCGACCGCGGTTACCCAGAGGGTCTTTTTCTTCGAAACGGATGTGGCTCGGTCCCCGGTCATTTTACGTTCCGATCATCTTACTTCTGATCATTTTACGTTTTGATAGGGGCCGGGCGCTCGACGTCGCGGCGCCGGTTGTAAATTCCCGTCCCAAAATGCACGAGCCACGCGGTAATCCAAAGAAAGATCGCCATCCTGTCAAACATGCAGGCCA
>Ga0302274_10003281_pt1 | contig 14479 bp, 11 predicted proteins | sample III_Bog_N2_1_FD_198755 | JGI IMG/M metagenome (GOLD analysis project Ga0302274, IMG submission 198755) | Peat permafrost microbial communities from Stordalen Mire near Abisko, Sweden - III_Bog_N2_1 | ecosystem: Environmental > Terrestrial > Soil > Wetlands > Peat | place: Sweden: Abisko...
TGATTGCCGGAACTGAATGTGCTTGGCCCGTTGGTCACGTTTTGAAGATGATTCAGCATACTCGCACGGGCACAGGGTTCAAGACAATCTTTCCCTAACGTTCGGGCTGGAGCGGGAGTTTTGGTGGGTGGAAAGAATGCGGGAACAAAACCGGGGAGACAAGAGTAGGGCCGAAGTAAGATGGTTTGCATGAAATATCTGATTGCAGTGCTTGCGGTGGCTGGGATAGTGGTGAGCGGGATGGCGCTGCACATTCACTATATGGATTCGGGGGCGGCGCCACCTTGCGCGGTTACGGAGAAGTTCGATTGCGGCACGGTCAATCATGGGAAGTACTCGGTGTTTCCGCCGCTTACGTCCGACGATTATGACGAAAACGGCCAACCGCACCCGCACGGGCTGCACGTTCCGGTGGCGGAGATCGGCATTGCGGGATATGCGCTGATCGGAATATTGGCGCTGATGGGGCGGATTCGGATTGTGCTGGAACTGGCGCGTGTGGGGTTCTTCTGCGCGGCGTTTCTGAGCTTTATCGAGGCGTATGTGATCGAGAAGTGGTGTATCTACTGCTTGTGGTCGCAGGCGATCATGACGGCGATCCTGCTAGCGGCGGTTGTGGCCGTGCTTCTTCGGCGGCGGCGTCGCGCGGCGTCGATGGTCTCGGTGCTGTCCGAACACGTAGACTAGAGGCATGTGGCCCAAATTATTCCTGGACCTATTGCCTCATTTTTCGCGGCTGATGCCAGTGGCGGACAAGTATCTCGCGGGCAGGAGCGCGAGCGACAAGGCGCATCAGGACGCGATGACGGCGCTGAGGGCAGACGTGCGCGGGCAGATGGGCCGCGTGACCGAAGCGCAGACCGGCGTCAATCGACAGTTGCAGCAGCAGAGCGCGCAGATTTCGGAGCTGAGCGTCGATGCGGCGCGGGCGCGGATGGGAATCGAAAGCGTGGAGGAGCGCGTCGCCAAGCTGGAGAAGTCGGTTGGGATGGTTGTGAAGCTAGCCGGGCTGGTACTGCTGCTGACAGCGGTGACACTCTCGCTGGTTGTGTTTCGCATGGTGCGCTAGAGATTGCAGAGTAGGGAGGATTTGTATGGGAATCAGCAGGGAGCAGGCTGTGGATTGCTTTCGGAGCGACGATCTGGTGGGGATTGGGATGGAGGCCGATGCGGTGCGGCGGCGGCTGCATCCGGAGGGCGTAGTCACGTATGCGATTGGCTGCGAGGTTGAAGTTGGCGGTGCGGGCGCGGGGTCGTTGGATGGGATTTGCGACGCGCTTGACGAGGCAGTGGAGATGGGTGCGACGGCCGTGCGCATCAGGATAGCGGCTGGCTGTGGGGTTGAGGGTGCGGTGCGGGGAATTCGGCAGCGATTTCCTGAGCTGTGGATTGAGGGGCTGACGACGGCGGAGGTTGGGTCGATCGGCGCGGACGGCGGGATGGGCGTGCGGGAGACGATTGCGCGTCTGCAGGACGCAGGACTCGATGCGATTGCGGGCGATGGGGTGGAGTTGGGGGGCGGGCCACGGGGCGACCGGTGCAACGTGGACGAGTGGGCGGAGGTGCACCGCGCGGCGCATGGGTTGGGCATGCGGACAGTGGCGGCGATGGTGTTTGGCGCAGGCGAGACGCTGGAGCAGCGCGTTGGTTTTCTGCAGGAGGTGCGGACGTTGCAGGAAGAGACGGGCGGGTTTGCGGCGTTTGTGCCGGTGGCTGCTGACGTTCCCGGTGGGCGGGAACTGGATCGGGCGACGGCGGTGGAGCGGTTGAAGACCCTGGCGATTGCGCGGATGTTTCTGGAGAACATTGAGAATGTGCAGGCGACCCGTGCGGGCCAAGGGCTGAAGGTGCTGCAGACAGGGCTGCGGTTCGGTGCGAACGATCTGGGGCTGATCACCGCCGAGGGAGCGAACGAAGAGGACGCGCGGCGGATTATTCGCGATGCGGGGTTCAAGCCGGCACAGCGGGATGCGGCGTATCGGGCGATGATGCTCAGTTAGTCTGCCCATGCGCAGATTCCGAGTCCAAAGTCTGCCGAATTGTTGAACCTGAACAAGAATCGTCTGTCCGAATAGCGGGTTCGCGTAGAATCGTCGAGACGGCAATCCTGCCTGCGGAGTATTCTCCTGCCATCCTTTTTCTACAGTCTGCCTGCGCCGCTGGCTATGTTCCTGGCTTCAAAGGGCATGATCCACAGTCTGGCAGCGCGTTACGCTCGCGGCAGCGAGTTTCGGCACCTGTACCACTGGAACGCCTTCGACATCTCGATGCTGGTTCCGTACTTCCTGGTGATGATTATCCTGGCGTTTTATGGAATTCATCGCTACCAGTTAGTGTGGTTGTATTACCGGAACAAGGACAAGGCGGCGAAGTGGGATGAGCCGGGCGGGCGGTATGCCGAGGGCGAGCTGCCGTTTGTGACCGTGCAGCTTCCGATCTTCAACGAACAGTTTGTGGTGGACCGGCTGATCGACGCGATTTGCCGGATCGACTATCCGCGCGACCGGTTCGAGATCCAATTGCTGGACGATTCTACAGATGAGACGGTGGAGGTGGCGCGGGAGATTGTAGAACGCTATGCGCGGGGATTCGCGGGACTGGCGCCGCAGCCGATTGTGTATCTGCATCGCACCAATCGGCATGGGTACAAGGCGGGCGCGTTGGATGCGGGGCTGAAGGTCGCGAAGGGCGAACTGGTCGCAATCTTCGACGCCGACTTTGTGCCGGCGCCGGACTGGCTGATGAAGGTGGTGCACCATTTTGCCGAGCCGGGCATTGGCATGGTGCAGACGCGCTGGACGCATCTGAATCGCAACTATAGCTTCATGACGCAGGTGGAGGCGATCCTGCTGGACGGACACTTTGTGCTGGAGCACGGCGGTCGCTCGCGGGCGGGAGTGTTCTTCAACTTTAACGGCACGGCGGGAGTGTGGCGGAGGAAGGCGATCTCGGACGGCGGCGGATGGCAACATGACACGCTAACCGAGGACACCGATCTGAGCTACAGGGTGCAATTGGCGGGTTGGAAGTTCAAGTACCTGCAGGACGTGGAGTGCCCGGCGGAACTGCCGATCGAGATGACCGCCTTCAAGACGCAGCAGGCACGCTGGGCGAAGGGGCTGATCCAGACGGGGAAGAAGATTCTGCCGCGGGTGATGAAGAGCGATGCGCCGTGGCACACCAAGCTGGAGGCCTGGTATCACCTGACGGCGAATATCAGCTATCCGCTGATGATCGTGCTGAGCGTGCTGCTGATGCCCGCGATGATTATTCGGAGCTGGCAGGGCTATTTGCAGATGATTCTGATCGACCTGCCGCTGTTTATTGCGAGCACGATGTCGGTGTCGACGTTCTACCTGGTCAGCCAGAAGGAACTGTATCCGAAGACCTGGTATAAGACGTTTTTGTACGTGCCGGTGCTGATGGCGCTGGGCGGCGTGGGGCTGACGATTACCAACACGAAGGCGGTGATGGAGGCGCTGTTCGGATACAAGACGGCGTTTGCGCGCACGCCAAAGTACCGGGTGAAGCAGAAGGGCGAGGCCAGCCAGGCCAAGGTGTATCGCAAGCGGCTGGGGATTGTGCCGTGGATTGAGTTGGCCATTGGCGGTTATTTTGCCTGGACAATCTGGTATGCGTGCACGACGGAGAACTACTTCACGGTGCCGTTCCTGGTGCTGTTTGTGTTTGGGTACTGGTACACGGCGCTGCTGAGCCTGCTACAGGGGCGGTTCGAACGCTCGGGCGATAGTGGGGCCGAGGTGCACGAGAAGCCATATCCGGTGGGGATATAAGCGCCGCTTAGAATCTTTTTGAATACTGTCCTTGCCGGACGGGCGCCCAGCGCGGGCAGCGGTCACTTCGTGACTCGTATTGGGCTTCGCGTTGTACTCCCGATGGTCGCAAGTAGGATTCCGTGCCGACCAACGGGAAGACCATTCATCGACTTCCTAAACAGGTTCTTAGAAGCGGATGCCGAGCTTGATGGGGATATATGTGGTGCGGTGGCTGTTGGCGGGGTAGAAGTTGGTGGCATTGGCGGGAGCGTTTGCGACGTTGGCGGCGGTGATTCCGTTGCGCTGCGAATTGAGGACGAGGACATAGCGCGACTCGACGTAAAACCTCATGTTAGAGAACCTGGAGAACCTGTAGGTTAGGCCGAATCCGCCGGTCACGCCGCCGGCATTACTGGTGTAGTGATCGATATTCGAGTTCACTGAGAAGTATCCGCAGCCGTAGATACTGCACTCTTCTTCCGTGGTGGGCTGGGTGAAGTTGGTGACCTTGTGGTAGAAGCCGCCGCCGACGACGGCGTAGGCAGCCCAGGGGCCCGGGGTGGCGAGGGTGAAGGTCGGGTTGAGCGTGAACGACCAGACATGGTTGTTGCCGTCGAGGCCACTGACGCAACCGCTGCATCCGAGCAGGGTGTTGTAGATGTAGGTCTGGTTGTTGAGGGTGGCTGCCTGCAGGCCGAAGCGATCATAGTCGAACTGCAGGATGACGCCGGAGTTCTTATTGAAGTTTCGTCCGCCGCCCACCTGAAGTCCCCAATTGGGCGTCTCATAAACGTGGGAGTCGCCGAGCGGCAGGGCCACGCCGAAGCCCCCTAGGAACTCGTACTTGGCGGAGCCGTCGGAGTTGGAGGTCTTGTCGGAGAAGTTGGGCCGGCCGTAGCGGCGCGGCGGGGGCTGGGAGCTTTCAAGGGCGGCGGTCGCGATGAGGCTGGCCGGCGTGGCTTCCGAAGCGATGATCAGAGATGGCAACTGGGCTTGGGTGAGACAGGGTGTTGCTGCAAGGACGCTGAGCGCCACGGCGCGGCACACGATATCGAGCAGGCTGCGAAAGGTTTGCATTCTCCGGATGACTCCCATTTCTTGGGTGCGAGGCAATTCGGATTCCTGATCCAATGTAGCTGTTCGTTGCAGAGGCCGCAAAATCCGCGCGCTTGGAATGCAGCGAAGCCCGGCTAGGGGCCGGGCTTCGCAGGGTTGGCGGTAGGCGCCGCTTAGAAGCGGATACCGGCTTTGATCGGAATGTAAGTGGTGCGATCGCTGTTGGCGGGATAGAAGTCGGTTGCAGTTAATGGAGACGTGGCGACGTTTGCTGCGGTGACTCCGGTGCGCTGGGAGTCGAGCATCAGAACGTAGCGGGCTTCCACATAGAAGCGCTCGTTGGAGAATTTGGAGAATTTGTAGGTAAGCCCGAAGCCGCCGTTCACACCGAATGCGTTGCTGGTGTAATGGTCGAAAGTGGCGTTTGCTTCGACCTCCTCGCAATAGTAATAGCATTCTACTTCGGTTGTGGGCGTGGTGAAGTTGGCGACCTTGTGATAGTAGCCGCCGCCGACAATAACGTAGGCTCCCAGCGAGCCTTCGGTGGGAACGGTAACGATCGGATTGAGGGTGAATGACCAAACGTGATTGTTGCCATCAATTTGGATGCCGGTGCCGGCTGCGGCCGGACCCGCGGGAGAGCATAACCCGGCCGTGACGTCGGCTGCGGTGCAGTAGTTGTCAATGTACGCTTCGTTGTTCAGTGTGGCGCCCTGGAGTCCGAAGTGGTCGTAGTTGAATTCCACATCGACGCCCAGAGTTTTGTTGAAGTTGCGGCCGACGCCGCCCCCAAGTCCCCAACTCAGCGTCTCGTACTTGTGCGTAATTCCAACAGGAAGGGCGGCACCGAAGCCGATGAGAGCAAAATACTTGCTGGAGCCGTCGGGGTTGGTGTTGCCTCCATGGTAGCTGGGCCGGCCGTAGGAACGGCGCGGGGGCGGCTGGGAGCTGCCGAGAGCGGCGGAGTCGAAGTCCAATTTGGCGTAGGAAGGCGTAGCATCCGAGGACGAGGAGCTACTGCTGCCGAACGATGTTGAAGTCAGGTCCAGTGGAGTGGATTCGGATGCCAGGAAAAGAGGCGTCCTGGGGGCAGAAGTGACGGGCGAGACTTGCTGGGCCTCGATCATCGAGGCCGTTCCCGTCATCAAGAAGCTAAGCGCCGCGATGCGGCAGGCAACACCGAAGAAACTGCGGTTGGTATTCATTTTATTGGCGACTCCCTTTTGTTTGCGAAAAGTCCTTCGAACTTCCTAACCCGAATGAGCTGAGTTTGTTGTGCGGGTAGATGCTGCCGAACCCCAATCATCTCACTGCTCTATAAGACGCGCCATTGTGCAATTTGGATCACCTTCAGCGATAGTTTTCCCAGAGAGAGGTGGTGGGCAAGGAGAGGCAACCCACCCTTTCGCAGTGCGCGAAAGGATGGGGCCACCCGGCTCTAATTGGCCCCCTGGGCCGATTGCGGGCAATGAGGCGTTTTAGTGGATGTCGAACTGCTCCGGGTGCAGCGCCGGGTCGCTCTTGACAAGGATGGTCTTGCCGACCATCTCTTCCATCTCCTGCAGCCATTTTGCGCCGGATGTTTTGAGTTGTTTGACGACTTCGGGATGCACGCGTAGCATGACGTCGCCACGGTCGAGGTGCTTGTGCATCTTGCGCATCTCAATGTAGATGTCGTTGCAGACGGTGACGGGCGATTTGACCATTCCGGTGCCGGTGCAGATGGCACAGGGCGTGGAAAGGGTTCGCTCGAGGGACTGCTTGACGCGCTTGCGGGTGATTGCGACCAAGCCGAAATCATTGAACTGGAGCACCTTCGACGGGGCGCGGTCGGACTTCAATTCGTCTTCGAGTGCGGCCATGACGCGGTTGCGATTCTTGCGCTCGTCCATGTCGATGAAGTCGATGATGATGATGCCGCCGAGGTCGCGCAGACGGATCTGGCGAACGATCTCGGGGATGGCGTCGAGGTTGGTCTTGACGATGGTGTCTTCCAGGCGCGCCGTCTTGCCGACGAACTTTCCGGTGTTGATGTCGATGGCGACGAGGGCCTCGGTCTGGTTGATGACGATGGAGCCACCAGACTTGAGCCAGACTTTGGAACGGAGGGCCTTGTTGATCTCCTCGGTGATGCCGAACTGCTCGAACAGCGGCGTGTCCTTGGAATAGAGCTTGACACGTCGGATGAGCGAGGGCTGGAAGCGCTGGAGGAAGCGCAGGACGCGCTCGTAGGCGTCCTCGGTGTCGACCCAGATGGCGGAGAAGGTATCGGTGACCTGGTCGCGCAGGATGCGCTCGACCAGATTCAGGTCGTGGTAGATGAGGGCGGGCGACTTGGACGATTCGGAGCGGTTCTTGATATCCGCCCAGAGGTTGAGCAGGAAGCGGAGATCGCTGCGGAGTTCTTCTTCGCTGGCACCCTCGGCGGCGGTACGTACGATGAATCCGCCGGTGGCCTCGCCCTTTTCGCTCAGCAGGATCTCTTTCAGCCGGCGACGTTCGCCGTCGGACTCGATCTTGCGCGAGACGCCGGTATGGTTGACCGTGGGCATGAAGACCAGGAAGCGGCCGGGAAGGGCGATGTGCGAGGTGATGCGGGCACCCTTCTTGGCGATGGGCTCCTTGGCGATCTGGACCAGAATCTCCTGGCCGGGCTTGAGCAGATCGCTGATGGCGGGCAGATTGGTGGACTGCATGGACATGCGATTGCGTCCGCCGCTTTGACCGCTGCGGCCACCGCGGCCACGGTCGTTGCGATCGCGGTCACTGCGGCCACGCCGGCCATCGCGTCTGCCACCGCGGCGGTCCGATTCGCGGCTGGGGTCACGGTTCGTGTCGCGGTCTGGAGCGGATGCTGTCTGCTCTGCCCCTTGGCTTTCACCGCGAGGCTGGCCGAATTGCTGCTCGAAGAACTCGGAATCCGCGGCACTGCCGGCGCGGGCTGCCTGCTCGTGATGGTCATCTTCCGATTGGCTGGTCTCGTCCAATTCGGCCCGGTCATCGATCTCAAACCCTTCGTGCTCCTCGTCCTCTTCTTCTTCCTCCTCTTCGAGGTCGTCTTCTTCGAGGTCGTCGTCCACTTCTTCCACTTCAGGCAAGGTGCGCGTGATGTGGTCGATAGACATTTCGCGGAGCATGGTTCCTAGGTCGGCTGTGCCTTCGAGAGTTTCTTCTTCGAGGTCGTCCATCTCTTCGATGGAACTGGCGTGGAGAATCGAGCCGTCCGCGTCCTCTTCCTCGAGGATTTCTTCCTGGAGTTGGCCGGAGCCTGGGGCAAAGCCGGTTGTAACCGGTGCGTCGAACTCGGCGTCTACACCGTTGGACAGAATGGCACCTTCGTGGCGTATGGGCGATGCGGGTTCTGTAACCTCTATCGGCGTGGGGTTGGGCGTCGTCTCAGGCAGACCTTCGGCCGGTTCGGAGAGCATTTCGCCGGTGGCGGAGATGGAGGTAATATCATGAGCTTCCACGACGGGCTCATCTGTGTGCTGCTCGATCACTGGGGCGGCAGGCGCGGGCATTTCGGTGGCCACGGCTTCGGTTGGCGGATCGAGGACAGGCGCGCTCTGACGAAACTCGGTGCGGGGCAGAGGGTCGACGCGATAAGAGGCAGAGGCAGCCTCGGGCTCGAATTCGGGTTCAACGTGGGGCGCGGCGGCAGGTGATTCTGAGGTGACTGACGCGGCGGCTTCGACTAAAGGGGCTTCGAAGGTTGTTGGTTCAGTGTGCTCCTGAACCGCCTCTGCGGCGGGCGCTACGAATGCCGGCGCGGTCTGCTCCTCGATTGCGGCGGGTATCGGCTCAGCAGCCGGAGCGTGGTTGCGGAACTCGGAGCGGGTGTCGCGGCGGGATTCACCCCGGGACTCACCGCGGCTGGAGCGGTCATTTCGGCCGGAGCGCTCTTCGCGTCTTGGCTCGCGCTCGGAATCGCGATGCGACCCGGTGTGTGATTCGGGACGAGAATCGGCTGGGCGGCGCCGCGAAAGGGTTTCGCCGGGGAGGACAGCTCCGCCGTCCCAGCCAGCGGCCACAGTGTAGAGATTGGCCGGCGGGGCAAGGGTGACGGTGGTTGACGGCACAGAGGTCTGCGCCGTTGTGGGCGCCGCTGCGAGTGGCTCGCCCTTGCGGTACTTGGAGAGCGATTCGCCGGGCAGAATCATTGGCTCAGAGGCCGACCTGGAGTCGGAGTCGGGATAGGCATCGAAGACTGGGCCGGTGGCATTTACTTCGCCGCCCTCTACCCCGTAGAGGTCGCGCGAGGGTGTGAAGCCTCGGGGCACGCGCGGTGGCCGCTGGTCTGGCCGCTGATAGGAATCGCGGCGCGGAGAGTCGGAGCGCTGGCCATCGCGGCGCTGGTTGCGGCCACCTTCGCGTCGTCCGCGGTCGTTGCTATCGGTGGCTGCGGAAGTGGGCTCGGCGACAGCGTTGATTTCAGGGAAGGAGTCGTGCTCGGGGGAGGATTCGCCTTCGGCGGAGGCAGGTGCGGCGCTCTGTTGCTCGGGATCACCGGGCTGACCAGATGGGCCGCGTCCGCGACGGCGTCCGCGGCGTCCGCGCCAACGGCGGTTTGCCTCGGCGCCTGGAGCGCCTTCGCCGATCTCAACGGCGTCGCTCAATTCGCGGGGAACGACTGGGACAGCATCGGGGGAATCCTGCTCGGAGTGCGGCGCTGGTTCGGGGCTTGCCTGGCGGTCTGGGTTGCGGTCCCGGTCGCGTCCACCACGACGTCCGCGGCCTCCACGTTCGCCATTGCGTCCGGCGGATTCGGTCCGGGGGGTCCCGTTGTCGCTGCGTTCGGCGTTGATGGTGCGGGGGGGACGGTCGCCTGCGGGGGTGGTATCGAACTCGTCTGCGTCCGGCGTTTCTTCCATGAAGTCAGTGATGTAGAGGAAGGCGTCGCGCTCGAGGCCGATGTCCACGAAGCTGGACTGCATGCCCGGGAGCACACGGGTGACGCGTCCGTTGTAAATGGAGCCGGCGAGCGTGTATTCGTTCTCGCGCTCGTAATAGATTTCGGTGAGGGCTTCGTCTTCGACGATGGCCAGACGCGTCTCGTGAGGCGTGCTGGAGATATAAATTTCTTTCGACATTGCCTGCTCTTTCTGCCCGCTCCGGGTTTGATAACCGAAGGCTGAGCGGCAGGGCAGGCGAAGAATCGGAGGGGCTCTAGCGTGGGGCTAGGCGCCGCTCATCGAGGGTGCGGACAGGGTACGGGATCGGGAAGCTGTGTAGACCGATGGGTGCAGACGGGAGCCGAAACGCAACTCAGACTGCGTCCAGAGAGCACCGAAGATGGGTGCTAACTGGTTCATAACAAAAGCGATCGGGGACACTGGGGATGCTTCGAGCGAAAATGGGCATGCGGATTTTGTGGCCAAAACAACCTCAGATCGAACTTGAGGGCTGGCCGTTCTCGGTCCGGATGCAATCATTCCGTTGAAACCTGTCCGGCCAACGGACTTGATTTCTCGCCTGGCCGGCCTTTTTCTAATCTTTGAAAAACCTGCAAAACTCTAACGCCGCGAGCCCGGCACTCAGTGCGCCTTCGGGAGCGGGGGATGCGCCGGCCTGCATGCATGTAACAGCCGGGTAAATCCAGTATGCACTAAAATCGCGACGTGTGCTTTGCAGGTTGCGGATGACGGAGCGAAGCATGCGGATTCGATCTCTTAGGGTATACCAGGCTAGAGGCGCTGGCTATGAGTACCAAAACTAAAATTGGTGTATCATTTAGTTATGAGAACCAATGTCAATATTGATGTCGATGTATATGAGTTGGCCTCGGCATATGCGAAGGGGAATGGAATCACGCTTGGGGCAGCGATCAGCGAACTCGTCCGGCGGGGGGAGCAAGTGCCGAGGCAGACGGCTTCGCCCAGACTGAAGATGAATGAGCAGGGGTATTTGGTGATCGCTCGAACTGGCAACACATTCACTCCGGAGATGGTTAAGAAGTTCTCGGAAGATGAAATTGAAGCCTGAATATCTGTTCGACGTGAACGTATTGCTTGCGCTTCTTTCCGAGGATCATATTCATCACCAGCTGGTGACGGACTGGCTCGACGGCACCGATTCTGAATGGGCCGTATGCCCATTCACGGAGGCCGGCTTTCTTCGTACTGTAACTGCGCCGCGGCCAGGCAAGATAACCATGATGGAAGCCGCTGCGATTCTGGAGAGCACGACGCGGCGGCCGGGCTATCGCTACCTGCCCATCACCGCGGACTTCCAGACACTTTGCAGCCCGTTCTTTGCGCGGCTGTACGGCACCAAGCAGGTGACGGACGCATATCTGCTCGGTCTCGCGGTACGTGAGGGCTTGGTTCTGGTTACGATGGATAAGGGAATCCTGCATCTCGCGGGCAAGGAGCACCGCCAACATGTCCTGCTGCTAGAGCCGAAATAAAGACGGCCCTCCACTTTCCCTTTGCGTGACGAAGCAGCGCATGCGGACGGTCGTGACGATGCAGAGGGCGAGAAGCGCCCCCGACGAGAGTTTTCAAAGTGGAGAAAAGGGCCTTGTTCGCGATTATGGTTCAACCCCATTTACACTGTCCTTCTTCACTTTTCGGATAGCCATTATGCCAGCGATTACGTCAGACACGTCAGCCGAGACGTGCCCGGACTGCCGAGTGCAGCTAGCTCCCGTAGTTTCCACGAAGCATCCGTATTTCGGGTGTTCGGCGTCCTGCTGGGCTGTGTATACCGAAATCCTGGCGCGGGAGTACTCCAGCCTCGCGTTGATGAAGTCCGTACACCGATTGACAGTCGATGCCTATGCGGCGCAGCACCCGGGAAAGACTGAACGTAGAACAATACAGTCGGTCTGGGTACATTTGGCAGGTCTCTATCTCATCCTTGAGCGAGGATTGGCAAACGATTTTGCTACCCGCGTGATTGGCGCTCTGACGAAGGAAGCGGAACCTCTCATCTGGCTGACGCCACCTGAACGGCTAGGATCTGTCACAGTGATCGACGTTGTCGAAGCAAGCGGTGCAATGGAACATGAAGAGGCGGTCCGGCGTTGGGCGCATGATGTTTGGGAGGCGTGGAAGCCACACCATAAGAGGGTACAGGCCAGGGTTTCACGCATACTTACACTGAACTAAGGGAATTTCGAGGGCCAAAGAAACGACGACGGAGATTCTGCACGTGGTGCAGAATGACGTCTCGGAGGGGAATGGCGACTTTGGCTGTGGAGGGCCTTGGGAGGGACGTGCAACTTCTCAGTTCACAAAACGCCGCATGCGGATGTTCATGACAATGCCGAGCGAAAGAAACGTGAACAGAATCGACGAGCCACCGTAGCTCATCAGTGGCAGCGGGATTCCCGTGACCGGCATCATGCCGACGACCATCCCGATATTCACGACAATTTGGAAGAGGATTACGGCGACCACCCCCATGATGATGAAGGTGCCGGGCATGTCGGATGCCTGTTGAGCGTTCTGAATCAAACGCGTCAATATAAGGAAGTAGAGCAGCAGGATGCCCATGCCCCCGACAAAGCCATGCTCCTCGCAGAAGGCGGCGAAGATGAAATCGGTATAGGGGATGGGGAGGAAATCGCCCTGGGTCTGGGTTCCCTTGTTGGTGCCTTTGCCCCACAGGCCGCCGGCGCCGACGGCGATCAGGGATTGCTTGATCTGGTATCCCGCGCCCTTGGGATCGGTGTCCGGGTTGATGAAGCTGTTGATGCGGGCTTGCTGGTAGGGTTTCAGGCGCTTGCCGCTCATCCAGGCGCCGCCGATCACAATGGCGAACCCCAGCAGCAGAATTGCCACTTTTTGGATGCGGATTCCTCCGAGAAAGAGTCCGGCGACGAGAACGGGGAAGTAGGTGAGCGCGGTGCCAAGGTCGGGCTGCTTGAGCACCAGCAGCATGGGAACGCCGATCAGTGCGAAGGCCTTGCCGATGTCGAGCCAGCTTAGCTCGCGCCCGGCCAGGCCCCAGAAGTACCGGGCTATGGTAAGGATCAGGATCAGCTTCACCCATTCCGATGGCTGAAAGTGTACGCCGCCGCCGAGATTGATCCATCGCCTTCCACCCATCACCTTTGTACCCACCAGCAACACGGCTACCAGGGCCAGAAGTCCAATGCCGTATGCCCATGGCGCGATGTCGATCAGGCGGTGGTAATCGACGACGGAGATGATGAACATCAGCACGATGCCAAACAGCAGAAACTCGACCTGCTTCTCGCCAAAGCCGTGAAACTTGGTGTGCAGCGTGGCGGACTTAATCTCGAGCACGCTGATTATGGAGATCAGCATCACCAGGATGAGGAGGGTCCAGTCGAAGTCGCGAAACGAGGAGAAGCGGCGCATGCGGTAGCTATCGGTCTAGGGGGCTAAGGGTTTGGCGCAGGGCGGTTGACGGTGGATGCTGCGGGAACTTTGGGCCCCGGCGCTACAGCAGAGATGCGGGTGGGTGCGGCCGGGGACGTTGTTGGCGCCGAAGCGGTTGGCGTGGTAGCCGGAGTGATTGCGGGAGACTTGGGCTTGGGCGCGTCGACAATGCGGAGGTTGCCGTCACGTTTGCGCTGCTTGGCGACGAAGGCGTTGACAACCTGGGCCGCGAGGGGAGCGGCAGCTTCGGCTCCCCAGCCTCCATGCTCACACAGCACAGCAACGACGACGTCGGGGTTGCGACGCGGCGCCATACCGACGAACCAGGCGTTGGCCTTTTCGGCTCCGCTGCCGAGGCTGGTGGCGCCGGCGCTGTGGTTGACTACCTGGGCGGTGCCGGTCTTGCCGGCGAAGTCGATGCCTTCAAGATGCACCGCGCCAGCTGTTCCGCCTGGACCCAGGGTTGCGGCCATGGCGTCGGTAATAGTCTCCCAGTTCTCGGGGGTAATGGGCACGACTCGATCACCGCTGCCGGGGTAGCTTGCGATGATGGCCGACTGCATGTCGGGAGGGAGTTCATCGGGAAAGACGACATGCGGCCGCTTGAGCGCCCCGCCGGAGGCGATGCCGCTGAGCGCCCGCGCCAACTGTAGCGGCGTGACGGTGACCGCACCCTGCCCGATGCCGACCGAGATCACCTCGCCCGCATACCACTTATCGTGGAAATTCTTGAGCTTCCATGCGGTAGAAGGCATCGTGCCTGCGGCTTCGTCCGGCAGGTCGATGCCGGTTTTCTGCGAGAGGCCGACCTCGGTCGCGTACTTGGCGATGGTGTCGATGCCGAGCTTTTCGGCGAGCGTGTAGTAGAAGGTATCGCAGGACCAGGGAATTGCATGGTCGATGTCCACCATGCCGTGATGTTTGTCGCAGGCGAAGAAGCGGCCGAAGAAGGTGCCGCCACCGGCGCACATGACGTGCATGGTTTGGGCAACGTTCTCTTCGAGGCCGGCGAGCGACATGATGATCTTGAAGGTTGAACCGGGGGCGAGCTGCGCCTGGATGGTTTTGTTCATCAAAGGGTGGTTAGGGTCGTTGATGATCTGCGACCAGTAACTCTTGGTGAGGCGCACGGCAAACTGGTTGGGGTCGAAGGTCGGGCGCGAGACCATGGCAAGGATTTCGCCGGTGTGCGGATCCATCGCGACGATGGCGCCGTTCCTGCCTTCCATGGCCCGTTCGGCGGCACGTTGGAGATCGAGGTCGATGGTGAGGCGCAGGTCGTGTCCGGGGATGGCGAGC
>Ga0302274_10003288_pt1 | contig 14461 bp, 13 predicted proteins | sample III_Bog_N2_1_FD_198755 | JGI IMG/M metagenome (GOLD analysis project Ga0302274, IMG submission 198755) | Peat permafrost microbial communities from Stordalen Mire near Abisko, Sweden - III_Bog_N2_1 | ecosystem: Environmental > Terrestrial > Soil > Wetlands > Peat | place: Sweden: Abisko...
GCCGCAACAGGCCTGAGAGCAATTGCTCGAACCGCTGGCCAAGCTGGGTGTGACATGGCGATTTGGTGCGGCCGTGAAAGCGGTCAATAAGGATGCAGCGGGCTATGCACTGACGCTTGCCGATGACACCACGTTATCGGCGGATGTGGTGTTATCCGCCGTTGGCTTGCGTCCGCGTATACAGTTGGCGCGCAACGCGGGGCTTGTGGTAAATCGCGGCATCGTGGTGGACGCGCAGCTGTGCAGCAGCGATGCGGCGATATATGCGCTGGGCGATTGCGCCGAAATCGAGGGGCGGGTGCTGCCTTATGTATTGCCAATCATGTACGCTGCAAGGGCGTTGGCACGTGTGCTGGCGGGTGAAGATGCACGCGTGGAATTTCCTGCCATGCCAGTAGTGGTTAAAACGCCTGCCCACCCTATCGCGGTGCTCCCAGTTGCGCGCGATGCTGCAGGCGCGTGGAAAATTCTGGCGCAGGGTCGGGGAGTAAAACTGGGATTTTTCAATACGCAGAATCTGCTGCAAGGTTTTGTGCTCACAGGAGCATACGCCGCCGAGCGTGGCGAAATGGTCAAACAAATATCAACGGACTAAATAATCCGCCGCGATGCCGGAAAATACCGCCGCGCCCAGCCAGTTGTTATGCAGGAATGCTGCGAAACATGCTTCGCGCTGGCGGTATTTGATCAAACTGTAGTGGTATAGTGCAATGCCCGCAGCCAGCATTAACCCCGCGTAATAAAGCCATCCCGAAGCTATCATTTGCCCAATCGCTGCAAGCAAGGCCAACGTAATGACGTAGCAAACCATCACTGCGGCTACATCGTATTTTCCAAACAGCAGCGCCGATGAATGGATACCGAGATGAATGTCGTCGTCGCGATCCACCATCGCGTACTCAGTGTCGTATGCGATGCACCAGAATATGTTCGCCAGCAGCAGCCACCACGCCACGGCAGGAACTTCATTCAATTGTGCTGCGAAGGCCATCGGGATTCCAAAACCGAAGGCAATGCCGAGATAGGCCTGCGGAATGGCCAGAAAGCGTTTGGTGAACGGGTAGCTGGTCGCGAGGAATGCAGCGGGGATGGATAACCCTATCGTGAGCGTATTGAGCGGCAGGATCAGCAGCAGCGCGAGCAAGGTGAGCGCCACAGCCAGCCACAGCGCCTCGCGCGGTGCGAGTCTCCCGCTGGTAACGGGGCGCTCTTGAGTGCGCTTAACGTGCTTGTCGAAGTCGCGGTCGGCGTAGTCGTTGATGACGCAACCGGCGGAGCGCATGAGCACCGCGCCCAGTATGAAAATGGCGACGATGTGCCATGCGGGATGGCCGTTTCCCGCAATCCACAGCCCCCACAGCGTCGGCCACAGCAGTAGCAGAATGCCGATGGGACGGTTCAGGCGCGTGAGTTGAAAATAGAGCGATAGTCGTTCTGCGAGAGTCATTCTGTTATTTTGCGGCCTTCATGAAATTAATGAAGAGCCTTGCGCAGATGCTTTGAGCAATGCCTCAAATGCCTCTGGAGGAACCGGCTTGGAAATAAGATAGCCTTGCGCATAGTCGCAGCCTGCATTTCTTAATATCGTGCACTGCGCTTCCGATTCGACACCTTCAGCAATCACCTTTAGCCCGAGTTTATGCGCCATCATGATAATTGCTTCGGATAAGGCCATGTCATTGGTGTCCGTTTCAAGATTATCCACAAATGACTTGTCAATCTTTAGATAATCAATATCAAACTTTTTGAGATAAGAAAGAGATGAATAACCCGTCCCGAAATCGTCGATTGCCACTTGAATGCCCGCATCGCGGAATTGAAGCAGCATGTCGGTAACCACTGTCGATGCTTTTAGCAATAAACCTTCGGTGATCTCGATGACAATGTGTTGTCCGGCAAGGTCGATACTCTTCAAATAGGGATCCCAAGTGTTGCAAGAGTGTTCCACAGACAAAAATTGGACAGGAGATACATTCACGCTGATTTGAAAATCATGCGCAAATTGATCGCGCCAACGTTTTGCCCAGTGAGCGGACTCCTGGAATACCCAGCTGCCGATCTCATTGATCAGCCCGGTTTCTTCCGCCAGCGGAATAAATTCCATTGGTCCAATCATGCCGTGTTCAGGATGCTGCCAGCGGATGAGAGCTTCGGCTTTATGGATATGGCCAGTCGCCAAATCCATAATTGGCTGGAAATAAACTCTGAACTGATTGGAAGCCAATGCGCCGCGCAAATCGTGGATTAACCTCCGGCGTTCTTGCGCGGTGTTTTGCAATGCAGCAGTAAAATAACTAGACTGATTGCGTCCCAGGTTCTTGGCAACATACATTGCTTGATCAGCATTCTTGAGTAATTCTTCAACACTGGCGGCGTCGTTCGGATACAACGTGATACCGATACTGGCCGATATATAGGCCACTTCATCTCCCAACTGGAACGGCTCGGCCAATATTTTGAGGATGGCTTGGGCAGCCCGCTCAACGATTTTTGTGTCGTCGATTTCGGACAGAATGACGGTAAACTCATCTCCGCCCAACCGCGCTACCGTATCCGATTCGCGTACACAGCTGCTAATACGACGTGACGTTTCCATCAGCAGGATGTCGCCCATATCGTGCCCCAATGTGTCGTTGATCTCTTTGAATCGATCCAGATCAATAAATAACAACCCCATCTGCAGGTCAACGCGATGCGCCTTCTTTATTTCCTGCTCCAGGCGATCATGGAGCATGTGGCGGTTTGGCAGGCCGGTTATTTTGTCAAAATTAGCTTGCTTCCAGATGATATCTGCGGATTCTTTTTTATGCGTGATATCGCGGATAAAAGCACTGAACTCGGTCCGGCCTTCCACTTCAATGGCAGTGATGGCCAATTCGACAGGAAACTCGCGTCCATCTCGATGCAGGCTCGTGAGTTCAATCCGCGAATTCAGCACCGGCCCCTCGCCGGAGGCTTGGTAATTTTGCATTCCGCGCAGATGATTTTCCCGGTACTGGGGCGGGATGATCATCTCATGCAGCAATTGCCCAACAGCTTCATTGTGGGCCCAGCCAAAAATATTTTCTGCTTGGGTATTCCAGCCAGTGATGATTCCTTTGGTATTGATCTGCACCACGGCATCGAGGGCGTTATTGATGGTGGCACGCAGGCGTGCCTCGGCTTCACGATGCGCTCTTGATTCGCTTTCCAGCCTTGCTGTCATGTGGTTAAAATCGGCTGCCAAAACGCCGATCTCATCATCAGAGTCCAACTCCAGCCGTCTGGACAGGTCATGGGTTCCCGTGATTTCAGAGACAAATTGTGTCAACTGAATCAACGGTGCGGTTATCCGGCGGGCTAGCCAGCGAATGACGAAAATCAATGGCAGGGCCAAGATCATCCCAAAGATAGTTAGTTTGAGCATCGCCATGTGGCTGGTTTGATATAGCGACGCCGGATCGCGCAACATCACTATTTCCCATCCGGAAAGCAGGCCGGTATCTTCCTGTACGCTGTAGGCTAGATATGGGTTATTGCCAACTTGTGTCCATCCATTTAGATGTGTCAAATTAGCCAGCGCATCATTGGGCACTGTAGTACCCAGCGTAGATCCCAGCAGGATAATCGATTCTTGATGAGTTGCCTCATAAGGCAAGGATTTATTAGCCGCCTGAATATTTTTCGCAGATTCCAGCGGCGCAGGTGCATTCTGGTGATATAAGAGGAGAGCCTGCTCAGGTAGTGCAGCGTTTATCTCATCCCAGTGATAGGTCATTACGAGGGTGCCCAGCGGATAGTTTGCCAAAAAATTTGCTGTTACGGGAACAACCAAGGCCACGATATCGTCGCCATCCAATGGGCTGGTATGCTTATTGACAAAGCTTATTCCGCCATGCGGTTTCCATGCATCCGGCAGCATGGCCGTTTTATGTTGTTGTGGCTCACTGGATGCCACCAAGTGGCCATCGGTATTAAATGCATAAAGCTGTCCTTTAATCGCATAATCTTTTTTCAAGTTTCCCAGCGTGCGTTCCACGCGTTTGTCCACATCATCGGAGACAATGTCATTCATCACATCCAGTTTTGCCCAGGCACGCAAGTCAATAGAAAGCTGTTCGAACCTTGCATCAAAGCTGTTGAGCTTGAGATGAGCCAATTGCGATAGTGCAGCTATTTCCGAATCGGTTAGCGCGGTCTGGATAGCACTTTGCACTACCACTGAAGTAACTACATAGGTAAACAGAAATACGGAAAAAAATGCAAGCAGCAGCTTGCGAGCGATCGTTTTCTTAAACCAATTTTGTGGCATGGGCAGGGTCAATCCGAGAAAGGATAGTTTGCAGCCGGGTTTACATTAGCCCGTAATCTAGCAGCAAAAACTATACACTTCCAGTGGTGAAAATATTTAAATATTTTTGGAGGCCATATCCTTTTTTATTCTAAGTCATGGCTCATGGATGTTCACTATTAACAAGAGCAGGGTTAGTCAGTAGCAGAATTTCAGGCAAAAATACTTCAGTCACCAGCAATGATGCCTGGTGCAAAGTGAACAGCGAGCGCCGTGCCCATAATTTAGGTGGCGGTGTATCGAGTGTAACGATTGCGCGGTGGTATAACGGGTGGTTTGATTTAAGCGCCCGGTAATGCAGGGGTAAACGTTGCACCAGCGGATGTGCGAACAGCAGAGCGGCCAGCGGGCGGTTACCCAAGTGTTGCAATGATTGCCATGCGCCGCGCAGATGGTGCGGCGCCACCACGCTGTGCGCAAACACCACGGGCTGATTATCGGCGAGCAGGAATACCTCGCGCGTATAAATTTTTTGTCGAGGTTGCAGACCGAGCAGCGCAGTTTCGTCATGCGCGGCAGTCATCAGGCAGTCGCATACATTGTGTACATTGAATTTGACACAGCGTTGCTGGATACGCAAGGTGAGTGAGCCATGGTCATTCAGCCAAGGCGCGTAACCGGCTTCGATGTTGGGTTGGAAGGTACGCCAATCGTGTTTATTCATAAGGCAAAACCCCCTCTAGCTGCCCCTTGTCAGGGGGGGGACGGAGTAGTTCCTCCCCTGACAAGGGGAGGCTGGGAGGGGTTTTAGACATGCAGGTAATCATCCCTGTTCGCCATCCAGCGTTGCAAATGTGCCTGCGCGGCTTGCGGAAAGTCACGCAGCATTTCGTCGGCGACGGCTTGTGCGCTACTAAGCAATGCCGTATCGGTGCTCACGTCGGCGAAGCGGAGCATGGGTACGCCGCTCTGGCGCGCACCCAGCAATTCGCCGGGGCCGCGCAGATGCAAGTCCTGCTGCGCAATTTCAAAACCATCGGTGCTTTCGTAAATGACTTTCAGCCGTGCCCGCGCCAGTTCAGACAGCGGTTTCTGGTACAGCAGAATACATAAACTCTGCGCCGCGCCGCGCCCGACGCGTCCGCGCAACTGATGCAGTTGCGCCAACCCCATGCGCTCGGCGTGTTCGATCACCATCATGCTGGCGTTGGCTACGTCTACTCCAACTTCGATTACCGTGGTGGCGACCAGCAGTTGCACTTCACCCGACTTGAATGCTGCCATCATCGCCGCCTTCTCCGCAGACGGTAGTTTGCCATGCACCAAGCCGACGTTAAGTTCAGGAAAAGCGGCGCGCAGTGTCTCATGTGTCTCGATGGCGGTCTGCAATTCAACTTCCATTAGTTCCGATTCGTCTATCAGTGGGCATACCCAGTAGGCTTGCCGGCCTTCCATGCAAGCATGTCTTACGCGCTCGAACACTTCCTCGCGCCGTGCATCACTGATCAGTTTGGTGATTACAGGCGTGCGCCCCGGCGGCAGTTCGTCTATCACCGATACGTCGAGGTCGGCGTAATAACTCATCGCCAGCGTGCGTGGGATGGGCGTGGCGCTCATCATTAACTGGTGCGGTTCGTCGCTCTTGCCGCTGTCAATTCCGCACTCGGCTTGCCGGGTAGCGGATTGCGTACCTTTGGCACGCAATGCGAGGCGTTGCTGCACGCCAAATTTGTGCTGTTCGTCCACGATGACCAGCCCCAGTTTTTGAAACTCAACCTGCTGCTGAAACAGCGCGTGGGTGCCGATGGCGAATTGTGTTTCGCCTTGTGCGATGCGTTCGCAGGCAGCCTGCTTATCCTTTTTCTTCATGCTGCCGGACAGCCAGGCAGGCTCAATGCCCAGCGGCGCCAGCCAGTCGCGCAGCTTGAGGTAATGCTGCTCGGCGAGGATTTCGGTGGGAGACATCAGCGCGGCCTGATAACCGTTTTCGATGGCTTGCAACGCAGCCAGCGCGGCGACGATAGTTTTGCCGCTACCGACATCGCCTTGCAACAGGCGATGCATCGGGTGCGACTGTGCTAGGTCGAGGCTAATTTCACGCAACACTTTTTGCTGGGCATGCGTGAGCGTAAATGGCAGCGCTTGCATCAATTGCTGCGGGTAGGTCTGGCGCGCGGGCAGGCACGGTGCATTGCGGCTGCGCCGCTTGCGGTAATGCACGCGCATGGAAAGCTGCTGTGCCAGCAATTCGTCAAACTTGATGCGTAGCCAAGCGGGATGTGCACGTTCGGCCAGGATACCTTCGTCTATGTTGGGCGGCGGATTATGAAGCAGTTTGACGCTGGCGGCGAAGCCCGGCAACTTGAGTCGATCCAGCAACGCTGGCGGCAGCGTGTCGGACAATTCCAGTTCGTTGAGCGCAGATTGAATCTGTTTGGTCAGCGTGGCCTGCGGCAACCCGGCAGTGGTCGGATACACCGGCGTGAGCGCCTGCTTGAGCGGTGTATCTTCTCCTGCCGCGCGGCACTTTGGATGAACCATCTCCATGCCGAAGTAACCCATGCGCGCTTCGCCCAGCGCGCGGATTTTTTTGCCCACGGCGAGCTGCTTTTGCTGGCTGGGATAAAAATTCAGGAAGCGCAAATGCAGTATGCCGCTGTCGTCCTGCAACTGGCACACCAGAGATCGGCGCGGTCGATAAGCCACTTCGCTGTGGATGATTTCTCCTTCCACTTGTGCGGTTACTCCGGGTGTTAACTCGGCGATGCGCTGCAATTGCGTTTCATCTTCATAGCGCAATGGCAGATGCAGTACCAAGTCGAAACGGCTATGGATACCGAGTTTCTCAAACTTGGCCAGCGTAGTTTTGGGGATGTTGCCGAGGCTCAAGTCGGGGATGGCGGGCACGTGTTCAATAGTCCAGATGTTAGTCCTGATGCAGGCAAAGCATACCATCCATTTCCACCAAGGCGCCGCGCGGCAGCGACGCAACACCTACCGCCGCACGGGCCGGATACGGCTCGCGTAAATAGGTAGCCATGATTTCGTTGACCATGGTGAAGTTGCCCAAGTCGGTGAGATAGACATTTAATTTCACCACATCGTCCAAACTGCTCCCGGCGGCATCGGCTACCGCGCGCAGGTTTTGGAATACGCGGTGTATCTGCTTCTCTATGCCTTCCACCAGTTGCATGGTGCTTGGATCCAGCCCTATTTGGCCGGAGAGATATACCGTGTCATCCACACGGATGGCTTGCGAATAAGTGCCGATGGCGGCGGGCGCGTCCGGGGTCTGGATGACTGTTTTGGTGGACATGATGTTGTACTCCTTTGTGTTGCTGATGAAACGAATGTTGGGTTGATTCTAGTAAAGCTCAGGTAGAAAGGATAGTTTTTGAACCCAGATTGTTCATTAGATTCGATACGATGTAGTTTGCCAGCATCCGTTCGCGCTGAGCGCTTCGACAAGGGTTGAGCGAAGGGCTTATGCCGAACGGAATTCTTCTTAAGTAAGCGGCGTTGGAAGGCTAAACCTTATCCAGCCTCGCCCAAATGATGCCCTTGAGAAAGTACAGCATGGTGGTAAAAATAATCAGGTAGCCGATGACGTAATAGCCCAGAGATTTGCGTTCCTGCGCGCGGGGGTCTGCAGCCCATGCCAAAAAAGAAGCCACTTCGCGGGCCTTTTTATTAAGTTCAGCTATTTGTGCGGGGTCGGTCACGCCAGCGACAGACAATACGTCAGGCATTTTCGTGGTCGGGAAATAATGATTGCCGGTCGCTCCTTCCGGAGTGATGTAGTAGCCCAGCAGGTAGGAATAAATGTAATTTGCTTCACCCTCGCGCGCCTTGGCCATCAGGCTGAGATCCGGCGGTGCCTTGCCAAACGATGCCGCCGCCGCGTCTGCGGGCATCTGGCTGGCGATTGCCGTTCCCATCGGATTGGCGCCACGCCAAGTGTCTACCTTGTCTTTGGCTATGCCTAATTTTACCAGCTCGCGAAAGTGGATGTATTTCAAGCTGTGGCAACCCGTGCAAACCGTCATCACTGTTTCTGCCCCGCGTTCCAAGGTTGGAAGATCGGTGCCTACCTCGACTTTGTTTAGTGCGATTTCTGTTTCGCCCCATGCATTGCACGCCAGCCAGCACAATGCGAATACGAACCAGCGCTTCATGGTGCATCTCCTTGGTGCAGCCACTTCTCGCGCGGAGGACGTTGCTGGAACAACGCTATTAAGTCGGTCGGCAAGCCGCGTGCACGCATCCAGCGCTCTTCCCACTTGGAGATAAAGGGCAGCAGAAAGAACGTGGCGAAATAAAGGAAAGTTGCCACTTGTCCAATCGGTACAAGGTAGCCGGTCGGCGCTTGTGAGCCGACATAACCGAGCAAAAATACATCCGCTATGAACACGAAAAACACGGCGCGATAAATTGGACGGTAACGCGCACCACCTGGAATGTTCGTGCGATCAGCGAAGGGCAGGACGGCGAATATCAAAACGGAAAGGGCCATGGCTACCACGCCACCCAGCATGTCAGGGATCGACCGCAGGATGGCGTAAAACGGCAGGAAATACCACTCCGGTTCGATATGGGCGGGCGTTACCAGCGGGTTTGCGGGGATGTTGTTAGCCGCTTCGATGAAGGTGCCGGGGATGAAGAATACGAACGTGCAAAATATGATGAGATAGACGCCGAGCCCGAATAAATCTTTGATGGTGAAGTAGGGGTGGAAGGGAATGTTGTCCTTAGCGGCGAGACTGATGCCGGACGGGTTGCTGCTCTTTACCGTGTGCAGCGCGACCAGATGGATGCCGACTACGGCGAAGATAAGGAACGGGAACAGATAATGCAGGGCGAAGAAGCGCGTCAGTGTGGCATCTCCCACCGAAAAGTCGCCGCGCAGCCATAGTACGACCTTGTCACCGACGAACGGGGTGACTCCGAACAGGTTGGTGATGACCTGCGCGCCCCAGTACGACATCTGCCCCCAAGGCAGCAGGTAACCCATGAACGCTGTCGCCATGATCATCAACATCAGTCCTTGCCCCGTCCACCACATTAATTCGCGCGGCTTGTGATAGGAGGCGTAATACAGCGTGCGCGACATGTGAATATAAATCACCACGAAGAAAGCGGAAGCGCCGGTGGAATGGATGTAGCGCAACAGCCAGCCATAGTTCACGTCACGCATGATGTGCTGCACCGAATCGAATGCGAGGTTCACGTCCGGTTTGTAGTACATGGCAAGGAAAATGCCGGTGGCGAGTTGCAGCACCAGCACAAAGCCCGCCAAGAATCCGAAATTCCACCAGTAGCTCAGGTTACGCGGCGTCGGGTAATCAGTCAGTTCGTGCTTGATGAAAGGTGTCAGAGGGAAGCGCTGGTCGATCCAGCCAAGAACGCGGTTCACCATGATGTTATGCCTCGCCTATGACAATTTTCTCGTTGGTAACAAACTTGTATGGGGGTACCAGCAAGTTTTTGGGGGCGGGCCCGTGCAGGATGCGTCCGCTGTTGTCATACACACTGCCGTGGCAGGGGCACAACCAGCCATCTTCGTTACGCGTAGGGATGCAGCCCATGTGTGTACACACTCCAACCACCACCAACCATTCCGGTTGTTTTGTACGGTCAGCATCCGCTTGAGGATCGGTCCCGCCTTGAGAATTTTTCACGGAGGCGATCTGCGCGGGAGTTCGATGCACCACGAAAACCGGCTTGCCGCCCCATGCTACGGTCTGCGTTTGACCAAGCGCGATGCCAGACAGGTCAACTTCCGTGCTTGCCTTCTCTAGCGTGTCCACAGAAGGGTTCATGCTGCTGATAAAAGGCCAGCACGCTGCTGCCGCTCCCGCCACGCCGACTGCTGCCGTCGCTTTCCCCAAAAAATCGCGGCGATCCACGTTATTTAGTGCGTTGCTGTCCGCCATACATTGCTCCCACTTCAAGAATGGTGACATTAGACACAATTGCCAGCAGAGTGTCTATAGTCATATCAGGGGGACAGCATAACTTTATGCCTCCAAAAATTCAGAGTTCGCCCAAATGCAAGAAGAGGGAAAAATTTCTCGGCACCGCATATGATTTGTGATTAGGAGTGCACTTTAGACGTTGAACAGGAAATTCATTACGTCGCCATCATGCACCACGTACTCTTTACCTTCCACACGCATTTTACCTTTTTCTTTGGCGCCTGCTTCGCCGCCGCAGGCGATGAAGTCAGCATAAGAAATAGTCTGCGCACGGATGAAGCCCTTTTCGAAATCGGTATGGATGACGCCAGCCGCTTTGGGCGCGGTGTCGCCCTTGTGGATGGTCCAGGCGCGTACTTCCTTCACTCCGGCAGTGAAATATGTTTGCAAGCCGAGCAACTCGTAACCCACACGAATCAAGCGATTCAGCCCTGGCTCTGCGAGACCCAGATCAGCCAAAAACTCTATCTTGTCTGCGTCATCAAGATCGGCCAGTTCTGCTTCGATCTTGGCGCACAGCGCTACTACCGGTGCGTTCTCTTTCGCGGCATATTCGCGTAGCCGATCCAGAAAAGGGTTGTTGTCGAAGCCGTCTTCCAGCACATTGCCGACATACATCGCGGGCTTGATGGTGAGCAGGCACAGCGGCTTGATGATTTCCTTTTCTTCGTCGCTGAGTTTGAGTGTCCGCGCGAGCTGGCCCTGATTCAGATGCGGGGTGAGTTTTTCCAGCACGGCGACCAGTTTCAGAGCATCCTTGTCGCCGGACTTGGCCTTCTTCCCGTCGCGCTGTATGGCTTTCTCCACGGTGGCAAGGTCGGCCAGCGCCAGTTCAGTGACAATAGTTTCGATGTCGGCTAATGGATCAACCTTGCCCGCCACATGCACCACATTGGGGTCATCGAAGCAGCGCACCACGTTGACGATGGCATCGGTCTCGCGGATATTGGCGAGAAACTGGTTGCCCAGACCTTCCCCCTTGGATGCGCCCGCCACCAGTCCCGCGATGTCCACAAACTCGACGATGGCTGGCTGCATGCGTTGCGGCTTGACGATCTTTGCCAACTCGGCCATGCGCGGATCGGGCACCTCGACGATGCCGACGTTAGGCTCGATGGTACAAAAGGGATAATTCTCTGCTGCGATGCCAGCCTTGGTCAATGCGTTGAACAGGGTGGATTTTCCGACGTTAGGCAGGCCGACGATACCGCATTTCAAACTCATGGTTGTTCCTTGATAATAAAGCAGTTGTTATACACACAGATACGGCATTAAAACTGTTTATCGTCTAAATGCTTGGAAGTCAGGCGAGTGTGTGAGGCAAGGTAAAATAGTGCAAAACAGAGCGATTTTTAATGATTTGTACTCGATTTCCCCAAAATTCTACGATAATTATAACACTCACAGATAGTCTGCTCAAAAGCAAAAGGCCGCAGCGAATTGACGGTAGTGTCTCAGTTTGAAATTTTTCTTATATCTTGATATTATGAAAAATGATAATCTATCCATATCGAAGTTTTCCTAACTTAATTAATGAATCAATTTGTCATTGACATCTGACAATGCCTGTGTTACCGTTTTCGATGCGGTGAGCCATTAAAAATGAATGGCCTCTGTTTTTTAGCCACTTAGCCATTAAATTTAGCCGTTAGTCATCTGCGTTTCGCACCTTCGTAATTAGTATTTCGCCTTAGTTTTAGCAGTTAGCATTTGCATTTTTTTGATTGCGTTTAGCTATTATTGTTAGCATTTTTTCGATCAACTCCAAAAATTAAGGAGTGGAAAAATGAGCAATATTAAGCTCGCGCTAAAAATTAGTTCATGCGAACTAATTTTTGAAGTCAGCACAGGTCAAATCACGTTAGTCGTGATTTTACTGAAGATGCTACTTAGCGCACACTAGAAAACGCAGGGCGATGTTTGCCCTGTCAGATTTTGAAATGGACATGAGGAGGTCATACCCCTCATAAAAAAGCAAAGAATGGAAAAGGCGGGATGCATTTGTATCCCGCCTTTATTATTTGTAATTCCGAAAAGCATATAGTTATATTAAGAGGGGAAAAATATGCATGTAGTTGCCGATCTTACAAAAGCCAATCCAGGAACAGAATTATCGGTACTAGAACGAATTCCAAATCTTCAAATTAGTGGCAACATTATCGAGGCAGTAATATACCCAAGACAAAAAATAAATCTTTCTTCCGTCTCTTCGCTTCAATTTACAGAAATAGCAGAAGGCGGAGACCTCGGCAAGCAAGTTGCTGAAAGAATTACTCATTTACTGGCAAATAATAACGAAAGTATTACCGTACTTTCCTTCAATGGATATGTTTTAAATTTAGCTACCAAAATTGATCCTGCCATAATGCATCGCGTGAGTTTTTTACCATGGTCTAGTGCATGGAGAGTGGGCAATACAAGCCAAGGAAAAATTAGCAGCAATAAATATCAAGATGCATCATGGCCTCTTAATAATATCTCAGAAAATGAGACTATGGAGGTGCTAATCAAGGCGCTTCGCGAGAGAAGGGCCTTTAATGAATCCACTTCAATACGAAAAACTGCTATCCGTCCATTGCTTGCGAAGATTGAACCTAGGCTAGATAAACCTAATACAGATCATATATCAGGATTTATTTCTAAGCTGGTCAGTATTGCTGAGCATAAAGGGCTTATAACGACCATTAATCCCGGATTAAATCCAAGTATCTGGCTAAACCAAAGTATCGCCACTCCAGCAATAGCGGTCATACCAAATACAGAAAAAATAAAAAAAGGAGATTTATTTAGCGAAAAATTAAAGCAAGATGGTATGGGACCATTCCCAAATTTCAGAGATGAATTATTTGATGCTATGGATGAATTGGTCAACTCTGATAGCAAGCCAACTTTAACCCATTTGATCCATAACTCAGTAGGTAAAGTTCAGCTAGCTAACGAGAATGAACATAATGGTTTTCATTGGGGAGCTGTTAAGCATTTCATAAGATCGCTTTTGATGCTCCAAGATGTTGCCTTGGATGAATTCGGCAATCCATTCCGCCCTAATTTTTTAAACATGTCTAAAACAGTTCATGCTCTCGCTAAAGACTGGAGAATTAGACTTGACGGAGAACTTATCTTGCATCTACTTAGAAGTGGATGCGAAATCGGCATTAATGATTTTCAAGAATTAATTGGTTCTATTTACAAAACTCGCGAAGAACAATACGAAGATAAACTTAATGCAGTTATTGGGCATTTAAATGCAGTTGGTAAAATTATATGCGATGAAACAACTGACTCGTTGAAACTTGCATCTTGAATTTATAATTAGACGCTAATTTTTATATCTTCTTTTTGTAGCTTCCGCGCTTTGCAGCAACAAGATCAGGAACAAGTGCGGCAATATCAGCAATGCTCCAGAGTTTATCGCTTACGCCAGCCGCCATTGCCGGGGTAGTGTGCAACGATTTATGAATTCGCACAAAGTTGTAGTGCATGAAGTGCAACGCAACCATGTGTTCCAGATTCTCAACCTTCTTGCTGAATCCGTTTGTCAGGCGGGTAAAGCGGCGCATGGACATACGCATGGTTAAATTCTGACGTTCTACATGGCTTGTGGAAACATGCTTCATATCTGGATCGCCCATCTTGACGGTCTTTTCTGCGCCCGTGAATTCTGATGGACTATAGCGGCGTGCATCGTTTGTTGTTTGCCCTTCCGTACCGTAAATCTTCACAAGCTGGGCGAAGTCTATATCACGCCCAAACGCGCCTTCTACGGCATCTACATAGACTTTCAGGCCATCGGTAGTGAGTTGGATGCGCCCAGCCAAACGAGCCTTCAAATCGCCTATAAACGCTTCTGCATATTCGGCGGTACGCTTGCCAACCGCAAATGATGGAACGAGCTTTGTATCAGGGTCAATTGCAACCCACGTCCAAACATCGCCATGACCTAAAACGCCCTCATGCTCCGGCGCTACGTTCTTTTGTTTGCAATAGCAGAATGCCCAGATTTCATCGCACTGGATGCGCTTGCAAGTCAGGTTACGCATGGCCTTGTCCTGATACTCACTACAGGCCATGCCAACATCTATAAGTAGCTTGGTAACGGTGTTGATTGAACAATCCGCAATGCGGGAGGTGGCGCGCATGGAGTTGCCTTCAACCAGCAGGTTAATGATCTGTGTGCGCTTTTCAATTGGCAGGACGTTCATGGCAACCCCTTAAG
>Ga0302274_10003294_pt1 | contig 14446 bp, 12 predicted proteins | sample III_Bog_N2_1_FD_198755 | JGI IMG/M metagenome (GOLD analysis project Ga0302274, IMG submission 198755) | Peat permafrost microbial communities from Stordalen Mire near Abisko, Sweden - III_Bog_N2_1 | ecosystem: Environmental > Terrestrial > Soil > Wetlands > Peat | place: Sweden: Abisko...
AAGCCACGTAAACTTGTCCGCCGATATCCTGAATCCCAAACGGAGCGAAACCGGCAGGCAGCTTTGTATCCGTAAACGACGTCACAAAATTGAATTTTCCGTCGTAGACGTCGACCTTATTGTTGGCCACATCGGCGGCATACAAGAAGTTGCCCGAGGGATGGCTGGTAATCGCCAGTCCTGTATAAACGGCGCCCGCCGACGAGTTATTAACCCCGATCAACGCATTGTTCGGATCGAAGTGTGACCATCCGCTGATCGTCCCATCGAGCGTGGCGAACAAGAACGCCGAGGTCCAGCTGTCGATCTGGAATTCCGTCGATCCGTTGTAGACAATTCCTGTCGGTGTTCCCACCCCAGTGCCAGAAGCTGTCGGGATCGTCACCACTAACCCCTGCTTCGCTCCCGTCCCGGTGTAAAGCGTCGACAGTCCTGTACCCTCGTCGCTCAGCCAGAACGGGCTGCTGGGGCCAGCCGCCAGTCCCCACGGGTTGATCAACTGGGTATCGCCCTTCTTGCCTGTGTTTTTGACCAGCGTGGTCGCCTCATAAGATTGTCCGCAAACCGCCAGCGCTGTTCCGGACAACAGCGGCAATGCAAGCGCAAACAGGGCAGCGGCAGATAGCTTGTAACGTAGTGATCGAGACATACAGAAACTCTCCTTCAAAACTTGGGATGGCGGCGTGGCCAAGCGCCACGCCTGCCCGCGCACGATCAAAAAAACCGATTCATGCGGCGAGGAGAACGTTATCTGTAGATGGAGAAGGACTTGTCAGGAAGAAGTCAGTGATTTGTAAACTTCTTGTAACGACTCGACGAAGACGGGAATAAATCTGGAAGAGGTTAAACCGGGGGGGAACAGGGTCACAAGAAATCACAAGTAAAAAGAGCAGCAGGAAATGCCCAGGGGACGCCCTCGCCCTTCGACCCTGTTCCAACGGCTAGATTGCACCCAACCGCAAACTACTGTGCCGCTTCCAACAACCCCTGTTCGGCTTTTTCCTGGCATTCAATGCAATGCCGAGTCCAGGGCACCGCCTCCAGTCGCTTGGCATTGATCTCTTTGCCGCAGGAGACGCACTCCCCAAAGCTGCCTTCGCGGATCCGGGCCAGCGCGCCATCCACCATATTCAACAATTGCCGGTCGTTATTGCTTTGGCTGAAAAGGAATTCCTTGTTATACGAACTGGCGGCGCGATCGGCAACGTCCTGGGTCGCTTCATCATCCGCGGTGCGCCCATCCTGCTGGTTGCGGACAACCATCGTGCGCAACTCGTTGCGCCGGACTTCCAGTCTTTTTCTAAAAGTTTCGAGCTTTTTCTTTTCCATGATTGCCAACCCCAAATCGCCACCTGCCACAGCTAACTCAAATCACTGCCCGCAAATGCCGCACGTCTAAGATGCGAAGTCGAGCCCCACAGACTCGCTCGGCACCTTGAAGCCAAACAGTTATCGTAAGCGCCAACAAGTTCACGCGTCAAATGCGTGGATTACTTCCTGGACCATCGTGCCTTTCGTGGTTAACGGGTTTAAGGTTTGTTCCCGCTCTGCGCCGGCGCCGGATACTCCGGTAGTTTCTGTTTTGCCGCCTGCGTCCGCTTCACCTGCAACTCATCAAACAGCAACGCCGGACTCGCCACGCTGAACCACACCGGCTCCGACCGATCCTCGATTGCTGGAGCCGTCCCCGCCGCGATCAGATCGCCGCGCATCGACCGTACATCGAGATCTCCAAATACTCCGCCGCGCACCAGTTCTTCATGCCCATCCTTCGTCCATACACGATAAAGCAGTCGCGGCTCGAATCGCGGACCCATCGTCGCCACATACAGTCCGTAAGGCAAATCGCGCTTCTTACAAAGTTCGATCAACCGTGCTTTCAACCCATCATCCGGCTGCGGATCGGTAGACTGAAAAATCAGGTTTCCGGGATAAGGCGACGGCTTGCCGCCAGCGGCCGCGCGTCCGTGACCGTTCGAAGTCGGAAAATCGCGAATCGGCTGCCGTCCCACCAGATACGACGCCAGCTGCCCTTTTTCAATCAGCGAAACTCGCTGCGCCTTTACACCCTCATCGTCCAGCGTGTAGTTGCCGAACAACGCCTGCCCTGCAATCGTAGAAATCGTCGGATCATCGAATACATTTATGAAGTCCGGCAGCACCCGCGACTTGTAGCTGCTGGACCACAATCCCGTCGTACGCGCATTCTCCCCAAGCTTCGGCTTGCGTCCCAGGACATTCGGTTCCACTAGTTCGCTTACCACCGAGGCCGCCGCATCATTCGAAAACAACACAGGCCCTCGGTACTCCTCATCGGCCACCGGAGCCTCACGCAGCAGTTTCAACGAATCGCGTAGCTTGTCAGTGGTCTTCATAAATTCAGCGCGTGTCGGCAACTCTTTCAGATCGTTCCCCTGGTCGGCGTGCGAGCGCTGCAATAACATCCCATCCGCGGCCTGCGTAGACCCCGAAACGGATAAAACGTAATGCGTGCTTCCCGAACGGGAAATCGTCCCTTCCGAATTCACGAAGTACCGGTTTTCAACCGTAAAGCGTAACGAAGAATCGAAGCTCTCAATCGCGGGATCGCTGCGATATTCCCCCGACGCTTCTTCCAGCAATCGAATCCATGGCGAAAAGTCGTTCGTCGAAAAATGCGCCAGCGCCCCCACCGATTCCACCGCATCCGTCTTCGCAAAGTCGTCCACCTGCTCATCGACCTTCAGTTGTTTCAGAGCCGCCTGCTTCGCGGACAATGATTCCGTCGCCGACTTATAAGCCCTGTCAGTCGCGAGCCAGACGCGATGCCGGATCGCAAACACGTCATTGTCCGACGGAACCAAATCGACCGTACCTTCTCCCGTGCCGTAAAAACTATCTTGCTTGTAGTCGCCCACCCGCACCACCACACGCAGTAACCGCCCGTGATCCCGTTGTTGCCCGCGCAGCGCCCCAAAAACTGCGCTCGCTTCGACTACGTCGATCTCCGTAACCCGGTACTCGATGTAATACGGAGCCGCCACGTTAGCCAGTTTCAGATTGGCTTTCGACCGGTCCATCTCCTCGCCAAGCGCCCGCAGGACTGGATCGTCAGAGGCAGAATCCGCCGCGCGTGCCAACGATGCCACCGTGCAAATCAGCAACCAGCAACAAAATCCAAGAACTAGCTGTCGCCGCTTCATCGTCCACCTCTCACGCCATCCATCGCTCCCGGCGGAGGCGGAAGAATCGGAGGCCGCGTGTCTCCATACTTCCTCTTCTGCACTTCCATCTCCGAGAACAGCATCGCCGGAGACGCTGCCGAGACCGGTACGCTCCCCGACTCTGCCCCGCAGATGCCGTTAAACACACTCGTCGTATCGCCCGTCGCCGCGATCTGCGTCAACACCGTCAGCGGAGTCCCCACGATATCCACGCCCCGCACCAGTTCATCCGGACGCCCGTCGGCATACACGCGCCACACCATCACCGGCAGCACCTGAAACGCCTGCGGCATTTCCCGCGTTGTCAAGGTGAACCCGCCCTGTATGTCTTCAAAGTACAGTCCGTACGGTTTGCCCTGCTTCTTGATCTCGTCGATAAACCGCAGGCGCAATTGCCCATCCGGTATGGTTTTCGATGATGTCACGATCAGATTGCCTTGCCGCCCCACCGGCATCATTCCTTCTTGCGACCGCCCGTGGCCGTTCGAGTTGCTGAAATTCTTTACCGGCATACGCCCCATCAGAAAATTTTTCAGAATGCCGTCCTTCACTACTTCGACCCGCGACGCCGGACTTCCCTCATCGTCATACCGATAAAATCCTGACAGTTCCGTGCCGCCTAAACTTCGCATCGTCGGATCGTCCGTGACGCTTAGAAAATCCGGCAGAATCTTTTCGTTGATCTTCTTAGTGAAGGTCTGCCCCTCGTCGCGTCCCCGCTGCCGTTGTCCCTCCACGCGATGCCCCAGCACCTCATGAAAGAAAACCGCAGCAGCCCGTCCGGAGAGTAACGCCGGCCCGCTATACGGCTCGGCCAAAGGGGCAGCCCGCAGCGCGCTCAAATCGCCCGCCATTTTCTTGGCGCTGGCCTCGACTTCGGCCTGCGACGGCACTTTCGACGGATCGGAGAACTGAAACGTCTCCACCCGCATCAACTGCATGCCGTCATCCGCCAGCGTTTCGGCCTCGATCATTACCCGGAAAATGGCGTCGGAAGTAACCACTCTCGTTCCTTCCGTAGACACCAGATAGCTGCTTCCTTTCGACGCGCTCATAAAAACCAGCGACTCTTCCACCTGCGGATACTGCCGGAAGCACGCCGAATAACGCCGCGCCAGATCTTCCCAGGCCCTTTGCTCGGGAAATTTCACCGTCGAAGCCTTCTCCACGTAATTCGAAGCCTTCTCCTGTGAGAAATCAGGAGAGTCGTCCTCGTCCTTCGCCCGCACCGCGTCTTTCGTCTTCACGTTCGCCAAGCTTTGGCGCGCCTTCCGATACTCCTCATAGGTCAGTTTCCACAAAACGCGTGCGATCGCATCCGGATCATCCTGCTGCGGCAAATGGCCGGAAGTGATTCCCGAAATCCGGTCCTGCCCATGCGTATTGTCGAGCGCCGGCGTCCCGATCCGCATATTGACGTCGGCGGAGCGATGGCTCGTATGCGAGGAAGTCAAGATCCCGCCTTGTGCGCTTAGAATCACCAGCGACTCGCCCTCGGTCACGTCGTAGCTGGTGAAATAAGGCGCAGGGTCCTGCTTTGCCAGCTCGGTTTGCCCCCGATGCAGCTCCTTTTCCATGGTCGCCAGAAGAAGGTCATTCGAAGAGCTGGAAGGCGCAGCCTTTTGAGCGTTCAAGGGCGTCCCGAATAGGGCAACCACCAACACCATTAAGGCCAAAAGAACCAGGCGGGAAACAGCTTTTTGGGATTTCATTAGAAACCGCGAGTGTACAGCAGTGCGTCCAACAAAAAAAGCGGCCCCTTTCGGGGCCACCCTTTCAAAGAGGCTAAATGGCGGGTTTCAGAGGAAACAAGTTTGACGCCGCTCCCGGACAAAGGAACGGACAGTGTGAGATGTCGAGAACATCGAGAGTGAAGTGTGTTCCAACGGTTGCGGCCTCTTCAGTACCCACAAACCGAGCATTTCCCGCACCAAATTGGTAAACCTACCCACTTTGCAGTGCCATTTCGGGAACCTGTTCAAAATCACGATCTTAGGGTAAACGCCTTAGACGCAGACAATCGCTTCTGCCTCACTGCGGTGGCGATCAGGTGCAGATTCCTGCACTTCGATGAAAAGCTAGTTCCCGCCCTCTCGCCGGACAAAAGCAAAGCCCCCTCGCAAGGGGGCTTTGCAACATCTCTTTTCGTCTAGCTGTCGCCCGCCACGGTGCGAACCTTCCCCGGCAGGAAATGGTACGGCGGCCACGGTCCCGTAACTACCATCTGGCAATTCTTCAACTGTTTGGCGGCCGTGCTGTAGCGGTTCTGGTACTTTTCGATCGATTTGGTATCGATCAGGTGGGCGATGTCGAGCAGCATCCCGTCGGCATCCACCTTCTTGCAGCTAACCTCTTCTTCCAAGGGATTGAATAACTTATGGACTTGAACGGATAGCGCTCGTGCTTTAGTCTGCCGCTCCCGCTCCCGCGAAGCCTTCTCCCGCAGCTTTAACAGATATTCCCGGCCAACCGTATCCGGAAGCACAATCTCTTCCATGTTTCCGCGGGTTGAACCGTCCCGAACCGTCAATTTGATTCGCATCTCAGACTTGCCGCGCAGTCGGGCAACACTCTCACAAAAAGTCCGCCGATTCGATCGAACGGCCTGCCGAATCGCGTCTTCTGTGTCGAAAATCGTCCCAAATCGGAAAGGAAGCACGGTCGCCGTTCGGAAACTCTGGCTAACCACACGGGCATGCTCCAACACCGACTTTTCATCGAGTTTGGAGGCCGCGCGGTCAAATTCGCTGACAATTACCGCGAATTCTCCGCTGGGATAACTCATTACGGGAGCGGCATTGACTCCCTGAATTCCTTCTAAAACAAATGGGCGGCGGGCCCGAACACCACCGGCTAGCGTCGGATGTTCGGTAAGGCAGTACGCGTACCACGACATGCATTCTCTCCGAATTGCACCGGGGCTTTAGGCCACCCCTTTAGATTTTCGTGACAAGCTTAGGGCTGCGTGTTCTACCTGGAAGTTGTGGTTTGTTAAGACTAGGTGAATGCAAGAAACCGCATCCAAAGTCATACTACTTCTGGTTTGCGTAATTTGCAACCTTTGTTATGGTCGAAGCATCGCTCGCAACCACTTTTTCCTGGAGTTACTCGGCAGGACCTTCATTGACCAACAAAGTGCTGTACCTGCGGGCTGAATTCCCGCTACCAATATCGCCCTGAGTCACCATTAAATCGATTAAGTCTATGATTTCGGCTTCGCTGCGGCTGCACGCTCTTGCAAAGCAATCGTCACCGCCCGCAACATGTCGCCCGCTGGTGCAGGTTTCCCTGTCCATATTTCGAACTGCCGCGCCGCCTGCTGCACAAACATTTCTACTCCCGGAATCACCGCGATTCCCTTGCTCCGCGCTACCCGCAGCAAGTGCGTTTCAACCGGATCGTAGACCATGTCAAAAACCACGCGAGCCTGTATCTCTTCATCTTTCAGCGGACTATCCTTCGTATTCCCCATGCCGACCGGCGTCGCATTAATAATTACGTCAAAGCTTAGTTTTCGGAGATCGGCGCGTTTCACCGTGTGTGCCTTCGCCTGTCTCGCCAGTTTCTGTCCCTTCACCGATGTTCGATTCATCACCCAAACGTCCGCGCCCCGTTCTTTCAATCCAAAGACGGCCGCCCGCGCCGCTCCGCCCGCTCCCAGCACCAGCACCTTCGCCTTCTCAATCGTCAGCCGTTGTTCCAGCGGACGCACCACTCCCGCTATATCGGTATTGAACCCATACAACTTGCCTTCTTGTCCACGCACGACCGTATTACACGCCCCGATCTTCGCGGTATGGGCATCCGTGTTATCCAGATAGGGCAGGATCGCCTGCTTATATGGCATCGTGATGCTGAAGCCGTGCAGCGGAATTTCCCTCACGCAGTGCACTAGATCCTTCAACGTTTTCGCGTGTAGCGGAACATAAACGCCATTTACGTTCTCTCGCCGCAATGCCGTATTCATGATCACGGGAGAAAGCGAGTGTTCGATGGGATCGCCCGCCACCCCATAGACGCGTGTCGCCGCATCGACTTGTTCAAGCCGGTAAATGCTGCGTAGTTCCCCCGCGCTCACCTGCCCCGGAGCCGTCTTCAACTCAGCATTAATCGCGCCAAAAGTGAAAGCACTTCCCGCCCGCACCCCCAACACGCGGCTGATGATTCCCTGCTCGCCCATGCATAGTCCCACAAGCGCATGTTTGTTGCTCTCCGTCTGCAGAAACTTCATCATCGTCACATTGTCGGAGAGCGTCGTCGCCGTCGAAACTACTTTGTAATAATCCGCCGGGATCTTCAGCATCTGCTCCAGCGTTTCGTCCAGCTTCCGCGTCCCTCGAAAATCATGGAACGACAAAATCAGTCCGGCGCGGTTGCGCAAGCGTGTGATGGCTTCCGCCTTCAACTTCTGTGCGCTCTGCAACTCCAGGTCAACCAGTTGGCAGCCCGCAGCATGCGCCTTGGTCAGTACTTCCATTTGGGACGCAAGTGACCCTTTGAACTTTCCACCACTTTCCACCCGGCGGCAGGTTCCGATTGCCGTCACGTATTGATGGGTCTCGAGAAAACGATGAACCTTCGTGAGCGCAGCGCTGGGCTGCTTCAGATAGTCCAAACGAAACTCAAGAAACGGGTTATCCCGCGCCATAAGTTCCGCCGTCTCAAGCATCTGCTCTACGGTCTCGCCACTTAGGGCCAGACAGACCTTAGACAGGCGCGTGGGCAGAAAGCGGGGCGCGAGAGTGGACGAAAAAGCCAGGGCCATTTGTTTCAACAACCATTTTCGAACGACGGCGCGATATTACAGGGCTGCACGCCCAGATGCAACATCAGCCTGATCGAACTCCCCCCAGCACTTTGGGAGCGCAGGGGTCTCTACACGATCGTAACCTTGACCCTGCACCCCCCGCTTGTTACTTTTCGGCTGTAACCCTTGTCTTCCTAAACAGTTAGATGAAAGACAGCTGGGGCAGCCCGAAGTGAATTGGAGTCGGAGATAACATGAAGAAAACAGGACTGTTATTGCTACTTATTACCCTGACCGTGCCCTTCGCTTTGGCGCAACAGGCAGTCACACCCACCACTCCCGACGCCGCCGGTATTGTCGAGACCTCGGTGAACATGCCCTTCGTTCGCTTCCAGACGCCCACCGCCGCAGATATCTATTGCGCCGGATTTATCACCAAAGATCGCATCCCCGACGCCAATTACGTGAACGGTGGCATGGAAACGCCAACCTCGACCAAATTCGAGCGCGGCGAAATAGTCTATCTCGCTGGCGGCGGCTACCAGGCCGGCCAGCTCTACTCCATCGTGCGCGAAATGCGCGATGTCAACGAGTATGAAATTTATCCCGGTGAGCGCAAAATCCTCGCTGCTACCGGACGTCCCTATGGCGAAATCGGTCGCGTCCGCATCGTCGATACACGCAGCCACAGCGCGATTGCCCAAGTCGAATTCAGCTGCGACCCGATCAACCCCGGCGATGTTGCCGTTCCCTTCGTGGAAAAGCCGCCCGTCACCTTCCGTGTTCCCGGACACTTTGACCGATTCGCTCCCGCGAACGGAAAACTCAGCGGTCGCGTTGTTCTGGGCAAGGATTTCGACAGCATCCTCGGCACCGGTATGAAGCTCTATCTGAATATGGGCTCCAACCAGGGCGTGAAGGTCGGCGACTATTTCCGAGTCGTTCGTTCCTACACCGCCACCCTGGAAAACCCGGTCGACTCGCTCTCCTTTGCCGCGCGCACCTCCGAGGACACGCAGGCCCGTCCGCCTTCCTTTGAGGCGAATCGCTTCACCAGGACCAAAGGCCCGAACATTCACGTCCGCGACCTGCCCCGGCGTGCAGTTGGTGAAGTAGTTGTCCTGAGCGTGACGCCAACTTCCTCCTCAGCCATGGTCGTATTCGCTCTTGAAGATGTCTACGCTGGCGATGGAGTCGAACTGGACGAGCAACCGTAAGCAACGCCACAACAAATTTTCAAAATCGTACTAAGAACTAGGGAGAAGAGAAAAACTCTTCTCCCTTTTTCTTGCGCGATCCGGGAAATGTCGAAACGCCGCCGGTCATCGACGCGACACAGTTTGGTCGGAACGTCCTGTGATTGATTTCGGATCAGGAAGCAAAGGCAAGATGCGGCCCGTGCTTTTCAATCGGGAAAGTCAGTCTAGCGGAAGTACTGGATTTTAGGGTTGCCCGGGATCATCGCTCCCCCGACAATGAGTAACACAATTACGATAGCAAGTGCCATGTTGCCCCCACCCCTCGCGATCAAAAGTAGAACCACGTTTCCTGAGCTTACGCGGTGATCCTGAGAAGGCAAGTTACTCAAGTACAAAACGCTCTTAAACTTGGATGCAAAATCCAAAAGAAACGTATTCGTTTATCGAAAAGGTGCCCACCCTCGTGAATTGTCACTCCCAGCGGAGCGAGGGATTTGTAGTTTGCCGCAAAAATCGATTCTAACTTTCACCCCGGGCCGTTAGACGCCTGTATCCCCGTCCGAAAACACCTCAGCCGTGAAAGCCTCAACAATTGCGCCACGCCTCCACGCATCCAGCGGCAACCCCGCCTTGCGGCAAGTTTGCTCCAGAAATGTCTCCCGGTTCCAACCCTGCTCCACTGGAACTTGCGGCAAAAGCAGTCCACGCCGGTTTCCCATCGAGATCACCAATCCGTCGCGGCCTACCTCCACCGCTTCAGGATCAATCGCCACCACGCGCGAGAGCACGCTGAGCGATACTTCCAGCTTCAACGCTTCTTCCCGACTCACGGGTGAGAAGCGGGAGTCCTCAAACGCCGCCGCCCGCGCGGTTTCCGCCACGGCTCGATACAACGGCATGACGGCTGCGGCATAGCCCACGCATCCGCGAAGATTTCCGTCGCTATAGAGCGTTGTGAAAACGCCGCGCGGCTCGTCCAATCCAGCAACGCCAGGAGTCGTCGTCGAAAGGCTCTTCCCGGAGGAGTCCGATTCGACGAACAAAACAATAGCGTCGTGTGCAATCTGCAACAAAGTCCGGCGTTGTTCGAAAGTGAATTCGGATCTGGGCAGCGCGACGCCGTTTTTCTCAATCGGCCAACGCGCAGAAGCGGGTTCAGACAGCTTGGACATCGCTTTTTCTCCGTCGCGAGAGGACGAAGCTCCGGCGCCGCCGCTTTTCCGACTTGCGGTCGATTCGCGACCAGAAAGCAATAAAGTAGTCGACCGCAGACACCAGCGAAAGCAGAATCATGAACCAGATTGCAACCCACGCAATCCAGTGCACCGGAAAAACATAAAAACTGTAAATCGGCCACTCGTGCCATCGCCGCGCCAGAATGACAGCTACCACCGAGATAATCTGGACCAGCATCTTGAATTTGCCCAGTTCACTGGCTTGAATTGTGAAACCTTCCGAGGCCGCGATCGACCGCAGTCCGCTCACCAGAAACTCGCGCCCAATCACAACCACCGCCATCCAGGCTGGCACCAGCGCTGGATTGAACTGCACCAGCGTGATGAACGCGGCCGCCACCAGCAACTTATCCGCCAGCGGATCCAGCAGCATCCCCATGGTCGTAATCTGCCCGCGTTTGCGCGCCAGATATCCATCAATGCCGTCTGTAATCGACGCCAGGATAAAGACAGCCGACGCCAGAATTTCTCGCTCTCCCGTGCGCTCATTTGCAAACCGCGGTGTGCAAAGAATCCATATCAGCAGAGGAATTGCGGCAATACGAGTAAGCGTGATGGAGTTGGGAAGGTTCACGCGATGAATGGACCAGGGCCGCAGTGGGCGGACAATGTGATTATCCTCTACATCCGAGGCCATGGCAACGCACAGCCGTCCCCTTATTAGCTCAGTTTCACAGAAAGACGATGAAATACCAGGTCATGCAAAATCGTGAACTATCCTGGTTCAAGGTTTTTTCTTTGTGTGCCTTCAAGACCTTCGTGGTTGACGCCCTTCGCAAAAAACTGAGCCACTGCCCTGTACCAACTTGGGAAAAAGCCCGCCATAGACCACACTTCGACCTAACCAAAGCCCCTAGCGGCTCTCCTATGACGCCTTTGTCTCCAACCCCTTCAGCAACCCCGCCGCCATTTCCCCGACGTTGCTGTGTTCTGGAACCGCGCCATTCGGTGTCAGCTTGTTGACCAGTGTCGGCAACAGCTGCGCAATCGCCGTCCCGGCTGCATCCGGAGAGATTCCCACTTTCGCCGCCAGGGCATGAACCTGCCCGCTGCCCAGCACCTGATGAACCTGGTCGGAAGAAATCGGCGCGTTCGCCCCTGTGCTCACCCATGAAGCGACCAACCCGCCCATACCGTTGTCGTGGAAAGTCTGCACCAGGCCTTGCAGTCCGCCCGGACGATTTTGAATCATCTGTAACAACTCCGATGCCAGACAATCCGCGGTAGCGCTCGGCGCCGTGCTTCCCGTTGTTCCCGTTGTCGCTCCGCCCGCTGAGCCGCCTCCAATTTTGCTCAATGCTTCACTTTCCAAACTATCCAATAGACCCATAAATATCCCCTTAAGATTTTGTTTGCGAGTGGGCGTGGCTCAAAGCCAAATCCGCCAAGGTTCTTCTTGGCGTACTCTGCGTCTCGGCGGTGAACACTTACTTCTGTTTCGCAATTACCTTGTCCGCGATCTTCTTATAAGTGGCTGCCGGAACAATTTTCTTACTCAGAAGCTGGCTCTTATTCGCATAAGGACGCCCGTCGATGATCTTCTGCGAGTACGCCGGCCCAATCCCGGGCAACGCCTCAAGCTGGTCCTTCGTGGCTGAGTTGATGTCGACCAGAGCAGCCTTGCTTGTTCCCGTTGTCGCGCCCGCCGGAGCGGCTTTGGCGTCTTGCGCCGCTGCGATTCCACTCATCAAGCTCAATGCTAGAATGCCTGCGGCAATTGCGGACATCACCGACCTAAAACTAGTTTTCTTTGTCATGGCTCTCCTTATTCCTTATGAGCTGCCTTATACCCGGCGGCCTTCGCCTCCGATTCCGTCATGAACTTTCCTGCCTTCGTTTTCCCATACCAGCGGCCGCCTTTGTGATACACGCCGCTGTCGGTGTTCACCCAGACCTTGCCGCTCGCTTTCGCCGCGGCAATGTCCTGGCTGGAAGCTGCACCTGCCGTCTTGGTGGTCGGCTTGGGTGCTGCCGTGTTGCCGGAGGGCGCCGCGGACTGCGGAGTTGCGCTCGGACTATCCGGCCCTTTTGCCGTAGCCGAACCCATATTATTTGTGCTCGCCTGCGCCCTCGACAAAACCGGCGAAACACCCATCGCCAGCGCAAGCCAAAAAACGAACACCCACGAGCAGAATCGCCGGGAAGCTTGATTCATATTTCCTCGCACCTCTTGCCTACGCGTAAATCCCGCGCTGCTTGATCGTATACGCCACCCGATCAATCGCCAGCATGTAGGCTGCGATCCGGTTATTCACCGCATGCGTCTCCGCATACCGCACCACGTCGTCGAACGCGGTAATCATGATGTCCGACAACCGCTCGTTCACTTCCGACTCTTTCCAGAAATACCCCTGGCGATCCTGCACCCACTCAAAATAAGAAGTGGTCACCCCGCCCGCATTCGCCAGAATGTCGGGAATCACAAAAACTTTTTTCTCCGCCAGAATATCGTCTGCCGCCGCCGTCGTCGGACCATTTGCCCCTTCCGCCAATATCTTGCACTTCACCCGATCGGCATTCTGGCTGGTGATCACGTTCTCCGTCGCCGCCGGGATCAGAATGTCGCACTCCATCAGCAGAAGATCGGCTGGATCGTGTACCTCCGCCTCCGGGAAACCGTGAATCGTCCCATTCCGCTGCCGGAACTCCCACAACGCTTCGCAATCGATTCCATCTTTTTTGTACAGTCCGCCACCCACTTCCACGATCCCGGTGACCTTGTATCCTGCCTCGGACATCAAGCGCGCAGCGTTCGAACCGACATTCCCGAACCCTTGCACGATGACGCGCGTCGTTTCCCGATTCAACTTCAGTTTCTTGATCGCCTGCTCACACACCATCAACACGCCGCGCCCGGTCGCCTCGCGCCGCCCGCGCGACCCTCCAATATTGATCGGCTTGCCCGTTACCACCGCCGTCACCGTCTGTCGCATGTGCATGGAGTACGTGTCCATGATCCAAGCCATCGTCTGCTCGTTCGTATTCACGTCCGGAGCCGGCACATCTTTCTCTGGCCCGATGAACTCGAATAACTCCGCCGTATACCTCCGCGTCATGCGCTCCAACTCGCCCTGCGACATCTTGTGCGGATCGCAGATGATTCCGCCCTTCGCCCCGCCAAACGGAATATTCACCACCGCGCACTTCCACGTCATCCAGCTCGCGAGCGCCCGCACTTCGTCCAGATTTACATCCGGCGCGTAGCGCAACCCGCCCTTCGCCGGACCGCGCGCAATCGAATGCTGCACCCGGAACCCAGTGAATACTTCCAGATGTCCGTCATCCATCATCACCGGTATGTGGACAATGATCTCCCGGCTCGGACTGCGCAGTACCTTCCACAACCCGTCATCAAGATTCAGTTTGCGCGCCGCCAAATCAAAGCGCGCCGCTTGCGCCTGCCAGGGATTAGTCTCCTGCTCAAGATCCACTACTGCCGTCATAAAAGTCTCCGCATCATGGCGTTTTTTCGGCTTCTCCGGTTATCTTCCGGGCCTCGCAAAGTATATTGCCGCTCCGAACGCTAGGCAAGCGAGGGAGTCACCCATCGAGCATCGCGGTACTGAACTGCGACTACCCAGGCGCGTACCGACTCGCTTCCTTATAATGAGTCGAAATAATGATTCGCACGCACGTATGATCCGTCCTGACTACAAGCAGTTCGCGCGCCTCGCTCGCGAAGCGACGCTCGTGCCTGTGGCGAAGTCTATCTCCGCTGACTTGCTCACTCCCGTCTCCGCCTTCCTCGCCATCGCCGAAGACGAGCCCGACGCCTTCCTTCTGGAATCTGTCGAAGGCGGCGAAAAGATTGGACGCTACACCTTCCTCGGTGTCCGCCCGTTCCTCCGCCTACAGTCGCGCGGTCCGAACATCACCATCGAGCGCGGACGCACCCTCGAGCATCGCACCGGCAACGTCTTCGACGTCATAAAGACGCTCCTCCAGCAATACCGCCCCGCCACCATCGACGGACTTCCTCCCTTCACCGCCGGAGCCGTCGGCTACTGCGCCTACGACATCGTCCGCCGCCTCGAGAACATCGGAGACCACGCCCTCGACGAC
>Ga0302274_10003300_pt1 | contig 14436 bp, 7 predicted proteins | sample III_Bog_N2_1_FD_198755 | JGI IMG/M metagenome (GOLD analysis project Ga0302274, IMG submission 198755) | Peat permafrost microbial communities from Stordalen Mire near Abisko, Sweden - III_Bog_N2_1 | ecosystem: Environmental > Terrestrial > Soil > Wetlands > Peat | place: Sweden: Abisko...
CGCTGGCTCCATTCCCCCGCCGCGTCGTAATCCCCGCCACGGTATTTCCACAGCGCGATGGGCATCAGCGCCCATGGCGAAACCGGGCCTTTCGCCGCCGGGCCGAGATGAGATTCTTGATAATCCCCCATCGGTTTCAAGGCCGTCATCTGCGGCTGGCTCAGGGGCAGTTCCAGGCAGGTGACCATGATGGTTTGATGCTCCAAAGTGGAATAATTCGTCGCCGCCATCCGCCAAAAATCCGCATAGGCTGCGCGATCATGACTTTCGGCCAGCACCACGCCGCAAGCCTCATAGTCGAGGGCGATTTGAATCGCATTGGCCAGCTTGTCAATTTTAATGAGCGCCGTATAGCGTTCCGCCGCCTGCGGCCAGCTGCCGCGCAGCGCGAGCCACTCACCCACGGACCGGAACGCCGACACCCCATCCAGCGAGGGATTGGACGGAAAGGCCTTCAGTTGTTTGAGGGTTGCATCCGCCTCCTCGAAATTTCCCTGGCTCACGAATACCGCAGCCTGCGTGATTTTACCCCGGTCTTCCGCTTCCGTCCGCAGTCGGGCTTCCTGTTCGCGCGCATTGCGCTCTTGCAAACGCGCTTCGCGTTCACGGAAAAACAGCCAGGTGGACAACCCCAGGCCGATGAGCAGGGCGGCCGCCACCGCACCCGCGGCGGCAAAAAACAGCTGGTTGCGGCGCACGAGTTTTTTCAGCCGGTAAACCTGGCTCGGCGGCCGCGCCACCACCGGCTCATTGTCAAGATAACGCTGGATGTCCTGCGCGAAACCGTTGGCGGTTTCATAACGGCGGTCCCGGTCTTTTTCCAACGCCTTCATCACGATCCAGTCCAAATCCCCCTGCAACTGGGCAATCAATTTCGGCGGCTCGGTGTGGCGCTGGCCGGCAATATGCCGCAGCGCCGTCGGCGGCAGCGCCGTGATCATCGTCGAGGGTAGCGTCGGCTCCTGCTCCAGCAGCGTCCGCCGCATTTCCTGCAGCCCCAACGGCAGCGGCACCTTCGTGGCAAACGGCGTCCGGCCCGTCAGCAATTCATATAACAGCACGCCCAGGCTGTAGATATCACTGCGGGTGTCCACGTCCAGGCCGCTGATGTCCGCCTGTTCCGGGCTCATGTAGGCCGGCGTGCCGACAAACTGCTCGGCCGCGGTAAACAAGGTGTTGTCCGTCAGCCGCCCCGCCGTCGCCTTGGCAATGCCGAAATCAATCACCTTCGGCACCGGCACGCCGTCGTGCAGCGTCACCAGAATGTTCGATGGTTTGATGTCCCGGTGAATCACGCCTTTTTGATGCGCGTGCTGAATGGCGCGGCAAACCTGGATGAATAATTTCAGCCGCTGATGGGTGTTGAGATGGTCCTTGTCGCAGTATTGGGTGATCCGGATGCCGCGCACCAGCTCCATCACGAAAAAGGGCCGGCCGGTCTCCGTCGCCCCCGCGTCCAGCACGCGCGCGATGTTGGGATGATCCATCATCGCCAGGGCCTGCCGCTCCGCCTCGAAACGGGCGATGACATTTTTGGTGTCCATGCCCAGCTTGATGACTTTGAGCGCCACCTGCCGCCGCACCGGCTTTGCCTGTTCGGCCAGATAAACCACCCCGCAACCGCCCTCGCCAATGATTTGAAGCAACTGGTAGGGGCCCACCCGGCGGCCCGGCGGCTCGTGCCCCGCCGCATCGGGATGAATCTCGGCGGCCGCCTCCTTGAGCGCGCCCGCCGCCTGCGCGTCCAATTCGGGCCCGTTCACCGCCGCCCGGCATTGGTCAAAATATTGCTCGGCATCGGCGTCGGCCCGCAGCAACTCCTCCACCGCCGCCGCAAGGAAGGATCGGCGAGGTTCAAGGCGGCGACCAGCACCGCCTCTTCCAGCTGGGCATCCGGGTTCATTGATTCTGCTGTTGAATCCAGTGGAATAATTTGATCCGGGCGACCACCCAATGCCGTTTCACCGTGCGCAGACTCAGGCCGAGGTTTTCCGCCGTTTCTTCATTCGTCAGCCCGCCAAAAAATTTCAGCGAGACAATCCGCGCCTTTTGCGGGTCCTCGGCCTCGAGGCGTTGCAGCGCCTCGTCAATCATCAGGATATGTTCATCCAGCGTGGCGGCGGTGATCTCCAATTCCTCCATCGGCACCCGCTCCTGGCCGCCGCCGCGTTTCAAGGCGGATTTGCGCCGGGCGTTGTCAATCAGGATGCGGCGCATCGCATCCGCCGCCGCGCCAAAAAAATGCCGGCGATTGTTCCACGTCCGGTCGCCCGCCCCGACCAATTGCAGCCACACCTCATGCACGAGCGCCGTTGGCTGCAACGTGTGCCCGGCTGCCTCCTGGGCCATTCGCGCTGCCGCCAGCCGGCGCAATTCGTCATAGACCAGGGGGAATAAGGCTTCCGCCCCCTGCTGTTCGCCACGACCGACGGCTTCGAGTATCTGCGTTACTTCGCTCATGGATTTCAATTGAACGTAGCAAAGCGTGCCGCCGGAGCCCATTCAAAAATCGGCGAAGCCCAGGTTGGGTTTTGCCGCCGCCGCGTATGCTCCCCTGTTTGGGGGATGGGGCATTTACCACATTCAGGGATGTACACGCGCGCACAATTTCGCCATGCTCCCGTTACCACCTCAAGTTCGTTGACAAGACTGTTCCTGTTTGTCCGAGGGTAAATTAGATGACCGCCTTGATAAAACATGAATCATCCGCATTCCATCCGGCCGTTGTATTGTGGCCGATACAACCTCCATCCCATTCACTTGACCTTGCTGGCCGCCCTGCTGCTGGCCCTCACCCCCAAAGCCTGGAGCCAGGCGGCGGCCGGACAAGTCTTGCGCGGCCATGTTCCGGCGGCCGTGTCGCGCCTGCAACCGCTCCACCGGCTGGACCCGACCCATCGCCTCCAACTGGCCATCGGCCTGCCCCTGCAAAACCAGGCGGCGCTGGACCAACTGCTGCAGGACATTTATAACCCGGCCAGTCCGAATTTCCGCCACTTCTTGACGCCGGAAGAATTCACCCAGCAGTTCGGGCCCACGCCCCAGGCTTATGCCGCCGTCACGGCGTTTCTGGCCACCAACGGCTTCACGGTGCAAGCCCCCTCCGCCAATCGCATGGTGGTGGACGTGGAGGGCGCGGTGGCCGATATCGAGCGGACCTTCCATCTGCAGCTGCAGGTGTATCCGCATCCCACCGAGGGGCGGGAATTCTTCTCCCCCGCCAGCGAGCCCCGACTGGATTTGATCGTGCCGGTGCTGCATATCGGCGGGCTGGATAATTTCGTCCAGCCACGGCCGTTGAATCATCCCCTGCCAACGCCCGCGCCAACCCCGGCGGCCACCCCGCAAGGCACCGGCTCGGGACCGGGCAACACGCTGGTGGCGGGGAATTTTCGCGCCGCTTATGTTCCCGGCGTGACCTTGACCGGCACCGGGCAATCGGTCGCGCTGGCGCAATTCGCCGGCTACAACCCCACCGACATTCAATCCTATGAAGCCAGTTACGGCCTGCCCAGCGTCCCCCTGGCCAACGTGCTGCTGGATGGCATCACCAGCATCACCGCCAACGACGGCGGGGCCGAGCCGGCGCTGGACATCGAAATGGCGATCTCCATGGCCCCGGGCCTGGCGAAGGTCATCACGTATTACGGCTCCAGCCCCGATGACATATATAATCGCATTGCCTCCGACAATCTGGCCAAACAAGTCAGCACCTCCTGGACGTTCGGCATTGATGCCACCACGCTGCAAATCTATCAGGAGCTTGGCGCGCAAGGCCAATCCTGCTTCAACGCCTCCGGCGACTCGGATGCGTACAACGCCGCTGCCAATCCCGTGCAAACCCCGGCGGACGCGCCCTACCTCACGATTGTGGGGGGAACCACCTTGACCACCAGCGGCGGAGCCGGCGGCACCTACGTGGGGGAGACCGTCTGGAACTGGGGCAACGGCACCGGCAGCAGCGGCGGCGTCAGCCCCACCTACGCCATCCCCGCCTGGCAGCAGGGCCTGAGCATGACCGCCAACCTGGGTTCGACCACCATGCGGAATCTCCCCGACGTCGCGCTGACGGCGGACAATGTCTGGGTCCTTTACAACAGCGGAAGTTCCGGCGCGTTTGGCGGCACCAGTTGCGCCTCACCGTTATGGGCGGGATTCATGGCCCTGGTCAACCAGCAGGGCGCCGCCAATGGCTTGCCGCCCATTGGCTTTATCAACCCCACCGTTTACGCCCTCGGCAAAGGCGGCGCCTACGCCACGGATTTCCATGACATCACTGCCGGCAACAACACCAGCACCAAAAGTCCGGGTAATTATTACGCGGTGCCGGGCTACGATCTCTGCACCGGTTGGGGCACTCCGAACGGAATCAGTCTGATCAACGCGTTTTTTGCCTCCGGGCTGACGGTCCCCAATTTTAGTTTTGAAACCCCCGGCGTGGCGACTTATCAATATAAGCCCGCTGGCGGCTCCTGGGCCTTCACCGCGCAATCCGGCACCACCGGTTCGGGCCTCGCGGCCAACCGCAGCGCCTTCACCGCCGCCAACCCGAATGCACCGAATGGGGTGCAGGTCGCATTTCTGCAAGGTTTGGGAACGATCACCCAGACGCTTTCGGGATTTGTCCCGGGAACCAGCTACGGGATCACCTTTTCGGCCGCCCAACGCGGCACCTATAATAACGGGGGGCAAACTTGGAACGTCATGATCGGCAACACGGTCATCGGCAGTTTTAGTCCCGCCGCCAGCGCCACCAACTACACCGATTATGTGGTTGCCTTCAAAGCCACCGCCGCCAGCCAATCCTTGAGTTTTGTGGGCACCGACACCCGTGGCGGAGACAACACCATTCTCCTCGACAACGTCCGCATTGCGGTGGCCCCCAATCCACCAACCGCGCCGGTGGGCTTGACCGCCGCCGCCGGCAACGCCCAAATCGCGCTGACCTGGACCCCTTCCGCCGGCGCCAGCGGTTATCAGGTCGGGCGGGCGACGACCAGCGGCGGCCCTTACGCCATCATTTCAACCACGACGGCGGACAACTACACGGACCTGGCCGTGGTGAACGGCACCACTTACTATTACGTGGTGAGCGCCGCCGGGAGCGGCGGGGTGGGAGCCAGCTCAACGCCCGTCAGCGCCACCCCCGTCGCGTCGGCGGTGAATGTTCCGAACTATGGTTTCGAGACGCCGGGAGTCGGGACTTACCAATATAATCCGGGCGGCGCATCGTGGGCCTTTACCGCGCAATCCGGGGCCAACGGTTCGGGTATTGCCGCCAATGGCAGCGCCTTTACCTCCGCCAACCCCAATGCGCCGAACGGTGCCCAAGTGGCGTTCTTGCAAGGTTCGGCGACCATCAGCCAGGCCCTCTCCGGCTTCCTGCCCGGAACCAGTTATACCGTCTCCTTCTCCGCCGCCCAACGCGGCAGTTACAACAACGGCGGGCAAACCTGGAATGTGACCATGGGCGGCACCAGCCTTGGCAGTTTTAGCCCCGCCGCCAGCGCCACCAGTTATGCCACCTATTCCGCCAGCTTTACGGCCAGCGCCGCCACCGAGACCTTGAGCTTTGTGGGCACCGATACGCGCGGCGGCGACAATACCATTCTACTCGATAATGTCCGGATTGCTGCCGCCGCCAGCTCCGGTTCCAATTCCAACGCCCCCAACGCCAACTCCCTGCCGAGTCCGTGGTTGACGGCGGACATCGGTGCCGTCGGCCTGCCCGGCAGTGCGACCGACACCAACGGTTTGTTTGCCGTGGCGGGCTCCGGGACGGACATCTGGGGCGCTGCGGATGCCTTCCATTACGTCTATCAACCCGCCAGCGGTGATTGCAGCATTCAGGCCGAGGTGTTGAGCGTCCAAAACACCGCCCCGTGGGCCAAAGCCGGCGTGATGATCCGCGAGACCACCAACGCCAATTCCATTTATACCATGGCGTTTCTCGCCCCGGTCACCGCCACCGCAACCAATGGCCTGGCCGTGCAACAACGGACCAGCACCGGCGGCACCACCAGTTCCCTTAAAAACGTCCCCGGATTGCAGGCCCCATACTGGGTCCGCCTGGCCCGGACCGGCAACAGTTTCGTCGGCTCCAGTTCGGCCGACGGCACCAACTGGACGGCGCTGACCACGAATTCCCTCACCATGGCGACCAATGTGTACATCGGCCTGCCCGTGTGCAGCGTGACCAACCCCGTGCTGAATAACGCCACCTTCAACAAGGTGACCGCCGTGCCGTAATCAAATCGAACCATGCAAACGAGCGCCCATCCCGGACGGCCCATGATGCGCGCGCGGGCTGCCCCTCGCCCCGCGCGGTAGGGCGACCTGGGTGTTTTTTTAGGGCGTGTTTTCAAAATGGTTTTGGGGGGCACCGGCCACTGGCCGGTGCCGTCCGGCGACTCGCCGGACGGAACGGAAAGACGCGTTTTTCCGGCCCCGGCGCGTTTGCGAAACCCGGCGCGTCCGGCCATTCCGGTTGGCGGGTCGCCATCGGCTTTCCGGCCTGACTTCGGTATGCGGGTTGAACCATCCTCGCTGCCGCGCGAATCGGTTGGACTCGTTCCGTCACGATGACCTCAAAAGTTTTTAAAATGATTTGGCCCGTTTGGCCGCCGGATTGCGCGTGTATTAATGTTACCCCCAATACGTGCCCGGAAAGCGTTGTCGTTTTCACCGGAGATGCGTTACCGACGCCCGGTGCAGCCGCAAGCCAAGACGGACGCAGAAATGACACGCACCAGTGCAGCAATGCGTTGAACCTGGAACCGATAATCAAACCATGAAACTTATGAAAAAAAACTCGATCATTACGACCCGCGACAAAATTGTGGCCGGCTTGCTGGCCAGCCTGGCCGGCTTGTCGGCCGGATACGGCCAGCAACTGGCTTTTCCCGGCGCCCTCGGTTACGGCGAATACGCCACCGGCGGACGCGGCGGCTCGGTGTATCACGTCACCAACCTCGCCGATAGCGGGGCCGGTTCGTTCCGGGACGCCGTCAGCCAGCCCAATCGCATCATTGTGTTTGACGTCGGCGGTTACATCGCGCTCGCCAGCGCGGTGTCCTGCGCGAATAACCTCACCATCGCCGGGCAGACCGCGCCGGGCGGCGGCATTGGCGTGATGAACAACGAGGTTTCGTTCTCCGGGAAAAACAACATCATCTGCCGCTATATGCGTTTCCGGCAGGGTGGCAGCAGCACGGGTTCCAGCGCCATCAACCTCGGCTCCTCCGGCAGCAACATGATCTTCGACCACATCTCCGCGGAGTTCGGCCAGTGGGACACCATTGATGCCGTCGGCACTGACAACTTCACGGTGCAAAACTCCATCATTGCCGATCCCATCAAACAGCAGTTTGGCGCGCATGTGGAAGGTGCCAACGCCACCTGGATCGGCAACCTCTGGGCCAACGCCCACGACCGTCAGCCGCTCGCCAAGGCCAACACCGTTTTCGTCAACAACGTCATCTATAACTACGTGTGCGCCTATACCACCGGCAACACCACCGGGGCGGCTTATAACCACGACCTCATCGACAATTACTTCATCGCCGGGCCGTCCACGACCGCCCCGACCGGCGATTTCTTCCAGGTCAATGGCGGCAAGGCCCAGAATCTTTATTACACCGGCAACCTCCTCGACAGCGCCAAAAATGGATTGCTGGGGGGCAATCCCACCACCCCGTCCCCCGACTTCGGCGGCAGCACCGGCAACACCCTGGCGGCACCGTGGTCGCCGGTCACGCCCACCATCCCGACCACCTCCGCAACCGCGGCTTATCGCATTGCCATTTCGGCGGTGGGTGCGCTCCCGCGCGATCCGTTGGACACCCAGGTCATCGGCCAGGTGAACTCACTCGGCTCCGCGGGTGCCATCCTCACCAGCCCCAGCGGAACGGGTTTGGCCAATAGCGGTTTTGGTGCGATCGCCGGTGGCACGCCCCCGGTGGAAACCGACGGTGACGGGATTCCCGACTACTGGAAGGCAGCGGTCGGACTCAATCTGTACACCAATCAGGCCATGGCCATTGCCGCCAACGGCTATGCGAACATCGAAAATTACGCGAACTGGCTGGCCGCGCCGCACGCCGTCACCCCGGTGAACACGGCCGTCACCGTGGATTTGTGGCAATACAGCGCCGGCTTTACCAACGTCAGCCCGGTTTATACCGTGAACAACGTGAACAATGGCGCCGTGGTTTTAAGCAGCGGGCATCTCGCGCAATTCACCCCGGCCCAAAACTTTTCCGGGCTGGGCGGTTTTAACTTTTCCGTGGTGGCCAGCGACGGCTCGGTCCTGACCAACACCCTCACAGTCTGCGTAACCCCCGTCTCGCTTTCCAATCCGCTTCCCAGCCCCTGGGCGACCGCTGACATCGGGGCGGTCGGGTTGGCGGGCAGCGCGACTTACGCCAACGGATTGTTCACCGTGGCCGGTTCCGGGGCGGATATATGGGGCACCGCCGATGCGTTCCACTATGTCTATCAACCCGCCAGCGGCGATTGCAGCATCCAGGCCGAGGTGTTGAGCGTGCAAAACACCGCTCCGTGGGCCAAGGCCGGCGTCATGATCCGCGAAACCACCAGCGCGAACGCCACCTATTCCATGGTGTTCCTCTCGCCCGTCACGGCCACCTCGACCAATGGCGTGGCCATGCAAGCGCGCGCCAGCACCGGCGGTTCAACCGCTTCCACCATTTCGGTGCCGCGATTGGCGGCCCCCTGCTGGGTGAAACTGGCCCGAACCGGCAACAGCTTTGTCGGCTATTACTCGGCCAACGGCACGGCGTGGACCGCGCTGGGCACCAACTCCATCACCATGGCCACCAATGCGTATTTCGGCCTGCCCGTGAGCAGCGTGAACAACAACCTCATCAACGTCGCCACCTTCACCAACGTGACCGCGACGCCTTGAGCCGTGGCGGCACACTGAAACCAACCGGATGCAATGCCCCGTTGCGCTCACCACCCATTTACGCGAATGCTTCGCGTAACAAACAGACCACCAAATCGCGATCAAAATCAAACAACCATGATGAAATCCAAAACGTTAGCTAAAATTGTGTTCCTGGGCTCCCTCGCCCTGAGTCTGGCGGCCATGCCGAAGGCGTTCGCCTTCGGCTATGGTTTCGGGGCGGGTGCCACGGGCGGCACCACCCCGTACGTCGTGACCAATCTTAACGATTCCGGGGCCGGTTCGTTCCGCACCGGGGTCGGCACCAGCGGCAATGACGTCACCTTTGCGGTCTCGGGAACCATCGTGCTCCAATCCGAACTCTCGGTCGCCAGCAATGTCACCATTGATGGCACCACGGCCAACATCACGATCACCAACAACACCGTGTCGCTGAGCGGTTCCCACAACATCATCATCAAAAACATCCGTTTCCGTGAGGGCGAGGCCGGTGGCTCGGGCAAGTGCTCCCTGCAAGGAGCCCCCTACTCCAACGTCATGATTGACCACTGCTCCATCGAATTGGGCCGGTGGGATTGTTTTGAAGCCACCAGCGGATCAAGCTTGGTCACGGTGCAATACTGCATCATCGGCCAGGGCATTGATCCCCAGTATTTCGGCGCCCTGATGGATGCCGACAGCAACCTCACGCTGCATCACAACCTCTGGATTGACAACAATGATCGCAATCCCAAGTTGGAGGCCAACAGCCAGTACATCAATAACGTGGTGTACAACTGGATTGACGCCGGCGGCCTGGAAGGTTCCCATTCCAAGGCCGCCTGGAAAAGCGATATCATCGGCAACTATTTCATCAAAGGGCCGCTGTCCAGCAACAACAACTGGGCCTTTGATTGCAACGGCAACGACCAATGGTTCTATTCCGGCAACTACGTGGATCTGAACCTCAATGGGACCTTGGATGGCAGCCTTCTCGTCAGTTCCAATTACACCGCCCTGGGAATCACGACGCTCACCAACCAGCAATACAACCCCACGCCCGCCGTTCCGGTGGATACCGCCAGCACCGCCGTCCGCGAAGCCGTCTCCGGAGCCTGGGGCTGCCAGCCGCTCGATGCGTTTGATACCACGCTTCTGGGCTATTTGAAGTCCTATGGCACCGCCGGCCGGAAAGGACCTTAGTTTTCCGCCTGATTGCCTCTCAGGCAACCGTTAAAGCCACCCAGATTGGGTTTCTTTCTGGGTGCGCTATTTCCCGTGGAATCGGGCTGCGGCCATTCGCTGCCGGGGTTTGGTCTCGGGGAGCGCACGCGCCCACGCGCGCCTACGCGCGTGGACCCCGCCTGGCCGGAAACCCGCAATTTGGGGATTAGCCCGGCCAATCGTCGTAGCACAGACTTCCAAGTCGGCTGTATCGCAACCCCTGAGCCGTTCCGTCAATGGTAAATCCATGGCCTCCTTTTTCCCGAATGGCGGTGCGATTACAAGGCCTGAAAGGCCGCCACATGACCGCCCAGGGCGATGCCCTGGGTTTGCCGCCATCGTTGCCATCAAGCGCTGTAAGCGCGCAACAATTCTTCTGCTGACTCAGCGGCATTCCAACGTCGTAGCGCAGGCTTCCAAACCTGCGTGCCATGGCCTTCCAAAAACGGATCCGAACGTGTATGCCCCCACGCCAGCCACTGGCATCCTCCTCTTATTCCAGCGAAAACCGCGAGGAACCACGAATTGATGAATAAGAGCCTGATGTACAGCGGGTTGCGCGTGGAACCAAAAGCAGCGCTGGGAGGGACGTGGGGCAGACCTCTGGTCTGCCGGTTCTGGCTTGCTCTGCAAGCCGGTTGAAGAATTCAGGCAGAGAGAGTCTCCCTGGACCGGCAGACCTGAGGTCTGCCCCACATCCCAGCGGCCCGTCATCTGCAACCTGCTATCTGTTGGCGGACAGGTTTTGTGGCAGCAAATGATTACGCCTTTTTTATCACCCGAAACCGTCACGCGCCCGGCCACAGTAGGCTCGCGACAAAGGCATATCGATTTCATGGCGAGTTCGGTTTCCGGGATAAACACACTTTGGGCCAATCTCCAATCCGGCTGGCGCGGGAATGGACGGATGTGCGCCAGTCGCCACCGGAGGCGACACTCTGGGACAGCAGAAATGATTCAGGCAAGCCCGGGGAAACGGAGCGGCGGTGGCACCGCCGGTCACAGGCCGCGCTCAGCGCGCCACCAATGCGGACTCGTGCTTTTGCACCGCCACATACAACGCGTCCTTGAGCTTGGCGCGCTGGAATTTCAATTCGTCAATTTTCTGGTCGGTGGCGAATTCCACCTCCTCCTCGATCCGACAGATTTCATCGTCGAGAATATGATATTCCTCATACATAAGGCGGAATTTCGCGTCCGCCAGTTTGAGCGAACGGATCGTTTCGCGATGGGCGGGAAACTCAGCTACGAACGGATGATGCAATTCCATTGGAAGTCCTCCGGTTGGAAGGTTAACGGCGGCGGCAGTAAGTGTGGTCTCATCATGCCTTGAGGCTAATAAAGCGCAGGTTTACTAATTTGGCGAGCGAATTTTTCAAAAATGTTTCCCGGAAGGGTGCGGGTGGGCAGGGTTGCGGACCAAATTAACCTCCGAAACGCGGAGGCGCAGAGAAAATTGTTGAAGCCGGAACGATTTCAACCACGGATGGACACGGATAATAGGCAGAAGGTTTGACGCGAATTACGCGAATTGACGCGAATTTTTCGAGAAGACATCCAGAGCCCTTGCTTCCCGCCCTGGCCGCCTGAATGAATCGCTGGCCTGGGGTATCTATTCCCTCCAATCTCTGGTAGATTGCAGCATGGACATTGTTTTGAGCGGTTTTTCACCCACCCAGCAAAGAACGTTGTTTGATCTTTTGATTCTGGCCATGGACGCGGACGGTCATTTGACGACATTTGACGACCAGCAGTTGCAGATGCTGCTGGGAGCCATGGGCCTTACCGAGGCGCCGGATCGCCAGCGCGAGTTTGATGACGCGGTGAGCAGGATCAAACCCAGCGCGCAAACGGTCTGGGAGGCCAAGGCGCTGGCCCTGTCCCTCGCCAGCGCCTTCACGGAACGGAGTCAGCAGAAGCAGGTTTTTTCGGCGGTGGAGCAAATCATGACCTTTGACAATCATGTCAGCAGCTGGGAAAACACGTTGCTGATGGAGCTGCGCATGAAATTCAGGTTGTGAGCCGGTCCGCCCGGCGGGGGAACTGCGGCTCCAAGCCGCGAGGAAAACGTGTGGCTGGCCTGGAGGCATCTCGGTTTGGTAACCACGCAAACAAATTCACATCCACACCAGCCAGGTTGAACATCGGCGGGATTTCAGCTTGCTGAAGCGCGGCGGGATGGGATTTGAGGCGCGGTGCGACATCGTTAAAGATTGATTTAACCACGGATGGACACGGATGAAGGAAGGTCACTTGCCTTGCGTTGGCGGCAAATCGTCGAGGGCATTTATCAAGGCCTTTTGCACTACCGGGTTGGACAGGTTTCCCAGGTGACCGCCTTGGGGAAACAGGGTTAATTGTCCGGGGGGAAAGGTGGTGCGCAGCCAGTCCAGATCAGTGGTTTCCAACAGAAAATCGTTTTCGTTTCCGATGATGCGGATGTCGGGGTTGGCGCGCAGTCCGGCCGCATAGGTTCGCAAATCACCCGCGTGGCTGAGGGTTTCCGCCACGGGTGAGGCCAGGCCGCGGGTTTGATAATAGGGCACCACGAATTGATCAAAATAATCCTGGAAGGAATATTGCAGGATTTCCTGATAGGCGGGATCCCGGCGCAGATTCCAGAGGGCATGATGGAGGATGCCCTGGTTGTTGCGCCGCTGGCTGCTGTAAATCACGTCCCGCAGGGTGAGGCGAAACACGAAGCCAATCAGGAACTTGGATTCGATGGCGCTGAAGGGCAGAGAGGTCTGTGGTTTGAGGGTGTTCTGGCTCGCAACGGCGACTTTAAGAAAGGTGTTTTCGAGATTATTGGTGCGTTCGGCCGGCGGCCAACCGAGGGGCGCGCGATAGAATTCATCCAGCATGGCCACCCCGTGCAGCAGCCGGACGGGCGGATTGATCGCCACGTAACGGCTGAATTTCAATAAGGGCGTGGTATTCGTCGGCGCGGTGGCGGCGAGATACAAGGTTTCCAGCGCGCCCATGGAATATCCCATCAAGGCCTTGCTGCCCAGCCGGCCCGGGTACAATTGGTTCAAGTGGCGATCCACCCCGGTGAGGGCCGCCTGCAAGTCATGGCCATCCACAGGCAGATAGGCCGGCAGCGCGGCGGTGGCGGCGTTTTCCATGAATTCAGCGTGGAACGGACTGCTGATCAGCACGGCCGAAAAGCCGTTTTTATAGACGAGTTCGGCCAGCGCCAGGGAGGATTCGGACAGCCGGTGTCCGCCCATGCCGGGAACGATATAGACGACCTTGGCCGTTCCCGGTTGCAGCCAGTAGGTGAATTTGAGATGCCTCGCGGTGGCCGGAATCAGCACGGAGCGGGTTTGGCCGCGATCGGGGAATTCCGGATCCTGGAAGGTGAAGAACACGGATTGGAGGGTTTCCAGGGAGGGAAGGTCCGTTTTTCCCCGCACCTTGAAATCCGCCACGCGGTTGGCCCGGACAAACGTCCAGGCATATTGGATTTCGGAATAGGGGTCCATCTCGGTCTGGCTGAAGCGCACATACTCGTCCACGGAATCACTGAGGTCGTTGTACCCGATCGCATAGGAGAGATAGCTGTAAGGGCCGAGATACGTCAGCGGATCGTCGGCGGCAAATTCGTAGGGCGAGATATAGAGCAACGGATTGGCTGCGGTGTCCGCCGCCAACCCAACGGTGTCCCGCTCATTGCTGGGCCCAAACAATGGCAGCATGATAAAACACGCTGGCTGCCAGCCCCACTGGCCAAAGGTCTGGCCGAAATCCGCGTCGGATTTGGCAATCTTCCAGCGGGTGGCCACATCGAACAGACCGGCAATGCCGACGGTGGTGTTGCAACCAAAACGATAGGTTTCATCGCGCGCGCCATCCCATTTGCCCTGCAAGAGATTGTTGATCAACCGGCCGGGATAGGTGAGGTTCCGGCCAAAATTGCTGATGCTGGTCCGGACTGGTTTCACGATCACGAACCGATAGACGCGGCTGGTCGGTTTGATGACGCCGGTCATCACTCCTTTGTTAATATCCCAGATGACGCGGTTGAAGGGCTCGATGGGGTCGGGAACGGACGGGGGAAGGACCACCTTTTCCACCCAGCTTCCGCCCGTGGTGCCGGTCAGGGCAACCGGGGGTATGGGACTGACATCCGCTTCGCCATGGGCGCGCAGAGCCAGCCCCACGGCCAGCATTACCAGCGTGCGGAGTCTCAAATCACCGGCCTTCCATTCGTGAATGGCAGGCGCAGCTGGATTTTTTGCGGCCGGCTGGTGGCGGTGATCCATTGGATGGGAAGGCCTCGGGCGGATCCCGGGACAGACGGT
>Ga0302274_10003301_pt1 | contig 14434 bp, 15 predicted proteins | sample III_Bog_N2_1_FD_198755 | JGI IMG/M metagenome (GOLD analysis project Ga0302274, IMG submission 198755) | Peat permafrost microbial communities from Stordalen Mire near Abisko, Sweden - III_Bog_N2_1 | ecosystem: Environmental > Terrestrial > Soil > Wetlands > Peat | place: Sweden: Abisko...
CCAAGCGAGACGCGCGTAGCAGCGATTTTGGACGAACGCGGGCAGTTCCGTGCGTAGGGTTCGCAGCCGCTGCAAATGCGCCAGGGCAACGTTGCTTACGCCGAGAAGGAGCGTGCGTCCGGCATCGCGTTCTCTGCGCATCGCCTCCCATGCTTCCGCATCGTCCTCCGTCCAATCATAATTCGATGACGGACCATGCAGTACGTAGCTGTCAACGTAGTCGGTGCCCAGGTGTTCGAGCGAACTGGCCATGGACTGCGCAACTTGAGTCGCGAGCGGCGAGGCCGGATCGAACGGCAAACGGTGATCTTGCCCGCGCTGGTAAGTAAATTTAGTTTGCAGGAAAAGGTCGTCGCGTTTTACGAATCCGTTGCGATAGGCGGTGGCAAGTGCCTGGCCGACTCCCGCTTCAGAATAGTGCCGGCGCTGGTTCGCCGTGTCGATTGCCCGAAAACCCGCGCGCAGCGCCAATTCGACCAGAGCAGGAGTACGGTCTTCTTTCCAGGCAGTACCGTACACAAAATCAGGAATCGCTGAAATTTGATTAGTCTTCATTCAAGGATGTGCCCAAGTATTGGGGATTGAGTTCATAGGGCGAATATCCAGTCTACGTGATCACCGGAATATTACTCAGCCCCCGGGAGCCAAAAACCCGCCGGTAGCGTTCGATTTCTGAGGGTGTTCCCAGAGCCTTGGCGTAATTGTCGGAGAGCTTAACAGCGGGCTTACCTTCGACCGTGGACACTTTACAGATCAGACTGACAGGATCGAAGTCGCTGCTGCCGGCGGGATCGCAGCCGCGAAAATCGTTGGTCAGCAGGGTTCCCCATCCGGCGCTAAAACGAATCCGGCGTCCAGCAGTCCACTTTTTCGGATCATGAAAATCGGCAGCGCTGCGAAAGTCGTTCTTGGCGGTGGCGGCGGTAAGCCCGGAAGCGAGGGTTCCTCCGAAATAAGCATGCAGGCCGAGAATATCGTCAACGTCGAGCGCGTCGGATGCGATGATCCGTTTCTCTTTCGGATCCCGTCCGTGGGTCTTGAGCCACTCGATATATTCATCGCCGCCGATATACGGATCTTTGCTGTCGATGCGCTGTCCCGTCCAGTCCGCAGCCCATTCCGGCGCGTTTTCTAGAAACTGGGTTGTGCCGAAAGTATCCGGCAGCATAATTCGGAGCGCGCCATGATAGGTGCTCTGCCACAATTCGAGTACACGATATTGCGATGCCTTGAGAGCTTCATCGTCCGGCGCAAGTGCGGCTAGAACCATGGGAATCTCGTGCGCATTGGTTCCAATCGCCTCCAGATCGTGCTTGTGGGCGAGGAAAGCATTGGAGGTTCCAGTGAACGCGTTGCCCAGATTCGCCGCCATCGCATTGACCACGTACTCCTGCCATAGGAAGCTGTGACGGCGGCGCGTACCGAAGTCGGCAACAGCGAGCCCGGGAACGCCGCGCAGGCGCTCGATCTTTCCCCACAGCTTTGTTTTCGCGCGCGCGTATAAAATGTCCAACCCGAACTCGCGCAATTTTTTCATGGCCGCACGTGTCTTGAGTTCATCCAGAATCGAAAGTGCGTAGAGCTCCCACATGGTGGTTTCGGTCCACAGGCCATCGAAAGTTAGAACGAATTGCCCGTCCTCGATCGATAACTCGTAATCCGATAGACGGAAATCCTGTTCCAACCATTCCAGGAACGCGGGTTCAAAAATTCCTCGGCGCCCGTAGAAGGTGTTACCCGCGAGCCAGACCAGTTCCGACCGTCGAAATTTGAGGCGGCGTGCGTGCTCCATCTGGTGCACCACTTCCTCGCGGGGAAACATTTCGGCGAGGCGGAAGGAAGTCGTGCGGTTGAAGAGGGAGAACGATACGTGCGTCGTGGGGTAATGCTTCCAGATAAACTGGAGCATGAGCAGCTTGTAGAAATCGGTGTCGAGCAACGATCGCGTGACCGGATCGAGCTGCCAGTTGTGGTTGTGCGCCCGCTCGGCGAAGTTAATGATCATTTCTAAGGCGTGACATTCGGGGTGTCATATCGCGTACTATCCTCTGTTACCGCTGGAAGAAAATCAACCGTATGAACTGGTGGGGTGCCGCTTTTTTGCGGTTTTGGCTGACTTTGGAGCGGCAAACACGGTACTATCGAATCTCCGCATGAGAGCGCCTCGGGACTTTTTTTCGCGCAGTTATTCGTCTTTTTTCTTTGTGCTCGGACATGCCTGCGGTTTGACATCGGTTCCCGCACGCACGGTGCATGCGTTCGCGATGGGTATTCTGCCGGCAATCTTTCTTTTGCGTTCAACTCGCGAGGCTGTCTACAACGTTCTTTGGGCGTTGGTGTTTGGTTTCGCCACTCTGAATATTCTGAGTCTGGGCGCGCGCCGTTTCGAACAAGCTCGGGGACTGAATTTCGGGGAAATTCTGGCAATTTTAGTAGTGCTAGTATCGATCATTTTGTTGGCATGGGAGATGCTGTTCATCTTCGGCATCCTGCCCATTCACCTGACACCGCGCTGACCCGGATTGCGGTATCATCGGCTGTGGTGAAACGAGAATCCAGTTTCGATGTGACCTGCCCGTGCTGTAGCGCGGTGTTGAAAATCGATCAGGCGACGCGCAGCATTGTTGCGCATACAGCGCCGGTCAAGCCGAAAACCTTCAACGACATGGAAGAAGCGGCGCGCGCCATGAAAGAGCAAGATAGCCGCCGCGATTCGATCTTCCGCCAGTCGTTGGACGCACAGAAGCACGCTTCGGAACTGCTGGAAAAGAAATTTCAAGAAGCGGTGAAGAAAGCAAAAGAGACGCCGGACACGGGAAGGCCGATCCGGGACTTCGATCTGGATTGAGCTAGTGCCGATTCACCGCCGAGTAAAGCATTCCGATCGGAATAGCCGACCATTTCCGGTTCCTCTTTTACTAGGGCATCGCGGAGCGCGTGCTTTTTGGCAAATCCCAGAAAATACTCTGGCGTCGTTCGAGCTCTGTTTGCAGCATGGCTGTGATGGGTTCGAATTTGATGTGCGGCTCGCCGCGGACGGGCAGGCCGTAATTTGCCACGATCCGACGATCGGCGGGATGGAAATCTCGCGCACGGCTTCGGCTGACTTGTCCTTGCCAACGCTCGAAGACGTTTTGAGGCAGTTTGCGGGGCGGGCGTTTCTGGATATTGAGCTGAAAGACGCGGGCCTGGAAGCGCTGACGATTGCCAAGTTGCGAAAGAATTTTCCGCAAGGGGGATTCGTGGTTTCCTCGTTTCTTCCGGAAGTTCTAACTGCGATTCGTCAGCTAGACTCGGGCACTCCCCTGGGATTATTGTGCGAAAGCGCAGATCAGTTACGCACATGGCAGCAGATGCCGGTGGAGTGGGTAATTCCCCACTTCGAGATGGCGAATCAGGAATTGATCGACCAGGTTCACGCCGCAGGGAAGAAAATCATGGTTTGGACACTGAATCGCGCCGATCGCATGCAAGAGTTCGCTGCGTGGGGCGTGGATGCGATCATTTCAGATGAAACGGAACGATTGGTTCAATCGCGAATCACGTAGTGACGGACGGATTCGTGCGTTAGAAGCTGAGCACAGCGCCGACCGCTTTTCAGCAAACGCCATTCGAAGAATCGATTTCTCTGCAAGGCCACTGCCCCGCCATTGTTCGCGCGATGGTCATGATTTACAGTGATCTTCATGCCCACCACAGGGGAACGATTCGAACGAGCGGTCGAGATCATGGCGCGTCTGCGAGGTCCGGGTGGATGCCCATGGGACCGCGAACAGACCTTCGACACCATCACGCCCTACACCCTGGAAGAAACTTACGAAGTTCTCGAGGCAATCGACAATCGCGATTGGCCGGAGCTGACGGGCGAGTTAGGCGACCTCTTGTTGCAGGTTTTGTTCTATTCGCAGATGGCGCGCGAAGAGGGGCATTTTTCGGTGGACGACGTGTTGGACCGTCTTTCGACAAAGTTGGTAGATCGGCATCCGCATGTATTTGGCGAGGTCAAGGCGGACACCTCCGCCGAGGTTCTGCGCAACTGGGAAACGCTGAAGGCCGCAGAGAAGGAGAAACGAGCGCCAGTCAAGAGCGACGGCGATCTCGCGAACTCTGAGCACGTGCAGTCCGTGCTCGCTGGAATTTCTTCCAAAATGCCCGCGCTCATGGAGGCTTACAAGCTGAGTTCGCGTGCGGCACGAGTTGGATTTGAATGGCCCGAGATCGAAGGTCTGTTCGAAAAACTCGCCGAGGAAACGGTGGAGCTCCGTGAAGAATTGCAGTCCGTTGCGCTCGATGGGCCGCCGGGCAAGGGCATCGCCGGGTCAGGGAAACCGGCGGTCTCGGCGGAGCTGCGTGCCCGAATGGAAGATGAAGTCGGAGATATGCTTTTCGTCCTGGTGAATATCGCGCGCTATTTGTCGCTCGATCCAGAGTCGGCGTTGCGCAAGACGAATCGCAAGTTCAAACGCCGGTTTCAATGGATGGAGCAGCGCCTACATGCCGGAGGGAGAGGTCCGCAGCAGGCCGGGATGGACGAATTAGAAAAGTTATGGCAAGAGGCAAAGAAGCAGGAAAAGTCGGCATGACAGACGCTGCCTTTGAGGCGCGGGATCGATCCCGCCCCCTTGTTGCAGGCTCAGCCGACACCCCGACCGGGCCAGTCACGATCCGCAAGTGCGAAGCGCTGGAAGAGATGGAAGCCTGCTTTGCCTTGCAGAAAGAAGTATGGAAGTTCTCGGATGCTGACTTGATCCCTATCCGGATGTTCGTCGTCGCTTCGAAGATTGGCGGCCATGTGATTGGCGCGTTCGCAGAAGCTAAAGATGAGGATAAAACTAAAAATAAAGATTCGGGAGTTTCCCAGGAACTGGTGGGCTTCGCCGTAGCGATTCCGGGAATGCGCAATGGTCATGGCTATTTGCACTCGCACATGTTGGGGGTCCGGCAGCAGTATCGCAATGGAGGACTCGGGCGGCGCATTAAGCTTTTTCAACGGGAGGACGCTCTGGCGCGTGGCTTCGACTTGATGGAGTGGACCTTCGATCCGTTGGAAATCAAGAACGCTTATTTGAATATTGAGAAACTCGGGGCGATCGCCCGCCGCTACAACGTGAATCAATACGGAATCACCTCGTCTCCGCTGCAGGGCAATCTGCCAACCGATCGATTGGTGGCGGAGTGGTGGCTGAAGTCGAAGCGGGTCGAGGCGGTCCTGGCCGATAACGCTTGCTCAAGCTTTAAATGCCGGATGGGCATTATGGTGCCTGCTGAGATCTACGCGTGGAAGGCCGATGCGTCCTCGCGATCGAAGGCCCTGGCGGTGCAGGAACGCAATCGTGGGCAGTTTACGACGGCGTTTGCCGACGGATTGAGCGTTTTAAGTTATGGAAGGGATGAAAACGGAAGCGGTCGTTTTCTGCTGGGGCAGTGGGACGAGCGCTGGCGTTATTAGATCTTGCGGTCCGCGATTAGCCGCTTCTATACTTGCGGGTCTTGCATTCCGTCGAGCCCTAGGGCTTTGAAGCCCGGTGCCTCCAAACTAAATCATGAAAATCGAATCCGTTACGCTTCGTGAGCTTCATATGCCGCTCGTGCATTTTTTTGAAACGAGTTTTGGCCGCGTCTATAGCCGTCGTATTTTACTTGCCAGCGTCGAAGTCGATGGCGTGCGGGGATGGGGCGAGTGCGTTGCCGGCGAAGATCCGTATTACAGTCCGGAGTGGACGGAGACCGCATGGCCCACGATCAAGCATTACCTGGCCCCGCTGCTGATGCAGGCGGAATTGCACGCCGGCCGCGATTGTGCGGCGCGTTTTGCGCGGGTCCGCGGACATCGCATGGCGAAAGCCGCTCTGGAGAACGCAGTGTGGGATGCCGAGGCGCGACAGAAAAAAATGCCGCTCTGGAAGTTGCTGGGTGGAACGCGGCGGGAAATCACCTGCGGAGTTTCGATCGGCATACAAGATAGTCCCGAGCAACTGTTGGAGAAAGTCGAAGCCGAACTGGCGGCTGGCTATCGCAGAATCAAGATCAAAGTGAAGCCCGGCTGGGATCTGAATGTGCTGGAGAAAATTCGCTCGCGCTGGGCCGAGATTGTCCTGAGCGTCGATGCCAATTCGGCCTACACGCTCGACGAGACCGAACACCTGCGCAGCTTCGACGCCTTCCACCTGCTCATGATCGAGCAACCTTTATGGAATGACGAAATTTATCTCCACGCGCGATTGCAAAAGGCGATCCAGACTGCGATCTGTCTGGATGAATCGATTCTGAATGCGCGCGACGCCGACTTTGCGCTGGAAGTGGGTGCCTGCCGGATCATCAATATTAAAGTCGGGCGCGTGGGCGGTTTCACCGAGGCGAAGAAGATTCATGACGTCACTTTGCGCCACAATGTTCCTGTATGGTGCGGCGGAATGCTGGAGTCAGGCGTGGGACGCGCTCACAACATCGCCTTATCAACTCTCGAAAATTTCCGCTTGCCGGGAGATGTTTCTGCATCGAAACGTTATTGGAAAGAAGACATCATCGAACCGGAAGTAGAAGTTCGTTCCGATGGGATCATCGCGATCAGCGACGCGCCGGGCACGGGCTACGAAGTGCGCGAAGACTTAATAAAAAAGTTCACCGTCCGGGAGGAAACATTTCATCCCGCAAAAAGTTAATTGCTCCCTTCCTTCTTCAACAAATCCAGAGCTTGAGCGAAGGTGGTGTCCGATGGAACTCGCTTAAAGCCGCTGAACACCTCGGTGGAACTAATATTGAGATTCTTGAACATCAGAATCTTTCCAGTAAAGTTGAGGGTCATACTCGAGATTTCCCAAAGATTGTCGTCGACTTCCTGCTGCTGAACAATGAAGCGGCCGCCGCGGTCGAGGTGCCCCAGAATTCCCCATCCGAAGCCGACCTCCTTGAAGAGCGTTCCGTCGATGCTGGCGATCCGATGATGAACGGGGTCGACGAGTATGTAACCCTGCATGCCAGTTAGCACTTCTTCCACGCGGGTTGGAGGTTCATATCTGGGATTCGGCTGAAACTTCAATTTCACCAGGGGAGAGCCGAGGCGTCCGATACCCGCCGAGCCCGACTCTAGTCCTGCATACTCAAAGAGGAAAGCCTCAGGCAGTGCCCGCGTGATCCGTATTGTGTTTTCGCCATTTTCTTTTTCTTGTTGACGTTTCTTCCGCAGTTCTTCGGGATTGGTAACAAAGCGACTGAATCGTGCTTCTTCATCACGCTGCTGTTGCGGCGTCAGCGGATTACCGTTATAGGCTACGACTAATCCCGCGGTCGCATCTTTAGTCTCAACGTAGATTCGGGTGGTTGACCCCTTGGGGGTGGTCTTGATGCCGCGAAACAGGAAGCGACTGTTGTCCTCGACCGCAGACTTGATTTCATTCTGCACCGCTTTGCGAATCAATTCCGCCGGATCGTATGTCGCTGAAACGCTAGGAGCCTGTCCGGCCAAAGTGCCCGCCAGCAGGCAAACGCACGCGCTGCCGAAGACAATTTGCCGAATGCACAACCGGCGCGTGAGGAAGAGGGCGACCGCCATGACCAAATTGGGGACACACATCCCCTTCTACGATGGTAGCAAATCGGGCAAGGTTGGCCCGTTTTGACACCAGTTGTGCTGTAAGTTGATGCTGGAGAATGATTTCACGAGTTACGTCCCAACTCCAAAGCGCGGAATGATTTACAATCGGTTCATTCGCGGCGAACCAAGCGCGAGAAGATGGAGGCCAAAGGCATGGATGCTCCGCAAACCGGAGAGTTCGCCCACATCGGCAAGTCAGTGGTCATCAAGGGAGAGCTGTCGGGCTCCGAAGATTTGTACGTCGACGGCAACGTGGAAGGCAAAATCGAGTTGCGCAATCATAGCCTGACGGTTGGACCCAACGGAGTGGTCAAGGCCAATGTCAGCGCCAAGTCCGTAGTGATTCAAGGCCGGTTGGATGGAAGTATTTTTGCCTTCGAGCGTGTTGAATTGCGCAAGACTGCCGCGGTGACCGGCGACGTGAGTACACAACGCATCGCAATTGAAGAAGGCGCGTTCTTGAAAGGAACGGTTGACGTTCAAAAAGAAGCCGGCAAGGCGGGCGGCGCATCCTCGTAAATGTTGCTGCCGCCCGAACCGCAGGCGGCGCAACCCGCTGATTGGCGAATGAATCTATGAGCCATGGCTTCTGTTTCTCATAATCTGATGAAATTTTTTCGGAGCTCTTCGAACCAGACTGCGAATCCCCCAGTCCCGCAAAAGGCGACGCGAAGGTCGAGTGGCATGGGCGAAATTTCGCGTCTGCTGAATTCGCAAGAAGGTTTGTGCGTGCTCGATGTAGGCTCAACCTCGGCCAGTAATATCCGGTTTCTCACCGGCAGGGGCCACAAGAACTACAGCGAAGACTTACTGCGCTCCTCTCTTGAACCGAACCTGCGCGTGCAAGACGGCACCGGGACAACGGTGGTCGACAGTAAGAAGTTTCTTGATGAAAATCTGGTCTACCCGAACAATCAATTTGACATTGTGCTCGCTTGGAATCTTCCCGATTACATGGAGGAAAGCCTGGTCAAGCCCACCATCGACCGCCTCTGGTCGGTGATGAAACCCGGCGGATTCTTGCTCGCGTTTTTTCATACCCGCGATGCTGGCCCGGACTCCATCTGTTATCGCTATCACGTCACCGACAGCGATATGTTAGAGATGCAGGAAGTCAAGTTCGCGCCTCCAGGACGCCCCGCGTCCGAGAAACAGTCTCCACGCTTGCAGCGCGTGTTTAATAACCGGCATATTGAGACGCTGTTCCGCGATTTCTCGTCGATCAAATTCTTTCTCGCCCGAGATGCGATTCGTGAAGTGCTGGTCGTCCGCTGAGGTTCAGGCGCCGACCGCTTTGCAGATGGAGCAAGCCCTGGTATGTGCCAACCGTGCCTTATGCGCCTGTTGATACGCTTCCATCTCTTCTTTCTGGTGCTTCCGCTTCGCCTTATCCGATAGCTTGGGCTTCACTTCGTTGCGAAAGAGAAAAGAAGTCCACGTTTTGTGGGCGCGCTCCTCGCGCTCTTTCAGTTTCTTGTATTCCGGGCAGTCGGATTCGGACATGTCCCCGATGATAGTTGAAAGAACCGCCGCTGGCGTGACGTTTGGCAGATCGAAACAAGATTGCTTAATGCGGCTTCCGTTTCCCTCTTTTTCGCAATCTCTTGCTAATATGGATAGTCAGGCATCGGTTCCGCGCGACGTTTTCCCGCCAACCCCGCCAGGTCCGGAAGGAAGCAACGGTAACGGGCTCTTTCGTGTGCAGTGGAGCGCCGGTGCCTGGCTTTTGTTTTGCGCGGTTTCGCGTATCGACGGGTAGCTGCGCCCGTTCATCCCAGCTTTGTGGGAATCACTTCCTCATCATGACCAAACGCCTCTACTACGATAATTCCACGACCTTGGGATTTGATTCGCAGATCGAAGAATTCGTCCCGGCCTCGCCTGAGCAATCCCGGCCCGCGCTGATCTTGCGCGAGACTGCGTTCTATCCCACGAGTGGCGGTCAGATTCACGATACGGGATGGTTGAGGGTCGAAAATGGCGACGGCCGCTCGGATCGCGTGCGGGTCACCGAAGTCGTCGACACGGAAGATGGCAGGATTGTCCACTATCTGGAGACGCCACCCAAGCTGCCGGTGGTCGGCGCGAAGGTTAGCGGCAGTATCGATGCCGACCGCCGTCGTGAACACATGCAGCAGCACACGGGGCAGCACGTTCTTTCGGCTGCCTTTATCGAGCTCTACGAGATGCCCACCGTCTCCTTTCACATGGGCGACGACTCTTGCTCGATCGATTTAGCCGCGCCGTCGGTAAGCTCCGAGCAGATTGTCGGAGCGGAAAAACGAGCGAATCAGATTGTTTTTGAGAACCGTCCGGTGCGGGTTCGTTACGTGACTCGCGCGGAAGCTGAAAAGTTGGGCCTGCGCAAACTGCCTCCAGCCGATCGGGACGAGTTGCGGCTGATCGAAATTGCGGATTTCGATCTTTCGGCCTGCGGCGGAACGCACGTCGCGGCCAGCGGACAGATCGGTTCCATTCTGCTTCGCAAGAGTGAGAAGACGCGGCAGGGAACTCGCGTGGAGTTCGTTTGCGGTGACCGCGCCGCGCGCATAGCGCGCCAGGACTATATCGCACTCAGTGAAGCAGCCACGCTTTTTTCGGCGAAGCCGGGAGATGTTCCGGAACAGATCCGCAAGAATGCCAATGAAATTCGTCTACTGCGCAAACAAAAGGAAGAGGCCTTGGAGGAACTCGCCGGGCTCATGGCATCGGCTGAACTCTATGAGCAGCCCGAGAAAAATGGACGCAAGATCATCGTCCGTGCATTCTCGGATCGCGATGTGAATTTTGCCAAGCTTTTCGCGCAGAAAGCGACGCGAGCGGGCACGCCATCCATCGCGCTCGTCGCGAGTACGATGGATCCTCCCAGCTTGGTTTTTGCGCAGACTCCGCCCTCGCCATCCAGCGCTGTATCGGCTGAGACTCCTGATATGGGAGCGTTGCTCAAGCAAGTTCTAGCCGCGGTCGGCGGTCGCGGCGGAGGCAGTCGCGATTTTGCACGAGGCGGCGTGCCTGCCGGTGGCAAAGTTAATGTCGAGCAACTTCTGCGCCAGGCTGCGGGTACAATCGAATCCTGACGGAGTGGCGGCGGTTCGATGAGGGTGAGGTAGGGACCCTTCGATTCCATCGAAACTACATTTCGAAGTCGGGTTTCCGCTCAGGACTACATTGAATGCTCGAACCGCGCCTGATACTCGTCAATCTCCTGATCAAGTTGGGCGTGGCTGCAGCCTTGTCAAGCGCGCTGGTGCGCTCGAAAGAATTCAAGAGCCTCCTCTTTCGCGAGCATCGCGAAACCCGCGCCAAAATCTATCTGACGCTTTGGATGGCGATCCCCATCGCACTCGGCGTCTGGATACGATTCAACGCCAAAAGTTTCCTTGCCGGCGACCTGTCGCTCGAAACAGCGCTCTTGTTAGGAGTTGTTGGCGGTCGTCTTGCGGGAGGCGTAGGCGGAGCCTTGATGGCGGTTCCCGCTGTTTTGCATGGCGAGTGGGCCGCGATGCCGTTGAATGTGTTCGCCGGAATTGTTGCCGGATGGTTGCGCAGAGCCGCTCCTGAGCAGGAAGACATATGGTCGTTTTCGCCTTTCATCGATCTCACCGTTTATCGCATGATTCGTCGTAATCTACCCCGGCCCCGCGTTTTTGATTGGCAGATCGCTTTTTTTGTCACGATCGTCGGCTTGCGTTTTCTGCAAACCGAGATCTGGCGCTTCTGGCCCAACTCGATTTTCAGCCTCGAGAGCCCCGGCCTGTCGATTGGAGGCGTCGGCTCGACGCTTAACGCCTACCTGCTCGAAAGTGCGATTTACTTGACCGTGGTGATGGTCGTCGGCACCGAACTCAAGATTTTCAACAGTGTCCGTATCCAGATCAAACTCGAAGAACAGGAACGGCTGTTGCTGCAGGCGCGCATGGCAGCCCTGCAAAATCAGATCAATCCACACTTCCTCTTTAACACCCTGAATTCGATCTCGTCACTGGTGCGCTTCGATCCCGACACGGCGCGCGAGATGATCCTGAAACTGGCCACCATTCTGCGTCGCCTATTGCACAGCACCGACTCGTTTGTCGCTCTGCAGGAAGAAGTCGAGTTCATCGACAATTATCTCGACATCGAGGTTGTGCGTTTCGGGCGGGACAAGCTGAGAGTCATCAAAGATCTTGATGCTGCCTCGCTCGACGCCATGGTTCCCAGCATGTTGTTGCAACCTCTGGTGGAGAACTGCATCAAGCACGGGCTCGCTCCCAAGGTGGACGGCGGGAGCATCACTCTGCGTAGCCGGCTGATCAAGTCGCGACTCGTGATTGAAGTTGAAGATGACGGAGTAGGCATGGGTGCTGCGCAATTGCTCGAGCGACCCGATGGTTTCGGTGGGATCGGAATCGGCATGGCGAACGTAGCCGAGCGCCTGAAAGTGCTTTATGGCGATGCCGCCAAGATGATCATCGAGAACCGCGAAGGCGGCGGGACACTGATCCGGCTAAGGTTACCGATCCTGCCGAATCCCGAAGAGCTTATGACGAATTCCGCGATTGCTCCAGCACCTTTCGGTAAAAGCCTTCGTAAAGCGGAATAATCTTGCTCGAACAGTATTTCGCCTGGGCTGCGGCTCGCGCCTGTTTCCCCATTTTTCGCAGCTCGGTCTCATCGCCAAGCATGTCGATGGCATAGCGCGCCATCGTGTCCACATCGCCCACGTCGGCCAGAAATCCGCTCACGCCGTGCTCGATCACCTCCGGAACTCCGCCGGTACGCGTAGCAATCGGCACGACCTCGCAGGCCATTCCTTCTAACGCCGCGAGTCCGAAGGACTCCAATTCGCTGGGCATTAGCATCACATCGGATAAGGCAAGTTTTTCGCGAATTTGATCCTGCTTTCCGAGAAACAGCACGTGCTCGTGAATTCCCTTTTGTACCGCGAGCCATTCTGCCTGCGAGCGATCCGGGCCGTCGCCGATCAGTAGTAACTTAGATGGAACCTTCTTACGGACGCGATCGAAGATCTCAATCACATCGAGCACGCGCTTTACCGGCCGAAAGTTGGACAAATGGACCAACAACCGTTCGTCGTCGGAAACATACTCGACGCGCTTTGCCAGCCACTCCGGTTTGCGCATATAGTCGTCGCAATTCACGAAGTTTGGAATGACTTCGATGTGATTCTTGATGTCGAAAATGCTGATGGTGCGGTTCCGCAAATATTGCGATATGGCGGTGACTCCATCACTCTGCTCAATGGAAAATCGCGTAATTGGCAAATACGAACGGTCGAGTCCCACGAGAGTGATGTCGGTGCCATGGAGCGTGGTGACAAAGGGCAAATTCTTTCGAGGAGGAGTTGCTGCCAGCATCTGTTTCGCCAGCATCGCGCTCACGGAGTGGGGAATCGCGTAATGCACGTGCAGCAAATCGAGTTCGTAAAGTTGCGAGACCTCCGCCATACGGGTCGCCAACGCCAGGTCGTATGGCGGATATTCAAAGAGGGGATAGCGCGTAACCTCGACCTCGTGATAATGAATATTGGGCTCTGGCCCGGTCAGGCGAATGGGCTGCGAATACGAGATGAAATGAATCTCGTGGCCGCGGCGGGCCAGTTCCAGTCCCAGTTCGGTGGCGACGACTCCGCTGCCCCCATAGGTTGGATAACAGGTGATTCCGATCTTCATGCGCCTCCCACAATACCACCATTGGATTCGCAGGAGAGTTCGAGGATGCACGAGCGGGGGGCGACCGTGGAGAAAACAGAGTCGAGCCGGGCGCCTGGTTCGACACCAGGAAGTTGTAGCAACCGCTGAAACTAGTCTTTGCTCGGCTTCTTCGGAGTCAGATCACAAGCTTGTCTTATCCGGTCGAAATTCAGACCCGCCGGTGAAAACTCCGCGATTTGACGCCCACTGCGTGTGGGCAGTGCGATATTGAAGACTTGCGCGCTTAACATGCCGCGGACTGTCCCTTTGTCCATCGAGAGGAAACGGCCGCGCATCCAATTCCAGCCCTTGTAGTAGTGGACGTCATCGGCGCGAACTTCAACTTCGAGTTGGGGCTGTCCCCAGAATCCTGGCCGGTTCGGCGGAAGCAGCCGGACTCCCGGGTTGAAATCAGCAAACTTCAGCTTGCCGTTGGCGCAAACCAGATTCACGCGTGGTTTGTAATCGGAATCTTCCTTGAAATAATTGTTGGACTGCAGTTCAAAACGTACTCTGTTTGCGCCCGTCATCTTGTCGGTGGAGGCAAATTCCAGCCAATTCCCGCCCGCGCTGACGCCGTCCGCTTCTCCCTGGTTGGGAGACATGGCACCGGTCTGCGCGCTCGCCGAAGTCGCTGAGACCAGTAGCATCGCGCCGAAGAAGGTTGAGCCGATCACTAAGAACAGAAATGATGGACGAAGCAAATGCGAGAATTTCAAGGTTTCCTCCAAACAGTGATACCCCTACATACTATTGAACCCGGAAGCGCGCGAAAAGTTGTATTGGATGGTTCAAGGGACCACCAAATTGCGTCGCGATCGTCCCGGTAAATGTTTGTAAAGCTGGATAGCAGACAAGCACCACACTTGAGGAGCATAATCGTGCAGAACTTGAACCGAGCAGTCGGGTGGCAAAATCCTCAGCGTGACGGTATTTCAAGCCATGAATACTACCGACCTATACTGGCCCTCCTTACCCCTTGAAGAGTGGGAGACCACCTATCAAACGCTCCACATGTGGAGCCAAATCGTAGGGAAAATTCGCCTCGGCCTCGCCCCTCTCGAAAACCATTTCTGGAACGTGGCGCTGTTTTTGAGCACGCGTGGCTTGACGACCTCTCCCATGCCGTATCGTGGTCGTACTTTCG
>Ga0302274_10003314_pt1 | contig 14390 bp, 9 predicted proteins | sample III_Bog_N2_1_FD_198755 | JGI IMG/M metagenome (GOLD analysis project Ga0302274, IMG submission 198755) | Peat permafrost microbial communities from Stordalen Mire near Abisko, Sweden - III_Bog_N2_1 | ecosystem: Environmental > Terrestrial > Soil > Wetlands > Peat | place: Sweden: Abisko...
TCGCTTCTCCGACAACGTCCGCCACCGACGACCTGCTCGTTTAGTTCCCGCTTCTTGATCATCGCCCATGAATACATCGTCGAACGCAAAGCAGACGTCAGGCCAGAGGGCAACTCGGGACGCTTACTATTTATCAGCATACGGTTACCGAGGAAAGGAGGAGCGCCCAGGCGCTTGCGTTCAAAAGCTTTTTGGGTGGGGAAACCCTCAGCACCCTTCAGCACCTGGAATTGGAGGAGAAAGAAGAGGTCATCATCGGATGCGCTTGATTTTAATGTAGATATGGTAGGCACGACTGGATTCGAACCAGCGACCTCTTCCGTGTCAAGGTACTGACGTTAAGCATTTCAACAACTTACAAGACCCCGGTGGCTCCCTAAGTCCTTGTAAGCACGTAGTACCCCGCCATTCGACGTATCGCAAAACGTATCGCTTTCTTGGGGCGTAGACCGCACAACGAGAAGCATCTGCGGCGAACTGCATCCGAATCTATGCCCGGAAATAGGAAAGACTCCACTTTCCAACCCTGGTCCTTGGCCTCCCTGGCCTGCGAATCGATGGTAATCCTTCTATTATTAATGGACAGGCATCCATAAGAATTGACTGAATTTGCCGCAGGTGGCCCGGTTTGATGGCAAGGGCGCGCGCCGAGATTTTGCAGGGCTTTCGGAGATTGCAATGAGACCAAGTCGGAATTCCACTCCACTGTACGAATCCATCCGCAGTTTGGTGTTGTCGGCTCGTCAGAGCGCCGCCCGCGGCGTTAACTTATTACAGGTCTATACGAACTACGAGATTGGCCGCCGAATTGTTGAGCAGGAACAGAAGGGAGCGGAGCGTGCACAGTATGGCAAGGAGCTTCTGAATGAGTTGGCTGCGCGGCTGAACGGCGAGTTCGGAAACGGCTTTTCGGTTAGTAGTCTCAGGTATATGCGCCAGTTCTACTTGGCTTACCCGGAGCGCATCGCACCAATTCGCCAGACGCTGTCTGGCGAGTTCCCCGCCTTCCCAATTCACCAGACATTGTCTGGTGAATTGCAGACTACCGCCAATACGACATCTAAGCCATTCATTTTGAGTTGGTCGCACTACGTCTTCCTGATCGGACTCAAGCCGGAGGAGCGCAACTTCTACGAAATTGAGGCTGACCAGCAGGGCTGGACTCTGCGCGAACTCCGGCGCCAGTTTGATGCCGGCCTTTATGAGCGGCTGGCCCTCAGCCGCGACAAGGAGGCGATCCGTGACTTGGCGCGGCAGGGGCAGCATGTCGCCAAGCCGCAAGACCTGCTCAAAGACCCCTATGTGCTTGAGTTTCTCGGCATTGAGGAAAAGGCCCGCTACTCTGAGTCCGATCTGGAGACGGCCATCGTCACCCACATTGAAAAGTTCCTGCTCGAACTGGGGAAGGGCTTTCTCTTCGAGTCCCGGCAGAAGCGGTTCACCTTCGACGAAGAGCACTTCTTCGTCGATCTTGTCTTCTATAACCGCCTGCTGCGCTGCTATGTGCTCATCGACCTAAAGATCGGCAAGCTGACACATCAGGACGTCGGCCAGATGCAGATGTACGTCAATTACTTTGACCGCCAAGTCAGAACCGAGGCGGAGAACCACACCATCGGCATCGTGCTCTGCAAGAAAAAGAACTCCGCCCTGGTCGAGATCACCCTCCCCAAAGACGCCAACATCCACGCTCGCGAATACCAGCTCTACCTACCCAGCAAAGAGGAGTTGCAACAAAAGCTTGTGGAATGGATGGGAGAACAGGATGGGCCGGTTGAGTAGAACCGGAGGAACGCGAAACCATGACAGCACGGGATGGCGGCTAATTGCCAGCTCGCTCCAGGGGACTCGAAGTTCAGTAACCAGGTAATTCAGCGACAAGCGGATCCATTGATGACAGCAACCACGCACCGTCCCAATCTGCTGGAGCATAATTGTCCAATGGATTTCAACACGGAATTTCAACACGAAAATGGGAACGCGACCGCTCTCTTCGGGTTCTATGTGCTAACGAGAAGCAGATCGGCCTTGGAAAAATGACCGGACGAAATCCGATCCAACCCGCGGAAATGGTGAGCTTGACATGGCACATCTCGAATTAAGACAAGAGTTTCAGGGCCGCCACATGCGTGGGACAGCAATCGAGCTGTCGAACCGCCAGAACACGGGATGGGCTCAAAGCCAGAATGCTTCTGCCATTCTTGAGATCACTTACCCAAGTTCCGATGTGCGCAGAGCACTTGAAGCAGTATCGACCAGTTCATCTGGAAAGTCCGTCGTCATGATCGGCCAACGAGGCAGTGGCAAGTCGCACATCATGGCTTTAATACACTATGCGTTCGAGTCACCGGATGCGGTCGAACAGTGGGCAAGCAGTTGGGGAAATCGCCTTGGTTTGCCTAACCTTGCCGAAATCAAGTTGCAGAGGGGCTTCAAAGCAATCTCAGAGACCCTTTCGAACGCGGAATTCCCGGTTCTCTGGGATGTACTATTCGAGCGGCATCCACGAGGTGCATATTACCGAGGCCGCTTTGAACAGTCCGGAAGTCTCGTTCCCTCAAAATCACTGATCCAGGATATGTTCGGCGAGCAGAAGACCGCACTGATTTTGGACGAACTTCAAACATGGTACGACGGCCTCCACAACGAACCGGGTCCGGAAGGAAGGAAGCATCTGCAATGGGCGTTCAATTTCATTCAGATTCTCTCCGAAATTGCAGAGGACCGACCAGACCTGTTTAGCCTAATAGTTTCAGTTCGGGATAACACGACGGATGCCTTTCAGCAGATTCACCGTAAGAGCCCGGTCGTAATCGACTTTAAAGGGGAGACTGCACGAGAGGATCGCAAGCGGTTGGTTTTGCACCGTCTGTTCAAGAACAGGAGCAACATCCCGTCAGCCACAATTGAGCAAACGGTTTCAGTGTACGCGAAAGAGCGCAACCGCTTGCTTTTCCCTGAGCGAAGTCCCGCAGACCAGACGATTCTTGCTCAAGAGTGCGTGGAATGCTGGCCGTACTCTCCGGAATTACTGAGCCTCCTTGAAGATCAGATTCTTATGGCGGCAGCAGCCCAGGATAGCCGAGACTTCATAAGAATGCTCGCGGAGGTCTTTCGCGCTCGTGGGGCAAGCAGCCCAATCATCACGCCAGCAGATTTCTCGATTGACGACGATGAATGTGGAGTAACGACCCTTATTGACTCATTTGCGACGAGTGCCGATCAAGAGCGTCTCCGCGAAAAAGCTATCAGGAATCTAAGCGCGCTGAAGGAAGCCAATGTTCCAGCTCCTCACATGCGCGAAGTGATCTCTAGCATTTGGGTGCGCTCACTCTCCGCTGTACAAGCGGGTGGCGCTACCCGGCGCGAGGTTCAGCTAGATCTCACCAGCACAATACCCGTCGATGACAATGCTTTCACCGCAGAGCTCGCAGAGATCGTCGAGAACAGTTTCAATATCCATGAAAGTGGATTGCACGAGAAAAGATATTGTTTTCGCCTTCCCGAGAATCCGGAATCCAAACTCAAAGCTTGGGCACGCAATGACCGTGCGTTTGACCCGCAGACGGCTGCAGCTCCAGGACTGATGCGGATTGGCCGTGACCAAGAATTCTTGTGTAAGTTCTTAAATCATTATTTGAAAACGCCGGACCTTGCAAGAGAGCTTCCTTCGCAAGTAGTTGTCCTCGATGTGAACTGGGAGAACGCACCTTGGGCAAACATTCAGCAGCAAGATCAGCCCGCGAGCTGGACTGAAAAAGGAAAGCCTGTCTTGATCGTTCTGCCATGTTCACCTCAAGACAACTCGGGAGTGTTGGGACCTTGGCTCGTGAATCATGTGCCGCAGAACCGCAACATGGTTCGCTTCCTGCTTCCTAAGGCGGATCAACTCAATATCTATACAGATCGCAGCATTGTGATTACGGCAAGGTGCGCCCTGTTAGCGCGAGAGTGGCAACAGGCTGAGCCTCAGTATCGAGACCTCCAAAAGAAGTTCGAAACAGCGTTATCAAACGATCTGAAAACGCGCTTTGATCGCTACGCCATCTTGGCAACTTGGAATTTTCAAACACCTTCAGCCTGTACTTTTCATTGTGACTTCCACGGCGCAACAGGAGCGGACATTTCCGCGGCAGTAGAAAACCATGTGCGCAACAATCAGTTCGCGCCCGAGGATTTCGAAAAGCTCACGTTGGAAGCCGCAGGCCGCGGCGATACTATGCGCCAGCTTTTGGCGCAGCTTCGAGAACCGCCGTTGCCTGGAGAGCTTGCAATCCCGTACCTCGGAGACCTCCCAATTTTCGAGAGCGTTCTTCGCATCGTCGCCAAGGGCAAACTTGCGGTCAACGCGGGCGGGCGTTGGTATGGCCGGGAGCCCGATGAGTCCACTGATGCCGCAGACATTCGGCTTCGCCAACGGCTAGGAGCTTTTACCGGGCAGGCCACGCTAGCTGTTCAGCTCGGAGACGTGTCTCAGGTTGGCGGCGGCGGGGTCGCCGTTCCACCCGCTCCTATACCGCCAGTTCCTCAGCCATTTCCTCCGGTCTCCCCGCAGCCTTTTCCAGGCGGAGGAACGCCGCCGAGTTCGCCGCTGCCACCGCAGCCGCTACCAGGCGCTCCAACACCGATTCCTTCTCCGGTGCCATTACCGGCTCCGCCGGTCGTGCGCCGCTCAATGGGTGCGAAGACCGGGATCAATTTGCTTGCTGATCTAGAAAAATGGGCGTTACCGGACAGTCAGAAGGCGGCACAAGCCTCGCTCACGTTCAATGGATTGACGGTCAAGGAACTTCGCGACCTGTGTGTGAAGCTCCCGCCAAAGCTACAGGCGGAGCTTCAAGTGACGCTTCCACCTGAGAATGGAAATGGTTCATGACGACCTCGAATGCGGAATGGATTGACATCATTCTGGGCAAAGACGATGCCGCGACCAAGTGGCTGAGGATCTTCGACGCCCTCCGAGATACAGCACTTCAGTCCACGAAGCTGGGCGCCCTGGACCGTGCGACCGTAGCGCCCGACCAGCTCTTGGCGAACTCGGCCTGGGACCTTTGGGATGAGTTTCTTCCTCATGCTCCGTTGGCGATTGATGAGTTGAAAAAATTCTGGGCTGCGCCGAAAGCATCTGGGCGGGCAATCCTCATATTGGACGGCCTCTCACTGCGTGAACTGCCAATTATCGTAAATGCCGCGAGGGACCGAGGGATCACACCCGTTCGCGTCGAGGCTCGCGGGTCTCAACTTCCTACGGAGACAGATCGCTTTGCGGAAGCTCTTGGCGTGTCGAGTCGTTCAAAGCTACGCAACAACCAGGCTCCGTCCACTTTCATTTTTGCGGGACCGGATGTCTATTCAACGGTCTTTGTTGAGACTCCCTTTGCCGACTGTTTCGGCGAAGTGACATCGCACCCCAATCTCTTTTACTGGCATACTTGGCCGGATGAACCGCTCATTCACGGCAACGCCCAGAAAGAAGATGCGCTTTCTCTACTAACCGCGCAGACCAAACGCCAGCTTGCGGGTCAGGAATTCTGGGCATTCATCGACCGGCTCAGACAAGGACGCCGCCTGGTCATCACAGCAGACCATGGGTACGCCCACAGCCACGCCTTCTCTGATGAAGTGCAGAACCCAGAGACAATCCAGCTCCTCCGCAATACGTTTGGGGCAAAGCGGAACTCGGTTGAGTCTCCCAATGCTCCTTGGCCGCGACACCACCTGCCACCCCTTGTTGCCAAGCTATCAGGCCGTCTTGCGGTCATAGGCCAGCGGAAATGGTCGGTTCAGGGTGGCTTCCCGCGTCTTTGTCACGGTGGTCTCTCTTTGCTTGAGGCGGCTGTTCCCTACATTGAACTACCAGAGCTGTAAAGGCCAGACACGATGAAGCGCAAGGCATCCGCACTCGACCAGCCCAACCTCCCCGGCGTTGACATTGAACGTCAGCCAGCGCTGCATTTTGACGTAGATTCCGCCAAAGCTATTGTCGAAGATCTTTCCGGACCTCCGAATCTCGGCAAGGCCGTCAAAGTGACCGTCCCCGATTTTGCCAATCGCAAGAGACCCAAGACTTGCCTGGAAGTGGACTTCCCGATTGTTCCCATCAATGCTCTGTCCCGGCTTGAGGGAAATGCGGGCAAGCCAATCTACCAAATGAGCAAATGGTGGGCGCGCCGTCGCAGTAGTGTCTTTCGGGCCATGCTGCTCGCCGCTGCCATGGAAGCGCCAACCAAGAAGCAACAGGACGGCACGCCGATCCTCGACACCGAGGGCATCCCGGTTCCAGACGAAACGGAAGCGGCAAAGGCTGTTTGGGATGTGTACTACGCCAACCATCAAAAGGCCGGGAACTTCAAGGGTCTGAAGGTGCTCGACTGCTTCATGGGCGGCGGCACCACACTCGTAGAAGGGTCTCGCCTGGGCTTCCAAGTTTCGGGTGTCGATCTGAATCCGGTTGCGTGGTTCGTCGTCAAGAATGAGCTCGCCTGTACGGACCCGGCGGACGTGAAAGCTTTCTTCGAGCAGATTGAGGCTGAGGTCAAGCCAGTCATTCAGCCGTTTTATGTCACGGAGTGTCCGCGCGGCCATGTTGGCCGCTGGTTCCGGAAGGCGGAGAGCAAGGCTTCAAACACCGAACAAAGGATGCCTGCCGACTTTGATCCTCTTGTTCTCCAGCCGGAGGAGAGAAAGCACTATCGCTACGAGGGTCCTGAGGTCATCTATACCTTTTGGGCCAAGCACGGTCCGTGCTCTAAGCCGGGATGCGGGCATCGCACTCCTATCTTTCGCACCCCAGTCATTGCCGAGAAGAAGCTCGGCGTCAAATACGTTGAGCTCACCTGCAAGAGCTGCAAGACGGCCTTCCACGCCGAACTTGGCGCGGCACGCATGGCTCCTGCGGCCGAGCGGGTGGTGCTGAGCAATGAGTTTCCGTTCACAGAACTTTCGCAGCCGTTTGCCAAGCGGTTGATGGATTATGCGAAGGGTTCCGCAGCAGAATGCCTGGAGCGAGCAAAAGAATTAGCCGCAATGGTGGAATTTGAAGAGGGACTCAAATGTCCTCAATGTGGCACCTTCGCCGGCGAGTTCCTCCGCGATGTACTCACAATGCATAGCACTGCCATTCGCCGGTCACAAATTGATAAGAAGCATTTGAAGATTCAACCGCCGCGCAACAGTGTCAAGCCGGTATTCACATATCTGCTGATTGATCCCGACTGGCTCAAAGGAGATGCTGGCGTTGCAGATGGTCAAAGCCTGGGTGGATATTCCGACGCTCCTTTGGATCTAACGGAAACATGGTTCCTCTCCCGCTTGGAACACCTGCAATTCATTGAGGTGCGTGGGCAAATCAAATTAGACGAGGACACATCATCTCAGGACACGGTGCTTGATGACGAAGCAGAAGCGGAGAACGACGAAGGAGAATCCGCAGTCGATAGCGAAGAGAGTGATCCGGATCAGACTGATCGCAAGAAGTACGGGCTGCCTCGTTTCATTACCCTTGCCAGCGGACGCGTAATTGACACGAGAAAAGGAACAGTGGTTGAAAAGGCCACGGTCCAATGCCAATATTGCGGAACCAAAGAAAACATCATTGATGGCCTTCGGAAGGCAAAGCATCCCGCTCCTTTGATGCCTTACGCTCTTCAATGTCTCTGTCCCGATTGTAAGGAAGAAGGCTACACATACGATGGGCGCTACTTTCTTGCACCAAGCACAAAGGACATCAATCGGCTGTCAGAGAGTATGCGAATCTGGGATTCGCTTAAATCTGGCGCTCTTCAAGATTTCTGGCCCAAAGAGGAAATTCCTTACGGATGGCAGACACACTACTGGAGCATTCCAGATCACGGCTATACGCATTGGTATCGAATGTTCAATCCTCGTCAGCTATTGGTCCTCGGAACGCTCCTAAAGAAGATCATGATGACAGGAAGTGTCAGTATGCCGGTGAAAGAGCAGGCCCTTGGAGCATTTCAGCAATACCTGCGCAATCAATGCATGTTTGCCTTCTGGAATCCTCAACGTGACACGATAGAACCCCACTTCTCGAACAACAACTACGTTGCAAAGCAACTTGTGGTTGAAAACTGCGTCTTCCCATCTCTCGGGCGTGGAAACTGGACTTCCTGCTCGGAAAAAGTGATCGAGGCGTTAGAGTGGTGCCGAATCCCATGGGAGCCGGTCTTGGTTCCGAATTCGTCGAAGAGTGAAAAGGTGGCGACGGCTGATCCTGTGCGCCCTGAAGGCACATCGATCTTCTGTCATTCGTCAAGTGACATCCCAGAACTTGACTCGGAATCTACGGACCTCGTAATCACAGATCCTCCATTCGGCGACAACTTTATCTACTCCGAAATGGCGAACTTTTTTTATGCCTGGCTTCGCATTCCTCTCTCCAGGTGGTATGAGCAATTCAGAGGGATCAAAGATTCGCCGAATGCTCAGGAGGCCGTCAAGAACGTCGCCCATCACGCGGAAGATGGCGACGAGTTTTACCAGACTATGATGACGGCGTGTTGGTCTGAGGCTTTTCGTGTGCTAAAGCCGGGCGGCCTCATGGCGTTCACGTTTCATCACAGCGAGCCTGCCCAATGGGCAATCGTGCTCGAAGCGTTGATGGATTCGGGCTTCTATATTGAAGCGATCTACCCGGTAACAAGCGATGAGTCGAAGGGCGAGAACGCCGAATTTGGTTCCAAAAAAATTGAGTACGACATGCTCCATGTCTGTCGCAAACGTCTTTCGGACCCAATAACCGTTAGCTGGGCCAAGATGCGCCAGTGGGTTAAAGCCGAGCTGAGCCGCCTCAGGAATTTGCTCGCGTCTTACCGCGCGAATGAAATCTCTGACGCGGATGTCCGGGTAATTTTGCGCGGCAAGGCACTGGAGTTCTTCAGTCGCCACTACGGGAAGGTTCTAACCGCCGCCGATGAACCAATGAAGATCGCACATGCGTTAGCGGGCATAGATCAGCTTCTGGACGAGGGCTCCGGAGGCGCTGATCGTCCGCCTTCCGTCGTCCAGCCGCTCGCATATCAGTTTTTGCGCCTCTTCTCAATCCGGACCTCGTACTCTTCAGACGAGGTCACCAAGAGCCTGTTCGGGACGGCAATACGACCGAAAGACCTTATTGAACGAGGCTGGATTGAAGAGCGAAATCGCGTAGTCAGTTCAATTCCGATTGACGAGCGCTTTGAACACCACCGTAGGCGCCCCCGCAAAGAGATGAAGACCGAGATCGACCAGGCACATTTCTTGATCGGCGCAGCAATGCCCAACAGCGGCATCAATCTTGAAGAAGAGTTGACGAAAGACACTTGGATGCTGCGCAAGAGCGTCGATGCTGTTCTTGAGTGGTATGAAAAAGTGACGCTGAATCCAGACGTGCGCAACGCCGCGATGCTGGCGAGGGCAATCCTCCGCAGCAGCGTCGCAAGGCTCCGCGAACGACCGGGCGCTCTGGAAGAACAGTTGAGCCTGTTCAATGACTGGGAAGAGTCGTAGTCGTAGTTTCTGGAATTCTTGAAGTGAGAGGAGCAGCCCATGCAGGAGATGACAGCCCACAGTTGGAAGCGCCGCGGATGCAGCCTCGTGTGGTCGCCGGATCTTCTTCGCGATTTGATAGCAGGCATCGACGCGACGCCGCTCGATGTCGTTCTCGAATGGCAGCGTTCAGGTTTCCCGGAGGATACGCCCACTGGCAAGAAGACGGTTCTTGTAGGCGGATTGCAAACAGTCCTGAATGTCATGCCGGATGCCGACACTTCCTATGCTTGGTTGCGGACTAATATTCTCCCTGTTTGTAAAATGTGGACTCGTCATTGGCCTGGCGTTGGTTTGGTATTTGGGATGGATGGTCCGGGCAAACGCTTTGAGCTGAATGAGGCTGATGATTTGGTTTACTTTGGCCGTGAGCCGGAACGGAGCAACAAGCTGTGTTTGACTCGCGCCATTTGGAATGGCGCGGCCACCGGCACAGGTGCCTTCAAATTGATGCTAGAAGGCTCACGGGAGATTGGTGGATTCCATGTCATTACAGTCTCCTAGTCTCACCGTTGGCGCTCGCGTTGAACATCCGGAGCTTGGGGTTGGTGTATTCATCGGACCTGAGCCGGGTGGATATGCACGTGTCTTCTTTCAGAGCCACGGCGAACGACAAGTGCTTCTGGCAGCCCTGTCGCCGGCATTGACGTGGGATGAAGAGGTCATTGCAAATGTCCGGCCGTCTACCTCTGAAGATTTGAAGCGACTCTGGCTGGCAATCGAGGCCGAGGAACTGCCGCTCTTGGAAAATGCGGCGACGCTCACAGCCGCGAAGGTGGACCTGCTTCCGCATCAGATCGTCCTCACGCACAAGATTGCAAATTCTTCTTCACGCCGCTACTTGATCGCCGATAGCGTTGGGTTGGGTAAGACCATCGAAACCGCTTTCGTCCTTCGTGAGTTGGCCTCGCGCGGCGAGCTGACCAGGGCGTTGATGGTCGTTCCAGCAGGTTTGGTAAACAACTGGCAGCGCGAGCTTAACGAAACATTTCATCTGGACTTTGAGGTGTTCGGAAGCGAGGGCGATGTCACCGACAGAAAGACGAATGCCTTCGCGAAACATAATCGTCTGATAGCGAGCATTGACACGTTGAAGCGGCCAACGCGACTCCACAAACTGCTCGCAGCGCCCCGCTGGGATTTGATTGTGTTCGATGAGGCTCATCACTTGACGGCCTATCAATCGGGCAAGAAGGTCACGAAGACACAGAACTTCAAACTTGCTGAAGCCTTGAGAGACCACGCGCGCGACCTGCTCTTGCTGTCGGCAACACCGCACCAGGGCGACCACTTCCGGTTTTGGATGTTGATCCGTCTCTTGAATCCATCACTATTCTTGAGCACCGAGGACATGCTCGCCAATCGTCACCGTTTGAATTCTGTTGTATTCAGGCGAACCCAGGCGGATGCTTGCGACGCCAACGGCGACCCTCTCTTTGCCAGACGGCAAGTTTATACAAAGGCATTCCGACTATCGACGCCAGAGATGCGCTTCTATGAATCGCTGATGGAATATCTTCGCGACGGATACAACCTGGCCGAAGCGAGTGGCAACAAGGGAAGAGCACTTGGCTTCGTCATGACGATCTTCCAGAAGATCGCGGCATCGAGTTTCGCAGCAGTAGGAGCAACGCTCCGGAGGCGGCTGCTCAGTTTGACGATTCACGAGGCAATCGTCTGCGACCAAAACCTGGACGTGGATGGACGTGAACGCGCAATCGCCGATGCCCGAGGTCTGCTGCATGAAATGTTCGGGTTGCCCACAGACCCGCTCGGACGCGCGGAAGCCGATCGCTTGCTGGCAGACTATCGCCTGAAACTTCTCCGGAAACTTGGAGAAAAGATTGAGGCTGCGGAGCACGATGACGAAGTTCAGGCTGTCGGTGATGAAGAGTCGGCGGCGATGCTTGTTTCCGTTGCCCTTCCCGCGGAGAGACAGCGTATTCGGCAACTGTTGGCTTTGATTCCGCCTGGTAATGAGAGTAAGACCTTAGAACTTCTCCGCGCACTTGGGGATCTTTGGGGCATTCATCCCGGCGAGAAAATTGTTGTCTTCACAACCTACCTGGGAAGTGTAGATTCGCTGAAGGCTGCAATCGACCAAGCATTTCCTCGTGCGGGTGTAGAAGTTCTCAAGGGCGGTGACCATGGTGCGAAAGTTGCCGCTGAGCGCCGATTCAAAAGGCAGGATGGACCAAGAGTCCTTATCTGCACAGCAGCAGGCAGGGAAGGCATCAACCTGCAATTTGCCCGAGTTCTCTTCAATCATGATCTACCGTGGAATCCAATGGATCTGGAGCAACGGATTGGGCGAATCCATCGCTACGGCCAAGCGCATACCGCGCAGGTATACAACGTTCTTTCCACGGATACGATTGAGGGGCAAATATTCTTGCTCCTTGAAGAGAAGCTCCTTCAAATCGCAAGGACACTAGGTAAGGTTGACGAGTTCGGGCAGGTTGCGGAGGATCTTCGAAGCCAAATCCTTGGGCAGCTATCCGAGCGCATCTCATACGACAAGCTCTATCAGGACGCTGTGCGCGATCCAAAATTGGTTAGAACTCGTCAGGAGTTGGATGTGGCAATCGAGAATGCCCAGACAGCCCGGCAAGTGGTTTGGGAATTGTTTCAAGATTTAGAAGGATTCAGGCTAGATGACTATCGGGTGATGGATGACGCCGGGGCTGGAATGACCAGGCTTATTCGCTACGTTCAGGAATCGGTCAGCCAGCATGGGGGTTCATGGCGCCAATTGAGCGCGGATACTTTCGAGGTTGCAGGGATCACGGATACGACCCGTCTCACACAAACAAGAGAAACTGCGCAAGCTGATGATCAGCTCGCTTTGCTGGGTCTTGAGCATCCGATCGTAAAGCGGCTAATTGAAATGGATACTCTGCTTGCTTCAAATCGGAGAGGCCTTTTAGCGACAACAGGTTCGCCTGTCAGTGAAAAGTGCGTCTTGACGATATGGTGTGTTGTTATCCAGAACTCCAACGGCAAGACCGCGCAGCGCATTGTTCCGATAGCTGTTGATGGCTCGGGGCAAAGGAAACGGGACGTTGAAATCAGCGCTCCAGAAATACGGAACCTTTACGCAGCGGCCGTTCCTTTGATGCAGCCGGAACAGCGCAGGGATCTGCTCCATGCGGACTTGCCAGAGATTGTTCGGCGGGATTTAGCGTTCAGGGGGCATCTGTCGGATTCGTCCACAATCTCTTCGCGATTGCTTGCTTGGATCGAATTTGGCAATGGCTTGGGTAATACATTGGGTGAGCGCCTCTCAGGTTAACTGCTAACGTCGTTCGCACAATTGGTTGCGCTCTTGCGGCAATAAGGTGCTCTCGTTATCGGGCGTTGACGGCTGCCGTCAATACGCTTGCAAAAAATGAGTGCTAGCAATGGCAAAACATTACCACTTTCAGGCTCCGAGCTCGAATTGATTGCTGTGTTCAAACTGGCCTCTTTTCTGTGACCCAATGAACGGCGGGCGGATGGCACTTTAGCTGCCGCCGCTTGCTGTCAATGACGCTGTTTTGGCTCCCCCATGCCCTTCGGTCACGGTCCCCCCAAAAAGCTATTATGACCGCTGCGCTCTGCTCGGCAGCATATTTGTGCCTCTCTTGCCCCCGCCGTTGGGGTCACTTCAAGGAAAAGAGGCATAACATGACGAACACAGCAACACTCTCCGAAGTTCAACTCCGCCAGTTCACCGGCTCCGAGAACTGGTATCGCCACGGCATCAATCGCTCAGTGCTGTTCACGGACGGCGCAAAGTTCCTTGCCGACCAGGGCGGCGCCTACTGGCTCCTGGACATCATTGCTATCGCACAGCAGCATGACAAGTCTGTGTCAGCCGAAGAATTCCAGGTCTGGAACTTGAAAGTTCACTCCGACCGCAGCGCGACCGTGTTCTGCGACGACGGCAATGGCAACCCCGTTTACACGCAGGAGATCCCCTTCACGGACTTCCCGCTTGACGAAGTGAAGCTCTACTTCGCCAACAACGTGATTCACCTGCCCAGCGAGTATTAGCTGGGCACGCCCGCGCCGGCTTCACCGGGGCGGGCTTTTCAAATGGCCAGGTGGGCCACACTCGTCTTTGAGAACAGTTTCACCCCCGGTCCACTTCAATGCCGTGAACAGCAAGGTTGTACCCAGTAATCAGTCGATACGCGGGCATAGCTTCCTTACCTTGAACGCCTTTGTGCTCACTCCGTCCCTTGGTGGCCAGAAGTGGGCTAAGAAGCAAGCACTACCGCCGCCTGAAGGCGTGGGGTTTACCGATCCGCAATTGGCGACTCTAAACGTTGGTTAGATTTGTACGTTCCCTTTTGGTCTACAGCCTCGCATTCGTGAACTGTTTAGAACTGAAAGTGAATTGTATTTCATTTTGTAACTCGTTTATATTCATCGCTTTAATATGCTTTTGCCACTTATAATTCAAAAACTCTTTCTAGACCGATGATTAAGGCTCTGAAACAATCGACTCATTCTAAGGGCGTTACGCATGCGTTCGGAGGTGGAGAGTAATGGAGAGTCTGCGCAGTATCACTCAAACAATCGGCACGATGCCCTTCCCGGCGCTTGCAGCGCTAGTGATCTTGGCGGGTTTTGCGCTAGCGGCCTACGCAATCCACGCTGTGGTATCCGCAACCCCTAAAGGGGGCCGGAAATGGCGTTGATGAAGTGGGTACGTTTGCCGTCTGACTGGATCAACTACCGCCATGGTTTGAAGAAACTTCAATGGAAGGGTGACGGAGTCGGCTCTGATGCAACAGCCGCTTTGATGGCACTAACCGCAATCGCTCATCATGCAAATGACCAGAGCGGGATTGCTTGGC
>Ga0302274_10003327_pt1 | contig 14338 bp, 19 predicted proteins | sample III_Bog_N2_1_FD_198755 | JGI IMG/M metagenome (GOLD analysis project Ga0302274, IMG submission 198755) | Peat permafrost microbial communities from Stordalen Mire near Abisko, Sweden - III_Bog_N2_1 | ecosystem: Environmental > Terrestrial > Soil > Wetlands > Peat | place: Sweden: Abisko...
GGTTCCCGCCTCGTAGGTTCGCTCGACCGGGCTGACCCCGTTTCCGGTCCCATTAAAATCGTTCGGAGTCACGTTCATCATCACTCCCCTGGTTGGGTTGGTGGTGTTAACGGTCAGCGTAAATAGCGATGTCTGTTCCGGCGCCTGTGCGCCCTTGTGACCTCTTTGGCAGCTTGTTGTCAGCCCGCATACCACCGCAACCATGCAAAGAACCCCAGCCCATCTCTTCAATGCCATTGTCTTTCTTACCTCCGCGCTCATCCAAATACGCCGCAAATTCCGGCAACCGGGCATAGCCCACATTACGGCTGTTCCGGTACCAACCAATAGTTGGCCCGCGCGACAATGCGTGCGCCATAATCTTCCACCGTCTTGACCCGGATCGTATGCAATCCAGGTGTCGGGTCCGACGGGCTAAACGAAATCAGATACCGGTTCCGCACATGCTTGGCAGCGTCCACAACACGCTGCTCAAAGCCCTTGTCGCCAGTAAACGTTGTGTATTCCCCGCCACTCATGTGGGCAACTTCCTTGGCAACATTCTTTTTGAATGCCTGAACGATCATAGCAACAGTGGAGAACAGGTTCATCGTCCGGTCGTCTCCGCTGTCCTTTATATCGTGAAGCAGCTCCGCCCGCGATGGCGAAAAGCTCACACTCAGGATGAGCACATCTGACCGGCCGATCCGTTCCACGAGTTGCTCCGGCTTGGTGTGCTTGCTCCCGTGATCGCGCTCCTCGCTCACGAGCAGCAATACCCGCCGAAACTCTTTTGGCTGAGTCTCCAGCAGGTCCACGGCATAGCTCACCGTATCTAGAATCGCATCGCCCCCGTTGCCCGGCTCCAGGTGCTTGAGTGACTCATCCAGCACCTCGCCGTGGCGCGTAAAGTCCTTGAGCAGATGAGGCCGCGAGTCAAAACCCACCAGCGCCGCCTCACTGCGGCCATCTGCCAGGAACAGGTCGAGCAGGGGACCAAGTTTGGCCAGTTTGTCAAACTCCAGCGCACTTACTCCGCCCTCTTCCACCGCCACCACGAGCGAAACCGGCGCTGTGTCCATCTCTTCCTGCACCCGGATTTTCTGCGGGACGCCATTGTCCTCCAGAACGAAATCTCCTGCCCCAAGGCCATAAACAACTTCGCCGTCGCGCTTTTCAACCAGCGTCGGAACCAGAACTTCATTGGTGGTTACTCGGATAGTCGGGGCCTGCTCCTGCGCGCCCGTTAGAGTTTTCGGTGGCTCAATCGGAGGAAGTTGCTGCGCCCCGGCCGCTGCGCTGAGTGCAACCAGCGATAGACAAGCAAGCGAACCCCACAGCCGAAACTCAAAACTCATACGAATGAGAACTCCACAATCCTGTACTCAAGTGCGATGGGCCTTGGAATCGCCGGATTCTCTCGATTCAAACCCGCTTGCGGACCTCGTTCTCAAGGCGGCCCGTCCAGGCCAGGAAGCTCAGCAACTCCCACCGCTGCGACCACAGAAAACCGAAGATACTCCGCGTCGTCAGCGTCTCGGCCTTCTGCCCGGAGTAAGTCTCCACACGCCAGCGCAGATACTCGCTTCGCCACGGAGCCAGACGGTGGCCGCGCGTCGCATTCCAGATGAATCGAATGGGAGCGAACAAGGTGTTTCCTTTGCATCGAGTATAGACGGTGGCTTGGCTTGTTCGCGATGCCTGCCTCCCGCCGAGTAAACAACCCTGGGATGAAGAGCCTACAGCGGCGGAGGCGCGAAGCCCGCAACTGGATCCGCGGCGCAAATTAAACGTACGAATGCGCCGTTGCTCGGCTTCAATAACAGGTCATCCAGCAAATGAACTATTGAAGTTTGCTGAACAAGCTATTCGACTGAGATTCCATCTGCGCTATCACGTCCTCCAGCGCTGTCTGCTGGGTCTCGGCGAGCGACAGTTGGGTGGATACCTGCCCTACATCCGCCTGCATCAGGCTGCTCTGCGCACTGGTCAACTGCGTCTGCACATTCGTTACTGCATCGCCGGCCGCAGTCACCTGGCTGATCGAGTTGTCGATCGTCACCCGTTGCTGCGAGACGTACCCCATGGCTGTGCTCAGCGCTGCGGTATCGCTCACCGCCTGAGCCGTGTTGACTGTGCCGCTTGCGTAGTCCGCCACCAGCGCATTCAGTGCGCCAAACACGCTGTTCGCTCCGCTGCCAAGAAAGATTTGACTGCCCGGAACATTTAACTGAATCTTTTGGCCATTGGGCGTTACCAGGTAGTTAATGTCCGCATCCCCGTTGTACGTCGTTACAGCCGGCGATGTCGCGTTGGAAGTGGTGAAGGGGGTCGTCGAGGTCTGCCCGCCAGAGAATATGTACTGTCCCTGGTAGCTGGTATTCGCCAGCGACTGCACCTCATCGAGGATTCCTGAAATCTGGTTGGAGACCGACTTTACATCGCTCGCGTTCTCGGTGCCGTTGTTGGCCTGTGTGGCCAGAGAGATCGCCTGCGTCAGTTGCGCTACCACGCTGCCCAACGTCGAGTCCGCCACCTGCAACTGTCCGGTTACAAGGTTCGTGCTTTGCGTAAAGGAGTCATCCTGCTGGATTTGATTCAGCAGCAGCACATTCTCGCCCGATGCCACAGGATTCTGGCTCAGCGACGTGACGCTAACCCCGCTGGACAACTCCGCCGTAAGCTGCTGCTGGCTCGCCTGGGCCTGATCGAGAGAGCCCACCAGGGTGGTCACATAATTTGGGTCAACGCGCATGTTCTATCCGCACTCCTCGATTGCGACATTGAGTTTTCACGACCTCAGCGCTAGTCCCACATCGCCGGGCTACGAAACTGTTGATTGCTCGCCAAGGTTCAATACCGAGGCCATCAGCGTGTTCAGCATGGTGAAAACCTGCGAGGCAGCCTGGTAGCTCCGCTCCAAGGTAGACATCGCCGAAGCCTCATCGTTCAGATTCACGCTGGAGAGTGCGTTGTTCTGTGTTTGGAGCTGCGTTACAGAAGCGGTCGCCGCCGTGTTTTCTGTCTGCACGTTCGAGACTGTTGCGCCTAGTTCGGAGACAAAGTTCGCGTAGTAATCCGTTGGAGTCTCGCCGTTCACGATCGTCTGGTTCCCAAGCGCGGCCATCGCCGCCGCATTCGAGTTGTCTCCAGTTCCCTGCCCGGCTCCGGCCGCGGCAATGTGATTCGGATCGGTCATCACCACGCTCATCCCGGCGGCACTGCCCGCCACCTGCGCTTGCCCGGCGAAGATGTTCCCTGCGTTTCCGTTGTCCCCATCCAGGTCCGTCCCAGCATTGTTCAGCGCATTCACCTGTGTCGAAACACTGTAGGCGAGTTGATCGAGTGACCCAAGCACGCCTGGAATATCCTGATCCCGCGCTGTCAGGTAGCCGCCTAACTCCCCGCCTCCACTTGCTAGCCCCGCGGTAATATCTGCCCCGCCGGCAAAGAAATGGGTCACTCCGTTTACGGTACCGGTGGTCAGTTGAAAGCTCTGCCCCTCTGAGATGAGCGGCTGCCCTGCGGTTGTGGTCACCGAGATTCCATTGTTCTCGGTCGTAATCTGGTTGATCCCGATCAGCTGCGAGAGTTGGCTCAAGTCCTGCTGACGCTGGTCCTCGAGCGTTCCCGCATCCGCGTCCGGCGAGGCGGATTGAATCTGCTGGTCCAACTGGGCAATCGCGCTGGTCAGCGAGTTCACCTGGCTGGTCACCCCGCTTGCATCCTGGTCCAGAGCCGAGCGCTGAGCGTTCAGGCTGGCAGCCGCATTCGAAACGTCCGCCGCGAGCGTCGACGCCGACGAAAGCACCTCCTCCCGCAGCGAGTTGTCCGTCGGATTCGCTTCCAGAGAGGAAAACGAGTTGAAGAAGCCTGTCAGATCGCTCGAAATGTCTCCGGCAGTCGCAGAACTCGATCCCGAATCCGGCGTAAACAAGGCCTGCGCCGTGTTCAAGGCCGTCAGTCGCGAGCCCGTCGAGGAGGCAAGTTGTTGTTGCTGGTTCAGCCTCTCCGTCAGCACGCGATCCCGTGCGGAGGTTGCCCCGGTCTGGGTAACTCCGTCTCCGTATGAGACTCCCCCAACCTCAAGCGGCTGGTTCTGCTGAAAGTTGGGTGTTTCCGTTGTGTAACCCGGGGTATTCGCATTGGCCACGTTGTTGGCAACTACGTTCAGCGCGGCCTGATCGGCGTCCAGCGCCTGCGTCATGATGCTGAAAGCTGCGCTAATTGTCCCCATAACCCGGCTCCGGAGGCGCCCAGCCCCGCGCCTGTGCCTCGCTGTATTCGATCTTCCCTTCCCTCAACTGCCGCAACCGCCGCATAACCACAAGATTTGTCCGCGTAGCCTCCAGCACCCGGCCAAAGGTTCTTATGTCGCCAGCAGTCTCACGCACCTGGCGCGCCAATGCTTGATCGGTGCGTTGACCATCCCCCAGGTTGCGCGGGGGAATGGCTTCGGTTTCAGCGTCGGGCAGCAAAACATTGGGGCCGGCCTGGAGTCGTCGGTCCCGGTTCAACGCCAGGCAGGCCAAGGCCAACTCCTCTAATCGATCGGCATCCAGCCGGGCAAGCGCCTGCGACGCCTCCGCCACCACCTCGCGGATTTCGAGAATCTGTCCCGGGAAATTCAACGCGCGCATCAATAACGTTCCTTCCTTCGCCCGGTTTCTTAACCCTGGCCGCCCTCGCCCAGCATTGAATCCACCAGCTTCGAGGCCACCGCGCTGGAAGGCACGTTGTAAGTTCCCGCAGCCAATGCACCCTGCACCGCTGCCACCTTGTCCATGCGCACACCTGTGTCAACCAGTGCGTTCGCTACTTCATTCCCTGCGCTGCTTACCGTCGCCCGGTCGCTGTTCAAAGCACTCGTCGCGGGTGCAGGGGCATTTTTTGTCTGAGCCTGCGAGACGCTTGGCTCGGTCACCCCCAGCAGCGACTTCAGTCCATCCAGGCTGTTGCGAATATCCATTTGTCTAGCTCCTTGATTGACCTATCGGCGCACACGCCCATCACTCTAGTCATTCGCATCGTCTTATCCAATCATTCTGGTTTCCTTTTCTGGTTACCCCTTCGACCCTCCCTGATTACCTATATGTGCACCAGCATGGCCGATCTCCCCCAGAATCCGATTGGCGATTCCAAATCCTCCAGCCGCACTCAAAGCCTGCCCCAGCGCTTCGGCCGCAAACTCTCCCAGGGCTCCAGTCGACCCCGATTCCTGATCGTCCTCATCCCCGGCCCCGTTGCCAACTCCAGGTACCGACGCACTTTGCGTCAGCGGCGCCATCAGTTCCTTCATCAACTGCGCCTCAAACTCGTGGGCCGCCTTGACCAGCCGAAGAGGCGGAGTCGCCATCCCGCTTTCTGCAGTCTTCGCTTCGGTCATTTGCACCGCCGCCACGCTCGCCATCCCGCCACTCCTCCGCTCTTAAAGGACCACCAGGTCGGCCTCCAAAGCACCAGCCTCTTTCATCGCCTGCAGTATCGAGATCACGTCCCGGGCTCCGGCTCCCGTCTGCTGCAGCTCCTGCACCAGGTCTTCCACCGTCGCCCCCGGCTTCAGGTCGATGCGGTTCACCGGCTTGTCCTGTGCCTGCACCGTGGTCTGCTGCACCACCTGCGTGGTCCCTGAGGACATGGCATTGGGCTGCGAGACCCTCGGCTCGCTCATCACGTTCACCGAAAGCCCTCCGTGCAGAATCGAAACCGGCTGCAGCCGCACCGTGCCGCCTATCACAACCGTTCCTGTCCGCTCGTTCACCACCACCCGCGCCCGCGGATAGACTTCCACCTCCACCGCCTCCACCCGGTCGAGCAACGCCGCAAGGTCCTCGCCTTCCGAACTCGCCACCTCCACTCTGCGACTGTCCACCGCATGCGCCCGCGCGGAGCCCAGAGCACGATCGATCGCCTCGGCCATGCGCTCAGCGGTGTGAAAATCAGCGTCATTCAGCACCACTGTGACGGAGTGCATCTGCTTGAGTTCGAACGGAACTGCCCGCTCCACCAGCGCGCCACCCGGAATCCGCGCCGTTGTTGGATGATTCATTTGCCGGGTATTGCCCGCCGATGTCGCGATGTAGCCGCCCAGCACCAACGCCCCCTGCGCCTGCGCGTAGATCATTCCGTCCGGTCCGTAGAGCGGCGTCATGAGCAGAATGCCTCCCTCGAGCGAGCGCGCATCGCCCGCTGAAGAGACCGTGATGTCCATCTTTTCGCCGGGACGGCTGAACGGCGGCAGCGTCGCCACCACAAACACCGCCGCCATGTTTTTCACCTGCATATTGCTCGCGCTGTTCGATCCCGTCTGCGGCACTGTGATCCCCAGCCGCTCCAGCGTCGAAACCAGCGTCTGTGCGGGAAAGACCGTTTGCGAACTATCTCCCGTTCCCTTCAGTCCCACCACCAGGCCGAAGCCAACCAGTTGGTTGTCGCGGATTCCCTCGATCGTAGCCACATCCTTGATCCGCGCCTCTTGAACCTGCGGATCTGCCTGCGCCGCATACGCGGCCGCTGCCCCAAGCATCACTAACAGAGCCAGCCAAAGCCATCCGCCCCCTCCCCATCCCCGTTCCATCGATCCCCGGGGGTATGCCTCCGGCCGCCTTGGCATTGCGATCTGTCTCCTGCTTTCCATCGCTCATGTGCTCCATATCTGCGACTCCGCTCAGCAGCCGCAGTTCCTTTTCCCTCTTTCCTGTTCCCTGGACCCTGTTCCTTGGACCCTGGACTCTCAACCCTGTCAGAAGATCAACAGCTTCTCCAGGAACCTCACCAGAGGGTTCTGCCGGTAGGTCGAGTCGTTGATGATCCCCTTGCCCGTCACCTCGAGTTCAAGGTCGGTCATCGCAGTCGACAGCACCTGGTTCTGCGCGCTCACGTCTTCGGGCCGCACCAGACCACGGAGCTTGATCACTTGGGTCTGCTGTGAGAAGGTCAGTTGCCGAGTCGCCTGGACCACCAGCATCCCGTTGGGCAGCACATCCACCACCTCGCCTCCAAAGGTCGTCGCCAGACTGGAGTTCGTCGTGCTCTGCCCCTGTGCCGCGAGCCCGGAGGAGGCCGTCATCCCCACCAGATTTTGGAGGGCGTTTGAGGCCTTCAGAGCACCAAACAGAGACGTCAGCCCGGAATTTGCATTCGACGCTCGCGTGTTCTTGACTTGACCGTCGGTCGAGGCAGCCAGGCTCTCCGTCACCACGATCGAAACCACGTCGTGGAGGCGCACAGCCTTAGCGTCCGTGCCGAGCCGAACCAGCCGTCCCTCAGGCGACCAGATAGAACCGAGGGTCTTCACCTCGGCTGCCTGCTGCGCGCGAACGTGCTCCACATAAGCATGCAGCGCTGCTTCAGGCGGCGTGGGTTTGGCCTGGGGCACGAGCGGAATCCTCTTGCCCGCCGCCAGCACCGGCAGGCTCAACCCGAGCCCGGCCAGACTCATGCCCAGAATCAAGGCTCCCCGCAGCACCCTCATTGCCAGAAATCCTTCCCTTGAATCTGCAATGCCCGGTCCCGGCTGACTGCAACAGCCCTGACGACTTTGCCGTTGATCGCCAGCCGCACGCTGAGTGGCTCGCCCGCCGCAGCCGGAGAGAGCGCTACCCCCTCCAGCCGAAGTTCGACCTTCTCATTCGATTGCTCTACCGTCAGCCGGTCACCCGCGCGGATCACCGGGTGCAGCCGGATGATTTGGTCATCGAAGTTGCCGGCCCCAGCCACCGAGTCTCGCGAGACCAGAATCCCCGGCCCGCTGAGATGTGCCGGATCGCGCATCAGCAGCCAGCGTTGGCCGGTCGACGGGTCGTCGATTTCGCGCAGAACCATGCAGGAAGAGCAAGGAGGATTTTGCGCCTGTCGAACCGCAGGAGCGGGAGACGAAACCTGGGCGGCCACGGCAACCAGCAGCGCAGTTGCAACCGCCAATGCGCATCTACCGACGACGCCAGGCCCGATTACCTTTCTCTCTCGCATGATCTATCCTGCCCTCCACCTGTCAGATTTTTTCTCCGCTCCTGAACCTCCCATGGCGTGACGCACGCTAGTGGGTCATATTGTTTACCTGCGAGTACATGTCGTCGGCGGCTTTGATCACCTTCGAGTTCGACTCGTACGCCCTCTGCGCCAGCACCATCTGCACAAACATCGTGACCACGTCCACATTTGAGTTTTCGAGGTAGCCCTGCTGCAGAGTGCCCAGTCCCTCAGTTCCGCCCGGGTTTCCAAGCACCGGGTCGCCTGAGCTGAGAGTCGCTTTCAAGAGATTCGATCCCATGCTCTCCAGACCGCCAGGATTCGGAAAGGTGGCCAGTTGCAACTGCCCCAGTTGCGATGGGTTCTGCTGGCCCGCCAGGGTTGCGTTGACCACACCGTACGGGGTAATCGTCACCGCCGTGGCGTTGGCTGGAATGGTAATGGTCGGGATCACCGGGTCGCCGTCCGTCGTCACCAGGGTTCCCTGATTATTCAGTTGAAACTGCCCCGCCCTGGTATAGGCAATCGTCCCGTCCGGCCGCTGCACTTGAAAGAATCCCGCGCCTTCGATCGCCACATCCAGTGGATTCGAGGTCTGGTTCAGCGAGCCCTGGGTCATGATCACCTCAGTGGCGGCCGACTTCGTTCCCAGGCCAATCTGCAAACCGGCCGAAACAGTCGACTGCGACTGCGCGGCGCCCGGAGTCACCATATTCTGGTAGACCATGTCCTGAAACTCGAGGCGCAGTTGCCGAAAGCCCGTCGTGGAGGCATTGGCCAGGTTGTTGGCAATCGTGTCCAGGTTCATCTGCTCGGCGCTCATGCCGCTGGCCGCTGTATACAACGCTCGAATCATTGCGACTCCTTTCAGTCGTCGAGTTCACAGTCCGTAGTTCTCAGTTCGTAGTTCGTAGTTCACAATTCAAGGTTCATAGCTCTCAGTAGCCAGCTCCTCCATCGTCAAACGAACTTCGCGTCCTGTTTCTTACCCGAACCGGCTGACTTCGTTCCGGAAACTCTTCCTTGAAGATTCGCAACTGCGAACTGTGAACTGAGAACTGTGAACTGTGAACTGCCCCTCACACCTTGGGCAGATCCTCGGTTGCGATCCTGTTGAACTCGGTATGAAACACGGTCAGCGCCCGCTGCATCATCTCGGCCTGCCGCTGCATCACCATCAGGTCGAGCGAACCCTGGATAACATCCTGGTTTGCCTGTTCGATCGCACCCGGATGGATCGAGGCCTCGGTTGTACCCTTCGGCTCGACGCCGTCCGGCGCAACGTACCGGTTCGCCCCCTCGGGCGTCAGATTTGTTCCGGACGGAAACGTGAATACCCCGATTGTGGCCACCACGCCTCCAGCCACGGAAAGCGCGCCATTGGAGCCGACAGAAGGTTCGCCTGGAGGAACAGGAATGGCTTTGCCTGCTGCCGAGAGTACCGGCGAGCCATCGCCGGTGACGAGTATCCCGCTTGGCGCGCGATGGAAGCTGCCGTCGCGGGTGTAGCGCAGACCATTCGGCGTCTGCACCTGGAAGAAGCCTTCGCCCTCGATCGCCAGATCGAGCGGATTGCCCGTCGGCGCCAATGCTCCCTGCGCCATGCTCAGCCGGTCGCCACCCAGCAGGCCAAAGTTGTTCACCGTCCGGCCCAGTTGCGAGTCGATGGCATCCGGCCCAAGCAGCGCCGAGCGGAAGTACTCACGCTCAGCCCGGTATCACGCCGTTTGCGCGTTGGCCAGGTTGGCCGCCGCGGTGTCCAGGGCCTGGGTCCGCGCCACCAGCCCGGTCATCGCCGCATAATAGCCGCTGTCCATAAGGAATGCCCCCTTGCGAGAGAACAAGGAGGCAGATACAGGACCGAAAATGGGGATCGAGGATTAGAGAGGGATCATCCTCCATTGCAAGGAGGACGAAGCCACCAGGTAAGCCGGAGTCAGGCGGCTTTTGTCCCGTTCGTCCAGCCACGCACGCTATTGCAGCCCGTCGCAGATGATCGTCACTTCAAAACTCGCATCCTCAAAGCGGTAGACATGGTGCAGTTGGAACTCGGGCGCCTGCACGTGCAGGTTGTAATCCCGCCCGGAGATCACTGCCGGAACCGACAGCCCGCAGTTGGCCGCCAGATTCGGCACCTTGCCCTTCCAGGCTCCGGCCAGCATGTTGCCGATCTCGCCGATCGCGTCCATTACCGTATCGTCAATCCCATTGAACTCCATGCCCGTCATGAGGGCCGCCACGCGCAGCGCCGCGCGCGCCCCCGAACGGAACACGCATGCCCCGCTCAGGACACCCCCGAAACCCACCACCGCGGTCACCGATTCCGCCTCATGAACCGGCGGGCTGCACTCCCGCTTGCAGTCGACCCCCAGCATGAGCTGAAAGACCTCTTCCACACTTGCATCCAGGTTCCGCGGGTCGGAGACCAGTTGCACAGATTCTCGCAGAGAGACAGTCATCACACACTCCGTTTCGTCCTTGCCGGCCCTCTGGCTTCGCGCAAGAGCCGCCGTGCGCACACCGTTTAGCAGCATCATTCCCCCACGCTCAGCCTGCCCTGCCGGACCACCCATCGGCCATCACGCCGCGTTCACCAGAGGTAGAACCCGCTCCTTCACCTGTTCAGCGGTGAACGGCTTGCGGATGTATCCCTGCGCGCCGGAGAGAATCGCCTGCTTCACATGCTCCTCGCTGGACTCGGTCGTGATCATCACCACCGGCACGCCGGGAGCCAGATTCTGCGCCCGGATCTGGCGCAGAAACTCCAGACCATCCATCGAGGGCATATTGATATCGGAAACAATCAGGTCAACGGCTTCTGCCCGCAGCACATCGAGTCCATCGGTTCCACTGCCGGCCTCGAACACCACCAGCGAATCGAGTCCCGCCTGACGCAGGGAGCGTTCAACAATCTTGCGCATCACCGAAGAGTCGTCGACGATCAGAGTGCGTATCTCGCGCATGCCAAGCTCCTCGCAATCCTTATCGGCGCTTGTGGCCGATGCTTGAGCATTCTGCTTGAGATTCGCGGAAATGCTCCCGAAAATATTCGCTGAATAGAGGTCTGGTTCTTGTTACCCGGCACCAGGCGACGAAGCCAATCGATGTGCAATGGCTCTCGCCATGCGGCCCTCACGATTGCATTGGACACGGCCCAACCAGCGTCCTGGTGGAGTTCCATCCCTGGTCCTCAAAGAATGCCCAGGTCAGCAGGAGGCGATAGAGCATATCAGTAGGAGGGAATGTCCGGGTCAGCAGGAGGCTATAGAGCAGATCAGTAGGAGGGAATGCCCAGGTCAGTAGGAGGCGATAGAGCAGATCAGGTCCCGCACCGATCCGGGGTCCGGGTAAGGGCCTGTAACCGGCCGAGTCCACATCCGCAACCAGAGACACTCGTGCGCCCGCACCAGGCGTGCGTCCAGTGGGCGCACCTTTTCCACTGCACGAGCGATGGCCTGCGCCGCCGCGGGTTCAGAGGCCGCTTCAATCAGCTGCACAGGAGGAAACCGCGCGGCCAGGATCCGCGTATGTGCGGCTCGGAAAAGCGAGCCTTGCACCAGGCCGCACTCCACCTGCATGCCGGTCATTCGTTCCACGGCCAAAGCGAGCGCTGGGTCAAGCCGCTCCTCAAACCCCAGGTAGAGCAACCTTCCCGCCGCCATGCGCAGGGGCAACGCTCCAAACGCATCGACAAACAGTCGAGGCAGAAACCCGGTCATCGCCTCTGGATCATGCTGATCGATACCCAGGACCGGGCAACTCCATTGCAGGCCAAGCGCTCGCGTTACCAACTCCTCGCGCACGCCCTCACGGCGCACCAGCCAAACCCCCAGCCGGCCGCCTCGCGCCTGGCGTTGCGCCTCTACCGCGCGTCTTAGCTGGGTGGCTGAGATCCAGCCTTGCTCGAGCATCACCAGCCCCAGAGGAATTCGATGCCTCCTGGTCTCAGAGCCAGCGCCGGCGAGGCCCTCCCGCTCCCTGCGGACTGCCGCCTCAACCAGCACGCGAGTGCATTCGGGCGAACAGGTCCACCCGCCATCAAAGACCCGGCCAGACCGGCGGCGCATCAGGTGCAGCCAGCCGGAGTCGCAGTTTGGGTTGGCGCAGGTGCGTAAAAGCGCGGGCCTCGACCGCTCGATTGCGCCGGACCCAAAGCGATTCGACTCAAAGTCCACTTCGGCTTCTTGTCCCCTCACTTTGAGTCCCGGCGGCGCCAAGCGGTCAGGATTTGCGGCCCGGCGGCTTAGAAGAGGCATCGGATCGTCTCCAGCCGCTTCTTCGGGGCGGCCACTTCACTAACTCGAAGGCCGAAGTTGCCGTTCACCAGCACTACCTCGCCACGCGCCACAATCTTGTCGCCCACGATCAGGTCCACCGGGTCGGCAATATGGCGGTCCAACTGCACCACATCGCCAGGTCCCAGATCGAGAATCGAACTCAGCGGCATCTCCCGGCAACCGAAGCGCAGACTCGCTTCAAGTTCAACGTCAAAAAGCAGCTCAATGCCCGCGGACAATGCCCCGGAGGTCAGAGCATCTCGCTCTCCAACGGCGTCGGGAAGAGTTCCAGGTTCCCCCTTCGCTGCGGCAGCCGGAGCCGGCGCTCCGGCCATCACCCCATCGGCTGCAGCGCGCACGTCGTCCTTTACCAACACCGTCCACGAGCGATCTCCTGCCTGCAGCTGAAAGGCGCGCGAGACCTTTGGCTCGCCCTCGATCGGCTCAAATTTCTCCACGCGGCACTTCGCGCCGGTCTGGGCCAGCAGGTCGCCCGCGGCAGCCTCGGCCACCTCGCGCAGGATCTCCGCCCAACCGGCCCTTTGATCCATGCCCTCGCCCACCAGCGGCGCATCGAGAACCGATCCCTCGAGCACAACGGAGAACCGGCCCCGCTGGTCTCCGCTTAGAGTTGCGGCATAGCCAAAGGCTCCCGCCCCCAGCGGCTTGGGCAGCCCGTCCACCAGTTGCGGTTCGCCTGCAAGGGCCTGGGCAAAGAGCGCGGTCGCCACTCGTGCCCAGCAATCGAGGTAGTTCATCATGGCTCGCGCTCCCCAATCATCTGTTCCATGCGGGCTCCGCGATGCGCTCCTTCGGCCACCGCGGCAGCCTCGGCCAGTGTCTGGCCGCCGGCCTGCCAGACGGGCAGTGTGTTGGCGGGAAGCCCAAGGCGCAGCACCATGCCTGGCTGCAGATTCTCAAGGTCCCCAGCGGCAACCCGTACCGCCGGCAGTTGCAGCGAGCCGCCGAAATGGAGACGCCTTGCAATTGACTCCATCCGCGCCCGCGTCTCGCTGGCATGGCGGCGCGGCCGGCCCCAGTCCGATGTGAGTCGCCGCAGGATGGTATTGGCCACTACCGCCGGGAAGGCCAGGTTCAGCAGGCCCGAACTATGCGGCATGCGGATCTCGAAGCTCAGGCAAAGCGTCTTCTCCGTGACTGCCATGATGCGCGCCACCTGCGTCTGCATCTGGCGGCGCTCGAAGTTGAAGCTCAACCCCACGGGCTGCCAGGCCGCCGTCAACTCCCGGCAGATGATCTCGACGACAGAGCCAAGAATCGCTTCCTCGATGTCGGTGAGCTCGCGCAGCGGGCCATCCTTGCCCTCGCCGCCCAGCAGCAGGTCGATTACCGGCGGCGCCAGCGCCAGATCCAGTTGCAGCACCGAGATCGCCCCCAGCGGCTCGAGGCGCACCGAGGCCACATAGCTGATCTCCGGAATACGCAGCAGGAACTCGTTGAAGGCAATCTGCTCGGCGGACACCAGATTTACCTGGAACCGGGTGCGCAGCCATGCGGCAAGATTGTGTGTCAGGTTGCGCGCGAACAGGTCGTTCAGCATGGAGATCGCACGAAGCTGGTCGTTCGAGATCTGGCCCGCCGAAGAGAAGTTGTAGGGAACAACCCGGGGCCGGACCTCGGGACGGGCGGCATCGGAAGTCGCGCTGCGCGCTGCCTCGAAGAGTGCATCGATTTCGGCCTGCTTGAGCGTCTTTTCCATGGATCCATCTGTCCCGTGTTGGCGTTCTCTCTATTCCGTGGCGCCGCTCGCCGGCCACCCTGTAGCGGCTATCAATCCGGCCCTACTCTCGGATCGTCGGCCGGAACAAATCTTCCAGGGCGGAAGCCATCGATGCGGCCATCTCCGCGGTCTTCGGCTTCGGGTCCCCTCTGCTCTTTCGCTCCCGCTTTGCCCGCTCCAGAACGCCGCGAGCTGCCAGATCCTTAAGCGCGGCCCGCAGGTGGACGACAGCCGAGGCGTGCAGTTGCGAGACGCGGGACTCGACCACCCCGAGTGCCAGACCGATCTCGCGCATCGTCATCTCCTCGTAGTAGTAGAGCGTCATCACCAGGCGCTCACGATCGGGCAGTCCGGTAATCGCATCGGACAA
>Ga0302274_10003329_pt1 | contig 14330 bp, 10 predicted proteins | sample III_Bog_N2_1_FD_198755 | JGI IMG/M metagenome (GOLD analysis project Ga0302274, IMG submission 198755) | Peat permafrost microbial communities from Stordalen Mire near Abisko, Sweden - III_Bog_N2_1 | ecosystem: Environmental > Terrestrial > Soil > Wetlands > Peat | place: Sweden: Abisko...
ACTAAAAAAGATGACCCCAGTACAATACCGGAATCATCTTTTAACAACTTGTCCCACTTAGTGTTTCTTTTATGAGTCTACTAAAGGGGGTACAGATCACAAGTGGGTATTTTTAAATGGCGGAGAGGGAGGGATTCGAACCCTCGGTAGGTTTTGACGCCTACACCGGTTTAGCAAACCAGCGCACTAGGCCTCTATGCGACCTCTCCTCGACGCGTCAATCGCCGCTGCAGCTTACGGGTTTTCGCTTTGCGAAAAGCCCTCCAGCTTCCGCGGCGTTGCCGCTTTTCCCCAAAAATTGTCGGACAATTTTTGGGGACCCCTTTCGAACATTTTGGGGACCCCTTTAAAGCACTTAAAACATAATTACTTTTTTTGGGGCTCCCTTTCAAACATTTTCGGGGAATAATCTATAGCGAAATGACTGAATTACTACGACTTAGTATAACTTTTTTTGCGGTGGTTCGTCAATAATCAGTCTTGCACAGCGGAGAGGCAATAAACGGTTTTTGCTCCAGCAATCTTTAGGACTGCGGCGCAGGCGCAAAATGTTGAACCTGTCGTACAGACGTCATCTATCAATAGGATATTTTTACCTTTCACGCTAACTTCGCTACTTACAGAAAAGAGCCCCTCCATATTTTTCAGCCTCTCTGTCCTTGATAAAGAACTTTGGGTTGAACCGTACTTGTCTCTTTTTAACACATTCGCTAATTGTGAGTTTTCGCCTTGCAAAGTTTTCGAAATATGTTTTGCGATAATCTTTGATTGGTTAAAGCCTCGAATGTTTTCTTTTATCCAGAACATCGGTACATATGTGACTATCGCGGATTTAATAAATTCAGAAAGCTCCACATCCTTTCTAATTTTTTCTATGCAAAATATTGAGAGCAACTCCGCATAACGGCTTTCCTTGCGGAACTTCATGGATAGAACAATATCTTTTGCAGCGCCAGAATAGGCGAATGCTGATGTAATTCTTTCTGGTAACAGGGGATTATTTGCTAAGCATTGTTTGTGCACAAAACCATTATTGTAAATTCTTCTGCAGCCTGGGCAGAATTCTACAGCAGTCGGTAAAAATTTTTTACAGTTCTCACATAATAACGTACCTTCTACGTTACAACCCGCGCAATATCTTGGAGAAAAAATATCTTTGATGTATAACGGGGAATCTCTTAAAAGTTTTTTGAAATAAATTTTTATCATTGCTAGAGCATAGCAGATGAAGATTAATTTTTTATTAAATTTGTATAAATAAAAGCAAAGTCCTGCAAAGTCAGATTGACTTTGCAGGACCAGTAGTGGTGTGTGGAAAAGAATTAATGGCTTGGGTGCTGCTGGTTGGCAGTATTTTTGTATCTTTTATTGCTGTTTGAATAATCCACCCAGTTGGAGAAAGCCGATAATGAGCAAAGTATTGGCACAATTATTACACAAACCCAAAGGGTTAATCGATCAAAGTCTGGGTTATAGCCAAACTCATTTTCGTAGTTTATCCTCACGGCCGCGTAACAGGACAAACTCGTGCAGATGAGAGAGATAAATCCACCGATCTTCAGCAGGTAGGAAAATCTTTCTGTGTTGTAGTGGTGTGATACGTACAGCAGGACTACTGCTATTACTGCGAATAGCGGTATGAGATAATTGATTCCTTCCATTCCATTTTCCATTTCAAATCCTCCTAAAAACTTCTCAGTAGCATTCTACAACAAATATTCAGCTATGTCAAAAAACGATAAAATAAAACCTCGTATTCACGAGGTTTTATTCGAATATCTAATTTTATTTTACTTTGCTAACTGCAAAATAATTTCTTCTTTTACCGCACTTGTCTTCACTGTAGAACCTTCTTTGGCCTTTCCGGAAATAAGCATTTCAGCTAAAGGATCTTCTATATAATCTTGAATATTTTTGCGAATCAATCTAGCGCCCTGCGCGGGATCAAAACTTTTTTTTGCTAGAGTTTTTACGACTGCGGAATTGAACAATAGATTGATATTCTGTCCTTTTATTCTTTTAACCAAATCATCCAATTGCAGTTTGCTTATAGCATTTAGCTGCTCTGGTCCTAACGGATGGAAGACTAAAATTTTATCGATACGATTTATGAATTCAGGAGGGTATTGTTCCTTTAAGGAAGCGAGTACGCCATCTTTGATTTTATCGTAATCTTTTTGGGACTTAGCTATTTTTTTAGCGGCCTTCAATTCCTTTTTATTTTCTTCGGGTTCCGTAAAACCAATCTTCGCAGCTTCCATATTGAGCTCGCGCATGCCGATATTTGAAGTCATTATGACAATCGTATTGCGGAAGTTTATTTTTCTGCCAGATGCATCGGTAAGTTGTCCATCTTCCAGTATTTGCAGAAGAATATTAAAGACATCCGGATGGGCTTTTTCCATCTCGTCAAAGAGAATCACTGAATATGGTCTTCTGCGCACAGCTTCTGTAAGGCGTCCGCCTTCTTCATATCCGATATATCCAGCTGGTGCTCCAATCAGGCGAGCGACGTTATGCTTTTCCATGAATTCAGACATGTCTACGCGTATTAAAGCGTCTTCATCGTCAAAAATTTCTTTAGCTAATACCTTTGCTGTTTCGGTTTTGCCGACACCTGTAGGACCGAGGAACACGAACGATCCCAAAGGTCGTTTAGGAGAGGTTATTCCAGCTCTGGACCTGCGAATGGATTTAGCTATTGTACTGACGACTTCGTCCTGTCCAATGATCCTGGCTTTCAATGTTGCTTCTAAATTACCAAGTTTTTGCATTTCTTCTTTGACCAACTTATTCAAAGGAATTTTGGTTATGGAAGATACAGTATTGGCAATATCGACTGAGGTGATTTCCTTTTTTTCTTTGCTCCTGGTGAGATCTTGAGCTTTTTGCAAATCAGAAATTTGCTTGCTGAGCTTGTCGCCTTGAATCCTAAGATGATCAGCGGTGACAAAATCTTGGTTAAGGACAGCTTTAGTTTTTTCTTCTTCAAGTTCTGCTAGATCTTCTTCTAAAATCTTTATCGCACGTCCGGTCTTTGAATCGTAGAGTAAAGTTTTGACTCTTGCCGCGCTTTCGTCTATAAGATCCAAAGCTTTATCCGGCAAATATCTATCCTGAATAAAGCGGACTGAAAGTTCTACAGCAGCCTTTATCGCGCTATCGCTGATTTTGATGCGGTGATGTTTTTCGTAATTTTGTCTTAAACCTTGGAGAATGGCGATTGTCTCTTCTTGGCTAGGTTCTTCAACGATTATCGGTTGAAATCTGCGTTCTAACGCGGCGTCATGCTCAATGTGTTTTTTGTATTCCGCTAAGGTTGTCGCACCGATTGTGCGCAGTTCGCCACGAGCCAATGAAGGCTTGAGGATATTTGCCGCGTCCAAGGATCCGGTTGTCGCTCCAGCGCCAACGAGTGTATGCATCTCATCTATAAACAAGATTATATCCGGATTGTTTTTGATTTCGTCAATAATTTGTTTTAGGCGGTTTTCAAATTCTCCACGGAACATTGAACCAGCAACTATCAAAGCTAAGTCCAGAGACAATATCCTTTTGCCCATGAGCATTTCAGGGACTTCATGGTTTACGATTGCCAAAGCCAAACCTTCGACGATGGCAGTTTTGCCAACACCTGGTTCGCCGATGAGGACTGGATTATTCTTTGTGCGCCTGCTGAGAATGCTGATCATACGATCTATTTCAGCTTTGCGTCCTATGACTGGATCAACTTTTCCTTCGGCTGCTTTTTTTGTAATGTCACTGGTAAAATATTCTAGCGCAGATTGTTGCTGCTGGCGTGTTCCTGTTTGTGGAGCGGCCATGCCACCGTTCATGCGATCATCTGGTTGTTGGAAAGGTGGTTGTTGGAAAGGACTGAAATTCCCAGGTGGTTGTTGCATGAGGTTATCGCTCATATCCATCAAGCCTGGAATTTTGGAAATATTCTCGAAGATGGAAATCAAGTTTTGATTAAGTTCTCGAACATCAACGCCTTGTTTGGTTAATATGGTTTTGCCTCTGTTGGCGGATGTCGATATTATTCCATATAAAAAGTGAGTCGTATCTATAAATTGATATTTGTAGCGGCTAGATATAATAGCTGACTTTTCTAAGGCAGATTTCAGATTCTCGGACAAAATTGGTTTCCATGGGTCTGCAAGGTGGTTTTGATTGACTTTTGCAAGTTCTTCACGCATTGCCGGCAAGGATAAATTAGATCTTAAGAGTATTTCTGCGCCTAAAGAACTTTTCTCTGATATAATCCCATAGAGGAGATGTTCCGTGCCGATATGGTCATGTTTAAGCTCCTCAGAAATAAGCTGAGCGGCGATCAAAGCGTTCTTCGCCCTGGTTGATAAACGTTCTAATATAAATGCGAAATTATTCATAGTATTGGTATTCTATATAGTGAGTGAATGTATGTCAAAAGACAATATTTTGAAATATAAATCAAATGGAAATTACATATAATAAATTTAAGAAGCAAAAGGTATCGGTGTATAAACCTGCTCCGACTTTGGAAAATGCCAGGAATTATGCGATATATTTGTTATCGCGACAGATGTATACAGCTGCAATAATTGGGGATAAGTTGATGCAGAAGGACTATTCTGCCAAAGATACAGAATTAGTCATCCAAGAGATGCAAAAATTGGGCTATATTAATGATATTAATTATGCCGACGTATATTTTCGCAATCTTATTTCCCAAGGGAACCACGGATATTTTGGCATCAAACAAAGATTACAACGCAAAAAACTGCCAGAAAAAGAAATTACCAGAGTTATGTCTGCGTTAGATACGACCGTCGAGACTAATATTGCTTTAAAATTTGTGAAAGCTCAAACAAATATCAGCTCACAAGAGAAAATAGTAAGGATGATGCAAAACAGAGGCTTCAGATGGGAAGCAATCTCAGAGGTCTTAAGAAAATTTAAGAATAAATTCGCAAAGGTAACAGAAGAAGACCTCTAAGTAAGTAATACGAAATAATTCAGAAATTATTTCAAATTGTTTGGTGGGGTCAGGTACGGGGTCAGACCCCGTACCTGACCCCTGGAACACCATGAAACATTTTCAGGATGATTTTTTTAACAATTTTTTAATTTTATATATCCATCTCTCTGAGTCGTTTGATGCGTTCTTCGATTGGCGGGTGAGTATCAAATAATCCAGCAAACAAAGATTTGGATTTTCCATCTGCGCCTTGAAGAGGATTAGCTATGTACAAATGAGCAGTGGCTTTGCTCGCTTCAGCCATTGGTATTGATTCTTTTTGAATTTTTTCTAATGCAGAGGCTAATCCTTCGGGATAGCGTGTGAGAAGTGCGCCAGACGCATCTGCTAAATATTCACGCTTTCTGGAAATAGCCAATTGAATTATAGTTGCGGCAATAGGTGAGAGAACTGCTAAGAGCAAGCCGACTATTAAGAAAATAATAGAACTGCCATCATTATTGTTTTTGCGTCTACCGCCAAAAAAAGAAAATCGCAAAAACCAATCAGCTAATAAAGTGACCGTGCCAGCTAGTACGACAACAATTGTAGAAAGGCGAATGTCATAATTACCGACATGCGAAAGTTCATGTGCGAGAACGCCTTCGAGTTCTTGTTTATTCATGCTTTGCAAAAGTCCAGCCGTTACACAAATAACAGCGTGCTTTGGATCTCTGCCAGTTGCAAACGCGTTCATTGCTGGATCGTTGATAATATATATCTTCGGCGTTGGCAGCCCAGCGGTAATTGCCAAATTATCGACTATATTGTAGAGGACGAGGTTGTCTTTGCGTTCAACCGGTTCAGCATGTGACATGGAAAGTGTAATCGAATCACTAAAATAATAACTGAATACAGCAGAGACGACACTGAACAATACAGCAAAAACAAGAATGCCAGGGGAATTATAGGCATAATCAAAAGCAAACCCTAAAGCTATTATGAACGCGATAAAAATAGCGATAAAGAGATCGGTCTTTATTTTATTACTGGATATTTCTGTGTAGGTTAACATGTATAGATGTTAATAAATACTTTTTGACATTTCAAAAAGCAACTTATATCATAAAAATGCTAATGGACATTAGTACCACAAAGTAGCTTGAGAAATCAGGGCTACTTTTTTAGAAGCTGACTTTTGGTGCTTGCGATTCGGTTTGGTTATCTAATCCGAATAATTCGCTTGGTTTGAATCCAAACATGTTCGCAAAAATATTTGTTGGGAAAACCTGGAGCTTTGTATTGTAATCTCTGACATTCGCGTTATAAAAGCGGCGAGCGGCTTGAATTTTATCTTCTGTATCCGTTAGGTCACTTTGCAACTGGGCAAAGTTCTCGTTAGCTTTCAATTGAGGATAGTTTTCAGCAACCGCAAAAATTCCGCTGATTGCATGTGTAAGATTGTTTTCGGCTTGATTCTTTGCTGCCAATCCCGTGGCTGATTCAGCCTGTGTTCTAGCTTGAGTTACTGCTTCTAATACGCCACTTTCATGTGCAGCATAACCTTTGACGGTTTCAATCAAGTTTGGAATCAAATCATATCTGCGTTTTAACTGAACATTGATATCACTCCAAGCTTCAGCAACACGATTCTTTGAACCAATCAGACCATTATATAAACCAGCAACAATCAGAAGCAAAACTACTATAACTACTATCGTTATTATCATAAAAGTATCTTTTTAATGAGTATTTAATTTTTTAAGCTTTTGTATTATACTACCTACATAATACAAACTAAATTATGCAACTAAGTAAAGAAGATGTCAAAAAAATATCTTCACTTTGCCGTATTAGGTTGAGTGAAGCTGAGGTAGAAAAGTTCCAAAAAGAGCTCTCTACGGTTTTGGATTATGTCTCTGAATTGCAGCAAGTGGATACAGAGGGTGTCGAAGAAATCTCGCAGGTCACTGGATTATCTAATGTGTATAGAGAAGACGAACCACAACAACCAAAAATTTCCGATGAGATTATCGAAATTTTCCCGGAAAGTCAGGATAGGCTACTAAAGATTAAGAGTATTTTATAGGACACAGAATGGAATTATCATATTTATCAATCAGTGAGCTTCACGAGAAGTTAGTCAAAAAGGAAGTCTCAGCTAAAGAGCTGGCCGAATATTTTATAGCTAAAATTCATAAGCACAATTCTACGCTCAATGCGTTTTTGACCATGAGCGAAGAACAAGCTTTACAAGAAGCGGCTGTTGTTGATGCAAAAATTGCTGAAGGAAAAGAGATCGGAATCTTAGAAGGAATTCCTTATGCGGCAAAAGATCTATTCTGTACCAAAGGCGTACGAACAACCGCATCCTCAAAAATTTTGGAGAATTATATTCCGCCTTATGATGCTACGACAGTCATAAACAACAAGACTGCTGGTGCGATCATGCTTGGCAAAACAAATTTGGATGAATTTGCGCACGGCTCTTCCACAGAAACTTCTGCTTACGGACCAAGTCATAATCCATGGGACACATCAAGAATTCCAGGTGGTTCTTCTGGCGGCTCCGCCGCTGCTGTTGCCGCTGGTCTCGCCCCGTATGCTTTAGCCACAGAAACCGGTGGATCTATCAGGCAGCCAGCCAGTCTTTGCGGTATTTGTGGTTGGAAACCAACCTATGGGCGAGTTTCTCGTTATGGCGTCATTGCTATGACTTCTTCCAACGACAGTCCTGGAATTTTAGGATTGAGCGTAAAGGATCTGGCGATTACTGCAGAAATGATGGCGGGTTATGATTCAAAAGACTCCACGACCGCAAACAAGGAAGTTCCTGAATACACAAAAAATCTACGTACTGATTTGAAGGGTCTTCGTATCGGTGTGCCTAAGGAATATTTTATTGAAGGCATGGAGCCCGGTGTCGAAAAAAGAATTTACGAAGCAATCGAAGAGTTGCGCAAACTTGGTGCTGAAGTCACCGAAGTAAGTTTGCCTTTAACAAAATATGGCTCATTAGTTTACGCGATTGTCACTCCGAGCGAAATCTCTTCTAACTTAGCGCGCTTTGATGGTATTCGCTACGGCCATCGAAGTCCAGAAGCTAAAGACCTTTTGGATATTTATGAAATGAGCAGAGAAGAAGGCTTTGGTGATGAAGCCAAACGCAGAATTATGACCGGCACCTATGCCTTATCCGCCGGCTATTATGATGCATATTATTTGAAGGCGCAAAAAGTTCGCAGACTTTTGGTTAATGAATTTGCCAATGTATTTAATGAAGTCGACGCATTGGTTTGCGCTTCTAGTCCAAATGTCGCTCCAAAAATTGGTACGGCAAAAGATAATCCGTTGTTCGGTTATATTGCCGATCAATTGAATATTCCGGGTTCAATGGCGGGTCTCCCAGCATTGAGTATCCCTTGTGGATTTGGTGCGGCTGATGACGGCACACAGATGCCTGTCGGTCTGCAAATTATTGGACCACAATGGGGCGAACAAACAATTTTTGACGTCGGTCATGCTTACCAACAAAGTACAGATTGGCACAAAAAATTCCCTAAACAGTTTTCGGAATAATTTCTTAAATAATCCTGAATATGCAAAGCGAAAATACAACAGAAGATTTAAACACATATCGTCCAATCATCGGAATGGAAATTCATGTCCAGCTCAAGACTAAGACGAAGATGTTTTGTAGCTCTCCAAATAATCCAGACGAGACAAAACCAAATACTAACATCTGTGAAGTCTGCACAAGCCAGCCAGGAACGCTGCCCGTAATCAACAAAGAGGCTTTACGTCTTGGTGTGATGTTGGGTATGGCGTTACATTGTGAAATTCCAGAATATTCAAAATTTGATCGCAAACATTATTTCTATCCAGATTTGCCAAAAGGCTATCAGATTACTCAACTTGATCAACCGATGGCAAAAAATGGTTACATTGATATAGAAGTTAATGGCAAGATCAAGCGTGTGCGCATTAATCGTGCGCACTTAGAAGAAGACGCCGGCAAGAATATGCATCCAGAAGGATTGCCATATTCATTGGTTGATTACAATCGTGCAGGAACACCATTGGTAGAAATTGTTACCGAACCAGATTTGGAATCCGCGGAAGAAGCCAAAGCATTTTTGCATCAGCTCCGTGATATTGTTCGTTACATCGGCGCAGGAAGCGCAGACATGGAAAAGGGTACGATGCGACTGGAACCGAATATTTCTGTGCGCAAACCAGGGGAGTCGACTCTGCCAAAATATAAAGTTGAAGTTAAGAATATCAACTCATTCAAGTTTGCTGAGCAGGCAATCAATTACGAAATCGCCCGTCATATAGAAGAACTCAAAGAAGGCAAAATACCAAAGCAGGTGACTATGGGTTGGAACGAAAAGTTTAATAAGACAGTGGAACAGCGCAGCAAGGAAGAAGCGAATGATTATCGTTATTTTCCGGAACCGGATTTGCCTATACTGCACTTTAGCAAAGAATTTTTAGAGGGAGTCAGAGATTCAATTCCTGAATTGCCAGAAGCAAAGCGCAAGCGTTTTTCTGAAGAATATGCTTTGCCGATTGCCGATGTCGATGCTTTGATTGATTGGAAAGAGCTAAATGAATTTTTTGAGGAAGTAGTTTCGGAATTGCAGGATTGGTGCGAGAACGAAGACAAGACCAAAGATGTTAAAGTCTTGATTAAGGCAGCGGCGAATTGGTGTTTGCAGGATTTCGCTGCGTTGTTAAAGACGGCGCATGTCGATCCGTTAGAATCAAAAGTTACTGCCCAGAACCTTTCACAGTTAGTGAGATTGATAGATCAAGGTAAAATTTCCGGAAGCGCGGCAAAACAGGTTTTAGTGGAGATGTTTGCCAAAGGCGGAGAGCCTTCTCGTATTGTTGAAGATTTAGGTCTAGCACAGGTTAGCGACGAATCAGCAATTGCAGATGCTATCGCGAAAGTCATTGCGGCTAACGAAAAGGCTGTCGCTGATTTTAAAGCCGGACAAGAAAAGTCATTTGGCTTCTTAGTCGGCATGGCTATGAAGGAGCTTAAAGGCAAAGGCAATCCACAGGTTGTGAATGACTTATTACGAAAAAAACTGGCCGAATAGTAAAATAATTTTGCGGTATTATCACAGGTCTTTATCAGTCGTGTACAAGCTCCGGGTAGGACTTGCAATCTTTCCAATCGTTATTTTAAAGTAAATCTTAACCCAGTAAGTAAAAGCTGATACTCTCAGACCCGGTCACGGTATTATTCCCAATCAGTCTGCGGTATCAATATAGTACTTTATTAGTCCTGGCTTGCTCAAGGTAGGACTTCTTATGCAGCAACACCAAGCGCCGAGGGCGTCGCAAGCTGCATAAGAAGTTCTCCCTTTCGCGTCCAGGACTAATAAAGTCTTTTCTTTTAAGTTTCCAGACTGATTGGAATTAAGTCTTTCTAAGGTCTTCGAATATCACTTTTACTTACTGGGTTATTTATATATTCCTATAACGATTGAAAAGATTATCTAAGACTTACTGTGGAATTTAATTCTTTCTTTGTGTTAAATGCACCAAATAAAAACAACCTTATTTTAATAAGGTTGTTTTTATTTGTCTAACAGATATTAACCATTGTTACCCCGCGAAGTGTTTTCATCGTACATTTTTAAACCCGTTCATGTCAATAAAAATCCTGTTTGACAACATCTTTTTAATGATTTATATTGTGTCTACCAACAGCAATTTGAAGGGGGACGAAGTTGGTCGCAACTGCAACTTGCTTCACGCAGTTGCTACTTCATGTGGTGTTGGAGAGCTGTTCGCAGCGCTTCGGCAATTTCCTCTAGAGGGCCATATGTGTGTATAGTCTGCGGACGTCTCCCTTCACCAACCCTGCTGTAATAATCGGCGGGGTTTAATTTTGCCCTAAAAAAGTTTTCACTAAATTTTCAGCTTTATTATAAGCTGTTTTTTTATCCGCAGCGTCGAGCCAATTGATTTCTTTGTTTCTTTTGAACCAAGTTCGTTGGCGCTTGGCGAAGTGCCAGATTTCCATTTCAAGTAGTTTTATCGTTTCTTCAGGCGTAGTTTTACCCAAAAGCATATTGGATATATATCTGTATTCCAAACCAAATTCATTTAAACGTTTCCAAGTAATTCCGGATTTGTGCAATGTAGTGACTTCTTCTGGTAAGCCTCCATTTATTCTTTTAATCAAGCGTTTATGAATTTTATTTTTAAGAATTTCATCATTCGCATCCAATCCTAAAAATAAAGTCTTATATGGAGATTCTTTATCAACTATAATTTTTGAAGGCATGATCCCGGTATTCGCAATTTCTATAGCCCTTATCAGCCGTACTTTATTTTTTGCGTCAATATTAATTGCTCTGTCTGGGTCTAACTTTTTGAGCATTTCAAACAATTTTTCCGCACTTAACAAATCCAAAGTTTTTCTCAATTTAAAATCAGGAGGAACTTCTGGAAAATTTTTGTTTTTAGTGACGGTGTCAATCCAGAACCCAGTGCCGCCGACAAGAAAAGGAATTTTTCCGCGTTTAACAATATTAGCGATTGTCTTATCCGTTTCTTTTTTGAATCTTTCTGCACTGTAAACTGTTTTAGGAGAAGCCATGTCAAGTAAATAATGGGGGACACCCATCATTTCTTTTTTTGTGATTTTGCCGCTACCGATATCCATTCCTTTGTAGACTTGTCGAGAATCAGCAGAAACAATTTCCCCATTGAATTTTTTAGCTAGCTTAACGGCCAAATCGGACTTACCAGTTGCAGTCGGTCCGATTATGGCTATCAATGGCATTAACTTTTTATTAAAATTTGGCATTGTTATTTTGGGGTCAGGCACGTGCCTGACCCTTTTCGAAAACCCTATATTTTAGGGATGTTTATTTCTTCATTGATCATCGCCGCGAACTTCTTTATCGCCAAAGTGCCTAAATCTTTTTGGCCTCTAGCGCGCACAGAAACTTTTCCTGAAACTTTTTCTTTATCGCCGATTATAAGCATGTATGGAATCTTCTTCATTTCTGTATCACGAATTTTTTTACCGACAGATTCATCGCGATCATCAATCTCGATTCTTAATGAAGGTAATAATGCTTTAAGAGATTTTACCGCATCATTTGCTGCTTTATTCTGTTTGCTAGAAATCGGCAAAACGCAGACTTGAACAGGTGATAGCCATGTCGGCAGAGCACCAGCATATTGTTCAATCAAAATTGCCATAAATCTTTCAAAGGAGCCTAATATCGCTCTATGAATTACGACTGGGCGTTTGCGTGATCCATCCTTATCTATATAATCCAACTCAAAACGTTGAGGTAATTGATAATCAAGCTGTATGGTCGCTAGTTGCCATTTTCTGCCAAGCACATCTTTGATGCGCATATCAATCTTCGGTCCATAGAATGCGCCATCGCCAGGATTGATACTATAATCCCAACTTGCAGATTTTAATGCCTGAGCTAAAGACGCTTCTGCTTGATTCCACTCTTCGACAGTACCGAGATATGCTTTTTCTGGACGAGTAGATAGAGCCACATCTTCAACTTTCATTCCAAAAATTTTGTAAAGTTTTTTTACTCTCTTCAAGAGTGAGGCAACTTCTGCACTGATTTGTTCTGGTGCTAAGAAAATATGACAGTCGTCTTGACCAAAAGCGCGTACACGTGTCATTCCGGACAATGCTCCAGAAAGCTCATTGCGATACAACGTGGTCATTTCCGCAAAGCGCAAAGGTAAATCTTTATACGAATATAACCCTTGCTTATAGAGAATCATGTGGCCAGGGCAGTTCATCGGCTTTAATCCGAATTCTTTTCCTTCGGACTTTAACGTGAACATATCATCTTTGTAATGTTCCCAATGGCCAGAAATTTTCCAAAGTTCAGCATCAAACAACTGAGGAAGTTTTACTTCGTCGTACCCTTCGCCGTAAGAAGACTCTCGCACAAAAGCTTCTAGTAAGTTGCGCACAATCATACCCTTAGGCTGATAGAAAGGAATTCCTGGGGACATCTCGTTGAAGAGGAATAGTCCAAGCTTTGGACCGAGTACACGGTGATCATTCTTTGCAATTTCTTCTTGTAGCTTTACATACTTTTCTAATTCAGTTTTAGATTCAAATGCTAATCCATATATACGTTGCATTTGCGGATTAGCTTGATCGCCGCGCCAATATGCCCCGGAAGCTCGTTCAAGTTTAAAAGATTCAGGGTCGATTTCTGAAGTATTCTGAACATGTCCACCACGGCAAAGATCTACAAAGTTTCCGGTGTGATATAAAGAAACGCTTTCAACTTTTGAGTCCTTATCGGCTTTTTTGCTATCCGCCTGAACTTTTTGATTTTGTTCGTCGGAATTCAAAATTGCATCGGCACTGGTTGTGCCGAACTTCTGCAAATCTTTTATCAATTCAACTTTGAAAGGCTGATGCCTTTCTTCGAAGAACTTTATAGCCGCTGCTGGCTTCATATCTTCGCGCTTGTAATCCAGTTTTTTGCGAGACAATTCACGCATGCGTTTTTCTAACTTCTTCAAATCTTCCGGTGTCAACGGACGGGGGAGAAGGAAGTCATAAAAGAAACCATTTTCAATTACCGGCCCCACACCAAGTTGAGCCTTTGGAAACATTTCCAAAACCGCACTCGCCAACAAATGCGCCAACGAATGTCTGATGCTTTTTAACTTTTCGGGATTATTTTTTATCATAGTTGTTTGTTTTTCAGAATTCTGGGTCCTGCCGCCGGCCACCTCAGAGCCGTGCTCGATGTGAATAAGTTACTTCTTACTATAAAGAATATCCTTGCGCATCTGCGCACTGGCTTCTAAGGTCTCCGCCCAGCGTCACCCCAAATTCTGAAAAAATAAATTTAATTGTTAAAAATAAAAAACCCGAAAGCTATAAACCAATCAGTTTTGATTTGGTTGAGAGCTTTGGGGTTCGTTTTAAAGTTTCGAACGGTTCCACCCAAACACACTTTAACTTTTTTGAAGCTCGCCGGTTGGTAGTCGGGTCAACACTTACAAAGTACTGCAGACATTATATCACACTTTAACTTGTAAAAGCTACTGCTGTAATCCACCCCATTCCACCAACGTAAAACCGTTGCGCTGAACATTCACTAATTTCTCCGGAGCCAGAGGAGTCGAAGGTTTTTCGTTAAGTGCTGCCCAATCCATAAACATGCGCAATTCTGTATCTGGTCGTGGGGAGACATTCAAAGGAATGAACTTATTCATATCAGAAGTCTGATAAAAAGATATGCGATAATAAGGTTGATTTTTTGCCAACATCTCTGGTAGCCAATAAGAAATCATGTCGTTGCTTTCTTTTGAGTTGAATCCCATTTTTGACATCTTCGCGTTCAAAAAGTTTTTCAAATCA
>Ga0302274_10003330_pt1 | contig 14325 bp, 10 predicted proteins | sample III_Bog_N2_1_FD_198755 | JGI IMG/M metagenome (GOLD analysis project Ga0302274, IMG submission 198755) | Peat permafrost microbial communities from Stordalen Mire near Abisko, Sweden - III_Bog_N2_1 | ecosystem: Environmental > Terrestrial > Soil > Wetlands > Peat | place: Sweden: Abisko...
GGAAGTGATGATCAATGCCAGGAAATCAATACCATTACAATACAATATAAAATCCTGCTTTTTTTGAACTCCTGTTTTGATGGCATTACTCAATGAAATTGTTTGTTATTAAATTGTATATGAATTTTGAAGACTAATTTGATCCGGAGGTTATATGCTGTTTAAAAAATCCTTTGTCCATTTTTAAGTGTAACACCTAATGGTCTTCCCGGTGTCAATTCTAATCCCGCAGCCGGAGTAATAATTCGTTCTCCTTCTGTATTGAAAAGTTGAAGCTCCTCAGGTTTCTGGTCGTAATCTCTACGCAATATATAATGCATTATTTTTCCAAAAGCAGTTATTGCACCTTTGTTCTTTTCAAAATGTTCGACAATCCATTGTTGCGTAAATGCCATTTGTTCCTCCTCCGGAAGTAACATAAAATCATTATCCAACCAGATATACCTCAGTTTGTCAGTCATGCATCCGGCAAAAATGGGAGAAGGAACACGTCTTTCCATCATTGCGCAAATAAAAGGTTTGAATTTCTTTTTTTCTTCCTCTTGTTTCAGTTTCAGGCAGTATTGTTTATCTTCAACTATTATATTATCTAGTGTTTCGCGTGTAACTTCCAATGCTTTTGCAAGTCTGTCTTCATTACCTACAGGATAATTTCCGCTTATTATGTCATCTACCCGGGTGTACCCTTTTTGGATGTTTATATATTCCATTCTAAATACCAGGTCTTTACGTGATATATTCAATTCACTCATGCGATTGTAGATAAATTCATTAAATGGATAATTGTTCATATTTATTAGTTATTTAAATTTTATAAATCAGGTTTAAATTCAACAATATTAATTCTGTTGATTCAACACTTTTAATGGCATAATGAAAGGTTTGAATGACTATTATTCTGGATTCAAATAAAACATTTTCATCATTAATTCATAAATACTTACAGCTTCTTTCGGGACATTTCCATCTTCAATATCTTTCGAAAATATGTCATAGATTTTTTCATATTCTTCATCGATGTCATATCCTTCTACTTCTTTTCCGGATAAAAAGATATCTAAATCAAGTTCCTTCGATAGATATCCCTTACTATGAGCAAATTTGACAATTTCAAACCATGCTTCATTTTCTGTTTCATGCCACAAAAAATCTACAGCAACACATTCTTTGTATTCTTTGGCTTTAATTGTTATGAATTCCTCTAACTTCTTAATTTCATTCGCCTGCTCTTCTTCATATCTTTCCTCTACTTCCATCTGGTCGTTTTGAGCGGATAAACGGGCATAGTGTTTTTTGCCATCTTCAATGCTTTGATATTGACGGTGTTTTTCTGAACCAGTGTTTGTATTATTCAAATCTGAATTTTGAATATCCTTTGATTTTTTTTGTTCATCGGTTTCCATGTTTATTTTTAATGATTGATGTTGATAATTCGCTGTTTTAGTAAATGCTATTTTTCATTTAGTTTTAGTATTGTCAACCAAGCTATGAATATTTTAGGCAAGTAGCGAAAATAAAAAGAATACTCCCAAAATAATGACAATACCAATTATTTTTGCAAAAAACCATAGTATGGTTACTCCGAACCAATCGTCCGAATCATAGTACTCTTTCATGCCTTTAATAGGTTCATGTTCCCAATATCTTTTATTCATGATCGTATGTTTTTAAAGAGTTAATAATTTTATTAGTCGAACAACTTATTTTACATGATTTTACGCCCATAAGCTAACCATCTCTCCATTCCATCCATTTCGAATCGTTTATTCCCTTCAAAAAGTTTAAATGAACAGCTCTTTGGTTCTAATACCGAAAGATATTCAGGATTCGACCATTTAATCAGCCTTTCAAAGTACTCTTTTACTGCCTTCTGTATAACTTGTATATCATTATCCGATTGCCGGTAAGCGAATTCAATCAATACATCTCCTGACATTCCGGATTTTTCAGATGTATCAATCAATCCCATAAAATCAATTCCATTACAATACAATATAAAATCTTGCCTCATATTTATTCCTGCTTTGATGGCGTTACTCAATGAAATGTCCCACATAAAAATTGTTGTTCCTTCATGAGAATTTATTTCTCCTTTAAAATTTGTTTCAATAACACCACCCAATAATTCGTGACAGCGACATTGAAACATTTTGTTAGCTTCATAAACCAGCTGCTCTTGTTCTTTATCCATTTGATCTTCCGTCATATCCTTGTGAGTTGCCGAAACGAGTGCAAAAGCGTGCCCATTTTTCATATTACGCCAGGTAAATGATTCACAACTTAATTTTAAGCGTCTCGTATAGCAAAGTTCTAAAAATGATTGTTCAGTAGTAGTTTCCATAGTATTAATTTTTATGCTGAATTAATTGTGAATAATAAATTCTCCGTTCCTTATTTCTACCGTATTACGCTTTGCAATCAAGGTGGCATTATCACAGGTATAAACAACTGAATTACCCAGACCGGTTCTTACTTTGGCAGAATCGTACGCTCTTATAATTGATTCACTCAGGGTTTCAATAGAGGAATGTTCATAAGCACTGTGTGAACCACTTAGGCAGGAAACAATTGAATGACCAAAGCACTGAGATCTTGAACATCCAATAGCATTCACAACTGCGTTTCCACAGACTACAATACTCTCAAGTGTCGTTTCATGAGTACCTTCAAGGAAAATACCGGCTCCACATAATTCTTTTTCTCTGAAATATTCTTTTAAAAAATCAGCTGTAATCACTTTTTCTCTCCATAAATTACTAAAGTCTTTTATTATGGCTTTCAATAATAGACTCTTCAAATCGTCATTTACTATCAGTTCGATTTCTGGGAAAGCAGCTCCCGTTTCTTTCGCTCTCTGAATCATTAATTCTTGAATTTCGAATACACTTTTCATATTTTCATATTTTTATAATTGTAAAAAGGATCTTATTAGTTCATTAAATATTTATTTCTCAGAGAATCTCTTTTCTCAATTTCCCTGTCTAAAACACCTGAAACATGGTAGTCAAACTCTTCCAGATCCATTAACCTTACATCGCAATCATCTTTAACTCCGGTGTAATAATTTGTTGATATTTGCGATATAGTTGTATCATGGCAAATCAATCTTGTCAGATAATAATCTTTCATACTATCATAAAAATTTATTTTATCTTCGATATCGAAATCAACAAACCCTTTTTCATTCAAATTCTTTATTTTCCAGATGTTTTCCTGAATAATCAGATTTTTAAGTGCAGTTATCCGCTTGTCCATAATCTTTACGTTTTAAATTTGTTTAATTAATTTTCATCCTGGTTATTCTTATTTATCATAACTAAACCCGTAATTCACAAAGCAATATTGACCACTTTTCTTTAACGTGCTATCCTTCTTATTAAACCCGGTGATAAATTGCGAACACAGTTCATAAAGTTCATCTTCTGTAAGTTTCTCAATATCTTCATTCAAAAAGATAAGACTACTTCCATTGATATGATCCCAATACCACAGTTCAAATTTTGCCGTAATACCATTCCGTTCTACAAGTTCAGTATACAAAATCTTTGTATCCGGCTCCACTTTTACTTCTTTAAAATCTTCAATGTCTCTCATCTTATTTGTTTTTAGTGAATTAAGTTCTTCAAAATCAATTTTCCCGGTGATACTTTTTAATCTCAATTGGAAACAAAAAACCCATAGACCGTTGAATGAAATTCAGGTGTATGGGCATTTTTTACCTGAGCAAATTATTTTATTCTTTAGCTTAAAAGCTCACATCTGCGTAAATTTATACGCCTTACCACCGTGGCTACTTTGATTTTGCTCAAATCAACATGACTCGGAAGGTTACCATTTTTAAAATGATTATCTGGATGTTTAAAATTCAAATTCTTCGCTTAGAATCTGATGCAAAGGTACTGTTTTGTGCCATTTTGACAAATGGAATTTGTTAAATGTAGTTTCTGACCTAAACATATTTATTCAATTTTCATGGCTGCAAAAAGTATTTGTATAATATCATAATATAATTTATTCAATAACAACGATATATTGAATACCATTCGAAGAGGTAGTGTTATATATTGGCAAATCATCAGTATATTCAATGGTATCATATTCACCATTTCCTTCACCTCTGAATTTATCAAAACTCCAACCTTGACCAAAACCGCCATCAGGTTGAATAGTCAATATATTATCTTCACTTTCAATTATCAATTGACGAAAATGTGCAGCATTATTATCAATGTTCAAGCTAAACTCAACATCACTTAAATTTTCAGTATCAAGTAATGCATTACTGATAAAATTGTGCCTGTCATTATTTCTATTCCAATTATCCCATATCTTAAAAGGAACATTATTTAATTTGTTTATTGGATTAAAATTAAACTGCAAATATTCAACTTCAAGGTTGAGAATCTGAACAAATTCAGAAATGAATTGGAGTAGCAACATTGAATTGAATTTTGATAAAACATACCTGTCTGAATAACTAATCGTTACTTGTTTTCCTGAAAATTTGGTCGAAATTTGACTCCAAAAATCATAAGTGAACTTGTCCTTTAGTAAATGAGCAACATGCTTAGAATGTAACCTCTGTTCGTTAATATAAACAATCTCAATATTACTTCCAGTCGGTAATTGACAATTCAATTCTTGTAAATTCAATTGTCGTTCAATAGTATCGTAATAAATAGATATATCATTTCCCCATTTTTCATCGAAAGAATTATTCAGTGCTTCAGAAAAATAGTTCCTTAGTGTATAACCATTTGCATTTCTTATTTTTACAGTGAATAAAGGATATATCGGATTCTGGTTATCCATAGTAAAAAAAACATTGGACCACGATTTTAATTCATTAATTAACAAAAATGTAGTCCTATTTTCATATGGTTTTCCAAGAACAATAAAATTTACTATTTTGTTGTATATCAATTTTTGTTTTTTCACTTCAGTAATAACTTTCCAAGCATCAAAATTCCATATATCAGAGTTATTATCTACAAAAAAAGTCAACTCTTCTACATTCTTTGGTTGTATTACACTATAAATTTCCGAAGAAATATCTCTAGTAACTCTTCTTGAATTTGAAGATATAATTTTTATAGTCTGAGGTATTTCCCTTCTTGAATTAAATTCCAGATTGAGCCAATCCTTAGCTTTATGTCTGTCTAGTTCATCCAAATGCCACTGGGATTCTCTGTTAATTAAACATTTTGTACAGGCTTTAGAACATTTACAATTATTCATTCTGTCTCTAGCACTATCCAGAATGTCCTGAGTATAGAACAGAAACTGATTAGAGTATCCAGAACCACCTTTTGCAACATCAAACAAATACACTGTTTTGAAATTATTATAATGTTTTATTCCGTAAGAGATTTCCGACTCGTTAATTCCTAACGAATGAGCCAGCTCTTGTGAAAGTAGAACACCTAAACTTCTTATTGTTTCAATATCGTTTATGTAACCTCCTCCTGGAATTGAAAAACGTAATTCTATAAAATTAGTTTGCAAACGTCCTACCAACAATATGTTACGTCTAATTCCATACTTATTATTATCGTTTCCAGAACAAAACTCGTGAATATTATCCTGAATATTTTTACCACCTCTCAATCGTCGATGATTATGCAACATTCCATCTGAAGGAGTTGCAAGATTATTTTCTTTCATAGATCGACCACAATGTATGCATACACCATAACCATATCCAATCCCATTATTATAATACAATATTTCAGAATCATCCAAACCTGTTTTAGCTTCAATGCTTATTGTATTATTTCCAACAGACCAATCTGTTGTATTTATTAACTCAGTCTCAATTATTGAAAAATTATCATCATCATTAACCCTCGAAGCTTCTTTTCTAATGTCAACACTAAAACCAGCCGGTTCAATAACCTCTGTATAGCCTTTGTTATCTCCATTATGAACTGCTAATAATGGAGAGCCACAATGACAAGTAGCATGATTTGTAGTAAATAATATAGTATGACCATTGATACATTTCGATAATTTTTGAATAGAAGAATCTTTCCAAATTGATTTCAATTGTACGCCTTCCGATATGTATGTATATTGATTAATTACAACGTTGCGTCCAGGTGCATAATCAGCCAAAGCTCTCGAAATATGGAATGTTGGATTTCCCGAAGATAAACATATATATGTATTATCTTCTTGATTAGTATCAGCACTATTGGCATCAGTTTGTCTTTCAATTTTCTTTTTAATATCTTTGATATTCGTTATATCAAATTCAACCAGACCAGTAGGCATACTAGCATTTGGTAGGAATAGTTTCTCTGCCATATAAGATAATAAATGTTTTCCAAATAAAGATCCTCTTTTAAATAGCATTGACCGAATTGCAGGTGAATTTTCGCTAAAGCCATTTGCTCTTAAATCCTGAATACTTTGATTTAGCTCATTGAGATTATCTATATAAATTTGATTTACAATGCGGATATTATCTAAACAAGTACTAATAACAGAGTTTATTTGTTGGTTTTCTAAAACAGTATTATATTTTATTTTATTAAGCCCAATATTTAGATTATCATTTTTTGTATTTATACAATTGATTAAGAATTGTTGGAATTGTTCGTACCGACTATTTGTGATGTAATCTGTAATTAGTTCATCAGTAGCACCGAAAAAGTTCATAACTTTACTAGTTATAGCAATACCTTGTTGTCCAAAAGTATTTTGTGTTACAAACTTTGCAAAAAGATAAGAATTTATATGTCTTTGAACAATTGCAGGACTTTCAAATCGAACCTGTGGCATAGCTACATTATGAGTCATTGTCCATAATGGATTTTCCATTGCATTTCTACCAATAGGATTTGCTCCGCAGAAAGTCAATGCTAACGATTTAGTTTCGTTTCTACGCCCTGCACGTCCAGCACGTTGTAAATAATTTGCCGGACTTGGTGGAACATTATTCATAACTACTTCAGAAATACCTCCGATGTCAACCCCCATTTCCATTGTTGTAGAACAAGATAAAATATTAATTTTCCCCTTTTCAAATTTATCTTCAATATTTTTTAGTACATTACCATCTAATTGTGCAGAATGTTCAGCTGAAAGAAATATCTCTGGTTTTAAATATATTCGCTCATGAATATTTGTCCAAAGACCCCTTTCTTGTAAATCAACAAATTTTTGATTTATCCAATTAAGAATTAGTGTGTCATCATTAATTTCGGAATTATCACCTAAACAATTTTTTCTGTCTGAATAAGGGAAACAGGGAAAACTAATATGTGAATCTGCTTTAAAAGTATATCGATTATAAGTGGACTGAGAAATTGATCCAGTCATTCGTGGACTATATCCCATAAAGTTAACATCAATTGGTTTGTTCGTAATGGGACAAATCCAAGCTTCCTTCAAAACCTCAAATGACATAGATGAACTTAAATCCATAACATACCCACTATTTAAGTCTCCAATTAATATATTGCGTTGAGTCAATTGATTCCAGACTATTCGTAATATTTCATTTATCTGATCTCGTTTTATATTATCAATATCATTTTTATCCCATCTGTTTATTGCACACAACATTAGAATTAATCTATTTGGGCGAGATGTGTTATTCTCAAAAAGTCTCCAGGTATCTATTTCAATGATCTTACCATTTGCATCAATTTTATGGGGCGTTCCAGTTGGGTAAATTCTTTTATTTCTAAAAAATTTTGATGTTCGAAGGCTTTTTACTTCATCGTTTACTTGGACAAAAAGGTTTTCACGAATAAAATAATCAATGCATATTTTCAAGTATTCACGCCAGTGGCTATCATTAAATGCTGTATGTAAATCTAGAAATACTCTAGGAGCTATACAATCATTTAGTCTTGGATAAACACATCTTACTAATCCTAAATTTTCAGGTGAATTTGCTCTTTTTGGTCTTTTAGAGAATTGATCAATAAGTAACCAATTTAAGTAATTACTTATTGTATTATTAGTACCATACTTATTTAAAATTCCTTCACATAGAATCTTAAGTTCGTGTGAAGTCACATGATAATCTTTCATTCGATTAAATAATTCACTCCAACTAATAGTTGAAACTTGTAGCATGTCAGGATTAATATTGGCAGTCTCTCTTGCTTCCATTTTTGTAAGTTCAACAGGAAATAAGCTTGGATTAGCTCTCCAAACATCTAGTCGTTGACGTTCAATCTCATTCAGTGGCAATCCTATATTTTCAGTTCTCTTAAAACTTAAATAATGAAACACCCGACTCTGTATCCAAATCCTTTCAGTATCATAATTTTGTGATCTTGCATTTTTAGCTGTTCCTTGACGGCTATCTGTGAAAGCAATATACTTACGACCACCCCATACTAATTCGCTATTATTTACTGAAGTAGATTGTTCAAGCAAAGAATATGATAACATTCTGTTTAAGAAGCTATTTCCAAATCTCAAATGATTGAAATTATTTTCGCCTGCTCTACAACATGGACAAACACTTTCTCCTGGTATATAACCAAAGTCTTCGCCCTCTCCTTCAGAAATAGAAAAAACATTTTCTGTATTATGTATTGCAATAGAACTCGAATTGTCAGAATCAAGTCGATCTGTTTTTTTTGCTAATACAATCTTTTCCCAACCATTTATCTGTATCTGATTTATATTCGTGGAATCTTCCTCATCATTTGGGTCATTATCAATCTCAAAAAGATTTTCATTTGTACTTATTTTAGCTGGTCTGATAAAATTATTGTTTATTTCACCAATTGCCAAAAACTCACCACACTTAGAACACCTAACAAGTTCCAGCATTGGTGCTCCACACTCACATTCCGTTTTAAGATGTGTAGTAATTGTTCCCAAAATAATTGGAGTTCTTTGTTCATGATGTAAATGACAATTGGGATTTATGCATACTGCTGCACCACCAATACTTCGAGCAAAAAAATGACCACGAGTAGGCACAATTGCACCTTTTGAACCATCAATCATAAGATTGTTAATTGGCTTACTTATAGCATCAATAAATTCTAAACTGTTTTCAATATTTTCATCATTAGCAATTTCTGTAACTTTATATGCGGGAATTTGATTATTGTTAAGGTGTGTCCTTAATTCAGAAATTGCATTGTAATCTAGGTTTTTATTACCAAAACGAGTTGGAATAACATCAATATTTAGTTGTGGAATATTCCTTTGTGCAGTAATTATTTCTATTTGATTTTCAGTTTTTCCACTTAACTGAGACATAAAACTCTTTAATTGAGTAATAATCTCAGGATTATTCGGATTACCCATTGTAGCTGAAGTTGCTGCAAATCTTACATTTTCAGCTTCTACACCAAATGCATCTAAAACACGACGAATCAACAATGCCATTTCTGCAGCAGCAGAACCAGTATAAGTATGAGCTTCGTCAAGAATTATCCATTTTAATTTCCCTTGAGAACGATTAAGAATATTCTGATCTTTATCTCGAACCATCATATATTCCAACATGGTTGGATTTGTAAACAAAATTCTGGGTGGATTTTGTCTTATTTCTGTGCGTGAAATAATTTCCGGTAATGCAGCAGCCCTAGCTAGCGAATTTACATTCTCTTCTGTTTTGCCGTTATAAATACCCCATCTGATATTTCCTAACCGTTTACAACGATCATGCATCCTTTTCTTTTGACTTCCTATAAGTGCATTCAAAGGATAAATGAAAAGAGCTTGAACTCCATCTTCATTATTACTCATTATATCCTGTAAAACAGGATACATAAAACATTCCGTTTTTCCTGAGCCAGTACCACTTGTTACTACAATTGATTTTTTATCTTCTAATAATGCTTTCCAACTAGCTAATTGATGTTTATAGGGAAATAACAATTTATTGTTTTCATCAACAAACTCATGATTTAAACCATTTATAAATTGATGTGAAAATAATTCAACTAAAGAGTCAAATGTTCTTTTTCCACTTTCCCATGGAAATGTAGCCTGAAAAACAGGTTCTGCTATCAGTTTTTCTTCATTTTCCAATAAATATTTAAAATAATCCTGATAATCTTTTTCACCAGCTGCCCATAAAGAAAGAAGAGTCTCAACTGAACGGCGATTTGCATTTTTATAGAATTCTGTATAGTTCATAATATGTTAATTTAAGCTATTTATTCTTCTAACCATTATTCCAAAAACATCAAAATACCATTCATTGTCTATTTCTGAATAATAAAGTGCTTTTTTCAATTCCTTATGACTGTTTTTATCGAAAACTTCATTTTTTTTACAAAATGCTAAGGCACTTAACAAAGGAGAAAGAAGTAAACCTCCCCATATTTTGTATTCATCGTCCTTAAGTTTAAATAAGCTTACATAATTTGCCGGAATTTTTGGAGAAGCCTTTAAGTACTCTGGAATGAATACTCCATTACCATTATTAAATTTTTGTTTCTCATTTTGTATTTCCAAAAATGAAGGTTGTTCAATATGCTCACTAATATGTTTTTCAAATAGTAACCAATTGAATAAAATTTCAACCATATCTTTATTAAAAAATCGATATGATAATAGTGAAATAATGTTTTTCTTCATATTTTCGAATGCTATTTTGTAAAAATCATCAGTCAGACTTAATGAGTCTATATACCATTCAATTGCTTCAACCCAACCACCTCCATCAATCCAATGGAAAGCTTGCCCAAATTCATTTTCATAGCGTACTAACTCACTAAACAAACGACTTCTATCGTTTTTGTACTCTGCTATTATTAAAACTGCAAACCGAGCTCTCAAATCTTTATTCCACGAAATGGATTTAAAACAATTAAATATTTCAAAATACAGGTTCTGTTCTACTGCAATTTCAAAATACTTTATAACAGATTTCCAGCAAGAATCCCCTTTTGCTCCTATTAAAAGTTCTGCTTTAATGTTATTGATATTGTCGATATGTAATTCATTGGCTATTTCATCTCTAATTTCTATGCCATTAATATTATTGGAATAATTGTAATATCTTGGACGTAGTTGTGATAAAGAATCTGATTTTTTTTCTGAAAAAACAATAACTTCAGGATACAATTCTTTTTCCTCAAAAGCATAGTAATTTTCAAATTTAGCTAATTCAATCACTTTAATATCATCTGGATTACAATTAACTGGCACAGCATATAAATTATAGTTATAGTCATCAATCAATTCATCATCCAGATTGTAAATGTGGATATTGTTATTTTCTTTTCTTGAATCGACATTAAATGGTTTTAAATATATGGTTATTTCTCCTATTACAAGTCGAAATACTCCATTATCCATTATGATTGAGTGACTATTAATCCTAAACATGTTTTGAATATCATCCCATAAAACTTGTAATTTGTTATCATTTCCTTTATAAAATTGAAATTTCTGCTCAGCAGTGGGATTTGGAGCATTTTCAGAAGCAAAATATTGCAAATAAACATTTATAGATTCTTTTCCAAGTAAAATACATCTATAACCGAATAATGCATTTATACAAATTGTTTCTTCATTTCTGACCGCTTCACCATAAGGATTAATTAGTGAAAGTCCCTTGAAAGGTAATGATACATCTATTTTCAATTTTGTATTTGGAGAACAATTTGCAATTAGTTCAAAACTTATTGTTTCTTGAAGATGACCTTTATTGTTACAAGTTGACACTTCCCATTTAGGCAAATTATCAATTTGTTGAATATTTAAATTTTCATTTTGTTTTATAGGAATAATTGAACCCTCATTCCATATCCAACTGATAATTCCTTTGCTTACTTGTGGATTCTCGATTTTTAAATTCAAGTTTCCTGTATAATACAACTTTCTTTTGCTAACAATAATTTTATCAACTTCAATTTTAAAACTTATCAATCCAATAGTTAGGGTTGAATTTTCATTAAATATTTGCCACTCACTATTGTTAATTCTAAAAAAAGCTTTAATTCTTTTTTGTGGTACAAATTCATCATTTGAATCATAGACCTTAATTATAGGATTATTTTGCACTATTGAATAATTTGATTTTTGAATCCAATCAAACATTGTTTCAGAATAATCGACAGAATATTCTAATGAAAAGGAAGTACTATATTCTATAATTTCATCATTATGTGCTAATTTCAGACTGTCATCAAATTCAATCCAATTATATAGGAAATTATCAATATTTACATTTTGTACTTCCGTATCAGTTTGAAAGTCAGCAGTACACAATATGACATTTCGATTTCCATTAAGAGGATTGTTAACCACTTTCCAAGTTGAATAAGAATCATTTGTGTTGTCAATCAAAGTCAACAAAATTGGCTCTGAAAAGTCAGGAATTTCAGCATTTAGTATGCTAATATCGAATATCCTATTCGAATTAGTAACTATTTGTACATTTAAAAGTGAATTGTCAAAATCAGATATTTCTCCTTTTAATTCATCTTCTGGATTTTTTGATTTATAATCACCATTATTTTTTCTTATATACTTTTGAACTGATACTCCGTTGACTATCAACTCCATTCTTGCAAAATCATTAATCCCAAGTTTAGTATTTATCCAATCTTCACTTAATATGTCTTTACATTCTATTGAATAACAAAGCTTTAGATTTTGACATATTTTTTTAAAGAACCAATTGACTTTAAATGGATTTCTATTACTTCTAACTTGATCTTTAGCTTGTATAAGTTTATCTCGTAATGGTTTGAATTGAGTCTCTTTGGAATCAAATGGTAATAAATTCTCATCACCTTCTATAGCTGCTCTTACTATTTGTAAGGTCAATTCATACATACTTTCATTACGAAAACTTGGCGAAATATATTCATTAAAATTTTGGATAAATAATGAATTATCCCAACGTACATTATGCGAAAGAATGTATTTGACAATTCGCAGTAGATAATCACCATATCTATTGTTAATGCCATCTTGTCTTGACAATGCTTTTATGGGCAAACCGCCTTGAAGTAAAAGTGTATCAAGATGTCTTTCATTTTTAAAACCTCTTATCAAATCTATTTTTAATGTTTTGATACCACACTTAGCAACTTTAAAAAATCTATTACATATTTCATCTGTATTATTTTCACCAAAAACTGAATATGCTACATCGTTTTTCTTATGAGGACCACCATTATATTCTCGTTTCCACCATTCTGCAAAGAAAAGCACTGCTTCTTTTGAATGTTTTTTTTCTATAAAATCATTACCTTTTAAAAATACTTCATATAATTCGAGTTTTAATTCTTCAAATTGAATATCAGTCAATTTAATTTTCCATAAGGGTTTTATATTCCAATTTAATTCTTCCATAACTTTAAGGTGTTGTTATAAGATTTTTTTCAGTGATTGTTATATTAATATTTAATTAATTATTAGTACGATAGTCAATCTCTATCTTTTTTCAAACTCTTTAGATTAATGCCAAGTAAATTTATATTATAATTGGTTAAAGTAGTATACAATTTCCTGCAATATGGCTTGAATAGCAAAATAGGTTTTTCCAAAAGCAATCACTTATTATGGTGTCACTGATAAAAAGGAGCAAATATTTCAACCGTAATCAGTTGCTTCTTACGTTCGATAATACGTCCTTTTACTTTAATTCCATTTACGTTCAGATTCATTTCTTTGAATGTTATTGTTTATTCTTCAATTCCAATTTCCAACTCCAGTGTTTTGATCGATTGTACAGCATTCCCTGCAATCCCTCTGATAGAGCCATACATACCCACAGTATTCTCAAGTACTTTATCAATTTGTTTTTGACGTTTTGCCCAGGTTTTCATCAATGCTGTCTTTTCGGAGTTTAAGTCATCCTGCATTTGTTTAAAACCGGTTACTATGGCTTCTACCTGAGAATGGAATTCGTTGCCGGTCAGAAAGTCGTAAAGCATCACCATTTTGTCACCCTTGTTTTCCTGGGTAGCCATGGCAGAATCTACCTGTATAATTCCTTGCCGTAGTACTGCACAGAGTCCTTTGAACTCATCGAAAGAGCATATCCAAACGCCATCCACCATGCCCATACGTTCCATATCTCTTGGATATACCTGGGTTACCAACACACTTGCATGGGCACCGGCACGGAAAGTATCTTCCTTTAGTTTCGCTATCCAGTCACCACCGAAGTTTTTGGTACGTTTACTTTCATAGCATATTTTACCACAGTTTTGATGGGTATGGGTATGTACAATTTGTATACAGTCTGCTCCGTTGGCACCTTTTTTTACTTCATCGATGGTGTCAAGAGGAAATTGAGTGCGTAACCATTCTTCAATGGCCAGTTCCTGTACTTCGCCCTGCAACTGCATAGAACCCTGTTCGGCTTTGCGTTTCATTTCT
>Ga0302274_10003336_pt1 | contig 14311 bp, 13 predicted proteins | sample III_Bog_N2_1_FD_198755 | JGI IMG/M metagenome (GOLD analysis project Ga0302274, IMG submission 198755) | Peat permafrost microbial communities from Stordalen Mire near Abisko, Sweden - III_Bog_N2_1 | ecosystem: Environmental > Terrestrial > Soil > Wetlands > Peat | place: Sweden: Abisko...
GTGCCGAAAATAGCCAAGGAGATACGAGGGCTTTAGCCCCTGAGGGAAGCTCTCCGACCAACTCAACCGAAGCCCCTGCGGTCCGCCGTCTCTTCACCGGCCTGAACTTCATCCTCACCGCCGGCATGAAAGTCGGCCTCGTCGGCCCCAACGGATCCGGCAAAACCACTTTCCTGCGTCTTCTGCGCGGCGAAATCGAACCCGCCGAAGGCACCATCCGCCGTGCCGACACGCTCCGTCTCGTCTATTTCAGCCAGATGCGCGAGCTCGATGAGAGCCTCACCCTGCGCCGCGCCCTGGCACCGGAAAGCGACTCCGTCATCCACCAGGGCCGCACCGTCCACGTCGCAAGTTGGGCCGCCCGTTTCCTCTTCACCAGCGAGCAGCTCAACCAGCCCGTCCGCAACCTTTCCGGCGGCGAAAGAGCACGCGTGCTCATCGCCAAGCTCATGCTCGAACCCGCCGACGTGCTGCTGCTCGACGAGCCCACCAACGACCTCGACATCCCCACACTTGAAATCCTCGAAGAGAATCTCCTCGACTTCCCCGGCGCGCTCATCCTCGTCACCCACGACCGTTACCTGCTCAACCGCGTAGCCTCCACGGTGCTGGGACTAGACGGCCGCGGCCACACCGGCCAGTTCGCCGACTACGCCCAGTGGGAAGACTGGCTTGAAGAACAAAGTGATGCGCAGGATAAGGCAAACAGGCGCTCCGATGGCTCAAGCAAAGGGCAGCAAGCCGGCGCTAACTCCGCCAATAGCGCCAACGCCGCCAACTCCGGCAAGAAGAAACTTTCCTACCTCGAAGCCCGCGAATTCGCCGCCATCGAGCATCGTGTCGAGGTCTCCGATGCACGCCTCGCCGCAGCAAGGGATCACGTCGAGCACCCCGACGTAGCAACTAACTCAACCGCTCTCCAGGAAGCTCTGAAAGAACTAGACGCCGCGCAGCACGAGAACGATACCCTCTACGCCCGCTGGGCCGAATTGACGGAGAAGGCGGGTTAATTCGCGCTAAGGCCTGTTCCCGGATCGGCGACATTCTGCCCGGAACGAGTGTTTTGGATATTCTGGTTGGCAGGAGACGAACAGTGCAGGCGGATCACGTGCAGATCGAAGAAGCTCAGAGGGCTGTTTGCAAGCAGTTCGGCGCTAACTTCGTTCCATCACTCCCAGATGCAAAGATCGGGTTCGCAATCTCCACAGTCGGTAAATTGCCAATCAACGGCCTCCGGCGTCTTCCCACTTTCGGGATGAGCGGTTGGTACATATGGTGTGGGGAATCCTTCTCCGAAGCGCCTGACTTCTTTGACCCGCGATGTACGCACCATTTTTACGATGAACGTCATGAAGTGGTCCGACTTCTTGGACTTGCACCCGGCTGGCGATTCCTGTTGGCCGGAGACTACCTTGACATCTGGTTTGACGCTAACTTATTGACGGACTGAACCGCGGGTGCCCACCGGTCTCTCGCCTTTGGGGACCGGGGACACAGAGCCCAGCCGTTGTTCGGGACAGCACAACTAAATATTCATGCTGAACCGTTACCACAACAAGCGGAAACGCGCCAGGTTTACTTCAGGCGGCGAACGCCAGGGATGCGCCCGAATGCCTTGTCAAAGGTAATCACCTCACTAGCTCGGAACTCGACGGCAACTTCTCGAATCAGGTGATCCGCGAACCAAACCGCGCCCTTCCGGGAAGCTTCCAAAGCTCTCCATGCCAGGGCCGGCGACTCGACGACCACACCCCGTGTCCGGAGCAGGCTTTCGATTGTGCTCAGAACCCTTTCTCTGTCCCATCGGCCCCGAAGCACCCAGGACAGTTCGGCTAAGACAAGGAGCGGAACGAATACGCCTCCCGCGGAACGTGCTGCTGCAAGGGCAGAACGGGATTTCCCGGTTTGGACCGGATCGTCGTAAAGGTAGGCGCGTGCCCATACGTTGGTATCGGCGGCAATCACTACCACTGTCTCCTGGCCTTCGCCGCGTCCATCTCCTCGAAGGTCATCCGTGGGGTCACCACCCCGCCAGCCTGCCCGCCTGCCCCATCGCCCGAGTCTTGCCCGTCCAGGTCCGCCATTCTCCACAGGTCTTCAAGTTCATACAGCACAGGCTCCACCCTCACAGCGCCACTCGCAGGAATCGTGAAGCGGATACGACTTCCTCTTTGGATTCCAAGCCGCTTCCGCAATTCCCTGGGCAATGTTACCTGCCCTTTGGAGGTGACTGTCGCCTCCACCGCAGTAGCCGTCTCTTGAGTGGTTGAGTCCATAATTCACCTTCCTTACATTATAGGCACTATTGCCTTACTTTTCCATTAGACCGGGCGACTGATTTTTGGGTTTCCGGACAAATAACCGCCAACGCAGAACCACCCGCGATCAACAACAGCCCAAATCGCCTCCAAAAACCACGTTTGGTTTGCAGTTTTGCATAGTATTACCCTCCCCCGGCGCACAATAGAGATAGTCAACCTCTGAGCAACACCAGCAACGCGCGGCACACACAAAAAGCTCATCCGTCACGGACACAAATCAACCGTAAACCCTTCCACAGCAAGGCTTTTTGCGTGACTGCCGTCTTATCGGTAGGTCAAAGGTTAATGTTGTCCAGTTTCCGCACCTTCCAAGGTGAGCTTTAAGCAGCTTTTCAAACTTTCTATGGTTAATTACGTTGAAACTCCTAACCCTCCGCGGTGATGTTTCCTCGGTTCTGCGCACCGCAAGCATTTGAAACTACAACGCTTAAGTAAACTTTAATTAAAAAACACGCCCCCCCCGTTTTCGGGCTGTGAAACTGTGAGACCAACTAATGGGTTCAACATAAATAACTTACAAGAGAGAAACCCACAGAAACACAGCCCCTGTGAAACTGTGCACGGCCACATCCCAGTGGTAACGCTATCAGCTATAATTCGCTCCGCGAAAGGTCAGGCCTCCAACATGCGGACGAAAACCACGCAGCTCGCAGCATTCCTTCTGGCGCTTCTCTTCGGATGCGCGCCGCTCATGGCCCAGGCAGCTCCAGAACCAGTAAACCCCCACGCCACCCCCGAGGCCCGCGCCCTCCTCGCCTATCTCAATTCCATCTCCGGCCAGGGAACCGTCACCGGCCAGCACAACTACCCCAACGACGGCTCGCGCTTTACCGACCTCGCCTACGACCTGACCGCCAAATATCCCGGCCTCTTCGGTGAAGACTTCGGCTTCTCCGCCGGCGACGACAAGGACTCCGTCCTCTCCCGCCCGGCCATGATTGAAGAGGCCAAACGCCAGTATCAGAACGGCGCCATCATCGCCCTCACCTGGCATGAAGTCCGCCCCACGGACGACGAGCCCGTCACCTTCCGTGACAGCGTTCAGGGCCATCTCACCGACTACGAATGGCAGCAGCTCCTCACCCCCGGCACGCCGCTCTATAACCGCTGGTGCGCCCAGGTCGACGTGGTTGCCGGCTATCTTCGCCAGCTTCAGGATGCTCACGTCCCCGTCCTCTTCCGCGCCTATCACGAGATGAATGGCGCCTGGTTCTGGTGGGGCGGGCGTCCCGGCAAAAACGGCTCCGCCGCGCTCTACCGCCAGATCTACGACCGCTTCGTCAACGTTCATCACCTCGACAACCTGGTGTGGGTATGGAACGTCAACGCGCCCAATCCCGACTGGGTTCCCGTCGCGGAATACTATCCCGGCCCGCAATACGCCGACGTGGTCACCATGGACATCTACGGCGAATTCAAGCAGGACTTCTACACCAGCATGTTGACCCTTGCAGCCGGCAAACCCATTGCGCTTGCCGAGGTTGGCGGACTGCCTACTCCGGAGATCCTCGACCAGCAGCCACGCTGGACTTACTTCATGTGCTGGAGCGAAATCATCCGCACCAGCAATTCTCTCGACAAGGTCCTCGCCGTCTACCACGCCCCGCGCATGGTCAATCGCGACGACCCGCGCCTCGCCGTGCCCATGGCGGCGATCCGCAAGACCACGGCCGACCGCATCGGCAGCGTGCCAGGACCCGATCCAGTCAGCCCCGGCGCATCTGCGGACGCAAGGGCCTTGCTTGCCCGACTCGCGGCGAGTGGTCAGCCCGTTCTCAGCGGCCAGGAAAACGATCCCGCTTCCCCCGCCGCCGAAACCGCTGCAGTGGTTCAGGCAACTGGAAAACAGCCAGGCATCTACGCTTCGGAACTGAGCCCCGCCGCGCCCCCATCCAACCTCGCCGAGGCACGCAAAGCCGTCGTCGCTGAAGCTTTCCGCGCCCACGCAGCCCACGGGTACGTCAGCCTCAGTTGGCATCCCACGCGCCCCACGGACGATGCCGCAGCCAACGCCAAGAACCAGTTGACCGACTACGAATGGAACGACCTGCTCACTCCCGGCACTCCGCTCAACCAGCGCTGGCTGCAGCAGGTGGATGGCGTTGCCGAAACTCTCCGTACACTCGACAAAGCGGGGGTGGCTGTCCTCTGGACTCCGCTCCCTGAGTCCAACGGAGCAAATTTCTGGTGGGCTGGACGAAAAGGCGTCCATGGCTCGGCCGAACTCTACCGCGAGCTATTCGACCGTCTCGTCAACCACGACGGCCTGCACAACCTGGTTTGGGTATGGGAAGCCGGCGCGCCCGACTTCCGGCCCGGCGGCGGGGGACCTGCCGGCGGAGGAATGTTGAGCGACTACTTCCCCGGCTACCTGTACACAGACGCGCTCGAGATTCGCCTGAATCAGCTCTCGCCGCGTTTCACCGCCGCCCGGATTCTGTCGCAAATTGCTCTTGAAAAGCCCGTTGGCGTGGAGCTTGCGGGCGATATTCCCGCGCCTGCTGCCCTCACGCAGGGGTCCGGTCTGGCATGGTTTGTTGCAGCGCCACCGCCATCGGCGCTTTCCGACTCTTCCACCCGAGCTGACGCCCTGCGCAAGCTTTACGGAGATCCGCAAATCGGCTCGCTCGTACCAGCGCAATAGCCGGAGCTACAACCTGATCCCTATAGACCGCGGCATGCTCCGCCCTGCATGGTAAAAAGGTTGTTGCAGCATGAGCGTGCGTCCCCCTATGTCCAACACCGTAAAGGTGCTCATTGTCGAAGACGAACCCCATGCCCTGATGGGCCTTGCCGAGCTGATCTCCGGCTGGGGCTACCGCACGGAGACTGCGTCCGACGGCATCCAGGGCTGGGAAAAGGCGGTCAGCTGGAACCCAGACATCGTGGTTACCGACCTGAAGATGCCGCGCCTGGATGGCATTGGGCTGCTCATGAAGTTGTCCAGCGAGTCATCGGGCCTGAGCGCCAACCTGGCCGTCATTGTGCTTACGGCGATGGGCTCCATCGAACTGGCTGTCGACGCCATGAAGCTGGGCGCGTACGACTTCCTGCAGAAGCCGGTGGACGCCACCCGGCTGCGCACCATCCTGGCGAACGCCACCCGCCAGCGCGACACCCAGATTGAGCTCGAAGTTGCCCGGCGCCGTCTGCGCGAAACCGGCGTCCTCGGCAGCCTGGTGGGAAATTCCCGCTCCATGCGCGAAATCTTTGGGCTGATTGAGCAGATTGCGCCCTCAAACGTTTGCGTGCTGATCACTGGCGAGAGTGGTACAGGCAAGGAGTTGGTGGCCCGCACACTGCATGATCTCAGCCCACGCAAATCCCGCCCTTTCGTTGCTGTCAACTGCGCGGCGATTCCTGAAACACTCATCGAAAGCGAGATCTTCGGGCACGAAAAAGGCGCCTTCACCGGCGCTGTCGAGCGGCGCGCCGGCTGCTTCGAACTCGCGTCAGGAGGGACGCTGCTGCTGGATGAACTGGGCGAGATGCCCGTGAGCACCCAGGCCAAGCTGCTGCGCGTTCTGGAGGAGCGCAAGATACGCCGCCTGGGCGCGCGCAACGAGCAGGATGTTGATGTGCGTGTGCTGGCGGCAACCAATCGCGATCCCAGCGATGCGGTCACGCACGGCCACCTGCGCCCCGACCTGTTCTACCGGCTCAGCGTCTTCAACATTCACATGCCGCCCCTGCGTGACCATATTGAAGACGTTGTCCCCATGGCTGAAGCGATGCTGGGCGAGATGAACCAGAAACACAGCCGCAAGGTTTCAGGCATTGGGACGTCCATGATCGACCGAATGCTTGCATACGACTGGCCAGGGAACGGCCGCGAACTGCGCAACACCGTGGAGCGGGCAGTGATTTTGTGCCCGGATGGCGCACCTCTGGACGCCGGGCATCTGCCGCCGGGGTTCGGCAAATCGCAGCTTCCTCAAGCGCAATCCGGGGATGACAGCGTGGTGTCGGTCCGCGTAGGCTCAACCGTGGACGAGGCCGAACGCCTTCTGATTCTGCGCACGCTTGAGGCCACCGGACAAAACAAGACCCGCGCCGCGGAGATCCTCGGGGTCAGTCTCAAGACGCTGCATAACAAGCTCAAGGAGTACACCCGAACACGGGATGAGTTGCCGAATTAGCCCATGCGCCTGAAGACAAAACTCGTGCTGGCTATCACGACCCTGGTTTTCCTCATCTCCGGGCTGCTTTCGCTGGTCTATGTCAGTCAGCTTCTTCATTCCGTTGTCCAGCAGTCGTATGACACCAACCGAATGGTCGCCAACCAGATCCGGTTTGCCCTTCAGAATGCTCTTGAGAGCGGACTCAGAGATCGCAAGGTTGACCCCAACCATCCCTCTGAATTGCGCTATCTTTCTACTTCTGCTGTCCGCGACAACGCAGCGCTGCAGGCGGTTGTCGACTCAGTCAATCGCTACTCACTCACTGTCTACGACATCAACATAGGAGACAGTCAGTCCAGCACACTTTTAAGTACGGACCCTGAGAACGAAGACAAGCCGCTGCCCGTGCGTCCCGATTACAAGCAACTGCTTGACGCCGATCCTCTCCAGCTTATGCAGGCTGTCTTCGGCCCTCCCGCTGTCTACGATGTGGTGGTCCCGCTGCAGCGCAATGGCGAGCCTTTCGCAAGCGTGCACGTCGGCGTGCGCACCACGCTTCTCCGCGCCGTCTATGCTCCCTGGCTCAGCTCGGCGCTCACGCTGATGGGATTCGTGCTGGCCACCGCCCTGATCGCGGCCTTTCTGCTGAGCAACCTGGCCCTCGAGCCGCTGGAGGAAATCAGCAGGCAACTCGACTACTGGACCGCGGCCAGCGAAGAGACCGACGAGGAAGAGAAAGCGCCCCGGCAGGATATGGCGGCTCGCGTCTCCAACAAGATCGATATCATCGGCCAGCGCATGCGCAACGTGGAGGAAGTCTTCTCCGCATTGAAGGAAAACCTGGATCAGATTCTCGGCAATCTCCAGGACGGCATCCTGCTCTTCACCGGCGACGGCCGCGCGGTGCTGGTTTCAGAGGCAGCGCGGCGCTTCCTCTCCGTCGAGAAGGAGAGCCTCCTGGGACTCCATGCGCGCGAGATCTTCGACCGCGCCACCGTGCTTGGCCAGACGCTACGGGAAGCCTTCGATGGCGGCATCACACTGGTTCAGGAAGAGATCCTCACCGAGACCGGACGACGCATCCAGGCGTCTCTGGATTTTATTCACGATGACGAAACCCGCCAGGGCCTTGGCGCCCTCGTCACGCTGCACGACCTGGAGTCGGCCGAAGAGATCGAGTCCGAATTGGAGCTGTCGCGCCGCATGGCCGCCATTGGCCGTCTAACGTCAGGCGTGGGCCACGAAGTCAAAAATCCCATCAACGCCATCGTCGTGCACCTCGAGCTGCTGAAAACGAAGCTGGGGGATGCGAGCGCCCCGGCCGTGCGGCACCTTGAGGTGATCGACGCGGAGATTCACCGCCTCGATCGCGTGGTGCAGATGCTGGTTGACTTCTCCCGCCCCGTCGAGTTGCAACTTCGCGAACAGGACCTGCGCTCTGTGATAGGCGACGTGTTGGCCCTGGCTGCCGAGGAACTCTCCACGCACAAGGTGACCCTGGTGAGCCGCATGCCCTCATCGCCGCTCATGGCAAATGTGGACGCCGACCTGCTGAAGCAGGCCACGCTCAATGTGATTCAAAATGGGGCACAAGCAATGCCCGAGGGCGGGAGGCTTGAAGTGGTGCTTGAAGAGGGGCGCGAACCCACGCGCCCGGCCTTCCTTGACGGGCAAGCTCAAAGGACGCCCAATGCCTCATCCGCATGGAAGTTCGCCGTCCTCCGGATCGCCGATGAGGGCCCCGGGATTCCTGAAGAAATCCGCGAAAAGATATTTGATCTATATTTCACGACCAAACCAGGTGGGAGTGGCATTGGCCTGGCAATGACTTACCGAATTCTCCAGTTGCACCATGGAAGTGTGGACGTACAATCAAAGGCAGGCCGTGGCACCGAATTCCAACTGAGGATTCCACTTGCCGCCACGGAATGGGGACGCCGGCATCTTCTGCCGGTGAGTGCGCAAAACCAGAAGGGACACGTGGGATGAAAACGCCTGCAAGAATTGCCGTGTGGCTCATGCCGCTCTTGCTGACGGGCTGCGTTCCCAAAAACAACTCGCAGGTTCAGCCTCTGGCGCCGCCCATCGAGGACGCTCCTCTGCCCAAGCCTTCCGTTGCGCCGGCCCATTTGCCGCCTCCTGTTGTGACCGTGCCGGCTGCGGCACCCGCGCCCAGCCCCAACGCAAACGCGCAGACGCTTCCGCCTCCCAAACCTCCGGCCAAGCATAAGAAGCCGCCAGCCGCGACACCCCAGCCAACGCAGCAAGTAGCGACTGAGGGCTCCAGCGTCAGCGCCATCGGTCAGCTTTCCTCGGGTGCGTCCGATCTGCGTCGGCAGACTTCAGAATCCATCGCTGCGACCGAGCGTGGTTTGACCGGCATTACCCGGACCCTGAACGACCAGGAACAAAAGACCGCCGCGCAAATCAGGGAATGGTTGAAGCAGGCTCACGCCGCACTTGATTCGGGCGATGTGGACGGAGCACACACCCTTGCCGCGAAGGCGAAGGCGTTGCTCACTGAGCTTAACCAGTAATTTAGCGTTCGCCCCAACTCAGCTTGCTTCGCAGTGCCTCAAAAAAGCTGCTTTCGCTCATCCTGACGAGCTTTACCGTATATTTGGAACGCTCGCAAACCACTTCGTCGCCGCGCTGCAACTCCACTGCCTGCTGTCCATCCACCGTCAACAGGGCGGTGTTGGGAATCCCCACCACCCGCACAGTAAGGCAGGCGTCGCCGCGCACCACAATGGGCCGCAGCGTCAGCAGGTGCGGGCAAATCGGCGTCACCACCATCGCGTCCACGTCCGGCGTCAGAATCGGTCCGTTGGCGGCCAGCGTATACGCCGTTGACCCGGTCGGTGTGGATACAATCACACCGTCGGCCCGAAATCCCGCCACCTTTTTCCCGTCCAGTTCCACAGCGAACTCGCCCATGCGCGCAATGTCGCCCTTCGACACCACAACGTCGTTCAGTGCCTCAAAGCTGGAAACTTCCTTGCCCTCGCGCCGAAGTCCCGCGTGCAGCATGGCTCGTTCATCCACCTGGTAGCAGTCCTTGCACCAGCCATCGAGTGTCGCGTACAAGTCACCCAGCCGCACCTCGGTCAAAAAGCCCAGGTAGCCCAGGTTCACGCTCATCACGGGAGTGCCGATCGCCGCAAAAATCCGCGCCACAGAAAGGAGGGTTCCGTCTCCGCCCAGCACAATCACCAACGCGGGCGCAGAGGCGGGCATTTCCGCGCGCTCGACGACTGGAGCACCGGAAGTATACTTGCCGCCCTCCTCATCCAGCAGCGGCTCATACCCACGCTCACGCAGCCATCCGATCAACTCCGGCAAAAGCCGAGTCAGTTCTTCCTTCTGCGGCTTACAGCAAATTGCGATGCGTGTCATGCAGTCCCAGTGTACCTGCCGCGTGCGTTGGGGCAGAGGACGGATGCGCGCTCAGCCCGGATCTAGCTTCCCGGCTTGGCGTTCGTCATGGCGATTACGCGTCATCTGGTTCCGGCAATTCGCCGAACTCCTCAGGATGTTTCGAGACATACGCGAACAAGAGCTTCGTCAGATCGTGAGGATAGCCAAAGAACTCCTCGCTCAATGCGTCCAACTTTTCCTCCACTTCATCCGAAAAATCGGATGCCGCCGCGCCGATCGCACCCGAATCGGATGGTAGCTCATCTGGAAACGCAATGGCAATTGCGCGCCTGCAAATGTCCGCAGTGTTTGGAGCGCCTATCGTTTCAAGAGCCTCCACCACGAATCCTGCGGTTTCGCCGCTGCTATTCAGGAAATACTGCGAGAAGCCTCCATTGTTTACCTCCGACTCAACCGACCAAATCGAAGAAAACACCTTTTGCGGAGTTGATTGAGTGCCGAAATCCCCGCCGAAACTTGTCCTATCCGACTGAGAAAGGACGATGAGAATCCCATTCTTATCCATGATTCTGAGGCTCCCGCGGATTGGTTAGGTTGCACAAATTATGGCACAGCAATCCGACCGGCCCCATTCGCTGCGCTGACACACATTTGAATCGAGAACGCAGCGCAATCAGGCATCTCTCAGAAGCGAATCGAGTACCGCGGGTGTGAGGCCACGCTCCTGCGCCTTGCGCCCTGATTCGTCAAGTACCTGCTGCAACGAACGAAACTCACTCGCTCCAGCTCGTCGCGCATACAACAAAAACTCCTTGTTCCCTTCCATCCCCGTAATCGGCGAAGGAATTGTCTCCACCACAACCCACCCCAGTTCCCGCACACAATCCGCCACGCGATCAATCGCCAACTGGTGCGCCTCCGGATCGCGCACAATCCCGCCCTTGCCTACGTTCCCGCGACCGGCCTCAAACTGCGGCTTTACCAGGATCACGGCCTCGGTCAGCCCCGGCGCAGCCGCCAGAACCGGCCCCAGCACCAGCGTCGCCGAAATAAACGACACATCCATCACCAGCAACGTCAGCGCCGGCCCACTCCGTCCTTCTTCCAACGCGCCAGGTGCGAGGTGCCGCGCATTCGTCCGCTCCACCAGCCGCACCCGCGGATCGTTCCGCAGCTTCATCGCAATCTGCCCAAACCCTGTATCCACCGCGGTCACATGCGCTGCCCCATGCTGCAACAGGCAATCTGTAAACCCTCCCGTCGAGGCGCCCACATCGAGGCAGAACCGTCCCGTCACATCGATCTTCCAGTGCTCCAGCGCCGCGGCCAGTTTGAGTCCTCCGCGGCTTACATACGGTGGATCCTCGCCCAGCAGCCGGATTGGCGCATCTTCCTTCACCTGCGTTCCGGGCTTGTCCACCTTCTGCTCCGCAACCAGCACCCGCCCGGCAAGAATCATGGCGCGCGCCCGCTCGCGGCTGGCCACATAGCCGCCTTCCACAAGCACCAGGTCCAGTCGCTTTTTTGCTCCAGCCGTCATTTCATTCCCGTCGCTTCTCCTGGCGCTCTTGTCCCCGGTGGCGTGCTTGGGTTATGTTGACTCTTGGCAATACCAACGCAGCCCGACCCTCAGCCGTCCAATCCGTTGCCCTCAATCCATCGTACTGGCAATGAGCATGGACAATTTGAACAACGCGAAAAGGTTGACACCATGGATGACGCCGCCCTGCTTGAAGCAGTGGCCGAAGGAAGCCAGGATGCCATGGCGGCGGTCTATGACCGCTATTCGCGGATTGTCTATTGCATTGCCCTGCGCGTGCTGCGCGAGCCGGGCCTGGCGGAGGATGTAATGCAGGAAGTCCTTCTTCAGGTATGGAAGCGTCCGCAGAGCTTCGTCTCCCAGCGCGGAAACCTGGCAGCATGGCTCAGCGTAGTTACCCGCAATCGCTCCATCGACGTGCTGCGCAAACGTTCGCCCCTTGACCAGCTCGCCCCCCTTGACGAAATGCGACTTCCCGATCCACGCGACATGGTGCTGGCCAGCGAGCAGAACTGGCTTATGGACAAGGTTCGGGTCGCGCTGGGAACACTGCCAGAGGAACAGCAAGGCCCGTTAGAATTGGCCTACTTTCAAGGTCTGAGCCACACCGAGATCGCCGAGAAGACCGGTTCGCCTCTGGGAACCGTTAAAACCCGTATTCGAGCCGGCCTTATGACCATCCGAAAGGCGATGAGCGTATGAACGACCGACTGCACATTGCCGACTCCGATCTCGCTCTCTACGCCATGGGCGCGCTCTCCGCGATGGAGATGGACGCTACGCGGTCGCATGTTCTTGTCTGCGCGCAATGCCAGGAAGAGCTGCGTCAGAACCAAATCGCGCTTGCCGCATACGCTCAAACCACTGAGGAAGTCCCTCCGCCGGATGGAGCAAAGGATCGTTTCCTGGCGAAGCTTGTCACCACGCCACAACTGCACGCGCAGCCGCAGGCTCAGCCTGACCTCGAACCGCAGACGACCGTTCCCGCTGCGCCGAGGGAACCTCTCTCCCTGTGGCGCACCTTCACACTATTCGTCTCAGCAAATTTTGCCGGGCCGCTTGCCGGCGCCATAGCCATTCTGCTCATCGCCGTCGCCATGGACGACGTCCGTTTCCGCGAGGCGCTGCATACCGAGCGCGTTATTTCAAAGCAGGCAAAGGCGGACTCCGCGCAGCTCGCCCAGCTTATGGAACTCCTCACCTCCACACACGTCAAGAGGGTTGCCCTCCATCAGGGTGCGGTTGCTTCGCCTCCGCCTGAAGGCAAAGTGGTTTATGAACCCAACAGCGGCAAGCTGCTGCTGAGCGTTTCCAACCTGCAGCCCCTGCCTGCCGGCAAGACCTACGAGCTATGGATTCTGCCACCGGAAAACAACAAGCCCGTGGCAGCGGGCACTTTCAAACCCGATGCCTCCGGGAATGCGGCCATGATTCTTGCCCAGGCGCCCGTCGGACTCAAGGTGAAGGGATTTGGCGTGACCATTGAGAATGCGGGCGGATCGGATACCCCCACCCTGCCCATCGTTCTCTCCGGCTCTTAATGTTGCACAGACTTCTTCAGCTCATCCGTGCTTGCGGGACACACTCGACATTCTTTCGGCCGTCGAGCGCATTTTCGGCACGCCGTTCACATGGCAATCAGCACACTTGACCCAATGAATGTTGTGCTTGCTCAGCGCGCTGGCAAAGGTTGTATCCATTTTTTCCACGTTGAGCCCGCAATGCGACATTTGCGGATGGCAGGTTTTGCACGACGCCCGCGCGTTCTCATTGTGGCCGTTATGACACGAGACGCAGCTCAGACCCTCGTGAACGCCTATGGGTGTGCGATCGTCGCCTGAGCCCACCTGCACACCCCAAAGATTTAACGCTGCTACTGTCCCCGTATCCGGCTCACGAGGCGCATGGCATTGGTAGCAAAGCGCGCCGCGCGCATCCTGGCTCACGGTGACAGCACGTGCGCCCTCGTACATTTTGGGAATGGCAAGCAGCGATGCGGCGATATGCGTGCTCTCCCTGCGGTCGAAAAAAGCCAGCGAGTTGTCAATCCCCGCACCGGCAACCGATATCCGTCCGGGAGGCTTCGCCTCCGGCTCGCCGCCTTTGTGAATCCAATGACACGTCTGACACGGCATTGCCGGCTGATCGGCTAACCCTGCCCGCATCACATGCCACGGCCCTTTCGTGTTGATGGGTTGAACCAGGTCGCGAATCGGTCCATTGAAGTGCATCCCGTGGCAGCGCAGGCAGTCGTCCATGAGACGCTGCGTTCGGTTCTGCGTCGGGTTGGCAAAAATCTGGCCATACGTGGCACTGTGCGGTCCTGCGTGCCAGTTTGCATATTCCTTGCGGTGGCATCCCTCGCACTTCGCCGTCATCGCGAGAACGTCCACATCGCGGAGCCGTATCTCCTCCGGCCACTTGCCGCTCAGGTGGACCCGAATGTGGCGCAGTTTGGTAGCCAGGCTCGCCTCATGGCATTCCACGCAGCCGATATTTCTGTGCGGTGAACCATGCACCGCGCTCACATGTTCGGCCATTTCGTGGCAGCTTGCGCAACCCTGACCATGCTCCGATGTGTAGTACCACGAGGCCCCATAGACGCCACCCGCGGCCAGCAAAGCTGACAATCCGATCGCCACTGCCGCAAGCCTGAAGAATCGATTCACGACCGGAATCCCGTACCCTTCCAGTTGCGGACCAATCCTTCCGAAGCAAAATAGGCAATGGCCATGATAGTCAGCACCGGATTAAATCCGCCGTTTGTCACATGCACGCTTGAATCGATCACGAACACATTGTCCACGTCGTGAAGCTGGCAATTCCGGCTCACAACCGAGCTGTGCGGATCGTTTCCCATGCGGCAGGTACCAGCCTGGTGTTGACTCGCGGAAACCAGTTGCGGCTTGCCCGCCATCCGGGACGTGCTTACCGCACCAGCCTCTTTGAGC